>Ga0265292_1000406_pt1 | contig 64013 bp, 52 predicted proteins | sample Munlanlewell296A_FD_189080 | JGI IMG/M metagenome (GOLD analysis project Ga0265292, IMG submission 189080) | Leachate microbial communities from a municipal landfill in Southern Ontario, Canada - Leachate well 296A | ecosystem: Engineered > Solid waste > Landfill > Unclassified | place: Canada...
TCTTTGAGTATATTGAGGTTTGGTACAATCGCCAAAGATTACATTCATCGCTGGGTTATGTGAGCCCTGTGCAATTTGAACAACTTTCTGGACATTAATCGTGTCCACTTTTTAAGGGCAAGTCCAGTGAGGCTCTCCCGAAAGGACACCGGGACAATGTGCGAGTGACCGCGCAGCGACAGTGCGGGCGCGCAATCCCTTGCAGGCGAGGCATTCAACATTAAAACATAAAACCGTAGGGTGCGCTTCAGCGCACCTTTTGCGCTGTGTGACCGAGGGTCTCGACCAGTGCAGGTCAGGAGACCTTGCCCCAATCCCGTCCAAGCCGGGCGAGAAAAGATGGGGCTGCCTCTACTTTTGAGGCAGCCCCATCTTTCCCATACGAAATAATCTAAGGAACTTTGTTAGCTTCCAATTCGACAGCTGCACCCCCGGTATGTGTACCGTACCCATGATAGTAAGTTTCAGTTACATCCCCTGAAACTGTAGCCCAATAAGTCCCATCAGTCTGAGTGAACGTAAATGTAAATCCAGATATATTCCCTGTTATTGGTCTTGGGGCGTATCCAACGTAATAGATAGTTCCGGTTACCGATTTATCTGCAGCCTGAACAAGATTCATTGTAAAGTTAAAAGTCATACTTCCTGCAAGACCGCTGTGTCCTGCCCAAGTCCCGGTCACATCTGCGAATACGCGTAGTGGTGCGCAATCTTCCCCATAGATCATTCCGAGCACACCGGGAATCGCGTCACCAGGATTCACATCTCCATGATTGAGATGTGTGTCATAAGCGTTATCACTGATGTTGATGAGGAAAAATGAGCCTGAATCTTTATCAAGGTGACAGACAGGCACCTTGACTACCGCAGCAGAAACACCCGTCGCTGGCACTAATGCAAAAAACAACGCCAAGATAACCATTAAACCGAAATATTTCTGTATTTTCATGATTTCCTCCCCTTATCATAAATTGAATCGAATGGACTATGAACGAAAGTTCTTTAGTAAAGACAACTTCTTATACTTTCCTCATTTCTACTGGTTAAATAAAAAAACCAGTCACAGGCGTGGCCGGTTTCGCTATTTGGCTCCCCAGGATGGTTCCCCCTTGTTGGCAGGATAAGCGACCAATCCCCTTCCTTGGTTCGTAGCCTCCACAGGTTACTCTTGGTATTTAATTAATTTTATTATACACACAAAAAGACAAATTGTTTTTTAGAATATTGCTGTGAAAACCAAGTTCGCCGTAGTCCATTAGTCACTTTTTGGTAATTCTCGCCAATCATTATTCTGCGCATACTGGTACTTCCTGGGTCTGGCATCTCACCCCTTCCGGCCCTTCGGCAGGCTCATTCAGAGTGCCCTGTGGGCAGGGCATCGCCTCCCCTCCCCTTTGATCGCGCCGGTCTCCACCCCCGGGCGCTCTGTGACCGAGGGTCTTGACCAGTGCAGGTCAGGAGACCTTGCCCCAATCCCGTCCAAGCCGGGCGAGAAAACCCGGATTTTAGGGGAGACATCAAAACCGTGGTACGTGACACATGGCACGCGCCGCTGCTCACGCCTTCTCGATCTCCCCGTCCTCCGTCAGCATCGCCAGAAACTCGTCCACGGCGCGCGGGTCGAGCAGAACGCCGGCCTGCTCGCGCAGATAGGCCGCCGCGCGCGATTTATCCCAGGCGGCGCGGTATGGACGGTCGTGGGTCAGCGCATCCCAAATATCCACCACCGCAAAAATGCGCGCCGTCAGCGGAATCTCCTCCCCCTGGAGCCCGCGCGGGTAGCCGCTGCCGTCCCAGCGTTCGTGATGGCTGTACGGCACATCCATCGCCGGCTTCAGGTACGCAATGGACGAGAGCAGGTCAAAGGCGTACACCGGATGCTGGCGCATGATCTCCCACTCGGCCTCGGTCAATGGACCAGGTTTGAGCAGCACCCCATCGGGAATGCCCATCTTGCCAATGTCGTGCAGCAGCACCCCATGGCGCAGGTGCAAAAGCTGGGCTTCGGGCAAGCGTAACCGGCGCGCCAGCCGCACCGTATGCTCCACCAAGCGGTTGGCATGCCCCTGGGTTTCGGCGTCGCGTAGTTCCATCGCCCGCGACCAGCCCAGAATCAACGCGTCATAAGCCTGGCGCAGCTCGCTGTTGGACTGCTGTAAATCCTCGAACAGTTGGGCGTTGTCAATCGCAATGGCCGCCTGCGCCGCCAGCATCTCCAGAAAATCCATCCACTCGCTGTCCGGATTGAACGCGCTGTGATGGAACAGTTCCAGCACGCCCTTCACCTGCCCCTTACCAACCAACGGCGCGGCGCAGTAAGTCGTAAAGTCCTCGCCGGCCCGGGCAAAGCGGCCAATCATCACGTCGCCGACATGATGTAAATCGGGGATGTAACTCACCTCGCGCTTCAACGCCACCTGCCCGGCCTGGCTCTCACCCATCCGCAGACTGGTGCGTTCGATCTGGCCGGAGGTAAACCCGATGCCGGCAGCATATTCCAGCAACTGGGTCTCCGGGTTGAAGGTAAGGATGGCAGCTGCGTCCATGCCCAGCATGGCGACTGCCTGGCTAAGCACCACATTAAGGGTCACATGCCAGTCAAAGCTGGCGGAGATGGCCATGTCGATGTAGTGCAGCGCGCTCACCCGGCGCAGGCGCAGTTGTGTTTGTTCGTAGGCCAGGGAGCGCTGCAGCGCCGCAGCGGCAATGTCCGCAATGGCGCGCAGCAACCGAAAATCCTCCTCAGGGATCGGCCGGCGGCTGCCAACCCACAGCGCCCCCAGCGTGTGGTACTCGGCGATCAGCGGGGCCGCTCCCGCTGCCCGGACGTCATCCGGGTACTGCTGCCCGTTGATCGTATCGGCCGGGGTGACCAACTGGGTCAGCTCTGCCTGCCCTGTTTCCACCACCCGGTGACTGAGCCCCTGACCTATCTCAATTACCTTACCGGCCATAAACTCCCAGCGCCCGACCGCGCTCTCGATGGTCAGGCGGTCATCGGTTGGCGATCGCATGGCAAGCGAGGCACCCTCCACGTGCAAATAGTCGAGCACCCCCTGCAGGATAGTTTGGTAAATGTCGGCCCGGTTGTTCGACTGGCGCAGCGCTGCGGCGATATCCACCAGCGCTTCCAGGTCACGCTCGCGCCGCACGCGGTCGGTAATATCGGTGATAAAGGCTACCACCCCTTCTGGCTGGCCGTTGGTGCCCTGGTATGGGATGCGGTCAAGCTGCACCCAGGCCGGCAGCCCGTCAGCGGAAGCCGTTTGATAGGTCTTGGCTAGCACCGGGGCGCCAGTCGCCAGGATCTCCTCGAAGCCGTCGTCGATCAGTTTGGCGAACTCCGGGAGAAGCGTTTTTATCGGTTGGTCGATCATTTCGGCTGGGGTTTTATGTTGCTGGAGAGCGGCTGCCTGGTTGACGCGCACCACAACCTGGTCGCGATTCAAGTAGAAGATCATGGCCGGCACTGTATCCACAATACGGCGGTATTCCTCCTGCTGGTGACGTGACTCCGCTTCAAGCTGGCGCTGCTCGGTTACATTTTGCAGGGTGAAATAGTAATGAAGGCCGGATGATATTGGGTTGCGCAGCGCGTTTTCGCCGTTCTGGCGTCTTCCATGGGATGCATTCAATCCTTGTGGCGATCGGGGAGCGGGCGGAGTGAGTGAGACTGCCCGGCCGGTCACCGCCGCCAGCAGCAGCGAACCATCCGCGCATATCAATTCCAACTCGGCCTGGTAGCCTGCACCGCCGGTGCTCACTAACTCGCCGAAAGTCTGCACGAAACGTTCACGGGCCGATGGGGTCATCAGGTCGGCGAAAGGTTTGCCGGTCACCTGGTCGGGGGCGTAGCCAAGCGTGTCACACAACAACTGGTTGACGATCTGAATCTTGCCGGCCGCGTCCAGCGAAAGAAAACTGATGGGCGCATCCTGGAACAGCAACCGGAAGCGCAGCTCGCTCTCCTCCAGGCGCGCATGGGCAACCTCCAGGTTGCGAAGTTCGCGGTAAAGCAGCCCGCCTAGAAGCGCCGCGGTGATCAGCACGAACCCCCAGCCTTTGTAGATTGAAATGAGGAGCGCTTTTTCCGGGTCGCGTACCAGCGCAAAGAGGATTGTATCGGAGCTTGTGATCCACGCAACGCTCAGGATGAAATAGGATAAGGTAATACGGAGAATAATGGCCCAGCGGGATGATTTCATGGCGACCTTTGTTCAGAAGCTGAGAACCCCCATAAGCGACCCCACTCCCCATTAGAAGGTCCAGACAATTACAGATGCAAACGGGTCAATTTTATATAAAATCTCCGAAAATCACAACCGTGGTTGTTGATGACAACCAGGGCAAGTGGAACGATGCAATTAAAGTGCCAACCCCCCCTGCCCTTGCCAGGTATCTTACTAAAACTTGAATAAATCTATACGCATAATTTTTGATGTAAAGAACTGTCTGCAAAGGGTATAGCGTGAACCGCAGGTTGCTGACCGATCCATTTACCCCGAAATTTGGGGAGGAATCAAGCCGCACCACCCATTCACAGACTTGCGGAATTGCCGGCACAAGTATTGAATCAACGACAAGAAAGTATATATAATCAATACAATAATTCAACTACTCATCATCACGCCAGCGCCGCGGCACGATTTCTCTGGGAGGAAAAAAGACGAAGAAATTGGTGGTACCTGTTGTTCTCGCGGCCATATTGCTGGCCGTGATCGTTTTTCTAGGGGCCAATCCAACGCGCACAATTGCTCAAGACACCCCGCCGGAACCTCAGGCCGAGCTGGATGCCATTGGCTGGTTTAGCTGTACGATAGTGGCTATAGCCGCCTTTGACGACCGTATCCATGTCAGATGTTCCAATACACCTGGTAGTGGGGTGTATTGGTTTGCAGCCGCCTCCACCTATCCCAATGAATTGTTGGCAAACCGCTACCTAACATTACTCAACACTGCATATGCACTGAAAAGTAGCGTGGACATTTATTGGGACTCCGATAGTACGCATAACCCACCAGGATGCCTTACTGGTGACTGCCGCAAGATGGTTGGGCTTAAAGTGGTTAAATAACCATGGACAAGCCGAAAACTTCAACGCTAACGCTGGCGTTGCTCTGGTTGGTGGTTCTGGCGCTTGCTTTGGTGGTTGTGTCGCAGAGCACGGGAGGCGTGTTCAACCGGGTTAGCTCTGTTGAGCGTGCCAGTGCTTCCGCGCTGGATGTTTACTCTGCCAACCAGCTGGCGGCGCTGCGCGGTCCCGATACGCTGCTCAACGGATCTGTAACCCAGCGGTTGTTTCTACCTCAAATCACCCGATAAACCACCCGTTTAGGTTGTCGATACAAGCCTAGGGATCCAATCTGAGCCGGGTAAACAAAACAGCCGTCTCAGATGAGGATCGCAGACAGCCCCGGTGCTTTGCGGCTCCTAATTACAAAGGTCCCTTTCGCTGTCGTAAATGTTTGACTCTCAACATTAAACTATGCGCAGTATTCCTGGCGTAGAAACTTGCCTGCAGGCTGTGTACCCCGTAAGGGTGAGGCAAAAAGTCACTTCGTTTGGGCAAGAGTTATTGTGCCCCGAGCAATGGGGTCGTCACTTGGGTCGACCCCTACGACAAACCATCAATCTGAGCGGTGGCCGATGTGTCCGCCCGGGTGGTCTACGGCTCGGACTCGTCGTCAAATTCGGCGGAGTACCACACCCCATCCTCATCATGACCCGTTTCTGCCTGGTCGGCGGGGGTTAACGGATCATCCATGCGCACTTGAAGCAGAATGCCAGCGGTGCGCACGCCGTTGACGGTCATGATACGGCGTACGGTGTAGCGCAGGAAGTGGCGACGCACCAGGTCGTTGTTGAGCACATCCTTGACGGTACGCACGCTGACTGCGGCGCGCTGGGCTAACTCGCTCATCTCCGTCTCGATGTTGTTGCGTAGCTCACCGGTCTTGGGGTTCCAGTAGCACATCGAGCGGGCCGCCAGGATGACCGTGAAAGCCGAGTGGCCGATGAGCGGCAGCCACTGCTGGAAGAAGTACAGCGTCATAAACATGCCGCGCTCGGGCTGAATCACACGGGCGCGTTCACTGCCGTAGGCGCGGTGTAGCATTAACTTGCGCGGGCTGGATCTGCCGCTTCCGGTCGATGCCGGCTCATCATCCAGCAGATCGACCCCGGAGGCGGGGTCTGTCAGCGCTTCCGCGGTCTGGCCTGCTGCCAGGTCTGCTGATGCGTGGGCAGAAACCATTTTTGTCTTGGCGTCATTGGTCCCATTTACTACCACCACCCGCAGGGTGACGGTCTCGTTCAGCATGCCGCTCAACAGGGCGGTGACGCGGTTCTTCAGGCGGCTTTCAATCCACTCCTGGGTAAAGGTGTTCACCGCGCCAAGCCGGAAGACGCGATCAGCATAGCCAAGCGGCTTGAGCGGCAGCACCCAGGTTTCAAACTGGGCGCGGCTCATCTCGCCGCGCAGTTGCCCCGAGACTAAATTCCAGGCCTCGAGGTAGTCTGGCTTGCGAATCGCGGCTGCCTGCGGTTGAACCACCTGTTCCATGCAACCTATCCGCCGGAGAATCAGGACTCCCGGCTGCCCTCCCCCGGTTTTACGGAACCGGGGCTTCCACTGCCCGTGGTCAGCCGTTGAATCTGCTCCTCGAGGAAGGCCACCACTTTGGGGAAGTCTTCCTGGCGTATGTCTTCGGAGCGGCTGACGCCGGTCATGCGGGTGACATCCATGTAAATCCCCGGGTAGGGTTTGACAACCCCTTTTTCTTGCAGCAGGCCGCCCAGGGTGGCCACTAGCTGGCGGAGCTGACCCATATGCTCGGGCGAGAGGCGCGCCTTTGGTCCGGCGGTCGCCTCCAGGCGAGTGACCTGCTGGCGCAGGCCGCCGAAGGCCGCGCGAATCTGGTCAACCTTATCCTCTTGCGCCCGGCGAAGTTCAGTCAACTCCGCCTCCACTTTTTTTGTCAGGTTCTCCTCAAAATACTCTTGTTCCGCAACCATGCGCGAGATCGACTCACGCAGGAATTGGATTTCGCCGCGCTCACTGATGCCGAAATGCTCGGCCAGCACGGTATGAGCTTCGTCAAGGAAAGCGGTCAGCAGGCTGCGGATGTCTTCGTTCTGGATGCGCTCGAGCTCCACGCCGGTCATAAAGAGCGGCACGGCAGAGGCCATCAGGCACAAAGCCGGCTGCGGACCGCCCGCAGTAGTGATGAGAATGTTGGCGGTATAGGCAGCGAAATAACCCTGCTGGCGCAGTAAACGACGCCGCTGCGCGCGCTGGTCCAGGCCGAAGGCGTCGCACAGGGAGCGCACCGACACGTATCCCCGGCCGTCCTTGAGATCAGCGGTGAGGATTTGCTTGCCACGAAAGGTCAGCGCGCGCTCACGGTCAGGGCGAAAAACGGCTGGTTCGAGAGTTGATGTCAATCCGTAAACCTCCAGAGGCGGGTTAAAGGCGGGGTCAGGATGGCCCTCCCTTGCCGGGAAGGTGGTTGCTGTTTTGAACCGCCAGGGAACCCGCTTATCCTTTTCAAGGATTTATTTCTACCTGAAATGTTGCGATAAATGGAAGAAACATTATCGTCCGCGAACCATGCGATCGACCAGGTCATTTAAATCCGAAGACTGCGCTTTGCCCTGGATCTGATCCAGACGCGCCGTGCAGATACGCGAAAGAATCCCGACTGTCTCACCCACCGAGACTTTGCGGCCGAGCAGCGCGCTAAAGCGTTCCTGCCACTCTTCCAACTCGGTTACCTCACCTTTGGTCAGGGTAAGGCCAACTTTGGTTCGCGGCACAATGGACGGCGGGCGGCCGGGCGGCCGAGCCTGCGGCTCATTGATCATGCGCCGCGCCTCGTAGAGCTGGACCCAGGCGTTGCTGGTTGGGGAAGAGCCAGTTTTCATTGTTTGGTCACCTCACGGACGACATCCAGGCTGACCGTGTTGAGGTCGTTGTATAGAACAAAATCAGTTGCCAGGGCGCAAATGCGTATGATCTCGCGCGGCACCCCTTCTGAGGTTTCATAAAGCACCTCGAACGCGTTGTCGTCGATAAATGCGTCTTGGCGTCCTGCCACCTGCAAACGGAAAACGACCATTTGTAAAGCGCTGGAGAGTGTAAGCGGCGGCAAAGCTAGCCGGACAAACACGCGCGCGTTAACTGCGCGGTTGGTCTCGAACAGCGAGTTCATCTCACGCTGCCCAAATGCTAATGTCTGGACAACCTTGGCATCATAGTCAAAATTGTAAAGGCGGTGGATCACTTCGAGGGAATCAGATGACATCAGCTGCGCATCGTCGAGTAAAATAATGACATTACGATTGGCGGTGTAAATGGATGCAACCTTTTCTTCCAGTGTTTCCATCTGACGTTGGAAGGAGCGCTGCGCCGGGAGCTCAAGCGCCAGTGAAACCTGGCGGGCGAAATCCATGGCGGAGCGGAAGGCGGCGGTGTGGATGTAGGCGATCTCGACAGAGCGTTCGCTGGCGTACACATCATAAAGGCGCCGGGCGAGTGAACTCTTGCCCATACCCATCTCCCCCGTTATCAAGGCCAGGCCGCGGCGGCGTGAAATCACACCAACCGCCTGACGGTACACAGCCAGATGTTCTGGGCCGAGATATAGGTAGCGTGGGTCGGCCGAGAGTTTAAATGGATCTTCTTTAAGTCCCAGGCGTTCCAGGCGGGCCAATCGCCATTCTTCATCCTGTAATGGGCTCACCATACTGATTCCTCCTGATGACACACATTATTGCACTAATTCGCCTTAAATACAATAGAATTAGCGTAATTAACCCCAGTTTATACCTTAATTCACTCAAGTTAGTTGATTTAACCTTTTATTTATGCTAAACTCATCAATAAATAACCTTATTTCTTTTATATGAGAAAAAAACGGCAGTTTAGAGGTTGTTTACCAGGGATTGAGCGCCATCCCAAATTCGTTACCATGGTTACACTATGACCAAAGAAGGCTGGTATGGCAATTTCGATCACGATTGCGAATGAAAAGGGCGGAGTTGGCAAGACCACCACGGCAGTCAATCTGGCGGCTGGACTGGCGCTGCGGCTAAGTCAGAATGAAGGCCCTGCTGGGCGGGTGCTGCTGGTGGATATGGATCCCCAGGGCCATGCGTTGCTGGCAACCGCATTTGGCACACCCGCAGTGGATGCCAAGAACGGTTTGGCTGCCTTGCTGACGGAATCCCCGCCCCCGTCGGTACAGCGCATGATTCAACGAGCCGAACACCACCCCAATTTGTTTGTCGTGCCGAGCAGCCGGCCGGGTATGGTTGAAGCCGCTCGATTGCTGCCAACTTTGATGGCGAACGAGACGCGCCTGAGCCGGGCGCTGGCGCCCATAGCGGATCAGTTTGCTTTTATAGTTGTGGATACCCCACCCACCACCGGAGACCTGCTGGTCAATGCGCTGGTGGCAGCGGATCTGGTTCTGATTCCAGTGGAAACCAGCTACCTGGGCGTTTCCGGACTGCGCGAACTGCAGAAGACCATCGACCTGGTCAAACTGCACTTCCGCCCGCAGCTGGAAATTCTGGGTTATCTGCCTACGCTGACCGAAGAGCAGCGCAGCGAGGCGCAAGAAATTCTAGTGGAGTTGAAAAAGCGCTACCCTGGTCTGCTGCTGCCGCCCATCCACAAATCATCCGATCTGGCATATGCCCATTCAAGCCACATGGATGTTTTCACTTATCGCCCCCCGCGCGCCCGGCGCTCTGACCAGATCGCATCCAGTTCGCGAGCCACGCAGGAATACGCTGAACTGGTTGAGCGCATCCTGACGCGGGCGCTGCCAGCCGCTTCTGCCTGATTAACTGGAGGAAAGCATGCCGCCTTCCCATACCCGTAAACGATCCAATGCCTTTGAAGATTTTCCAGTCGAACCGGATAGCGAAACTGCTCCGGTCGAAACGGTATCACCGCTGGTGCGCCGTGCATCGCAGGCTGAAGAACTGCAGGTGGAGCGCATCGAGCGGTTGACACCCAGCCAGATGCTGCCCGACCGCTTTCAACCGCGACGTTTGCTCCCACCCTACCTGCGCCAACCGTTTTTTAGCGGCGAAATTGATTGTTACAAAGCAGCCAGCGAGTGGCTGGAATTGGCGAAAAGCGACTTTGGCGCCCGGGGGGAAGTTGACCGGCTGTTGCAAATGGGCTCTTCCTTTGAAGATCACGGTCAGATTAAACCGATTACCGGCAGTTGGGTACCCGCCCGCGACGGACAATTCATTTTCCAGATCGAGACCGGAGAACGCCGTTTCTGGGCAGCCTGTTTGCAGGCGGTACTGCATAAAGCCGACGAGGAACCACTGCTGCGGGTCGAAGTGGTCAATCATCCCACCCGGCAGCGCCAGGTGTTGGAAAACCGTCACGCTGAGCCGCCTTCAGCGGTGGAGCAGGCCTGCGAAGTGGCATCTTTGATTTTGGCTGAGTTGGGTTTGCAGCCCGACGCGAGCAACAACGATGAATACGATTATTTCCGCGGCTCCCGGGCTCAGCGCATGCCAGCCGGACTCTGGGAGCGGCTCACGCCCGTTATGCAATTGACCCGACCGCGCATGGTTCAACTACTCAATATCCTGCAGTTGCCATCTAATTTGCTGGATATTGCCGATCGCTATCGCATCCCGGAACGCGTGCTGCGTGAGATTCTGGCCTTGCCGCGCGATCAGTGGGACCGTATGATCAAGCACAGTGCGCAGGCGCAATTAACCTCAGATGAAGTGGCTGAGGCCGCCGCCCAACCGGGCCACGGGCTGACGCTGGGGGAAAAACATGAACCGCAACCGATTCCTGACCCTGCGCTTCAGGCTATCCGCCACATGCGACGCTTTGTCAAAGTCATGCTGAACCTGGATGAAGTCACGCAGAGTCAGGTACTGGATGATATTGCGGATGACATTGCAGGAACCACCTATGGCGAAGGCTTATCGAATTTGCTGGGCGAGCTCGGCCGCAGCCTGGATATTCGCATGATGCGCAAGTAAAGCGTAACCGCGGTAACGAATTTTGCAGCGGGGCGGCCGCCCGCCTGCATTTACGTCTGTCCCCGTAAATTCAATTCCCCATGCGTAGTTCATATATTTAAATGACTTTTACGTCTCCTTGCAGGTTGAAGCTTCCTTGTCGAGCTTGCTTTTGACCACAATGGCCGCGCGCTGCCAGGACGACTCCATGTCCCTATTTCAGCCGCCTGTCGCCTGGCAGGCCCGCTCAGCACCTAATGGGATGACCCTGCAAAAACGCCAGGGTCGCCCCTGTGGGTACCCCCTTGACAAACGTAGGGGCGACCCTGTATAATGTCTAGCGGCGACCCTATAAAGCAACACCAATCGCCGGCCGCCTGTGGTAAAACATTCCAACATTCTTACCTGCGTGCACGCATGAAAATTATTGCATTCGCCAACCAAAAAGGCGGCGTCGGGAAAACCACTACCGCGGTTACACTTGCCCATGGGCTGGCCAGACACGGGCGGCGCACCCTGCTGGTTGACCTGGATCCCCAGGGTCACACCGCTTTTTCTCTTGGGCTGGAGAAAGCGCCCGGCCTGTACCGCTTGATTTGCCTGGATGAACCTTTGCGGAGCACCGTGCAGTCCGCCCGCCCCAACCTGGACGTGTTGCCCGGCGACAAGCGCAGTGAATCAGTTAAACGTCTGATCACTCTTTTGGATTTCCGCGAGAGCATTTTGTCCGACCGGTTGCACGCTGCGGATTACGACTGCGTGTTAATCGACATGGCGCCATCGCTGGACGTGCTGCACGTCAATGGACTGGTTGCCAGCGACTGGGTGGTGATCCCTACCCGGTTAGATGCGCTGGCAGTGGACGGCGTCAAAGAAATACTTTTGACCATGGGCGAGGTTGGGCAGCGCGGACACGGTTTTCAAGGTTTTAGCATTTTGCCGACCTTTTTTGATCGCACAACTCGCGAAACGCTGGCTCAGTTCAAAGAAATTGTAAAAGCATTTGGCGCGCATGTCTGGCCGCCTATCCCGCAGGACACCCGCGTGCGCGAGGCTGCCGCCTACGGCCAAACCCCTTGGGAGTACGGACCCGACAGCCCGGCGGTTACCGGTTACCTGGACAACCGCCAGCGTATTGGCGGGTATCAGCAAGCGTTGGACCATCTAATGGAGGTGATCGATGCCTGATCCAAAACCTGTACGCCGCACGGTCATTGACCCTGCGGTGGCAGAACTGCTTACCGGCCTGGAGCGCCAACGCTCCGAGGCCGCTCTGCCGCGCAAGGAACGGGAGAAGAAAGCTCGCGAACGGGCAAAGATTCAGGCCCGCCGTGAAGCCCGCGCTACCTATGACCTGCCGCCCGCTTTGCGCGAAAAAATCCGGCTGCTGGCCGAGGAGCAGCGCGTGCCCGCCAGTCAGATCGTGACCCTGGCGCTGGCGCGGTTTTTGGATGACCTGGGTTGCGGCAAGGTTGATCTTGGTAACTACAAATGCCCATCGCGCAGCCCGCGCTATGATTGGAACCTTGAATTTCCGCCCGAACTGATCGATTATTCCAGCCCTCGAAAAAAAGGGCAGAGGCGGTCGTGAAACAGGTCTACTCAATATTGCGTATAGATTATTCGTATAGTTTAACGTATCCAAAGACTTCAGCGAAGGAAAACGCAATGAACCCTACCATTCATCCCGCAGCCCGCATCGGCGCTGTTGCCCTGGCAGTAACGGACCTGGATCGCGTTGCGCGTTTTTACACCAACAACCTTGGGTTGAAAGAAATGAGTAACGCTGCTACTCCCTGGCAAACCTTTGGGGCGGGGGAGCGGGACCTGGTCCGGCTGACAACCGCAGCCGGCGCGCCGCTCAACCCGCGCCTGCCCGGGCTGTTCCACATGGCCATCCTTATGCCTGGCCGCTTCGAATTAGCGCGGGTGCTCTACCAGCTGGCTGAATCGAATTACCACCTGCAGGGCGCGTCTGACCACGGGGTCAGCGAAGCCCTCTACCTGGCTGATCCGCTTGGCAACGGCATTGAAATATATTCTGACCGCGCCCAAAGCGAATGGCCGAGGGACGAACAGGGTAACATTGACATGGTCACGCAGGCGCTCAACCTGGACCGCTTATTATTTGAGTTAAAAGGTAAGGTCGAGCCCTGGAAGGGCATCGACCCGCGCACGCGAATCGGGCATGTGCACTTGCAGGTCAACGATATTCCGGCTGCCGAGCGCTTTTACACGCAGGTGATCGGGCTGGAGTTGCAGCAACGCTATGGCGGCCAGGCTTCTTTCCTCTCCGCCGGTGGTTACCACCACCGTGTCGGAATCAACACCTGGAACAGCCGCGGCTCGGCGCCTGCGCCAGAAGATGCTGCTGGGCTGCGTTATTTTGAACTGCTGCTGCCGGATGCCGCCGCGTTAGGCGAGGTGATGGCGCGCATCGAGGCTGCTGAACTGCCTGTGACACCGCAAGACGGCGGGGTGCTGGTCAAAGACCCCTCCGGTAATGGCGTCCTGCTGCGGGTGGAGGGTTAAACCATGTCGTTTCCGCGCGAATTGAAGGAATCAGTTTTGGATTTCGCCCGTCAGATGATGATTGACGGCATTGCGCACCGCGCTCAGGGCAACATCTCGCTGCGCCAGGCGTCCAGCGGTTTGATTGCGGTGACGCCGTCCGCCATTCCCTATGACCGCCTGCAGGTGGATGACATCGTCGTGGTTGATTTGGGTGGGGGAGTGGTGGAGGGAAAGTGGCGCCCGACCAGCGAACTGCTGTTGCACCTGGCTTTTTACAATGCGTGGGCGGATGTCGGGGCGGTGGTGCATTCCCATGCGCCATATGCCACACTGTTTGGCGTGATCGGTGAGCCGCTGCCCATGCTACTCACTGAGGCTGCTGCCTGCCTGGGCGGAGCGGTGTCGGTTGCTCCTTACTGCCGGCCTGGGACGCACGAATTGGCCGATTCGGCTGTGCGTATAGCCGATAAAGGTTCGGCCGTGATTCTGGCCAATCACGGATTGGTCACAGTTGGGCCGGACCTAGCCGCTGCTTATGATTCCACGCTGGCGGTCGAGACAACCGCCCGCACCACCTGGATGGCGCGCGCCATGGGGGCGAGGATCAACGCCTTAGATCCCGCGGAGGCAGCCGCCATGCGGGCGGCCTATTTAACGAGTTACCTTCCCGAAAAGCATGGGAAGTAAAATACCCACATCAAAAAGTCAGTTTCGATGCGATTCCAACTGCCAAAAGGCCTGATCCGTTGCATCCGGAGGGAGAACATCAATGAATGAGCTTAAGCAATTCCGCAAAAATAAAGATGACTTTTTTGCCCATTACCCGGAAAGTCCGCTAACCCACGAACAGAAGAAAGCCTTCACCGGGCTGCGCTATTTTCCCGAGAATCCCGCGTTAGCCCTGGAGGTGACCGTCGAGGAGTTCCCCGAGAAAAAGACCATCACCATGCAAACCTCAACGGGCAACGTCCAGGACTACCAACGCTTTGGGCGCTTCCATTTCACCGTTGACGGGCAAGACGCTCAATTGACGCTGTATGCCGATGAGCATGCATTTTTCCTGCCGTTTGCCGATTCCCTGGCTGGCACGGAAACATATCCTGCCGGCCGTTACCTCGAACCGCAGCTGTTGGAAAACGGCAAATTCCGCGTTGATTTTAATTACGCCTACAATCCCTACTGTGCCTACAATGAACGCTGGTCCTGCCCGATCCCGCCGGCGGAAAACCGGTTGAAAGTCCCGATTCGCGCCGGCGAGATGCTCTTCGAGGAACATTAGCCGCGGTTCGCCCCGATCTGGTACCCTGCCTGGATTCGTTTACCTACCCTGTTTCGGTAGCGGCGAGGCGAAATCAACCTTGCTAATCTCACCGAATCCCTACCGCCTCGCCGCTACCGAGGGATTGAATGGGCGAGGCTACAGGGTTGGGCGGGGTTACCGGATTTGACGGGTTATTTCGCTCCGGCTGGGGCATAGAAGCGGTAGCGCCAGGCGCCGGCTGCAGCGTCGGTTGCCCACACCGCCGAAGAGGTGGTGGCAATATGGAGCCAGGTGTGACCCGGCGCCAGGGCAAAGGGCGTGCCGTCCGCGTTGCGCAAGCGCACCGGGCGCGCCAGGCCTGTCGAGCGTTCGTACGTTTCGTTGAGCATCGACCAGGTTAGTCCGGTGAAGACCTGGCCGTTGCGGAAGACGACTGCGCGGCCCTGCTGCCCGACACCCATGTTCAAATCGATGATGGTTGGGGTGCGCGCCACGTGCTCGACGAACAGCACCACCACATTTTCGAATGATACGGGCTCGCCGGTCAACCGGTCGGTAGCCTGACGGAACTGCCCAGCTTTTTCGGCTACGCCAAAGTCCTCGAAGCGCAAATAGGTTTGGGCGGTGGAGTCGTATTGCCATTGCGCCTGGTTGAGCCAGGAATAGAAGACCTCTACGCGATTGGCAGTCTGACCGCCGGCCGGAACCGAAGCGCTGAATGCATTGCCGGAATAATTGACCGGCCGGTTGGGATTTTGATTGGCTTCAGCCAGGTCAGCCATCTGGTCAAACGTCAGGCCTGCTGAGTTGATGTTATTGGGATCTTTGCCGAACACATTGCGGCAAATATTGACTTGCACCACTGCCGACTTACTGGCCGCCACCAGGCAGCCATTGGGAAAGGCATTGACGATCGGGACATAGGCTTCGCGGCCTGAGCGTACCCCGGCCAGCCCGTCACCCGGATTTTCAAACGCACCGATGACCGCCGGCTGAGTCGGCTGAGCGGTGGCGGAGGCGGTGCCCTGAGCTTGTCGAAGGGTCGAGATGGATTGCGCCGTAGGCAGGTCGCCGTAGAATACGGTCAGGAACCGAGTCATCCCCTCGGTGATATAGATTTCGTACACCTGCGGAGCGAAGGACAGCCCGGTCAGCGGGCGTGCTGAAGGCGGAAAATTGGCCAGCGAGACCAGTACTGCCGGCAGTTTGAGGTTAGCCGGGTCGGTGACAGGCAATCCGGTCAACGGCGAGACGCCAGTCGGGAATTGGTTAAGGTTAGGCCCGACCGTCTGGCCTGTGAGCGCCGGGGTGGCGCTGGGGGAGGGGGTGGCGCTGACCGGAGTGGTCAGCTGGCTGTTCTCGCTCTGGGCGGTCGCCGTCATTCCGGCGGTAAGCGTCAGGGCGAGCACCAGGGAAAATAATATGGTGGCAAATTTCATCAGGATACCTTTTAATTACTCAAATTTGTAACTATTAATAAATAATACGCACATGCGTATATATACTTGTCGTCTAAACAACCAAACAGTTACGGTTACTTCCATTATAAGGTAACCCTTGCCAGTAAAACCTGTCAAAATTGTAGGGTAAGTTTCAGCTTGCCCAGGCCCACTGCCAGTCTGCACCGGCGGACAAACTAAAGTTTATCCTACAGGGTAGGGCCATCATGGCCCCCCCTTACTTTCTGCGTTTATAGATGTAAAAAACTGATTCACGGGGTCCTTTTATATTGGAAACACCCGAATAACTGGTGCTGAAACGTGCATCGCTGATTATGCTGCCGGTCATCCCTGCTTGTATGGGCAGATAAATATAGTAGTTGGGTAGATAATGCCAGAAACCCCAGGAATAATCGGATTTGGCAATATGTGGGCTGATATCCGGCGTCACCAATCCCGCCAGGTCGATGATTTTCCGGTCTGTATAGAATCCAAGATATCCTATTTCCAGGAAGGAGATGCTGTCGTCTTGATTGGTGTTTTCATTAACCCATTCTGCCAGCGCCCGATAACTAGGTCCGCGGGGATCACCTGGATAGGTATAGATTGTTTTTATCGTTGGCACGAATAATACATACAGCAAATAAATCAGCAGCATACCGCTGGCAACCGCCGCCAGGCGAAATGGCTTTACCCGGGAAGCGAGGATCGTGAACAAATAAATCATCCCCAGCCCACTCAGCAAATTCATGACGAATAACACCGGCAGCTGGTACCACCAGTAAGCGGTTACCCCCAAGAGCTGGTAGCCGGAAACATATAGTAAACCCCAGGCCGCGAAGAGCACGAATGCCTTGAGTTTTTTCGCCATCAGCACAACCCCCAGCAGCCAAAATATCCACCAGGGATTAAGCCAGGCTACTTTCCCGATTACGAATTGCCCTCCCCACAGGGGAATCCATTCGGTAAAGATCCGGTGCAGGATCGATATCCCAAAAACGCTGTCGCCCTGGGCTTGCTTGGCGGCCAGCGTATTGGGCAGAAAAGTTCCAAATGTTATGCCTGAGTACACTGACCAGATGATCATAGGGATGCCAAACCCGACCGCGGTCGTGACTACTGGCTTGACGGCCGCTTTTAGCGGAGCGCGAGGGATCAGTACATCTTTGATGACAATGATGCCCACCAGCATAGGAAAGAGAATGAATCCCTCGCCGCGGATCAGCGGAAGAAGACCGGAAGCCAATCCCGTCCATAGGTAGGCCTTTTTAAGGAAGAGAGAGAAAACCAGCACCAGAGTAAAGGCGAAAGGGTAGGCTTCCATCCCCAGCGAAAAGAACCAGGGAGTGCAGTTGATCACCGCTGCCAGAACCATCGCCTGCCAGTTTTTCAGCTGCCACTCCGCCCGGTAGAAATAAAACAGCAAGCCGATCCCCAGCCAGCATAGGGCGGAAATGGCTACCGCAATTCCATCGATGGTCAGACGTGGAAAAACTGCTCCGATGGCGCCGGTGACCAGGGTGAACAACGGGGTAGTCGTCCCCAATATCGCTGGCGGGTGGTTGAACACGAATCCGTTCCCGCTGGCGAGGTTTTTTGCATACGTCAGCGTGATATAGGTATCGTCAGTGAGGTAGGTGGAATTATTGATCGCCGTAAGGATGGGGATCAAGCTTGTTCCAATCAATCCGGTGAGCGACAAAATATCGAGAAATTTCGTTTTGCGAAAGAATCCTGGCAATCCCATATCTAAATCTCAAACCCCCGCATGTTCCATATCCTGCAAGGCAATTTTTGTTTTTTAATCCCGCGGCCATACATCAGCTAAACTGTTGGTCGATTACAGCAGCCAAACTCCCTGCGCTACTGCCGTAATAATCAGACTCAGCACTGCGCCGGAAAATGCCCTGCGCAAAAAAGCATCAAAATGGAATTTGACATTCCGGTACCCGGCGGCTCCCTCCGTGCCTTTCAGGATCATGAACTTTGGGCGGAGGAACATGCCAAGCAGCAGGTCGATCACCAGGAAGTCCATCAGGCTGCTGATCAAAAAGGCGACATACGCAACGCGCACCGTCCCCAAAAAGGTCGGGCGACTGCCGATTGCGGAGGGTAAAGTAAGCGCAGCCGCAAACAGCACCCCGATCATGATCAGCAGCATGCCGATGCCAAACCATTTGCGCTGGCGAACCGTTTTCTCGCTGGGCGGGCCATACATCTGACGGATATCGGGCGGGTAATCGTTCAGCCACAGCTCAGGGTTATACAACATGCCGCCAATGATGAAAAGGAACAACAACCCTGAAAGGATTCCCCCGTAATTCAAGCTGTGGATCAATGCTGCCAGACTCATGCCTGCTCCTCGATTGTCAATGCTTACCGTGTCAGATTTGCGATTTGCCTGATCTGCGCCAGGTGCTCTTTCTCGTCTTTTAACTCAGCCCGCAGCAGACGGGAGAGGGTCACCTTGTACTTGTGGAAACGCACCTGGTAGTCGCGGTCAAAATCTTCAGCCGGAACGGCTTCGAGCAGATCGACCAGGCGCTGCTGCGTACTGCGCACCCGTTCAACCAGCGCATCCAGATCATCCAGCCGGTATTCCGCGACCAGTTTGGCGTTAAAGGAGTGCCAGTCCCGCTCGGCGTACTCATAAAATGCTGGCAGTTGACCTGCGCGCACGGCGTCCACCGCCTGCCGGTTGGCGTCGTCCCAACCGGCCAGGTGCGCCAACAAGTCCAGCAGCGACCAGGTGCCAAGGAATACCTCGGTACGCAGGGGCGGCGGCACATTTCTCGCGGCCTCCAGGATTTTTGCGCGGGTATCGGTCATGTCCGCGATCAGCGCATTTTTCTTGAATTGAGCCAGAGCACCCATGATTGCCCCCATTATAGCAGGTGAGGGGATGATTCACACGCAGGGCGCCCGGCGTCCAATCAGGGCGGCTGGGCTAAGCCCAGTAAACCGGTCGGCGGCAAAAAAAGCGTTTTTTTCCAGCCCGGGGTGAGTAAACGGGTATTCGTTTCATTGGTTTTTTGAAACGAATACCCGTTTCACGGGCGTTTTATACCCAGATGTACCGGGAGTGGGACGGATGGGCCGTACGGGTGGGGGTGGGTGGGAGTGGTATTCGTTTTTAAAAAAACGAATAGAAACGAATATTTCCAGAGGACATGGGTCGAAATGAAATGAGGGATCAATACGAAAAACGATCGGCGGCATTCAATTGGTAAGGTGCGGGATAGTAATATTATAGGAAAAATGTTCTATAGTGTCAAGGTGGAGATTGGAGGAGGTCAAGAGGGGGCAGCTGCGCGGTTTCAATGCGGGACGCGCACAATACACCGGACTGGGCGTAGGGAACGACCCCTGTGTCGTTCCGGTTTAACAACGCCTCGCGGTTTATGCACCCTGTGGGCTCGTCGTTCCTGAATTACCGGAACGATCTTGGCCGTTCTATACCGTCGACTGACCAAAGGTTTCCACGTTTCCGCTCGCTGCCTGGGGCAGTACAATGTAGGGCGAACTTCAGTTCGCCTCGCAAACTTTAGTTTGCGCTACAAGCCAGATCTCTGATCGCACCGTCTCCAGACCGAGTGCAACGCGCCCGCGGTTTTCTTGGGACCGGGAACGGTCCCACTCGCTCTGTTCGCTCACAGTACGCCCCGCCCACACCCGCAGGGCACCCTGTGGGTGTGGGCGGGGATGAAACAACCTCGATCAAGACCGTTGCCCTACAAAAACCTTTGCTTTATTTGCGTCGTTCTTGGTTAAATGTTGAATTCCCGGTATGCACAGAACAGCGGGCGGGTCGCGACCCGTCCCTACAGCCTACAGCCGCTGCACGGTTGAATGCCGGGCAGGGCGGGAGGGCATGGAAGCCCTCCCCTACAAAAACCTTGGCGGTCTCGCCGTCAGGCGCACTGTGTGTCGCGTTCTCGCGAACTTTGCGGTTTAATGTTTAGAACCGGGCATGAATAGAACAGCGGGCGGGTCGCGACCCGCCCCTACGGGCGCTGACGCGGTTACGAGCTATTTCTTGTCCTTATCCTTTTTCTTCTTTTTCTCTTTCTTATCTTTCTTCTTGTCTTTATCTTTCGCCATGATTCACTCCTCCTTGTGTGACAGATGACCCATTAATATTCACTATAGCATGAATTCTTGTCAAAACAAATAACTACCTGCTGGAAACACCCCGCTAACCCCGATGCAGGCACGCGAAATGTGCTCCCCTGCTATAATTCACCTATTCCCCTTTGGAGGCACTCCATGCAGCTTGATTCTGAACTCATCCGCGCTCAGTTCCCGGCGTTGAACCGACCTGACATCTTCTTCGACAATCCCGGCGGCACGCAGATCGCGAAGCGGTCGCTTGACCGCATCAACCAGTACCTGCTGCGTCACAATGCCAACCACGGCGGGGCGTTTGCCACCAGCCGGGAATCGGATGTGATTCTGGAAGAAGCTCATGTAGCGGTCGCGGACCTGCTTAACGCAGCCCGGCCGGAGGAAATCGTCTTTGGCAACAATATGACCACCCTCACGCTGCATGTCAGCCGTTCGCTGTCGCGCAGTTGGCAGCCCGGCGACGAGATTGTGGTCACGCGGCTGGATCACGATGCCAACTATTCCCCTTGGGTGCTGGCTGCCCGCGACCGCGGCGTTACCGTGCGTGAGGTTAATTTCCACCATGAAGACGGCACCCTTGACCTGGAGGACCTGCACAAAAAGCTCGAAGGTCGCCCCAAACTGCTGGCGGTCGGGTATGCTTCCAACGCGCTGGGCACCATCAACCCGCTGGCGGAAATCATCCCGCTGGCGCACGCCGCCGGGGCGCTGGTGTACGTGGACGCGGTGCAGTATGTGCCGCACGGCCCGGTGGACGTGCAGGCGCTGGGCTGCGACTTCCTGGTGACATCATCCTACAAGTGGTTCGGGCCGCACGCCGGTATGCTCTACGGCCGCTACGATTTGCTCGACGACCTGTTTGCTTACAAAGTGCGCCCGGCGTCCAATCATTTGCCGGGGAAGTTCGAGACCGGCACCCAGAATCACGAGGGCATTGCCGGCGTGCTTGGCGCGGTGGAGTATCTGGACTGGTTCGGGACGACTTTTGGCGCTGACCTGGCGGATACCTTCGGCGGACGGTATGCCAGCCGGCGGCTGCGGCTTAAACAGGGCATGGCAGCGTTGCAGCGCAGTGAGGCTGCGATCAGCCAGGCTTTGCTGGAAGTGCTGCTAGAAACGCCCGGGCTGATGCTTTACGGGTTGAAGGACGCCAGCTGCTTGAACCAGCGCGTGCCGACCTACTCCTTCCGGCTCAAAGGCAAACAGCCGCATTTTGTGGCGGAGAAACTGGGCGAGCGCGGCATTTTCGTCTGGGACGGAAATTATTATGCCCTTAACGTCACCACTGATCTTGGCATCGAGGACGACGGCGGCATGGTGCGCGTCGGTCCGGTGCATTACAACACGGTGGAGGAAGTGCAGCGCTTTGCTGAAGCGCTGTGGCAGATCGCGCGGGAGTAGGCTGTTTTCCACGGGACGGCGAGCAAAACCGACCCCCTCCAACCTCTCCACAGGATGCTGCGCGACCCCAAAATCCAAAATTCATGGATTTTAGGGGAGGCTTTACATTGCGCCTTAGGCGGACTCAATTGCAGAGTTTCCTGTGGGCAATGAGTGGGGCAGGTCAGGGGGGCGACGCGGAACGGTCTTGACCGTTCCGCACAAAAATCTTGGCGCCCTTCGTGTTCTCGCAAACTTTGCGCCCCTGATTGAAAGGAATGGGGTTGCGTTTTAATGTTTAACACCAGGTCGTTCAAAAGAGCGGGCGGGTCACGACCCGCCCCTACGGCCGCTGCGCGGCTGAATGAAGGGCAGGTGCGAAACGGCGAAGGCGTGGTTATTGAATGAACGCAAACCCGACCCCCTCCAACCCTTCGGCAGGCTCACTCACGGAGTGCCCTGCCCGCAGGGCACCCTGTAGGTGTGGGCGGGGTATCGCCTCCCCAAAATCCAAAAACCGTGGATTTTAGGGAGGCTTTAAATGCGCCTTTGTATGACGGCGCTTCAACAGGCTCAGCGCACGGAGGAGGGGATTCGGTCCTATTTTCATGTTCACGGCCAAATCGCAGCTGCTCAGCGCGCGGGGGATGAGATTTCTCAAACTGCGTGTTGACAGCGGCCTAAAAAGTCTCTATACTTTACATAACATACTTACTTACATTTAAAAAGTATCTCCGTTCTTGCGTTTTCTGCGCTTTTATGCCCATGAAATCCAGCGCCAACCCCAGTCTGATCCGTAAAATCAATCAGTCAGCCATTCTGGATATGATTCGTACCCAGGGGCCAATTTCGCGCACTGAGATTGCGCGCAAACTGCATACCAGCCTGCCAACCGTCATGCGCATTATCGAAAACCTGAGCGCTCAGGGTCTGGTGCGCGAGGATGGGACCTACGAGGTCAACGGGGGGCGGCCGCGCGCTTTGCTGGTCTTCAACGGCGAGTCGCATACAGTGGTTGGCCTCGATCTGGGCGGCACCCGCATGTACGGCACCGTTTCCGACCTGAATGGGCGGATCATTCGGGAAGTGACCATTCCCTGGGAGCGTAAAAGCGCGGAAGATAATTTCGAGCAGGTATGCGCCATCCTGAATGACCTGCTGCAGACCGCCGAACAGGGGGGCTGCCGGCTGCTGGGAGCAGCGGTGGGGGTGCCGGGCATCACCAACCTCGAAGAAGGCTACGTCCAATGGGCGCCCAGCCTAAACTGGCGCAACTTTCCCCTCAAAATTCGGCTGGCCGAGCGCTTTCCGGATCTGTTTACCCTGGTGGAGAACGATGTCAATCTGGCAGCGCTGGGCGAGTATGGTTTTGGCGTTCAGGCTGGCGCTGAAAGCCTGGTTTGCATCACTGTTGGAACCGGCATCGGCGCAGGAATTGTGATCGACCGCAAGATTTACCACGGCCAACATCATGCGGCGGGGGAAATCGGCTATCTTCCTCCCAACACCCGCCACCTGGGTCATAACTTCCATGACTTTGGCGCTCTGGAGAGCCAGGCCTCGCATACGGCCATGGTCAACCGGGCAGTTGGCCTGTTGCGCGCCGCCAACGACCCGCGCGGCAACCAGCCTTTGAGCGCAGAAGACATTTTTTCGGCAGCCCGGGCGGGTGAGTCCTGGGCCTGTCAGGTGGTGGATACTGCCGTGGACAGCCTGGCGCTGGCCATCGGGGCGGTTGTCACGCTGATCGACCCGGCTGTGATTGTGCTGGGGGGCGGCATATCCCTGCACAGCGACCTGTTCATCGACCCCATCCTGAAACGGCTGGAGGGGGTCTTACCTATCTTACCGAGCCTGTGGGCTTCCACGCTCGGGTACCGCGCGACCGCGATGGGCGGTGTTTTGAAAGTTTTGGATGCCACCACGGAGCATATCACCGTGTCGCATCCAGGCTGAACCATCGGATTCCCAGTGGGTCGTTCGTCCTGTTTTAGTCCTGAGTCCGCGTGACCGGGCGCGGTTGATGGAAAACTACTTTACCCGGATTTTCTTGAAGGAGAAAAAAGGAGGAATGATGAAACGCATTCACGGTGTGCTTAGTGTACTTTTGGTGGCTATCTTTTTGATAGGCGCTGCCGGTTGCGCAAGCCAACCCCAGGCAGATGGTCCCAAGACTCTGCGCGTGCTGGCCATGCAGCAGGCCGGGCCAACCCCCGAAGAAATGAACGCCATTGTAGCCAAATTCAACGCGGCAAACCCGAACGTCACGGTCGAGATCGAGTATGTGTCTTATGATGCGCTGCATGATAAGATCGCCACTGCCATGTCCACTACTCCGCCGGCTTACGATATCGTCCTGGTGGATGATATCTGGTACGCTGAATTTGCTGCCAACGAGTATTTGCTGGATGTGACCGATCGGCTGGACGACAATATGAAGTCCAACATCTTCGACTCCGCCTGGGCGATCACCACAGTCAACGGCAAGACCTATGGTATGCCCTGGCTGCTGGACGCCAAGTATTTCTACTACAATGAAACCATCTTGAAGGAAGCGGGCTTTGACGCGCCTCCCACCACCTGGGAAGAACTGGTAGCCATGGGGCAGGCCATCAAAGAAAAGGGCCTGGTGGAGTACCCCATCGCCTGGTCGTGGGCGCAGGCCGAAGCCGCCATCTGCGACTTTGTCACCCTGCTGGAAGGCAACGGCGGCAAGCTGGTGGATGAAGCCGGCAAACCGATCTTCAATAATGAACTCGGGGTAAAGACGCTGCAATGGATGGTGGACAGCGTTGAATCGGGCGTATCCAACCCGGCTTCCATTACGTATGTGGAAGAGGATGTGCGCAATGTATTCTCGCAGGGCAAAGCCGCCTTTGCATCTAACTGGCTGTACATGTACGAACTGGCAGCGCTCAATGCCGAGGAATCACAAGTCACCGGGCAGGTAAAAATGGCCCTGATGCCGGTATTCGAAGCCGGTAAGGCTGCCGGCGTGCAAAGCGCCACCATTAACGGCTCGATGGGCTTTTCGGTGGTTGGTAAATCCGCCAATCCGGATGCGGCCTGGGAATTTGTCAAATTCCTGACCAGTGAAGAAATCCAGAAAGAATATGCCGCTCATCTGCTGCCTGTGTGGGCGAACAACTACGAAGGCGAGGCTCTGACCGCGCTAACCGCGCTGAACCCGGCCACCCCGGTCACGGTGCCGATATTCAAAGAGCAAATCCCCTTCTCACGGGTGCGTCCCAAGGTGCCATACTACAGTGAAGGCTCCAAGGCCCTGCAGTTAGCCTTGCAGGAGGCCCTGACCGGCCAGAAGACTGCCCAACAGGCGCTGGACGATGCCGCCGCCGTGTGGGTGGAACTTGGCGCCAAGTAAATTGGTGTTGTAAACAACGGTAAGCTACCCTGCGGGGGTGATGAACCCCCGCAGGGTCCGACACCGGAGGTGAAATGAGCGTTCTGGCAAAACCACGGAAATCGCTTACTTTAGCCCGCCAGGAAGTTCGTGACGGTCTGTGGCTGCTTGCGCCCAGCATGCTGGTCATCCTCATTATCACCGTCCTTCCGATCATTTTTACCCTGGTGCTGAGTTTCTTTGATACACCGCTGTCCAACCCGGTCCCCAGGGATTTTGTGGGATTTGGCAATTACCTGGAATTCCTGAACAGCCAGCAATTCTGGCAGGCCATCTGGCGGACCTTGTATTTCACCCTGGTATCGGTTGGGATGGAACTGATGCTGGGGTTGGGAATCGCTTTGCTCATTCATGCGCGCCCGCCGGGATGGAATTTTCTGCGCACCAGCCTGATCATTCCATGGGCGGTGCCGACGGTTGTAAACGGCGCAATGTGGCGCTGGATCTACAACGCGGATTACGGCGCTTTGAACGGAGTTCTCCTTTCGCTGGGGATTATTGAAAAATACCAGGCGTGGATGATCGACCCGATCGTCGCCATGAACCTGGTGATCGTGGCGGACATCTGGCACAGCGTGCCATTTATCGCCATCATCCTGCAGGCCGCGCTGGCCGGTATCCCGGTCGAGTTGGAGGAGGCTGCTGCTGTAGATGGGGCCAATGCCTTCCAGCGCTTTCTCCTCATCCGGCTGCCGCTGCTTCAGCCCGCCATTCTGGTGGCTCTGGTTGTCCGCACGGTGGAAGCTTTTCGCGTGTTTGACATTATCTACGTTATTACATCCGGCGGCCCGGCCTTTGGCACGGTCACCATCTCGTATCTGACTTACCTGGAATCTTTCACCTACGGTCACCTCGGCTCGGGCTCAGCGCTTTCCTTCCTTATCTCCGCCTTCACGCTGGTCATGGCGCTGGTGTATATAAAAATTCTGTACCGGCCGGAGAATCGCGCATGAAAAAGAAGACCCCCGTACAAACCATGCGCAATCTGGTGCTGATGGCGCTGGTGTTGTTTTTTGTTTATGCGCCCATCACCTGGCTGGTGCTATCCAGCATTTCCACCCGCGCCGAGCTGCTCAACGTACCGCCAAGTTTCATTCCCAAAGAGCCTACGCTCAAAAATTATCTGGATATTCTGGTGCCTGGGCGAGCCGCTTCTGAAGTGGCCAGCACCTTCAAAGTCGCACTAGGGAACTCGCTGCTGGTAGCGACAACCACCACTTTGATCTGCCTGCTGGTGGGTGTGCTGGCTGCCTATGCCCTGGCGCGCTTGCGCCTGCCGTTCAAAAACAAGCTGCTGATGAGCATTCTGAGCGTGCGCATGATTCCCGAGATCTCGCTGGTCATTCCGCTGTATATTGTGGCCGCCAAACTTGCTTTGCTCAATAAACCGGCCGTTTTGATCATCACTTACCTCAGCTTCGCGCTGCCATTTTCGATCTGGATGATTACCACCTTCTTCGAGGCTGTGCCGATGGAGCTGGAGGATGCAGCCCGCATCGACGGCTGCTCGCGGCTGCGCACCTTGTTCAACGTGATTCTGCCGGTGGCAACGCCGGGCATTGTCTCCACCGGCCTGTTCATTTTCCTGCTGGCCTGGGACGAATTTTTCTTCGCGCTCATCTTCACCAGCACCCTGGCTGCCAAGACCGCACCGGTGGCGATTGCTGAATTTACCGGGCGGTATGCGGTGGACATCACGGCCATGATGGCAGCCGGAGTTCTGGCGGCGCTGCCGCCGGTGCTGCTGGCGCTCATCTTCCAGCGCTATATTGTCAGCGGCCTGTCGGCCGGGGCGGTGAAGGGCTAAGTATGGATCCCATCGTTATCGGCATCGACCTGGGCGGCACCAATGTGCGCGTGGGGGTGGTCACGCCTTCCGGCGAGTTATTAACCGCCGACAAGGCGCCCATTAAGGCGCGACGCGGGCCGCAATACGGCCTGGCGCACATCATCGAACTGGTTGAACAGGTGCGGAGTCGAACCGGTGACCGTCCTTTGCTGGGGATCGGGGTCGGCTCGACCGGCCCGATCGACCGCGAACACGGCATGGTAAAGAATCCGTACACGCTGCCAACCTGGGAGAATGTCTCGATCCTGGAACCGCTGCGGGAGCATTTTGGCGTGCCGGCAGTGCTGGAAAATGACGCGGATGTAGCCGCGCTGGGCGAGGCCTGGCTGGGCGCTGGCCGCGGCGTGGACCGTCTGGCCGCGGTGACGGTCGGCACCGGCATTGGAACCGCCTTTATTTACCGCGGGCAAATTTACCGCGGCTTCGGCGATCATCACGGTGAGGGCGGGCATATGCTGCTCGACCCGAACGGCCCCGAATGTTATTGCGGCGGGCGCGGCTGCTGGGAAATGCTGGCAGCCGGACCGGCTATTGGCAGGCTGGCAAGAGAGGCATCGACGCGCGAACCCGGGCTGATGCTCGAACTGGCAGGCGGTGATTTGCAGAAGATCGCAGCCCATCATATGGTAGCGGCAGCGCGCCAGGGCGACCCGGTCGCGCTGAGGGTGGCTGACCAGGTGGGTATGTACCTGGCCTGGGGCATGGTCAACCTGGTGGCGCTGCTCATGCCAGAATGTGTGGTCTTGAGCGGCGGCGTAATGGAATCATTCGACCTGTTCGAACCTGAGTTCCGCCGCGTCTTTTACCGGCATGACATCATGGCGCCGGTCGAGCAGATCCACATTGCACATGCGCAGCTTGGCAGCCAGGCTGGAATTTTGGGTGCAGCCCGCGCCATCTTAAATTTAATTGGAGAGAACAATGTTGAACCCATCCCCCTACGTCAATGACATTCTGAACCAGCCGGAAGCGCTGCGGAACGCGCTGCAATCCTACCCGGCGGGCAGTCTGACTCAGGCGGCCAAAATGCTGGCGGCAGGCCAATTCGACCGAATTTTGATCACCGGCATGGGCGCCTCGCAGATGGCCACCATTCCAGCCGCCGAAATCCTATCCCAAACCGGGCTACCGGTGTTGTGGTTGGATACGGCTGACCTGCTGCATTATCGCCTGGAGCAGATTTCGCCGCGTAGCTTGCTGTGGGTTGTATCGCAATCCGGTTACAGTATCGAAATTGTCCGCCTGTTGGATGCAATCGACTCGCGGCCGCCGGCTTATTTGCTTGGCACCACAAACAATATGAGAAGCCCGCTTGCCGATGCCAGCCAGGTGACGCTGCCGTTGAGCGCCGGTGATGAGTTTACCGTATCAACCAAAACCTATCTCAGCACGTTGGCGGTTACTCAGTTGGCGGCATTGGAGCTGATGGGCCAACCGCTGGACGTGCCCCTGGCAGAGTTGCGCGCTGCGGTGGATGAAGTGCAGGCATACCTGACGGACTTGCCGCAGCATGTGCAGGAATTGAAGGATAACCTCGGGCAGCGCTACACCCGCTCCGTCCTGGTGGGACGCGGGCGCTCACTGGCGGCGGTGATGAACGGGTCGCTGATCCTAAAAGAAGCCGCCAAGGTGATCATCGAGGGCATGAGCGTTGCCCTTTTCCGCCACGGCCCGCTCGAACTGGCCGATGAAGACCTGACGGTTTTGCTGCTGGCCGGGGATCGGCGCACTGCTGAGATCAATCGCGGACTAGCGCAGGATGTAACCCGTTTCGGCGGACAGGTATTATGGATTGGCAACCAGCCGGAGGAAACCCTGGCAGCCTTGCGGTTGCCGCAAGTCAGCGATCTGGCCCTGCCCCTGCTGGAGATTTTGCCGCTGCAGTTGATGACCATTGCCTTGGGCGAGTTGACCGGCGTGCAACCGGGTATCTTCCGTAATATCGGCAAGGTCACGCAAAGCGAATAGCCTGACCTTCGCAGATCAGGTGTTGTACGGGGCCTGTTATTTATCTTTAACTGAGGCCGTTCGGGTCAGCGCCACCCGGAAGCGCAGCTGATTATCGCTGCCCATCTCCAGAATGTAATGCGACAGCTCGCTCATGACTTCCTGTCCGGCGGCATTGAACGACGGCCAGCGCACGTCCACAGCGACCAGGCGTTCGCTGAGCAAGTCAATTCGTTGAATTTCGGGACGGGTGGAAGTGATTCCCTGGTTGTGATACCACTCGACTGCGCCGGCAAAGAATTTCTCCACTTCATGGATGTCAGCGATGGGCAGCGCGCCGGCGTCGGATAGTACCAGCGCCGGGACAGTCCAGGAATTGGCGATCACAGCGAAATTTCCGTCGCTCAACGCCGCGCCGTATTGCTCGAGCATTTGTTGGATCTGGTCTCTGATCATGGCAATCTTCTGGAGCCCCAAAAAGAGTTTACCACGGAGGCACGGAGATATACATAAACACGCAATCTAGTTTAGGCTGAGCGGCGAACTTTTATTGCTCAGAGTGCCGATTTACAAGTGTGGATTGCTTCGTGCCTCGCAATGACGCCAATCTTAATGCTGGTGGCCTTCCAGGTTTTCCACAATGGGCAGCTTGCCATAAATAAAGGTGTCATTCTGAAGCGCAGCGAAGAATCTCACCAAATGACAAGATCCTTCGTTTCGCAGAGAGCGCTCACTCAGGATGACAAGCGAAAACAACGGACGGCGTTCATTTGCATAGTGCTGATGCCCTTCCGGTTTTCCACACCGGCAGCTTGCCATGAATAAGGGTGTCTTTCTGAAGCGCAGCGAAGAATCTGACCTGATGGCAAGATCCTTCGTTTCGCGGAGAGCGCTCACTCAGGATGACAGGCGAAAACAACAAACGGCGTTCAGTTGCTTAGTGCTGGTGGCCTTCCAGGTTCTCTACGCCGGGCAGTTTGCCGGCCAGTTTGTGGGGTTCATGGATCAATAAGGGCAGGTGTTCCGGGCAGATGTAATAATCCTGGCTCTTGGACACCAGATGGACCAGCGGCACCTGGTCGCTGGTGTGCTGGCAGAACAGGCAGGCGGGTTGTTTGTCGGTCATGAGTAAGTCCTTTAAGGAGAGATTGTTTACCCTATAAGTTTATCACCCCCCACACCGGTCGGTCTTGCGCTGGAGCAAATTGTGGAGTTCTGCACCTCCCCTCATTTCACGAAGGAAATATCAGGTGAAGGGCACAGTAAAAGAGATGTTTCGGGCTAAAAACCTGCCTTCACTCACAGAGTGCCTTGCGGGCAGCATGACCTATCAAGATGTGTGATATGTATCTCTAACTCACGAATATATAAAGCAGTCGCTCCTGGTGGAACCTGACACGCTAATCGGTTGCCGCTACTGCTTCTACCGGTTGCGTCGCTGGTCCTGATGGTTTCAGCCACACCAGGCTGGCCAGATAGATCAGCAGCATGATCACCGCGCCGCTCAAGTACGGCAGGATCACGTTCACATCAATCAATGCGCCTGCCCACAGCGGCCCGACCACCCGCCCAAGGCTCATGAACGAGTTGCTGACGCCAAGCACTGCACCTTGCTGGTCGCCAGCTTGAAACGAGATGTTCGATGCGATCGCCGGGCGTAACATGGCGTTGGCCAGCACGAACAGTCCGGTGGTGAGCATGATGGTACCCATGGAGCGCGCGAGTAACATGACCCCAAAGAAAACTGCACTGCCAAGCAGTGACCAGCGGATGAGTTTGTCTTCACCAAAGCGGCGGGTAGCTGGACCGGTCATCAGTCCCTGCATGACGGCTGAGACCACGCCGATCACCATCATCACCGTGCCAACCTGCCGGGGGCCATAATCAAAGCGGTATTGGGCATACAACCCGAATATCCCTTCAAAATTGGCCAGTGCAAAGAAGACCAGGAATGACAACGCCATCAAGAACCCAAGCGGACCGGTGAGCGCCCGCCACAAGGTTTTAAGTTGTGGTCCGCTGGACTGGACCGTAGCAGTGCGCTTTTCCACGGGTAACGACTCAGGCAGCAGGATCAGGATCAGCACCAGCGAGGCAATGGAAAGGCCGAAGGCTACAAAAAATGGCAGGGAGAGGTTGGCTTCGCCAAGCCAACCGCCTAATCCAGGTCCAATCACCATCCCGACGCCCATCGCAGCGCCAATAATGCCCATCCCGCCGCCCCGGTTCTTTTTGTCCGAGCTGTCGGATATATAGGCCATGGCAGTCGGCATGGTCGCCGCGGAGAGGATGCCAGCCAGCGCCCGCGATGCAAACAGCATCCAGACCTGGGTGGACAGGCCGAACAACAGCATTGACAGGCCGTTACCGAATGTACCCAGCAGCAGCAATTTTTTGCGGCCATAGCGGTCGGACAGGCTGCCCCAGATAGGCGAGAAGAGGAATTGCATGATCGAGAAAATGGCCATTAAAGCGCCCAGCGTGGTGCCGCTCGCGCCAAGTGATTCAATATAAAACGGCATGATGGGGATAACCATGCCAAATCCCATCAGCATGACTACCATAGTAAAAAATAAAATAGCAATATTACGGTTCTTAACCAAGGGATGCTTCCTTATCAGGGCCAGCGAAAATAGATGGAGTGAATTGTTCCGTCAGGGTGCGGATGATTTGCAGCAGAAAGCGGCGCTCCTCCGGGCTGATTTTCGTAAGCAGGGCGCTCATCTGAGCGCGGTTACGTTGTGAAAATTCAATCAGTATGTTTTCAGCCGGCGGCGTGATGGAAATGAGCTGGGTGCGGCGGTCGGTGGGGCTGCGCCGGCGGACGACCATGCCACGTTCCTCCAACCGGTTGAGAATGCCGGTAATGGTGGGCAGTACCTGGTGGGTGGTTTCGGCCAGAGCCGAGACGGAAATGTTGTTCTGGTGGGACAGAACGCACTTGAGTACCGAGAACTGGGGCAAGGTCAAGTTGTACACTGCCAGCGCAGCGTGCATTTGCTGGCGCGCCAGGTGGCTGAGCTGGTAAGCCAGCTCGTATAACTCGGCGGTGTCCGCGTCTACGGCTGTCTGGTCAATGGGAGGTGCAATTACGTCCATGGAGAATCCTCGTCAATTACTTAGCAGTGCTAATTATTAGTGCAGCTAATTATATTCAGGGGTGGAAGCCTGTCAAGGGTGCGGAAACAGCCTCTTCCTGACCCTTCGGACGGCTCAAATGCTACCCCCTGCCCGCATATTCCCACATTTCCTCTCCACAGGTTAGGGCACGGGGCTTTTTACAGTCCATCGACCCTGAGCTTTACCCCGTGCCCACACCGTAAATGGACAGAGGACGAGAATTAACCCTCACCTTACCTCCACCTCTCGCTTCGCTCGGGTGTGCAAAAACCGCGATCCCGTGAGGAATATGTAAAACCCGGTCCCCATCCCCATTCCGAATTGGGCACGTTAATCGTCGAGATGTTCCAAAACCGCTGCCAGGAAAGACGACTGGCGTTTTTCCAGAACATCCGGGTATTCGACCCGTTCGAGGTGGGTAGTCCATTGCACCAACCGGGTGCCGGGCTGACCGCCCTCCTCTGCGAGATCGGTGCGCTCCAACGTAAACACGCGGGTCATATCCGAGACCAACAGGATGCGCCGGTCGGGGCGGTAAATCAGCGCGGTATAAAAGGCTTCCCCGGCTATTTTCGGTTCTGGCAGGGTGATCACCGCTGCGTACATCCGCGGTGCGGGCTCTTCGATGGTGAAATTCAAACCAAAAGAACTGGCGCGAGCGCCGCGATGCAGTTTTTCAGCGGCATTGTCCCAGTAAAAATTGAGGAATTTTGTCCCGTCCTGATCAAGGTATTTCACTACCTGGGCCGGCGCCCCGTGGAACAACTGAGGCAGCACTTGATTGGCAAATATTTGCGAGTGGGTGAGGGGGGCGTCTTCCATTGTTAACCTTTCTACAGTACCGGTAGGAAAACATTCGCTTTTAGCCAGTCCATCAGCGTGGGGTTGGGCAGGTTAGGCGGGTAGTACACCGCCCAGGCGAGCGTTTCGGCGAAATATTCAGCGCTGGCGTGATTGCCGTAAGCGCTGCCAGCAGACTCCGCCCAGCGGTTGGCCGGCGGGATGTCGCAAGCGCCATTCGAATAGCGTATCCCGCGTGGCGCGCCGCCCATTTCGCGCACCAACCGGTCTGCGGGCCCGCCGCCAAAGATGGCAGCCGGCAGCGCCTTAGGTCCCAGGTGATTATCCAGCACGTGGGCCAGTTCGTGGACGATGTGATGGCGCGGGTTGGGCAGGGTGAGAAAATTCTTATTCAACCAGACGTCCCGCCGGGGAAACACCACCGACATGGCATGCGTCGCAACGCGGGTAACCACCCATTGCGGCAGCCCGCCCAGGTGAAAACGCACCGGCGCCAACCGGCGCTGCATCCATATTGGACCGCTGCCTGGCGCCTGCGCTTCGGCAAATGCGCTCAGGTCTTGCGCTGCCAGCAGCAGGACGGCCAGGTGCGTCTCATTGAACGCACCGGTGAGCTTCCAGCCGTATTCAGATCGCAGCAGGTTCGCGGTTGACATGATATGTCTATCATACTTGAAGACGCAGCAGGCAAAAAGAGGTCGATGCAAAGGATAAGCTTGTTGCGATGGTCGGGTAGGGATATCAGGTGAATTATAGGGATCGAATTCTGTGTCGACCCTCTACTTGAGACGATTACGGAGCCATTTGCATCAGAGAATACGTCAACACGGTCAGGCCGCTGTCCGCGGTCAGGGTCAATTGAAACTCGCTAAACGTGTATTGGTCGACCCGCCCAAGCGCTGCCAGGTAGGCAGCTTCCACATCCATACCTTTGTCACAGGCCATTTCGGTGCCGCCAAACTGACCGCCGGTTACAACACCGCCTGCTTTGAATTCCAGCTCGCCAAAGTAAAGATTGCAGCCCGACGATCCGCCGACGGCATTTCTATCGGTGATTTCCAGGGTGATCGGGTTGGCGGAGGTCAGGTCAATGGAACTACCGTCGATGGTCATGGACTCCAGCAACCAGGTCTGACCCGTGGTAGGGCGATCCGTGGTGGAACAACCAGCCAGCAGAGATACCAGTAGAATCGCAAGAAAGGTGTGTTTCATGGTGACTCCAGGGGTGAATGTTTTGGACATGGTTGTAGGACGGAGGGGAGCGGGAATAGGTTCCGGAAATAAATCGAGCCCCTCACCTGGTCAATCCCCAGGCAAAACCACTCCGGGGAGAGAGCCCCTTCGGCCGCGACCGCAGAAACCTGGCACCTCGATAGCGACGCGTCCTGGCCATTTTTTGGTAGAATAGAACCACTGAAAAGCTTGCTGTATCAGCAGTTGCAAGCCTTTCCTCTGGTTGACGGTCTATCCTTATGGCAAAACCCACGCACATGCGCATATGCCCGCACCTGGGGCTGAGAAGTGACCCCAGTACTGCGCTGCATTTTGCCTCGGTGGGGAATTATTGCCACCATGTACGGCCGATCGAGGTGGTCAGGGAGTCACATCAGGTGGCTTTTTGCCTGGTTGGCGAGCATGTGAACTGCCCAGTGTTTAAAATGGCAGCCGGTAGCCGCATGCCGCGTAAATTTCGGGCGGTCGCTGCCCCCAGGGAAAGGAAAAAGCTGAAAATCGGCACGCTGCCGGTGGTCATCATCCTGGTACTGCTGGTTGGAGGGGCTTTTGCTTTCCTGCAGTTGACCACACCGTACGGGCTGTTCAACCCCGGTGGGCCAGCGCAAGACGGCACGCCTGGCAGCGGCGCAGTTGCCATCCCAAGCCGGATTGCCAGCTCTACTCAAAACACATTCCGACCATTTTGCCAGCCGCCGCTCACCTGGCATCCTTACGTGGTCGCCGAAGGCGATAATTTTGAGACTTTGAGTCAAACCTACGGCCGGCCTTCCCTAGAGTTAATGACCGCCAACTGCCGCGCCAGCATCTCGGATCTAGCCCCCGGCGAGACCATTTACCTGCCGGACTTGCCCACTGCAACCCCTACGCTCACCCCAACCGTCACGGTGACGCCAACCAACACACCGCGTATCATTCGCACCCGCCCGCCCAACCTGCTGCCCACCTGGACCGGCACCTTTGAAATTATCCCCTTTACCGACACCCCCACGCCCACGCCGACACCCTTGCCGACTGAACCGCCGCCGGTCCCGACGGCTCCCAATTAAGAATTGCGTTTCATCCGGTATCTATTTCTTCTTCTGATCGTTGTGGGGGTCTTCTCTCAACGGGAATCAGCCAGCTCGCAGGCTGAAGCGGCGCTGAGCATCCAACCCGTCAGCGTGACTGCTGACCATTGCTCGCTGCCGGTCATCAACGTACGCCTGGATAACGTGACCAATCTGACGGCCTACACCATCCGATTGACCTTTGAACCGCACTACTTGCGCGTGTTGGAGGTGAGCAACGGCGATTTCCTCAAGGACGAAATGCCGGCGCCAGACAATGCCATCGACAATGCTGCCGGAACCGTCCAATTTGGCATGGCCCGTTTTGGGGATGATTCTCCCCCTGAATCCGGCAGCGGCGCCCTGGTGTTGCTGTGGGTCATGGCACTCCAGGCCGGTCAAACCGCGCATTTGACAATCGATACGGCTGAGACCTACCTGGTTGGCTGGCAGGAGGGAACGGCCATTTCCTACCAGGCGGCGGATGGGATCATTTATACCGGTGATTGCGTGGCGTACGATCTCTTCCTGCCGCTGGTCTTACGCTGAACGGCGTTCCAGGGCGATCAGGCGGGGGATGAATATCATAAAATTACCAATTATCAATTCTGTGTATTGTTTCAGGCGTAGATTGAATTAAAATACTGGCATAGCCTGAATCATTAATTTTTTTTATAAGGAATGCGAAGGTGAACCTAAAGGCAACTCAGGCTCCGATGCGGCGCCAGGATTGCAACCACCAGATTATGTTTGTGGTTATATGGCGTTTAACCGGCACCTATTGGGCAGACATTTACTCTGGACACCACCATTTAGTATCAGGTAATTTCATTAAGGCGGTCCAGGAGGTAAATATCGAGGAAACAGGCATGATTACACGATTCGCTGAGGTGTGTCCAATAATGGATAGTCATCATTAATCAGCTTTTTTTCGGGCGAATTTTTCCGGGAGGTAACAAATGAACACTTATAAATTGCGTTTTGGCATCGTGCTGGTGCTAGCATTCGTCATTGGGCTGCTGTTTGCAGCGGTACCGGGGGAAAGCGTCAGCGCAGCGACCATCACGGTTTGCCCTGGCGGTACTTGTAACCATACCACCATCCAGGCTGCGGTTACGGCCGCAGCAACCACTGGTGATACGATCACTGTGGCCGCGGGGACTTACGCTGAAACGGTCACGGTTAACAAGAGTTTAACCATCACGCTGGCCAACGCCGTTGTAGTCAATGGCGTCACATCGTGCTTCGCGATCAGCGCCGACAATGTGACGGTGAACACAGCAAGCAACGGCGGGGCAAAATGCAAGCCAGGGAGTACCAGCAACGGCATTGCGGTAACCGCAACCAACGGCACGCGCATCATCGGCCTTGAGGTCGATGGCACCACATCGTCAGCCGGAGACGGCATTAATGTAGCCAATACGGTGCAAAGTATTTTGATCCAGGACAACCACATCCATGGCTTCACCGGGGACGGCGTTGAGTTTGCCGGCGCTCCAGCTGGATCCGTAGTAATCAAGGGTAACCTGATTACCGGCAATGCCGGATTCGGCATCAACGCTGGCACAACTGTTCTGGATGCCACCTACAACTCCTGGGGCAAAGCAACGGGCGTAACGGCTGGAGCGATAGCAGGTTCAGATGCCACGGCCAATGTTACTGTTAGTCCATACACCCATGTTGCCCTGTCCATGGCCCCCTCCGGCACATCGACGACTGGCCAGGTGCTGGTCGGCGGTGACCAGATCACTTTTACCGTTTCGGCCAACCTGGTGAACGTGCAGGCCGCGGATGTCACTTTGACATATAACTCGACGAACTTGACTTATGTCGCCTCAACCGAAGGCAGCGTTTTTGGCGCAGCGGCAGGGGACGAAGTCATCACCCAGAGCGCGGGGACGGTTAATTTCAGGGGCTCCAGCACCACCGGCATGAAAACCACCGGTGGTTCGGTAGCGTTATTCACCGTCACCTTCACTGGCTCTACCACGATATTAAATTCAGCGTTAACCCTGGCAGAAGCCAACGAAGGCTTTGCCATGGCGCCAGCCGGGCCGTCGACGAACGTCTACGCTTTCGCCCTCACTCCGGGGGAGGTGGATGTGGTTGCATATCCAACGCTCTCCCAATCGGGTGTGGCAGGGCCGTTCATCAAGAATATTGCCAAAACTTTCACTGCCACTACCACCAATCCGGCTGACGGTGGCGTCTTCCCCAGCGTGACTTTGAAACTCACCTTTACGACGGCCAATACCACCGACCTCACGCTCAAGGCGGGGAGTCCCTTAACAACCGTCACGCTGGTAGATAATGGTGCTACTGTCTCAGGGAACGTGGCAATCACGTTACCGGCGGCGGGAGCCAATGTCGTGACCAATTTCGAAATCACTTATAGCGTAGTTGGCACAATCCCCGTCACTGTAGAGTTGTTGGACCTTCCCCCAACTCCGGATGATTTGCTGGCCACCACTGGATCGATCAGTGCCGTGGTTTATGATAACCTGACGGTAACCGGCAGGATCTCGATGCAGGGCCGCTGGTACCGCGGCGGCGTGCCGGTAAGGTTGGAGACGGGCACATTAGGATTTGGCCCGTATAATACAACTTCGACGGACGTATTTGGCAGCAGCAACTTCTCTTTCGTGAATGTCGGCGATGACACCTACGTCTTCACCACCAACCAGCCGCGTTATTTGAACGTGACCGCAGCCATGGGGAAGAGTTTCAACGTCAATCCGTCCCTGGTGATAACCACCCTCGAACTCAAGGGAGGCAATGCGATTTGGGCGGATAACGTCATCGATGTGAATGACGCATCAGCGGTCGGCACCGATTACGGCAAGACCAGCGGTTTCCTAAACGCCGATGCCGACGTCAACTTCGATAACAAGGTCAACATCTTCGACCTGGCGCTGGTCGGCGGTAACTTCAACCTGACATCTGCGAATGCTTATCTTACCTGGACACCGTAAGTCTTAAGTTAACCTGGCATGCAGGCCGGGTATCTCCCGGCCTGCATCTTGCACCGCACTACCGGTATTCCATCGCGCGAAGGCATTCAATGAAATTTAACAGGTGGTTTTTTACGCTCCTGCTGGCAGTGTGCCTGACTCTTTCGGCCGCTCTGCCAGCACGCGCGCAAAGTTCGACCACCCTGTCGGTTACACCATCGGCCAGCGAAGTGCTGCTCAACGACATCGCGGTGGTCAGCCTGTATGTCACCGGCGGGGAAGATGTCAACGCCTTCGATGTGGCCATCAGCTATGACTCAAGCAAGCTCACGCTTGAATCCTGGGCTTATGGCAATTACCTCTCGGGACTGGCGCAGGTATACCTGGTCAACAACCTCGGCGAGTTCCGCGTGGTGGCCACGCAGCTCGCCAGACCGGGCGTCAATGGTGATGGAACGCTGCTTAAGTTTAACTTCAAAGGCGTAGCCGGCGGGGTCTCTGCCATCACCATCACCAACGCTGCTTTTTCCAGCCCCGCAGGAAAAAGTACCATCCCCGCACTGGAGCATGGTACACTGACGGTCATCCTGCCGGTCAATCCGCCGACCGAAACCCCAATCCCCACCACGACCTATTCACCAACCCGGACGCCATCCCCGACCCCCAGCTGGACGCCGACTGCCACGGCTACCGCCACGGCCAGGCCAACGGCCACAACCACCGCAAGAGTCACCGCCACGACCACGAAGACGGCGACCAAGACTGCCACCAAGACAGCCACAGCCACGAAGACGGCGATCATTAGCGCCACGGTCAAAACAACTTTAACAGTCAGCACAACTGCTACAGCAACCGGCACAGCCAATTTCATCGGCGAGTCAACAGCCGTCCCGCCAACAGCGCGCGCGAAAACATCCAAAGCAGTCTCCACCCTGACAGCGGCAACGATTGTACCTTCGGCGGACGCACCTTTGCAGGCGGCGACTCCGACGCCGGGAACTCCAGCGGAATCATCGCCGGGCATACCAACCGGAATCGCGATCGCGCAAGCCCCACAGGCAGTCCCCCCCGTGCAGCCTGGAGCGGATCAAAAAACCGCACTGCTCGACGCGGCCACCGTTGCAAAACAGGAAAAAATTCTGGCTGCAGCCTTAATCATTCTGGGTGGGATATTCATCATCATGCTGGCTATACTCGCCCGGCGCAAGTTGGCCAGGGATCGTTGAGGAAGTAAAAAACTTATGCGCACCATAAATAAAGCAGTCATTTTTATTCTTGTCCTATTCAATTTTGTCCTTACCGGACCGCAAAGTGCGCGTGCGCAGGCTGGCGTTCAGATTGGCATTTTAGAGCCGCTTACCGCTGTTCCGGATACTGTGCTCGAAGTACCGATTCAGGTTGTTGACGTGACCGGTCTGTACGCGGTCGATATCGAACTCACCTTCGATCCGAGCGTGGTAACCGCGGAGGATGCTGACCCGGCGAGTCCCGGGGTGCAACTGGGAATTGGCAGCTTTCTGGATGCAGGGCTTGTGCTATACAATGAAGTCGATAACCAGCAGGGAATCGCGCGATTTGTAATGACGCAAGTGAATCCGAGCGAACCAAAAAGCGGCAGCGGTGTTCTCGTTGTGCTATACTTAAAGGGCGTACAAGTGGGAAAGTCGGCGCTATTGATAACGAATGTGCAGCTTGCTGGCCGCACCGGGGTTGAAATTCCTTCCAGCGGGGTTAATTCAACCCTGACCGTGGCGGCCACTGGGCCAACCGTAAGTGCAACGGCTATCCCGGTGGTAAACCCTACCTCCATCACCTGGATTCCGAATCCGGCGCCAACGCAAGCAACGCAAGCGATCGCCCAGACCAGCCAACCCATACCATCTGAACAGTCTACCCCGCAGGCCACTCAAATTGAACAAAAGCAATTTATCCCGGCAGTCGCAGCAGGTGAAAACCCTGCGAAACCACAAGTCACATCCTGGCTGGTGGAACACTGGTGGATTGTGCTGATTGCCGCCGGGCTTGTGGCAGGTTTAGGAATATACCTGTATCGCACCAGGTAACGACCTATTTTTCAAGGAGGAGACGGATGACAAAATCGGCGGTAATACTTCGCCGTCTGCTCTGCGTGATAATCGTATTATCCGCCCTCCTTGCACTGCCGAATAGGGTCTCGTCCCAGACCGGTACCAAGGTGACGTTACCTGCCTCATCGAATATCTTTACCTGCCAGAGCTCCCTCATCCCGGTACGGGTCGAGAATGTGACCAGCCTGACGGCTTACCACCTGGAGATTGATTTTCCCCCCGGGAATGTGCAGGTGACTGCCGTCGAAAATGGCGGGTTCATCCCGAACGGCATCTTCGAACCGACCAATGCAATCGACAACATCGCAGGAACGGTTGTGTTTGGCATGGCGCGCCAGAATTACGACACCCCGCCGGCTAACGGCAGCGGCGTGCTCATTTTCCTGTCTGTTCAGGGCGTTAACCCCGGCGCAGCAGTCAACTTTACCATCCGCCCCTACGTCCCTGGAACTGAACCTACGAATGGCAGCGGCAGCATGCTGGTTGGTTGGCCGGATCTTACACCCATTCCGTATACCATCACCAACGGTACGGTGTATACCCAGTCATGCACCTCAACCGATATTCAGCTTTCGAACAACCAGATCAATGAGAATTTGCCGGCAGGCACTGCGGTCGGTACCTTCACGACCATCGATCCTGACGGAGGAGCCGGCTTTACATATGCGTTGTGGGATACAGCAACTTATCCGGATAATGCGTACTTTACCATTAGCGGAAACGAGCTGCGAACGAATGCCATATTCAACTTTGAAACCAATGCAAGCTATTCCATAAGGGTCAGAAGCAGCTCGGATGTCGATGTACCTATTTACCGGACTTTCCCCATTACCATCACGGACGCCAACGATCCGCCGGTGCTGGGGTTGATCGGTGCGCGGAGCGTGAACGAGCTTGCCCCTTTGACATTCACCGCCGCCGCCACTGATGCCGACACTTTACCGGCGCCGGACACACTGACCTACAGCCTGGCAAACGGAACATCAGGATTGGTTCCGGCTGGCGCATCCATTGTTCCGAATTCAGGTGCTTTCACCTGGACGCCGACCGAAGCGCAGGGACCGTCGTTAAACACCTTTGACGTTTGCGTCAGTGACGGGGCAGCCAGCGACTGTGAAAACATTTCCGTGACCGTGAACGAGGTCAACGCTGCGCCCAACGGTGCGGACAAAACCGTCACCATCCTGGAAGACACAAACAAAACTTTTTCTGTTACGGATTTTCCCCTGACCGATGTGAACGATGACCCCATAAACACCCTGGCAGCAGTCAAAATCGCCAGCTTGCCGTCCGTGGGAACATTGAAAGTCAGCGGCGTAAATGCAACCATCAATCAGGTCGTCACCCTGGCTGAGCTCGATGCCGGAGCGCTGGTCTATTCGCCAGCCTTGAACGGCAACGGCACCGGTTATGCCAGCTTCACCTTCCAGGTGCAGGACAACGGCGGAACGGCCAACAGCGGCGTTGACCTTGACCCGAATCCCAAAACCATGACGATCAATGTCACCCCGGTCAACGACGCGCCGGTAGCCAATGCGCAGACTGAATCGGTTGTCGAGGACACGCCTACCCCGATCACCATGACGGGCAGCGATATTGACGGCAACCCATTGACCTATTCGATTGTGGCACAGCCTTCGCACGGCACGCTCAGCGGCAGCGGCGCGGCCCGGATGTACACGCCAGCAGCCAATTACAACGGGGCAGATAGTTTCACGTTTAGGGTGTATGACGGTGCAGCCTATTCACCCCCGGTGACGGTATCGATCACGGTGACGCCGGTCAATGACCCACCGGTGGGGGTGGCGGATTTCTATTATCTAAATTCAACCATGTATTACGATACGAATGGAGACGACGTTAAGGATACATACCAATTGATCGCAAATGTCGATCCTCCGGGTGTATTGCAGAATGACAGCGATGTTGACGGCGATGCGCTTTCAGTCACGCTGAAAACAGGCGTCGCCAAAGGCGCCTTGGCTCTCAATCCGAACGGTTCCTTCACCTATACCCCGAATCAAAGTTTGCTGCAGGATTCCGATTCATTCGTGTACACCCTCTCGGACGGTCATGGCGGGAGCATGGATGTTACGGTCAACATAACGATCGACCGCGTCGGCCCGGCGGTAGTCGCGCAGTGGCTGAGTCCCGTGACGGCCCTGGCTGGCAGCAGCAACTACTACGGCATGACGTATGATGCCAGCACGCCAACGGTTCCCTTGAAAGTTTTTGTCAGCGACATTTCAGATGTGGCCAAAGTCGAGTTCCGCTGGTACGACCATACTCAAACGCCAGGCGTATGGCAAATCATCAGCGAGGACGAGACGCCCACGCAGGAAAACGGCAAGTCTGTGTATACGGCAACGTTGAACATGGACCTCCTGCCTTTTACCGACCAAATTCAGGTGTGGGCCTATACCTACGATGTCGCCGGCAGTTTCACCAGAATTGTCAAAGTCGGCAATTATGACTACTGGGCGCGCATTATGGTCAACCATAATCCGTCCGGGTACAACGTTTTCCTGCCTTTCATCCGCCGCTGACCGTCGTTTTCGCACAGGAGCACTGGCGGCTGAGCCTGTCGAAGCCCGACAAGCTCACTCGCAGAGTGTCCCACTCGGTGAGTGTGGACAGGGACGGGCAGGGCACAGGCAGCATTCGGTAATATCTGTTAGGCCAATCCAATTGCTGCCCACCGGGGATTTCGTGTTACTCGATCCGCCCAGATTGTTCCTATCGAAAATGCAATCCTCTTTTTTTATTACAAATCCGGTTAACCACACTATAATAGGTATATATTACCTGAAACCGTTCTGCGTTTAAATGTTGAGGCATTTTCCCTTTTGCAGCCGGCCTTCAATCCATCCTGATTCCCCCCGAGGTAGCCCATATGAAACGCACGCCCTTTTTATACGCCGTAATGATCCTGGGGCTGGTTCTTTCAGCCTGCACGCCAAAAGCCGTCGAAACGCCGGCTCCAACCGCTGCCCCAGTCGCGGAGCCGACTGCTGCGGAACCCACCCCCGTCCCTGAACCAACCAAACCTGCCGGACTGGTTGGCAGCATCGAGGACGTGAAAAAAGCCACCATCCAAATCGAAGCGCAAGGCACGTTCACCGACCCGCAAATGGGCACGGTTTACAATGCCGCCGGCCGCGGATCCGGTTTTATCATTGACCCCTCCGGTATTGCCGTCACCAACAACCATGTGGTCACCGGCGCTGCGCTGCTCAAGGTCTGGGTGGGCGGTGAGAGTGAACCGCGCAACGCCCGCATCCTTGGCGTTTCGGAATGCTGGGACCTGGCGGTCATCGACCTGGAAGGCGATGGCTACCCCTTTGTAGAATGGTATCAGGGCGAGATCAACCCGGGTCTTGAAGTCTTTGCGGCCGGGTTCCCGCTGGGCGACCCCGAATATACCCTGACCAAAGGCATCATCTCGAAAGCAAACGCCGACGGTGAGACCTCGTGGGCTTCAGTGGACGGTGTTCTGGAGCATGATGCGCGCATTCGCGGCGGAAACTCCGGCGGCCCGCTGGTCACGGAAGACGGCAAAGTGATCGGGATCAACTACGCCGGCGTCGATGCTACCGACCAGAACTTTGCCATCAACGGCGCGGACGCCGAAGGGGTGGTCAACACCCTGCGCGAGGGCAAGGATTTCGAATCCATCGGCATCAACGGCCAGGCAGTTCTGTCGGAAGACGGCTCACTGTCCGGTATCTGGGTTTCCTCGGTTAAATCGGGTTCGCCAGCCGACAAAACCGGCATCCAGGGCGGCGATATCCTGACCACCATGGAAGGCCTGGTGCTGGCGACTGATGGCACCATAGCTGATTATTGCGACATTCTGCGTACCCGCAATGCCACCGACACCATGGCAGTGGAAGTGCTGCGTTTTGATTCGCAGGAGTACCTGGAAGGCCAACTGAACGGCCGTGTCCTGGAAACCAGCTTCTCCTTTGCCACTGAGCTGCAGGATGATGTTCAATCGTCCAGCACCGGTAGTTACGATGAATATGTGATGGTTACCGATGATACGGGCGCCATCCAGGTGTCCATCCCCTCTATCTGGGCAGAAGTGGACGGTTCGAACTGGATCTCCGACGGCGAGGTGATTGGCGCCAGCATCACAGCGGCAGCCAGTGTTCAGGCTTTCAACGAAACCTATTACGAACCGGGTGTTTTCTTTGGCGCGTCCAACGACATCGCCACCCTGGCCGGCTATATCGAACTGCTGGATGCCTACCGCGACATTTTCCGCGGCGATTGCAGCCTGGAAGGCCGCTACGATTACGAGGATTCGGCTTACAAAGGGTCGTACGACCTGTACACCAACTGCGCAGGGACGCAGAACACGATGGTGGTGCTCTCCGCCCGGCCGATCAATGATCCGACTTCTTTCTTGATCACGGTGTTGGTCAACATCATGACGGATGCTGACGCCGCCGCGTTCGATGAAATCCTGCGCACCTTCGACGTCGTCGGTAATTTGCCGTAATTTCTGATTGTGTGATTCCTCTCCCCCATGTTTTTTGGGGGAGAGGCAAGGTAAGGGGGTAGAACCTCGGCCCCCTCCAACCTCCCCCATTTTGAAAATCAAAAATGGAGGAGGTGCTGCCTTCGGCAGTTAAATGCCCAAAGATAACTCCGCCACATTCAAGAACGGATTTTAGGGGAGGAGTTAATTCCTTGCCCTGAAAGGGAGGGGAATTGTTTGCACGCGGAAACCTTTCCCTGGCTACCCCACAGGGTGCTGCGCCCTTACATACCCGCAGTTCTATTACCGGAACCGCCGGTCGGCGACCCGGGTAATGGTAGAATCAATCTCTGCCATGACCACTGCCGAATTCACCCTACCGCTGCCATATCAAACCGACCGGCGCAGCCCGCTGCGCTGGATTCTCTCGCACATGCTGCACCAGTGGCCAATCGTCCTGGTCGCCATCGTTGGGGCAGTGGGCAATGCCGCGCTGGCCGGTGTGGCGCCGGTTCTGATGGGCAATGCCTTCGACCTGCTTTCTTCGGGCAGTTTTCTCACCCCGGAATTAATGCGCATAGCTATATTACTGGCACTGTCACAATCCATCCGGGCTGTGCTGCAATTTGGCCGCAATTTTGGTTTCGAGCTGGTGGCGCAGCGCATGGAACGCTCGGTGCGCAATGAGCTTTATACCGATCTGCTCGGCAAGAGCATGACCTTCCACAACTTGCAGCCGGTGGGGGATACCATGGCGCGCGCCACCAACGATGTGCGCGAGGTCAACTTTATGTTCAGCCCGGGCGCCAATCTGGTGGTCGGATCGCTGGTCTTCATCGTTGTACCCATTGTTGTGGCCCCGCGTTATCACCCGGCATTGATGCTCATGCCGATCCTTTTTGCGGTGGCCTACTTCATTGCGCTCAAAACATACCTGGCTGAATTGCAGCCCATCACCGATGAGGTGCGCTCGGCCTTTGGCTCGCTTAATACCCGGCTCAATGAGGCGCTGGACGGCATCGAGGCGGTCAAAGCCGCGGCGCAGGAAGCGGGTGAGGTGGCGCGCTTTACGCAGAATGCCAGCCGCTACCGGGATGCAGCCGTGCGGCAGGGATATGTGGAAGCCCGTTTTGTGCCGGTACTGCTGCTGGGGGTGGCCACAGCCGGCGGGCTGCTGCATGCGCTGCTGCTCTTCAACCAGGGGCTGCTGAACACCGGTGACGTGGTGGCTTATTTTGGCCTGCTCTTGATGCTCGGTTTTCCCACCTTCACCTCCATTTTTGCTTATTCCCGCATTGCGCTTGGATTAGCAGGCGCGCGCCGCATTTTAGAATTGATGAATCGCGAGAATGATCTGGACCAGAACGCCTCTGCGCAGGCTGCCGAAATGCGCGGGCAGGTTGAGTTCCGCGGCGCGTGTTTTGCCTACGGCAGCGCTGAGCGAATTCTCGACGATGTGTCGTTTACCGTCCAACCGGGGCAGACGGTGGCGGTGGTCGGTCAGACCGGTTCCGCCAAAACCACGCTGGCACGCTTGATCAACCGCACCTATGACGTTGATTGCGGCCAGGTGCTGGTGGATGGGGTGGATGTGCGCGAATGGAATCTGGAGGCGCTGCGCCGCCAGATATCGATCATCGAGCAGGATATTTTCTTATTCTCGCAATCGATCCGCGACAATATTGCCTTTGGCAAACCAGACGCCAGCGACGAAGAGGTGCAGGCAGCCGCCCGTCAGGCGCAGGCTGATGAGTTTATTCAGGAATTCGAACAGGGCTACCAGTCGGTGATTGGCGAGCGCGGCGTGACTCTCTCAGGCGGCCAGCGGCAGCGGCTGGCATTGGCGCGCGCCTTTTTGACCGAGCCAAAAATCCTCATTCTGGACGATTCCACCTCAGCCATCGACTCCGCCACCGAGGATAAGATTCAACGCGCCATTTACGCGGCTGCTCGCGGGCGCACGACTTTCATCATCACCCACCGGTTGTCGCAAATCCGCTGGGCTGACCTGATCCTGGTCATGCGCAAAGGCCGGCTGGCGGCAGCCGGCACTCATGCCGAATTAATGGAGACCAGCGAGGCTTATCGCCGGATTTTTAGCGAATAGCGCTTAGCTGCAGGAGCCCGAGCAGCCGCTGGAAGAGCCGCAACTGGAACACGATCCGCCAACCCGACCGGCAGCCAATTCATCATCCGTGGCTGGCCGGATGGCGGCGATGCTGGCGTGGAAATGCAGGGTTTTTCCGGCCAGCGGGTGATTCATGTCGATCTTTACGCCGTCGCCATCCAGATGGACGATGCGCGCGCTGAGAATTTTGCCGTTATCGTCGCGTACCCGCAGCGATGCGCCGATGCGCAGGTCAAAACTGGGGGGAAACTGGTTTTTTGGCAGCACATAAGTTGCCTCCGGGTCATACTCGCCGTAAGCCTGCTTGGGCGGCACGGCCACCTCGCGGGTTTCGCCCACCAGCATGCCTTCCAACGCCGTTTCGAGGCCGGAGATGATGTTGTTGTAGCCCTGCAAATATTCCAGCGGTTTTTCGCCGGAAGAATCAACGATTTCATCGTCAACGGTCAGAGTGTAATCCAGGCTGACGACCAGCCCGTTTGCGACCACATCGCGTGTGAGATCCATAATTCAGTTACCTTAGATTGGGTTGCGGGGATTATAACAGGGAAGGGGCGCCAGGTGCGCCCAAGATTCCTCTCCCCGGCACGGGGAGAGGCCAGGTGAGAGGTTCGTAAAACCTCCCTCATCTTACGGGGCTGTCCAAAAAGGTATCATTCGTCAATTTTCACCCCATATATAGGGGACGGGGTGGAACCCGTCCGCGAAGGTTCTGCACGGAACGGGCAAGCCGCGTTCCCTGCAATGATTTTTCAGGCGCAGAAATTTGTAGGATAAGCTTTAGCTTGTCCAGAACTCTCCAACTGCTGGCTCAAATGAGGCCTTCGGCCTGCGCAAGCTAAATGCTTACGCTACCATAAGTGCCCTTCGACATTCCCAATTAGAAGATATTTGTAGGATGAGCTTTAGTTTGTCCGTGTCCTCTCCTTCCTGGCGGGTTTCCATGCTCGCCCGCTTTTCGGACAGCCCCAATTCATTCTGTGTGCTTCGTAGTGATATTGACTCAATAACAACCATACCGGTCAGGCCTCTGGGCAAGTTACTTTAGGCCAGTGACACCTGACACGGTGTATACTTGCCCCATCCCACCGCAAGGGTCAACCTATGCCCATCCAGCAGCGCGCCGAAGAAACCCGCACCCGTATCCTGTCTGCCGCTCAGGCATGCTTTTCGCGCAGCGGATTTGCCGCCGCCAGCGTGGCGGAAATCTGCGCTGAAGCCGGCGTGACCAAGGGGGCCTTCTATTACCACTTCTCCAGCAAGCAGAATCTGTTCTTTGAACTGCTCAAATCCTGGCTGGTGGTGGTTGATGCAGGCCTGGAAACCGCGCGCGGACAGACTGAAACCGTCAGCGACGGCCTGGTGCAAATGGCTGGCGCGACCCGCGTGATCTTCGAAAACTCAATGGGTTATCTGCCGCTATTCCTTGAATTTTGGCAGCAGTCGATCCGTGATCCGCAGGTCTGGCAGCAGGTCAAAGCACCGTACCGCAGCTACCAACAATACTTCCGCCGCATCGTCGAAGCCGGCGTGGCGGATGGCTCCCTGCAAGTCGAAAATCCGACCGTGGCAGCCAATGCGCTGCTCGGGATGGCAGTCGGGCTGATTCTGCAGGGACTGATCGATCCGTCCGAGGCGGATTGGGCCAATATCATGCAGGATTCGGTACGCATGATGCTACGGGGATTCGGGAAGTAAGTGCCACGTGCCATGTGCGACCCCCTCCCAACCTCCCCCATTTTCTTCGAAAATAGGGGAGGAGAAACCGGCGTGACACGTGACACATGACACATGCTCTATTCCCAGCCCAGCGCAATACGGCCGCGGTCAACCTCCACGCGCAGAATCGTCACCTCGATCACGTCGCCGACCTTGAGCGCCGTTCCTTGCGGGATTTGCGAGCGGTGCAATAACCCGTCCTGTTTAACGCCGATGTCCACAAACGCGCCGAAGTCGATCACATTGCGCACAGTACCCTTCAGCCGCATCCCGGTGGATAAATCTTCCATTTTTAAAACATCCGAACGCAGCACTGGGGCGGGGGCGTCGGAGCGCGGATCGCGGCCTGGGCGCGCCAGAATGTCCAGAATATCCGTCAGGGTGGGGACGCCGGCTCCCAGGTCTGCCGCAAGCTTTTCCATACCAACCTGACCGCGTAACTGCGCCAGCAGACGGCGGCGCTCGACCAGGGAATCGGCTGGATTAACCCCGGCGCGCGCCAGGGCAGCCCGGGCAACCGCATACGATTCGGGATGAATGGCAGTGGCATCCAGCGGCTCGCGGCTGTTATTGACCCGCAGGAATCCGGCTGCCTGCTCGAAAGTCTTGTCACCCAGCTTGGGCACGCGGCGCAGGTCAGCCCGGTTGCCAAATGGCCCGTTTTCTTCGCGATAGGCCACAATCGCCTCACCCAGCCGCGGACCAATCCCGGCGACATGCGTCAGCAGGGCGGGCGAAGCAGTATTGGCGTCCACTCCGACCCAGTTGACCACATCCTCGACCACTCCGGCCAGCGTGTTTCCCAGCTCTGTCTGGTCCACATCGTGCTGGTACATGCCCACCCCGATCGACTTGGGGTCAATTTTGACCAGCTCGGCCAGCGGATCCTGCACCCGGCGGGCAATGGAAACCGCTCCGCGCAGCGAAACGTCCAGGTCGGGCATCTCGGCGCGCGCCAGTGGGCTGGCGGAGTAAACCGAAGCGCCGGCTTCGTTGGTGATGGCGTAACGCACGGGTTTGACGGCTGCCTCGGGCAGGTTGATCAGTTCGGCTGCCAACTGTTCGGACTCGCGCGAGGCAGTGCCGTTGCCGATGGAGATCAGCGTTACTTTGTACTGCTTGACCAGCCCCAGCAGGGTGGCGAGCGCTTCCTTCCAGCGTTTTTGCGGTTCGTGCGGGTAAATGGTTGCCGTGGTCAGCAGTTTGCCGGTCGGATCGATGACCGCCACCTTGCAGCCGGTGCGGAAGCCGGGGTCGATGCCAAGCACGGTATGATCTACCAGCGGTGGCTGACCCAGCAGCGCGCGCAGATTTTCAGCAAAGACCCGGATAGCATGCGCTTCGGCGGTTTCGGTCAGCGAACGGCGCACGTCACGCTCGATGGCGGGTAATAACAGGCGTTCTGCGGCGTCGGCCGCAGCGGTCTGCAACTGCAGGGCAAAGCGTGAGCGCGGATCAGCGGAGTAATGGCGGTGGATGACCGGCTGCCAGTCCGTTTCAGAGACGGTCACATGAATTTTGAGCACCTTTTCGCTTTCGCCGCGATTGAGCGCCAGGATTTGGTGCGGCCGCATATGGTCGACGCGGGCCTCGTAAGCGTAGTACAGGCTGTAAACCGATTTTTCATCGATTCCATCGGCGATTTTTTCGGCGTGCAGCAAGCCAAAGCGCAGCGCTTTCTCTCGTACCCCCTGCCGGACGGCGGCATTTTCGGCGATCGTTTCTGCGACGATGTCCCGCGCGCCGGACAGGGCATCTTCGGGGGTTTCGACCGCCTCGCTGAGGTAGGCTGCAGCCAGATCAAGCGGGTCGCCGGCGTCGCGTGCCTGTTGGAGGATCAAATCCGCCAACGGCTGCAGGCCGTGTTCGCGAGCAATGCTGGCGCGGGTGCGGCGTTTGGGTTTGTACGGGGCGTACAGGTCTTCCAGCTCGGTGAGGGTAGCCGCCGCGCTGATTTTGGTGCGCAGTTCATCGGTCAGCTTGCCCTGCTCTGCGATGGACGCTAAAACCGTGGCGCTGCGCTCGTCCAGCGCACGGCGTTTCTCGACTGCTGATTCCACCTGGCGCAGTTGTTCTTCATCCAGCCCGCCGGTCATTTCCTTGCGGTAGCGGGCGATGAAGGGGATGGTGTTTCCGCCATCGAGCAGCTCGATGGTAGCGCTGACCTGGGTCGGTTTGACGTTGATGGCGGCGGCAATGAGTTGGGGGTCGAGCATGAGGGAGGTTCCTTCAGTGTCAGTGGTATTTGGGGCGATTGTAACACCAAGGGAGTGTTGCCGGGCCATGTGTTATGTGCCACGGACTGGCCAAGCGGTATGCACAGCGGTTCACGAACCGCACTTACCACTCGCAAACTTACGGGCGGCTTGCAAGCCGCCCGTAAGTCGATTAAAAATATGAGATTTCAGCCGGTTAGGGCCGGTCGATGGTGAACGCTGGAGAAGTCCAGGTTTCCCAGTGTGCCGGGTTGCCGGCATCGCCGTTAGCCTTGAGCAGCGATACTTTGACGTAGTAGGTGCCATCCGGCACGGTGTAGGTCTTATTGCCGGCAAAGGTTTTACCATCAAACGCCCAGGCAAAGAAGCCAGTGGTGGTGCTGTTGCGCGGTAAGTACTCTTCTCTGGCGAAGGTGTGATATGCCTTGCCGCTTGCTGCATCAAAGACCTCAAACCGCATCGAGCGGGACTGGTGGTTGAGGTGGACAAGGAAGTAAGGCACGTCATCCTCTACCATCGTGAAGGCATACACATCGGCTGGGCCTAACATTTCAAAGCCTTCGGTGGTAAGTTTTGCCAACCAGGGGAAGCCAAACGTGGTTGGGGTGATGACCGGGACCGATTGGTAGTCGCCCTTGAAGCCGGCATACGGTACGGTATAGACCTGCCCGCCGCCCTGCGGCGTGAACTTGATGTATCCGCCGTACTGGCTGCGATCCGCAAGAGCGGGATTGGCCGTAATCGTCACATCTACCGTAGCACTGCCGCCCGCCGGTACCATGACCGATGGGGCGCTAAAGCTAACCGCGGCGAACCCGGTGGTGAAGCTCGGCGCGAATGTATTGGAGCCATTCGATAGGGCCGGCACATGCGAGAGATTGTAAGTAACGTCAAATGGACCGCTGTTTGTGACGGTCAATGTCTGCGAGAAGGGCCCAGCCTCCGACTCACCGGTGGCAATCTTGGCTGGTTCGACGGAAGTGGTTGCCAGGATGGCATCGTCGATATCCAGCATGCCCGCGCCCTGGCGGTTGACATTATCCAGGAAACCAAGACCCGGGTTTCCCCACCAGGGTTTTGGATCCGCTGAGTTCTGCAAAATGCCGCGAACGGCCTGGGAAGGCAGGTTAGGTTGCGCCTCCAATAGCAGCGCCACCGCGCCCGCAACGTGCGGCGAGGACATGGACGTACCGGATAGAGTCGCATATCCACCCAGTTCCAGCGGATAGGTGGAATAAATCAATCCACCCGGAGCGCCGATATCCGGTTTAAGCGCCAGATCCGGCGAAAGCCCATAGGAGCTGAATGAAGAGATCAGATTGCCAGTGGGGTTGAGGAAGGTGCCCGTCTGGTCAGTCCAGGTCATGTCGACCGGGCCGGCAGCTAAACGATTATTGATCAAAACGCCTGAGACATCGTTGGTTGAAACCACTGGAATAGTAATGGGTGTTGTTCCAGCAACCGTGGCGCTAAAGAATCCGGCGCTATTGTTATACAGAATCACGCCGACAGCTCCGGCATTTTGGGCGTTGAGCGTCTTTAGATGGAAGGTACAGGTACCACGCCGGATCAAAACCACTTTCCCGCTCAAACTGCCGGCAGGCAGAGCGGCACAGGCGTCGTTGGTGGTGGTGGGTGTTCCCGTTCTGGCTAAAGCAAATGTGCCCGATGTGGGCGGCAGCGGAGCGGCAGTCGCGGGCATATATCCAATCGCCATGTCATCCGGCGAAAGGGTGAATACCGATAATACGATGTGGGTGTTGTCAAACGCTGCTACGCCGATGACTTTCTTTCCCAGGCCCGGGGCGCCGGCCGAGTACAGACCGTTCGCGCCGCTGTTACCGATAGAGGCGACCACTACCATGCCGTGGTCGACCAGACGATCGGAGGCGATGGCGGTGGGGTATTGCGGCCACTGGAAAGCTGAGCCGATGGACATATTCAGCACGTCCATGCCATCCGCCAGCGCGCGTTCCATGGCAGCCAGCATAATGTCAGACTCGGTCGAGCCGTTGCAGCCAAATACGCGGTACGCACCAAAAGTCACGCCCGGGGCAACGCCGACAACAGCTCCATTGGCGCCAATGATGCCCGCCACATGCGTGCCGTGTCCGGCGCAGTCATCCGGGTCGTTATCGGGCTCCGGAACCGGGTTATACGTGGCATTCGCCGGATTCGCATCGTAATTGTCACCGACAAAATCCCAACCGGTGACCACGCGGCAGCCAGGGCCGAAACAGCCGCCCAGGTCGGGGTGGTTATAGTCAATACCCGTGTCCATCACCGCCACCTTGATGCCCGCACCGGTGAAACCCAGCTCATTCTGGGCAACATCCGCGCCGGTTTGGGCCAGGGCGGTAAACAGCTCAGGATTGGTGGCTTCCTCGAACGGGAGCGGTATGGCGATCGTTTCGATCGGGTAAACAGCTTTCACACCCGGCAGCCTGGTCAGGGCGCTTAGCTGCGACGCGTCGATTTTAATCGACAGCCCGTTCCACAGGGTATCGAACGCCCTGCGCTCGGTGTATTTCACGCCGGCGCGGCGGGCCGCGTCGCGGAAGGCTTTCTTTTCAGCTTTGGTAACGGACAGGCTGGTGCCTTCGATGGTCGGGTCGCTATTTAACTCGACAAACCATGAAGCGGCGGTCTCGTCGATAATCCCATCGGTTTCGACGGTTGGCACCGGATTGATCGGATCAACCGGCTGCATATCCTGTGCATAGGCTGGCATAACTGACGTCACTGCCAGAACCAGGACGAGCATAATTGTCATGCTTAATTTTTTGAACATTGGTTTCCTCCCAAAATGTGCGAATGTGAATAAAGTCGCTCTAGCGCCAGGTTCGTACTTATCCTGCGTCAAACATGAGGAATTGATTTTGCGAAGACAAGTCTTTGCAGGAAACTGCAATTGCGAATATCTATTTAATTTTTTAGCGCACTGCGAAAGGTGCTGAAACGCTTACCTCCTTTGTTGTGGGCCGGCAGCCGGTAAAAATCCAGACTGCATAAGTCATGTGGTCTGGATGCGCCTTCGGCAGCCTGGCAATCTGGGTGACCAGATCCATAGCATTGCGCCCCCACTTCACAGTGAGTTAGCCTTTTCGGGCAAGGATCATTAATGGATTGTGTAAAGTTACAGATCTTCAAACGTTGATCTATTTTACCGATTATATGGATTATTTACAACTTATTCCTATAAGAGTTTGCTGGTTTGAGCGGACCGAAAGGCTGTCATACCAATAATTAGCAACATGTCACTTGGTTTTTCCCCTTTTCTTCTGTAAACTCATCTAGTAAAATAGATCGTCAGACAACTTCATTGGCATCTTGACCCGACGCTTCGTCTGATTTCTCTTCCCCCCTTCACCTGAAATTAATTCAACTGATCCGGTTTTACCCTGCAAAGTCGTTTTCCACTCGAACAAGGACGAAAGGATTTCCTTTTATTCATGGCAGATCGTGCGGGCGTGAAGCGAGTACTCAATCGGACCTTGGAGGCGCTCCTGCCGTTGCTGGCGGTACCGGTGGCATTCCTCATCGGCGCGGTCATGCTGGCGGCGTTGGGAGCGAACCCATTGGAAGCCTACGGCGCCATGCTGCAAGGCGCTTTCGGCGATAAATCGGGCATCACCCAGACGCTGGTCAAGGCAACGCCTTTGCTGCTGGTCGGGCTGGGTGTGTGTATTGCCTTCCGCGGCGGGGTGATCAACATCGGCGGCGAAGGCCAGATCATTGTCGGCGCGCTGGCGGCCACCGCCTTCTCCATCGGGTTCAAAGATATGTCGGGCTGGTTCCTGCTGCCCATGAGCATGATTATGGGAGCACTGGCAGGAGCCGTCTGGGGCGGTATTCCGGGGGTTTTAAAAGCAAAATTAGGCGTAAATGAAATATTGAGCACCGTGATGATGAATGCCATCGCGGTGCAATTTTCTAATTACCTGCTGCGTGGGCCCATGATCGATCCGAAAGAGATCGAGCAGGGCACGCGGATTGCGCAGTCAGCTCTGCTGCCCAGGGCTGTCTGGCTGACGCGGCTGGTGCCGCAAACCCTGCTGCACTCGGGCGCCATCCTGGCGGTGATCCTGGCGGTGCTGGTTTACATTTTTCTATGGCGTACCACTATTGGCTACCGCATTCGGGCGGTCGGTCTCAATATCGATGCTGCCCGGTACGCCGGCATTAAAGTCCCCTTATACCAGGCGCTGGCTTTGATCCTGGGCGGAGGTTTCGCCGGGCTGGCTGGAGCAGTGGAGGTTATGGGCGTACAACACCGGATGATGGAAAACCTGGCTTCCGGTTACGGTTTTTCAGGCATTGTGGCCGCTTTGTTTGGCGCGCTGCACCCGCTGGGGAGCATCCCCGCATCGGTCTTGTTTGGCGGCCTGTTGGTGGGCGCCGATAAGATGCAGCGGGCGGTGCAGGTGCCTTCTTCATTAATCGATGCGCTGCTCGGACTGGTAGTTTTGTTCGTCGTTGGCAGCCAGATCTGGTCGCGCTGGCGCGCCCGCCGGAGAGAAACCCATGGGTGAGTTGTTCTCTCTTCCAGTTCTCCTGGGGATCCTCTATTCGGGCATCCGCCTGGCAACGCCGTATCTTTTCGCCGCCGTTGGCGAGACCTTTGCGCAGCGTTCGGGCGTATTGAACCTCGGCGTGGATGGCATCATGCTGATGGGCGCCTACAGCGGATTCTATGTTGGCATGAAATCGGGCAACATCTGGCTGGGTCTGCTGGCTGCGGCTTTGGTCGGCATTCTGATGGGGCTGCTGATGTCGGTCATCAGCATCACCTTCCAGGCCGAGCAGGGCATTAGCGGTATTGGCCTGCAACTGTTCGGGCTGGGGCTTTCGAGTCTGCTGTTCAAGACCACACTGGGCGGGGTCGAATCGATCAATGGATTCAAGCCAGTGCGCATTCCGCTTCTGGCTGACATTCCTTACGTCGGCGAAGTGCTGTTCAATCACAACCTGCTGGTGTATGCCGCCTTCCTGCTGGTACCGCTTTCGGCCTGGTTTCTCAACAAAACCACTTTTGGATTAAAGATCCGGGCGGTAGGCCAGAACCCTCAGGCAGCCGATACGCTGGGGGTGAATGTCATCCGCGTGCGTTATTTCTGCGTGTGCCTGGGCGGCATGCTGGCAGGTATCGCCGGGGCGTCGCTGTCCATTGCGCTGATCAATCTGTTCCAGGAAAATATGACCAACGGTATGGGCTTCATCGCCGTGGCGCTGGTGTATTTTGGCGGCTGGCGGCCATACGGCGTGCTAGCCGGGGCGCTGCTGTTCAGCTTTGTCAATGCTTTACAGTTGTGGATTCAAGTATTGGGTATTAATATTCCCTCCGATTTTGCTATTATGATGCCGTATGTACTCACCATTCTGGCGCTGGCATTTGCTACCAAGCGCGCCCAACAACCTGCGGCTCTGACCAAACCGTTTGAACGCGGTGAAAACTAGTCCAAGGAGGATGAGAAGGGGATAGTTTTATAATGCGTAAAACCATGCGTATGAATATCGCGATCCAACCCATATTGATATTGCTGAAGGAGAAAAAATGAAATCGACCCTTTCCCGTGTACTGGCGCTGGTTATGCTTGTGGTAATTTTGGCTGTCGGCTGCGCCCCGGCTGCCGCCACTCCCGCCCCGGAAGCCGCGACTGCCTTCAAAGTCGCCATCGTGATGCCCTCCTCGATCACCGACATGGCTTTCAGCCAGTCGATGTTCGAAGGCCTGAAAAAAGTCCAGGCTGAGATGGGCGGCGAGAGCGCCATGGAAATCGCCTATTCGGAAAACCTGTTCAAGGTGCCGGATGCCGCTGCGGCTATCCGCGACTATGCCGACAAAGGCTATAACCTGGTGATTGCGCACGGTTCGCAGTATGGCACCTCGCTCGAACAGGTTGCACCGGATTTCCCGAACACCGCATTTGCCTGGGGTACCTCGATGGACACCTTCCAGGCTTCGGGCGTCAATAATGTGTTCGCCTACCAGGCCGAAGCCCAGCAGGGCGGTTACGTCCTAGGCACCATCGCCGCGTTGATGTCGAAAACCGGTATCATCGGCGAGACCGGCCCGGTAGACGCTGGCGATGCCAAACTCTACATCGAAGGCTTCCAGAAGGGCGCCGAAGCTGCCAAACCCGGCACCACCGTCAGCGTGACCTACACCGGTTCGTTCTCCGATGTTTCTCTGATGGCTACCGCCGCTGAAACGCACATTGCCGCCGGCGCGGATATGCTGACCGGTTCTTCGCAGTCGGTAGTTGGCGCCATCGGCGTTGCCAAAGACAAGGGCGTGTACTGGTTCGGCACGCAGTGGGACCAGACGTCCCTGGCCCCCGAGGCCGTGGTTGCCAGCCAGGTCTATGATTGGACCGGCATCCTCAAAGACATGATCGCCAGCGTTCAGAAGGGTGTGATGGGCGGCAAGGCCTACACGCTGACCTTCAAAAATGGCGGTCTGGTGATCGCGTACAACCCGGCCATAACGGTGCCCGCGGAAGTCAAGACTGCCGCTGACGCTGCCATCGCCGGTATTAACGACGGAACGATCGTACCTTAATTAATATTAATCAGTCAGGTGCAACGCACTTTCAAAGTACGTTGCACCTGCATTTGACATGGGTGCATTGCACCTGTCCCCAGGCGATGGAATATTCGTAGGTTGGATTGAGGGCGTGTAAATTAACATCGGCGATCCATTTCGATTGAAGCCCGAAATCCAACATTCATTAACCGTCGGATTTCGGGGCTGTACAGAGGATTTTCCGAATAGGAATCGTCTCGGCCCCTCTATCCGACCTACGAAATCAAATATCCACTCGCAACCTCCCCGCAGGGTGCTTTGCAATCCAGAGGAAACGGCCAGGTGAGGTGCCTCTAAAAAACTCCTTCACCTAGCAGGATTTGTCTGAAAACCGGGCAGACCCAGGTGTCGGCCCCCCTCCACGTAGGGGTCGACCCGTGTGTCGACCCGCATAATGGACCGGTAAGGGAGGGCAATCAGCTATCGTTCGGATTGGATGCCCTTTTGCCACACCCTTACAAGGATGACCTTTAATGACGCGATACTTACCGACCGGACAACCCATAATCGAAGAGATGCGCATGCTGGGAATCGTCAAACGCTTCCCTGGCGTGCTGGCCAACGACCACGTCGATTTTGACGTGCGTTCGGGCGAGGTGCATGCCCTGTTGGGCGAAAACGGGGCCGGTAAATCGACCCTGATGCGCCAGCTCTACGGCCTGTACAAACCCGATGAGGGCCAGATCCTGATCAATGGCGAAGAAAAACGCTTCAATTCGCCGCTAGACGCGATCAATGCCGGCATTGGCATGATTCACCAGCACTTTATGCTGGTGCCCAACCTGACCGTCGTGGAAAACATTGCGCTCGGGCTGAAATCTTCGCACGGGCCGGTACTCGACCTTGATCGGGTCGAAAAACGCGTCCTGGAGTTGAGCGAACAGTACGGCCTGAAGGTTGACACCCGCGCGTATGTCTGGCAGTTAGCGGTGGGCGAGCAACAGCGCGTGGAAATCATCAAGGCGCTCTACCGCGGCGCGGCGCTGCTGGTACTGGACGAACCCACGGCCGTTTTGACCCCGCAAGAAGTGGACGACCTGTTCGTGACCTTCAAAAAAATGGCCGTTGAGGGACACGCCTTGATTTTCATCTCACATAAGCTCAACGAGGTGCTGGCGATCAGCCACCGCATTACCGTGCTGCGCGATGGAAAAATCGCCGGCTCCTGCCCCAACGAAAATGTCACTCGCGTCGAGCTGGCCAATATGATGGTAGGCCGCCCGGTGCTGCTGCAATATGACAAACCGCCGGTGGAAGCCGGCCCGGTGCGCTTGAAAATCGAGAATTTATACGTGCGCGGCGACCGCGGCAAAGATGCGGTGGACGGCGTCAGCCTGGAATTGCGCGCCGGCGAGATTCTTGGACTGGCAGGCGTTTCCGGCAACGGCCAGCGCGAACTGGCCGAGGCGCTGGCGGGCATGCGCCCGGTGCGCCAGGGCTGCATCACGCTGAACGATAAAGAGGTCACCAACGGCTCGCCCTTGATGCACATCGAAGCCGGGCAATCGTACATCCCCGAGGAGCGCATGAAAGAGGGCGCGATCCGGGAGTTTAGCGTCACCGACAACCTGATTCTGGCAGACCACGGCCGGGTACCGTTCTCGAATCACAGCTTTTTGAACTTCAAGGCCATCCGCGAAAGTTGCGACAAGGTGGTGCATGATTTCAACGTCAAGACACCCAATCTGGAGACGCCGGTCAAGAATCTGTCCGGCGGGAATATTCAAAAATTGATCCTGGGCCGCGAGCTGCGCCGCCGTCCGGCGGTATTGATCGCCTCGCAGCCGACCCGCGGGGTGGATATTGGCGCTTCGGAATACATTCACCAGCGCCTGTTGGAGCAGCGGCTGGCGGGCACTGCCACCCTGTTGATCTCGGAAGACTTGGATGAAATCAGGGCTCTGTCTGACAGGATTGCGGTTATGTACGAAGGTCGTATAATAGGAATTGTGGATGCGAAAGAGTCCACTCCCGCCCAGCTTGGTTTGATGATGGCGGGCGTGGAGGTTACCTAACTTGGTATGTCACTCTGCCCGCAGGGCACTCTGTGAGTGAGCGAAGCGAAGAGTCTCCTGACCGGATATCAAAAGTTTTCGCTCCGCTCACTCGCCGTCCGTAGGTTGGGTTGAGCGAATAGATCGGATGGTCAACCGACATTCTCGCAAGCGAAACCCAACATCAGATAATCACAAAATAAGTTGGGTTTCGGGACGGCAAGAGCCGTTCCAAGCATCAAAACGTTACGTCCCTCAACCCAACCTACGAAGCTGCGGGTAGCATGACAAAGGATCTGTAGGTTGGGTTGAGCGAATAGATCGGATGGTCAACCGACATTCTCGCAAGCGAAACCCAACATCAGATAATCACAAAATAAGTTGGGTTTCGGGGCGGCAAGCCCCGTTTGAGGTATCATTAGATGTAATCCCTCAACCCAACCAACGAAGAACTGGTTTGATGATGGCGGGCGTGGAGGCGGCGTAAAACCACCCCCTCCTCCCTCCCCCAAAATCGATGACCCTGATTTTGGAGGAGGCTGAAGAAAATGGATGTGGAAAGGGCTGGTTTTTAACCCGAAGCATCCCGTTTAACAAAAGATAGATCCTTCGGGGGCACAGTCGCCCCCTTAGGATGACATCAAAAATTGTTGGTCGGCCAGGGTCTCTCCCCTGTCGGCGTCGGGCTGAACCGCCCGTCGAAAAGCGCCACAACCAGAATTTTAGGAGAAATGCACGATGAAACTCTGGTCCACGTACGTATTGGCCGCTACTATCGACGAAGCGGTCCAGGCGCTGGTACAAGCTGGCGGTAATGCAAAACCCGTGGCAGGCGGCACCGATTTGCTGCTCGAATTGCAACAAGGCCGTCAAGCCCCGATTCATACTCTGGTGGATGTTTCTGCCATCCCTGAACTGCAGCGCCTGGAAGTGCGCGGCGGTCAATTATTCGTTGGGGCGGGCGTGCCGGTGGCGCGCATCGTCCAACACCCCTTAATGCACCTGCATGCTCCAGGCGTGGTCGAAGCCTGCGGGCTGATCGGCGGACCGCAGGTGCGCAACACCGCCACTCTGGGCGGCAATGTGGCGCATGCTTTACCCGCCGCAGACGGCATGATCTCGCTGGCCGCCATGGACGCGGTCGCTGAGGTGGCTGGCGCCAATGGTCTGCGCCTGGTGCCGCTGCTGGAACTGTTCCGCGGGCTGGGCAAATCCATATTGACCGAAAATCACGAAATTCTGGTCGGGTTCTACCTGCCGCTGCGCACAGCCGGGCAGGGGTCGGCCTTCTCGCGGGTGATGCGGCCGCAGGGCGTGGCGCTGCCCATCCTCAACCTGGCCATATGGCTGCAGCGGTCAGGCGAGATCATTGAATGCGCCCGAATCGCGGTTGGCCCGGCTGGTCCAACCCCGCAACGGGCGTTAGCGGTCGAAGAGTTCCTCTACGGCAAGCCGTATACGACTGAGACTGCCGCTCAAGCGGTGGAAGTAATCCGTTCGACGATGAAATTCCGCACCAGCCCACGCCGGGCGACGGCTGAGTACCGTCAGCACCTGGTGGGTGTGCTTCTTTTAGAGGTATTGGAAAAAGCCTGGCACCGCGCCAGCAAATTGGAGGCGATTTAATGGCTGCTCAAATGATCGAATTCGTAGTTAATGGTCAACCGGTGTCACTCGAACCAGTCGATGGCGAGATGCTGGCCGACCTGCTGCGCGACCGGCTGCGTCTGACCGGCGTCAAGGTCGGCTGCAACGAGGACGAATGCGGCGCCTGCACCGTGGTCATCGACGGCGAACCGGTACTTTCCTGCAACTATCCGGCGGTCAAAGCCCACGGGAAACGGGTCACCACCATCGAAGGCCTGGCTGGCAAACCAAACGGCAACGGCGCTGCGGCGCACCTGCACTCGCTGCAGGATGCATTTATCCAGTACGGCGCGGTGCAATGCGGTTTCTGCATCCCCGGCCAGTTGATGACCTCCTACGCGCTGCTGATGCACAATCCTGACCCGTCCGAAGAGGACATCAAGGTTGCGCTGAAAGACACCCTGTGCCGCTGCGCCGGTTATCCGGCCATCATTGGCGCGATTCAGGCTGCCGGCAAGTCTGTGAGGACGGGGCAGCCGGTCGAAGCGCCAGTGATTGCGCCATCCACCCGCGCCCGCAAGTCAGTCGGCACGATCACTCCGCGCCCTGACGCAGTGGAAAAGGTCACCGGGACGGCGGTTTACACCGATGACATCCTGTTTGACGGCATGCTGCATGCGCGCGTCAAGCGCGCCATGGTGCCGAGCGCTACCGTTACCCGGCTGGATGTTTCCCGGGCGCGCGCGCTGCCCGGCGTGGCTGCCGTGCTGACTGCTGAGGACATCCCGGGCGAGCACGTACACGGTCTGGTAATTGCCGATTGGCCCAGCCTGGTCGGGATGGGTGAGCGCATCCGCACCGTAGGGGATGCCGTGGCGATCGTCGCGGCTGAGACTCGCGCGATAGCCGACGAAGCGTTGGACTTGATCGAAGTTGAATTTGCGCTGCTGCCGGTGGTCAGCAACCCGGTCATGGCGCGCCGCGAGGACGCTCCGCAAATTCACGCCAAGGGCAACCTGCTCAAGCACATCAAAGTGCGCAAAGGCGACATGGATGCCGGGTTTGCCGGGGCGGACGTGATCCTGGAAGAGACGTTTAACACTCCCATGAACGACCATGCCTTCATCGAGCCGGAATGCAGTATTGCCCGGCCGCTGGCGGACGGCCGCATGGAGATTTATGTCGGCTCGCAAATCCCGTATTCCGACCGCAACCAGGTTGCGCGCGCGTTGGGCTGGCCTGAAAGCCGGGTGCGCATCATCGGGCAGCTGATCGGCGGCGGGTTTGGCGGCAAGGAAGATATCGCCGGTCAGATTCATGCCGCCTTGCTGGCCAATGTCACCGGACGGCCGGTCAAATTGCTGTATGACCGCCATGAGAGTTTGATCGCTCACCCCAAACGCCACGCCACCCAGATTCGCGTCAAAGTAGGCGCGAAGAACGACGGCCGGCTGACCGCGGTCGAGACCGAACTGTACGGCGACACAGGCGCTTACGCTTCGCTGGGCGAAAAAGTGATGACCCGCGCCACCACGCATTCCTCCGGGCCGTACGAGGTGCCGAACGTGCGCGCCGATTGTTATGCCATGTACACCAATAACCCGCCAGCCGGCGCTTTCCGTGGCTTTGGCGTCATGCAATCGGCCTTTGCCGTTGAATCGGTAATGGACATGCTGGCAGAGAAGCTTAACGTTGACCGCGTCGAGCTGCGGCGCATGAATGCTCTAAAGGTTGGCAGTGTGACCAATACGGGTCAGGTGCTGCGTGATTCCGTCGGCCTGCTGGAATGCATCGACAAGGTTTCTGCCGAAGTCAAACGCCTGGGTGGCGACGATCCATTTACTGCCAGGGTGGACCCGCAAGACCCGCATAAACGCCGCGCCTGGGGTTTTGCCGTGGCGTATAAGAATACCGGGCTGGGCGGCGGCGCGCCGGATAAGGCCGGCGCTGAAGTCGAGTTGCGCCGTGATGGGACGTTCGAGGTGCGCACATCATCCGCCGAACTGGGGCAGGGGCTGCCAACCGTGCTGCGCCTGATCGCCGCTGAAGAATTGGAGCAGCCGCCGCACAGCGTGCATGTATTGCTCTCCGACACGGATTTAACCCCGGACGGCGGGCCGACTACTGCTTCCCGGCAGACGTTCGTCACCGGCAATGCAGTCCGCCATGCATCCAAGGCCCTGCGGCAGTTGATCACCAGCGAGCTGGCAGAGAATTATGATGTCGACCCTGCCACAATTCGCTACGTGGAAGGCCTGGTGCAGGTCAACAGCCACAGCCTGACGATGCAGGAGGTGGCAGAAGAATTGATCGAGCATCAGCGGCATCCGATGGCAAGTTACGAATACTGGGCGCCCGAGACCAAACCGCTCGGCACGCCGGGCGATATGCACGTGGCCTTCTCCTTTGCAGCCCAGGCTGCCGAAGTGGAGGTGGATACCCGCACCGGGGAAGTGAGCGTGCTGCGGGCGGTGGTTGCCAATGACGTGGGCACCGCCATCAACCCGCTGGGGCTGAAAGGCCAGATCGAAGGCGGTTTGATCATGGGCATTGGCCATGCGCTGACCGAGAATTTTATTTTGAACGAAGGGCAGGTAATCACGGACCGCCTGGCAAGTTACCGCACCCCGTCGATCACCTTTACCCCAATGATCACGGCCTTTGTGGTCGAGCATCCGACCAATGAAGGGCCGTATGGCGCCAAGGGTGTCGGCGAGATTGTGCTCATCCCGACCGTTCCAGCGATCGCCAATGCGGTGTACAACGCGGTTGGCGTGCGCGCGCATTCGATCCCGCTGGATCAGGAGATGATCTTGAAGGAAATGGCCAAGTAGATTTGGTGATTTTCATTCCTCTCCCTCCAGGGAGAGGAATTTTATGTGCGCCCAGTTCGTAGGATACGTTTTGTCAACAGGCAAAATTGAAAATAGACGCACTGAATAGACCGGCAACGAAAATGTAGCGGCCAAAAAAGCACAAAGTTCAGAATGATGAACCGGTCAACCTAACCGAATTACCATGGATGGAAAAAAATTACTAACGAGATGAGGAGCGTGCGGTATGCATGCTCAGGTGCAACAACTGGTCATAGGGTTTGCGGTCTTGCCACAATCGCCACA
>Ga0265292_1000407_pt1 | contig 63878 bp, 67 predicted proteins | sample Munlanlewell296A_FD_189080 | JGI IMG/M metagenome (GOLD analysis project Ga0265292, IMG submission 189080) | Leachate microbial communities from a municipal landfill in Southern Ontario, Canada - Leachate well 296A | ecosystem: Engineered > Solid waste > Landfill > Unclassified | place: Canada...
CGCGCGGTCTGTATAATGCCGCGCTCTCGGGGTGTAGCGTAGCCTGGTAGCGCGCCTGGTTTGGGACCAGGATGTCGGGAGTTCGAATCTCTCCACCCCGACCAGGTTCAAAGTAGTAAGAAGTTTGTAGTATGCCGACCGAATTGTGCCCGTAGCTCAACCGGATAGAGCACCAGCCTTCTAAGCTGGGGGTTGCTGGTTCGATTCCAGTCGGGCACACCAACAGACTTCAACGATTCAACGGTGGTCGTAGCTCAGTTGGTAGAGCCCTGGATTGTGATTCCAGTTGTCGTGGGTTCGAGCCCCATCGATCACCCCAAATATGAAACCCGCTGATCTTAACGATCAGCGGGTTTTTTAATTTCAGAATTACTTTCTATACCTTGTGCACGTTCCATTGCACTACACCCCATATCGAAAAATCTTGGTCCGGTCTCACGATCACATCTGCGTAGTCTGGGTGTGCTGCGCGTAGTACTTTGCCTTGCTCTGTGTATAACAATTGTTTCACCGTGAATTCCCCATCCAACACGGCGACGACCACGCTCTCGTTCGTGGCAGGAACCGCTCTATCCACTACCAGCAGATCGCCATCGTAAATTCCTAGGTCACGCATCGAGTGTCCCGCCACGCGCATGAAAAAGGTCGATTCCCGATGTTCTATGAGATGTTCATCTAAGCTCAGACGTCGTTCTACATGGTCATCGGCAGGAGATGGGAAGCCTGCGGGGACTGCTTTTCGCAACAACGCCCGTTGTCTTTCGAACATGGATTTATTGGGGTGTGTCAAAGAAAGTAGGACTGAGGCGCTGCGGCGCATCGAGCTGGCCTGGTGGTGGCTAAGAAGGGGCATGGCAATCTCCATAAGAACGAACGTTCTCAAATGGTAGAGAACGTTCGTTCTTATGTCAACACTTCTTGTTGAATCAGGTCTTGGCTTTCAGCAATACCCACACAGCGCCGCCACCACCTGCATTTTGTGGTGCTTCGCAGAACGCGAGCACCTGTGCATGCTGGGCCAGCCAATGGCGGGTGTTTACCTTGAGTATCCCGTCTCGTCCTTCGTCTCGCCAGCCTTTGCCGTGGATGATATTGACGCAACGCAAGCCACGCTGGGTGGCGTGATGCAGAAAAGTCACTAATAGCTGCCTTGCTTCGTCATTGCTGAGCCCATGCAGGTCTAAGCTGTCCTGTGGTGGCCATTCGCCCCGACGCAATTTGCGTAGCGTCATGCGATTCAGCCCATTGCTTAGATACTCTGTGATGGCAGCGTCGCCAGCGCCGTGATCGGAGAGGTCGTCCAAGATGGCGACTGAGATCAGCGTGGTGTCTTTTGTTCTGAGTGGTTTGGGAGTTGGAACGATGCGGTCATTGGGTTTGAGTGGGACCACATCTGCCAATGCTTGCCGGAACAAGTCATTATCCTGTTCCGGCTTTTCTTTCACGACTTACCCCAATGCGGCGAGGTATTTATCTGCATCCAATGCGGCCATACAGCCTGTGGCTGCACTGGTACAAGCTTGGCGATAGATGTGGTCTTGCACGTCACCCGCTGCAAAGATGCCAGCGATGCTGGTCTGGGTGGCATTGCCGTTGCGACCGCCTTGAGTGACGAGGTAGCCGTTCTCCATCTCCAGCTGTCCTGCAAAGATGTCGGTGTTGGGCTTGTGGCCGATGGCGATGAACACGCCATCCACTTTGATGTCTTGCGTCGCACCCGTCTGGGTGTTCTTCAGGCGTGCGCCGGTGACTCCACTGTCATCGCCCAACACTTCATCCAAGGTCTGGTGCAGTTGCAATGTGATCTTGCCTTCCTTCACCTTGTCCATCAGGTGGTCGATCATGATCTTCTCAGCACGGAAGGTGTCACGGCGGTGGATGAGCGTGACGTGGCTGGCGATGTTGGCCAGATAGAGCGCTTCTTCCACGGCTGTGTTTCCGCCGCCGACAACGGCGACAGGTTTGTTGCGATAGAAGAAGCCATCGCAGGTCGCGCAACCAGAGACGCCTTTGCCCATGAACGCTTCTTCGGAAGGCAGGCCGAGGTATTGAGCCGATGCGCCGGTACAGATGATGAGGGCGTCGCAGGTATAGGTTCCAGCATCACCAACGAGTGTGTACGGTTTTTGTTGCAGCTTGGCTGTGTGGATGTGATCGAAGACGATCTGTGTGTTGAAACGTTCTGCATGCTGCTGGAAGCGCTGCATCAACTCAGGGCCTTGTACGCCGTTCACATCAGCGGGCCAGTTATCCACTTCGGTGGTCGTCATCAACTGCCCACCTTGCGCCATACCTGTGATGAGTACAGGTTTCAAATTGGCACGTGCTGCATAGACGGCTGCGGTGTATCCGGCAGGGCCAGAACCGAGGATGAGGAGGCGGTGATGTTGTACTGGTTTTTCCATGATTTTTACAGGGCTTTTGCTTGATTGAAGATGCCGAAATTTAACAGTGAGCAGAGAGGCTGTCGAGTAAAATGCGCGCCCTATGAAAACAATCCTCATTCTAATTGCGCTAGCTACTTCGACATTTTCCCAAGCTGCTGATATGCCAGCTATTCCCGCCTTCATAGACGAGATGGTGGCTAAGCATCAATTCAAACGAGAAGAACTGGTGCGCACCTTCAAGCGCGCGGAACGTCGGCAGGATGTGATCGACGCCATCTCAAAACCGGCGACCATGAAGCCATGGACTGAATATCGTGCCACGTTCGTCAATCAACAGCGCGTCGATGGCGGTATCAAGTTCTGGAACAAATACGAGGCCACGTTGAAACGTGCCGAGAAGCAGTATGGTGTGCCGCAGGAATACATCGTCGCCATCATCGGCGTAGAGACTCTTTACGGTAGGAATGCAGGCAAGTTCCGCACCTTGGATGCATTGACCACACTGGCTTTCGATTATCCGAAGCGGGAGGAATTCTTCCGCTCAGAGTTGGAGCAGTACCTGCTGTTGGTGCGAGAGCAGGATTTCAATCTGCTTTCCATACAATCCTCTTATGCAGGTGCATTGGGCATCCCCCAGTTCATGCCGAGCAACTATCGGAAATATGCTTTGGATTTCAATGGCAACCGTAAAGTGGACATCCTGCACGAACCCGAGGATGCCATCGGTAGCGTGGCAAACTACTTCAAACACTATGGCTGGCGTACAGGGGAGCCTGTCGCACTACAGGCGAAAGTGGTCGATGAAAAGAAGTTGGATGTAATGACCGAGGTGCGTCCTACCTTTGCATGGAAGGCGGATGTTGGTGTCACTCCCATGGCGGGTTCCGAAGCTATCCTGCCACCCTCATGGCTATTGGATCTGACTTTCGATTCAGGCAAAGAGTACTGGCTGGTGTTCGAGAACTTCGACGTCATCATGCGCTACAACATCAGCACGTATTACGCGATGACCGTGCATCAGTTGGCGATGGAGTTGAAGGCGGCGAAGCGTTAAAGCTAGTAGATACGCCGTGCGCCGTTGAAGCGGGATTTCCAGTAGGTGTAATGCATCGGTTCCACACGGATGCGGTCCCCACGCTTGGGCGAATGAACGAACTTCCCATCACCGACATAGATACCCACGTGCGAGAACGGCTGACGCAAAGTGTTGTAGAACACGAGGTCGCCAGGACGCAGCTCGCTCTGTTCGATGGGTTCGCCGACGCGGCTGATCTCACGGCTGGTGCGCGGTAGCGAGATGTTGAGTTCATGTTTGAATACATGACCCACATAACCACTGCAATCGAAACCACTCTCTGTTGAATTGCCGCCGTAGCGATAGGGCGTGTCCGCCAGACTCATGGCATACATCACCAGATCGTTCATGCGATCTTCTGAGGCATTGTCAGAACGGGGCGTTGGGCTACCGCACCCTGCGAGTAAAAGGACCAACAACAAGGAAAAGAGGATTTTCATGGGCGCGGAATTTACCGCTCAGCCATCGCTCGTGTAAAGCGTATCTTTAGGTTCGAGCCTTCCGTACGCTCCTCATTCCTCGCTGAGACGCCCGTTGTTCGTCCTTCTAAAGTAAAATCCGCGCTGACCTAAAATGGAGCAACACTTCTGATGCGTATCCTGATCTCCAACGACGACGGCTATTTCTCGCCCGGCTTGGCCTGTCTGGCCAGACACCTTGCTGCTATCGCGGAGGTGGTGGTGGTCGCTCCTGAGCGTGATCGTAGTGGCGCCAGCAATTCTTTGACTTTGAGCAGACCACTCAATCTGAAACGCGCTGCCAGTGGTTTTTATTTTGTGGATGGTACGCCGACCGATTGCGTGCATCTGGCTGTGACCGGCATGTTGGATACCCAGCCTGACATGGTGGTGTCAGGTATCAACTCGGGTGCGAACATGGGTGATGACACCATCTATTCTGGAACGGTAGCAGCGGCGACAGAAGGGTTCTTGCTCGGTATCCCATCCATCGCAATTTCCATGGCGAAACATGAGCCAGAGCATTACGACACAGCGGGAAGGGTGGCTGTCGAGTTGGTGCAACGCTTCCAAAAAGAGCAGCATGCGCAACCGTGGCTGCTCAATGTGAACGTCCCCGATGTCCCCTATGAGCGACTGCAAGGTATGGAAGTGACGCGTCTGGGCAAGCGCCATAAAGCCGAGCCTGTGGTGAAGAGCAGCAATCCGCACGGTCAGCCTGTGTACTGGGTGGGCGCGGCGGGCAAGGCGCAGGATGCAGGCGAGGGCACCGATTTCTACGCGACGTCACAAGGCCGTGTCTCTATCACGCCATTGCAGATCGACCTCACGCAATACAGCCAACTCGATGCGGTGCGTTCTTGGTTGGGGAGTGCGGCATGAACTCGATGCACGCAGGCATCGGCATGACTTCGGCACGCACGCGCGGTCGCATGATCGAGCGTCTGCGTACCCAAGGAATCCAGGACGAGACGGTGTTGGCGGCGATGAACAGCGTGCCTCGCCATGCTTTCGTGGATGAGGCATTGTCCAGTCGAGCCTATGACGATGTCTCGTTGCCCATCGGCCACGCTCAGACCATCTCGCAACCCTACATCGTGGCGCGTATGACTGAGATATTGCGCAACGGTAAACAGTTGGGGCGTGTACTCGAAGTCGGTACGGGATGTGGCTATCAAGCGGCCGTGTTGTCGCACGTTGCGAAAGAAGTCTATACCGTCGAACGTATCCAGCCGCTGTTCGCCAAGGCGAAAAAACAACTGTTCGATCTGAAGCTACGCAACGTCTTCGTGCGCCATGCGGACGGTACATCTGGCTTGACCGATGGCGCTCCCTTCGATGGCATCATCATGGCGTGTGCGGCGCCCGCGCTGTCTGCCACACTAAAAGAGCAACTGGCGGTGGGTGGTAGAATGGTGCTTCCGATAGGCACGCAAGAACAGTTCCTGTATCTGATCGAACGGGAAGCGAATGGCTTCCGTGAGACGCGCCTTGAACCAGTGAGATTCGTACCTTTGTTGATGGGGAAAGCATGACAGCAGTTCGTAACATCACGCAGCGCACTTTGTGGTCAGTGACATCGGTCGCCGTCTTATTGGTCGCCTGTGGCACACCTGCACCAAGCGGACGCAAAGCCCCCATCGTTGAGCATGGTGTCACAGACCCGCAATCGGCGATCTCCGTTGCGCCGCAAAAACCAGTTACCCGCACCACTACCACCAAGATACACATCGTGCAGAAGGGCGACACGCTCTACAGCATCGCCTTCGTGAATGGGGTGGACTATCGTGACGTAGCCGAATGGAATGACATCAAAGATCCCTCCGCCATCAAGATCGGCCAGCAACTGAAATTGAATATCCCGACTGATGAACCCGTCGTGCAAAAAGCCGAGATCAAACCGGCAGCTCCCCTTGCGCCACCCAAATTGGGCGGTATCAGGAACCAACCCAAGGTGGGTAGGTTGACCTATAGCGAAGATGCGTTAGCCAAGGCAGACCGTATGCAAGAAGATGTTGCACAGCCCGCACCAGTCGTGGCAACTGCCAAGCCGACGGTGGTCAACACTGCAAAAGATGACACTCCAGAGGAAGCGATGGAGTGGGGCATGCCGACCAGTGGCAAAGTCATCGCCGAGTTCTCCGAGAGCGCGAATCGCAAAGGGGTTGATATCACAGGTAAGCGTAGCCAAGCCATCGTCGCAAGTGCATCGGGCAAGGTGGTGTACAGCGGTAGTGGTTTGCGCGGCTATGGCAAACTCATCATCATCAAACACAACAAGACCTACCTCAGCGCTTACGCACACAATGACCAGATATTGGTGAAAGAAGGGCAGAGCGTGAGCAGAGGGCAAAAGATCGCCGAGATGGGCAACACCGATGCCGATCAAGTCAAGCTGCACTTCGAGATACGCAAGCTGGGCAAGCCGGTGGATCCTGCTAAGTACCTGCCATTGGTCAAGTCTTGAGTGAAAACAAGCTAAGCATCACCGACCACAGCCGCGACAGCGCGGGTCTTCGTTACGTCTATCCCGTCATCTCTCGCCGCGCAGGTGGTGTTTCCATCGGCATCAACCTCAATCCCAACAACGCTTGCAACTGGCGCTGCATCTATTGCCAAGTCCCCGACCTCTCGCGCGGTACTGCTCCACCCATCGATCTGGTGTTGTTGGAGAAAGAGCTGAGGGGTTTTTTGCACGAACTACAGCACGGTGATTTCATGCAGCGCGTCCCGCCCGAAGCACGCCGTATCAACGACATCGCCCTTTCAGGCAATGGAGAGCCGACCAGTGCGCAAGAATTCGCCGAGGTCATCGAAGTCATCGCCCAACACAAACCTGCCGACCTTAAACTCGTCCTCATTACCAACGGCAGCCTCATGCAGCGCGAGAAAGTGCAACAAGGTTTGCGCCGTATGGCACAACTGAATGGTGAGGTCTGGTTCAAATTAGATAGGGCGAGCGAAGCGGGGATGGCGCTAGTCAACGATACCAAGCTGACGATTGATGCGGTGAGGCGTAACCTCACCACTGCGATCGAATGCTGTCCCAATACTTGGCTACAGACCTGTTGGTTCGCCTTGGATGGTATCGTGCCCAGCAAGCAGGATGAAGATGATTATCTCGATCTACTGGCATCGACGATGCAAGGCGGTGTCATGCCGCAGGGCGTGTTGCTTTACAGTTTGGCGCGTCCTTCTTTGCAGCATGAAGCTGTGCGCTTATCTGCGTTATCTGATCAGGTGATGGAAGGTTTCGCTGACCGTATCCGATCTCTAGGTGTGGAAGTTCGGGTTGCGGCTTAGCTAGCTCTGCCCCTTTGATTAACGATATTAAAGTTCCGAGCGTCAGATCGTGGTGGTCTTGTATGGGCTGGTCTCGATGATCTCGCTGAATAATTTCATCAGCTCTGGATCGTGCTTCCTGCCAGTCTCTTCTCGCATGATCTGCATGACTTCTGAGTGAGTTTTTGCTTTGTGGTATGAGCGTGTCACCGCCATTGCATCGTAATTGTCGGCGATGGTGATGATGCGCGAGCAGACCGAGATAGATGCGCCTGCCAGACCATCGGGGTAGCCTGATCCGTCGAAATTCTCATGGTGGTGACGTATCACCCTTGCGGCATGTGCTGCACCGTCTAGTTCGGTGGATGCGATGATATTTTCACCGATTTCGGAGTGCTGCTGCATTTTCTTCCATTCGGATTCGTCGAGTTTCGCTGGTTTTAGTAGGATGTGGTCGGGTATGCCGATCTTGCCGATGTCGTGGAAAGAGGCGGCGATTTTGAGCGCAGTCAACTCCTCATCGTCGAGGCCGTAAGCCATGCCAATTATTGAAGAGAGATTCTGCACACGTTCGGAATGGAGTCTGGTCAACACGTCGCGATAGCCCAACGCGACGGCCAGTGCCTTGGTGTACGTATACAGCACATTGAAGTTGGGGTCGTCCAGTTTCATGGTCACTCCCGAGCAGGGCCGATGTGCGCGCCTTGTTGGGAATCATTCTCATACTATTGAGCCGACATATCAAGATGTATTGGTAGTGCGGTCATAACCCAAATCAATCCTAGGTGAGCTTGTATTGGTTGATTTGCGTTAATTCTCCCCAAGTAAATGGTGACTTGGGTTTTTCAATGAGTTGGCAAGAGTTGGAACTACATCGCTGTAGAAAATGATGCGCCGTAAGTATGGCTAGTGATGCCAGGTGTCAGGCTACGGACTGCATGGAAATCAACCGATTGTTGCTCGGTGAGTTGGTAGGATATAGAGAGAGATAGATCGCGCTGTTCTGATCCTCCTGTCTCGGTCGCTTGTCCTGCGGCTATTTCCATCCCCACATTTAAGCTGTCCGTAAGTTGATAGTCAGCGCCGAGTGAGCCGAAGAAGATGTTGTTGAAGTAGATGGATTTCTTCACGTCGTTGATTTCGATTTCTCCCGGACTCCCCAAGATCGCATAACCAAGTCCTGCATTGATGTTCAAATCTCCGAAAGACTTGCTCGCATCCAACTCGCCGAAATAATCATTCACGCCTGTTCCCAAGCCGACGGCCACATCGGCTGTGCCCAATTTGATCTCACCTTTCGCAGACAATGAAAGGAGTGAGTCCTCTTCGTTCATTAGGTTGTAAGTGAGTGAGGTGGTGATGTCTCCCAAGCCTGAAGTGGTGAGGATGGGCGCGGCTACTGTGGTGGAGTCACTTTTCTTGGATTCGTGGTGGTGACTTTTTGCGACCTTGCCGGAAGGGGCTGTCCTAGTGATGTAGGGGATGCTGATCTCGAGCACATAGTTATCTGTCTCAAAAGAGAATGCGATGGGGATGTCGCGCTGACTTATCTCCTGTCCCGGCACGGAGGTGTCGGACATGTTGGAGATGCCGATGGAGGCGGAACTGCTATGTTTGGGCTTGACTGGAGTGGTTTCTATTGGTTTTTCAACGACCACTTCTGCAGGTCTTTCCGCAACCGTTTCGCTTGGTTTCTCAGTTATGACTTCTTCCGCCAGCGCTGTGGCGGAGAAAAGGAGCGCGAAGGATAGTAGGATTTTGCGGGCAATCAGGCTGAGTTCGTGATGGAGGCGGGTTTTCATGCGATGTCTCGATGTGGTTGAAGGATATTGCTTACGAGTAATGCTGATCGCTCGGATTGCCAAAATCATATTCGGTTCCCTTACGCGAATAAGGCGCTGACTGCCCGTTGAGTCAAAGCCGCGCTTCGGTTACAATGCGCGCCCTGTTTATCCGGCAACCGCTGAATATTCAGTAATTCACACACTCGTTCATGTTGGGGTGTCCCTTGAAAATGGGGGATCAGGCTGACGAGTGGAAGACTTAACCCTTAACGATTGGAGAATCACATGGCAGTAACAATGCGTCAAATGCTGGAGGCGGGTGTCCATTTCGGTCACCAGACCCGTTTCTGGAATCCAAAGATGGCCCCTTATATCTTCGGTCATCGCAACAAAATTCATATTGTGAACTTGGAAAAGACCGTCGTGATGTTCAACGATGCGATGAAAGAAGTTCGCAAGATCTCCGCCAAGAAAGGTACCGTGCTGTTCGTCGCGACTAAGCGTCAAGCACGCGAGATCATTCGCGAAGAAGCGATCCGCGCTGGCTCACCTTTCGTTGATCATCGTTGGTTGGGCGGTATGCTCACCAACTTCAAGACAGTTCAGATCTCTATCAAGCGCCTGAAAGAGCTGGAAGCGATGATCGCTGACGGCAGCATCGAGAAGGTCTCCAAGAAAGAAGGTCTGGTTCTGCGTCGCGAACTGGAAAAGCTGGAGCGTAGCTTGGGCGGTATCAAGGATCTGCAAGGTTTGCCTTCCGCTATCTTCGTTATAGACGTTGGCTACCAAAAGGGTACCGTCACCGAAGCGCAGAAGTTGGGCATCCCAGTCATCGGCGTTGTCGATACCAACCACAGCCCATTGGGCGTTGACTATGTCATCCCAGGTAACGATGACTCCAGCCAAGCGATCCGTTTGTACGCACGTGGCGTAGCTGACGCGATCTTGGAAGGACGCGAGCAAGCGACCAATGATCTGGCTGCTCAGATCGCAGAAGGCGCTGCTGCCTAAGCAGGCCCGCCGCAACAAGGGGGCGCAAGCCCCCTTTTTTGTAACTAGATTTTGTATTTGAAAAATTAGGAGTTTGATATGGCTGAAATCACCGCAGGTATGGTGAAAGAACTGCGCGAGGCTACCGGTCTCGGCATGATGGAATGTAAAAAAGCATTGGTAGAGACCAATGGCGACGCGAAGGCGGCTGAAGAGTTGCTGCGTATCAAGAGCGGTGCTAAGGCTAGCAAGGCTGCGACACGCGTGACGGCAGAAGGTGTCATCGGCGCGTTCTTGTCCGTAGATGGCAAGACTGGTGCAGTCGCTGAGATCAACTGCGAGACCGACTTCGTTGCAAAGAACGATGATTTCGTGGCGTTCGCCAAGAACGTGGCACAAACCGTAGCGCAAGCTGCACCTGCCGATGGCGACGCATTGTTGGCAGCGGCCTTGGTCAATGGCGCAGGTTCCGTAGAAGAAGTGCGCAAGGCGTTGGTGATGAAGCTGGGTGAGAACATCACTGTGCGTCGTTTCGAGCGTTACTCGACGGCTGGCAAGTTGGCCACCTACCTGCACGGTAGCAAGATCGGTGTGATGGTTGATTACACCGGCGGCGATGAGACATTGGGCAAAGACTTGGCGATGCACATCGCTGCAAGCAAGCCAAAGTCCGTTGATTCTTCCGGCGTGAACCCAGAGGACATCGAGACAGAGCGTCGTATCGCGATCGAAAAGGCTAAAGAATCTGGCAAGCCAGAAGCGATGTTGGAAAAGATCGCTGAAGGTACCGTGCAGAAGTTCCTGAAAGAAGTCACACTGTTGGGCCAAGTGTTCGTCAAGGCAGAAGACGGCAAGCAGACCATCGAGCAATTGCTGAAGAGCAAGGGCGCGACTGTGACGGCGTTCAAGATGTTCGTCGTTGGCGAGGGCATCGAGAAAGTGGTTGAAGACTATGCCGCTGAAGTTGCCAAGGTCGCTGCAGAAAGCAAGAAAGGCTAAGAACCCATGTCCAAACCCGCCTACAAACGCATCCTACTCAAACTCTCCGGCGAAGCCCTGATGGGCGATGACAGCTACGGTATCAATCGTGCGGTCATCGAACGCATCGTGGCCGAGATCAAGGAAGTCTCCGAGTTGGGCGTTGAGGTGGCGATGGTCATCGGTGGTGGCAATATCTTCCGTGGTGTCGCACCAGCGGCAGCGGGGATGGATAGAGCGACCGCCGATTACATGGGCATGCTGGCCACGGTGATGAACTCGATGGCCTTGCAAGATGCGATGACTCGCGCGGGCTTGGAGTGTCGTGTGCAATCGGCATTGAGTCTGGAGCAGGTGGCCGAGCCGTTCATTCGTGGCAAGGCATTGCGTTATTTGGAAGACGGCAAGGTGGTGATCTTCGCGGCAGGCATCGGTAGCCCGTTCTTCACCACTGACACCGCTGCCGCACTGCGCGGCGTGGAGATGTCGGCAGATGTCGTGATCAAGGCCACCAAGGTGGACGGTATCTACACAGCCGATCCCAAGAAGGATCCCAATGCGATCCGCTATCAAAGCCTGAGCTTCGATGAGGCGATCAGCAAGAATTTGAAGGTGATGGACGCGACTGCGCTGACCCTGTGTCGCGATCAGAAGTTGCCCATCATCGTGTTCAGCATCTTCAAGCCGGGCGCGCTGAAACGCGTGGTGTTCGGCGAGGGTGAAGGTACATTGGTAAGAGTGGATTAGGAGCTAGGCATGATCGCTGATATCAAAAAGAACGTAGAACAAAAGATGGCCAAGTCGTTGGAGGCATTGCGCGCCGACTTGGGCAAGATTCGTACAGGACGTGCACACACCGGCATCTTGGATCACGTGATGGTGGATTACTACGGTAGTCCTACGGCGGTGAACCAAGTGGCGAACATCACCTTGACGGATGCGCGCACCATCGGTGTACAGCCCTACGAAAAGAACATGATCGGACCGATCGAAAAAGCCATCCGTGATTCCGACCTCGGTTTGAATCCCGCTACCAACGGTGAGCTGATCCGCGTGCCGATGCCGATGCTGACTGAAGAGCGTCGCCGTGACCTGATCAAAGTCGTCAAGAGCGAAGGTGAAGATGCCAAGGTCGCGGTACGTAACATCCGTCGCGATGCTAACGAGCAGTTGAAGAAGTTGCTCAAAGATAAAGAAGTCGGTGAGGACGAAGAGCGTCGCGCACAAGACGACGTGCAGAAATTGACCGACCGCTTCGTCGCAGAAATTGACAAGGCGCTGCAAGCCAAAGAAGTAGACCTGATGGCGGTTTAAGCCAATCTATCATGGCTCTGCCATTCTTCAGTTCCACCCGCACTATCCCAGACATCACTGCAGTCCCGCGCCATATCGCCATCATCATGGATGGCAATGGGCGCTGGGCGAAACAACGATTCATGCCGCGTGTCATGGGGCATCAACGCGGTGTCGAATCGGTGCGCGACATGGTTCGAGCCTGTCGCGAGTTGGGCGTGGAATATCTGACACTGTTCGCTTTCAGTAGTGAGAATTGGCGCCGTCCTGCTGACGAAGTGAACTTCTTGATGCAGCTGTTCTTGAAGATGTTGGAGCGCGAAGTCAGCAAGCTGCACGAGAACAACATCTGTTTGAAAGTCATCGGTGACCGCAGCCGTTTCGATGCGCAATTGGTGAAGTACATCGAAGATGCAGAACGTCTCACCGAAAACAATACCGGCCTCACGCTCACCATTGCTGCCAACTACGGGGGTCGTTGGGACATCATGCAGGCCATGCATGCTTTGAGCCAAGCACATCCTGAACGGGCGACGGCTTTCGAAGAAGAAGAGCTTGCTCCCTACCTATCCATGCACTATGCACCCGAGCCTGATCTGTTCATTCGCACAGGCGGCGAGCAACGCATCAGCAATTTCCTGTTATGGCAATTGGCGTATACCGAGCTGTATTTCACCGACACCTTGTGGCCCGCTTTCGGTCGTCCCGAGTTGGATGCGGCTATCCAGTCTTATCAAAAACGCGAGCGTCGTTTCGGTCGCACCAGTGAACAATTGAAAGGCGAAAGCGATGCTTAAGTCTCGTGTCATCACGGCTATCGTGATGTTGGTACTGTTTTTGGCTGCTTTGTTCTACTTGCCACAGTTGGCATGGTCTGTCTTGGTGTTGGCGATGGTGCTGCAAGGTGCTTCCGAATGGTCTCGCATGGCTGAATTGACGCCCAGCGGCGCCAAGCTCTATTGGGTGGCGACCTTGGTATTGATGGTGGCTATCTTGGTCTTGGATGCCAACTCGACGCACGAGCAACAAACTACTACCCACCTCATCGCGTATCTGCTGGCGGCGGTGCTGTGGCTTGTCGTGGTACCGCCTTGGTTGATGATGGGTTGGAAAGTTAAGCAACCCTTGTTGATGGCACTGGTTGGTTGGATGTTGTTGATACCGACTGGACTCGCCATGATTGATCTGCGTGAAGCGGCTCCAGCTCCGTGGATCTTATTGGGTGTGATGGGCCTCGTATGGGTGGCGGATAGCGCGGCGTATTTCGCGGGACGCAGATTCGGTAAGACGAAATTAGCACCGAGCATCAGTCCCGGTAAGACCTGGGAAGGGGTGGCGGGCGCGATCGCGGGTGTGACGGTCTACATCGGATTGATCTGGGTGTTCAGACCTGAATTCGACAACGTCCAAATGTTGCCTGCATTGATGTTGACTGCTTGGTGGTGGGTAGTATTGGCCGTCATCGGTGACTTGTTCGAGTCCGCCATCAAACGTCAGGCGGGTATCAAAGATAGCGGGGCGTTATTGCCGGGACATGGCGGATTGTTGGATCGCATCGACGCCTTGACCTCGACCTTGCCACTGGCCGCATTGGCGCTGATCTTCCAAGGATTGAGCTAGTGCAACGCCTTACCGTCCTAGGTTCCACGGGCAGCATCGGCAAAAGTACGCTGGATGTCGTCGCTCGTCATCCTGATAAATATCAGATCACTGCACTCACCGCGAATCAGCAAGATGAGTTGCTGTTCGAACAGTGTCAAAGATTCCACCCACGCTACGCTGTCCTATTGGATGAGGCTGCGTGCGAACGCCTAAAGAACAACCTCCAAGTTGCAGGCAGCACCACCGAGGTATTGTGCGGTACGGCTGCACTTGAGCAGGTCTCAGTCTTGCCTGAGGTGGATGCCGTGATGGCGGCCATCGTGGGAGCGGCAGGGATGCCGCCCACCCTCGCGGCGGCCAAGGCGGGCAAGAAGATATTGTTGGCGAACAAAGAGACACTGGTATTGGCAGGTCATCTGTTCATGGATGCGATACACAAGAGTGGCTCTGCGCTACTCCCTATCGACAGCGAACACAATGCCATCTTCCAAGCCTTGCCGCGTGACTATTCGGGCGACATGCGCGCCAGCGGTGTGAGCAAGATTCTGCTGACAGCCTCAGGCGGCCCGTTCCGCAATACGCCGCTCGAACAATTGCGCAACGTCACCCCCGAACAAGCGTGCGCGCATCCGAACTGGAGTATGGGACGCAAGATCTCGGTGGATTCCGCCAGCATGATGAACAAAGGTTTGGAGGTCATTGAGGCGCACTGGTTGTTCAACGCCTCGGCAGACGACATCCAAGTGGTAGTGCATCCGCAGAGCGTGATCCATTCGATGGTGCAGTATGTGGATGGATCGGTGCTGGCGCAGTTGGGTAATCCAGACATGCGTACACCTATCGCCTATGCCTTGGCTTATCCAGAGCGTATCGCTGCAGGTGTCGCTTCGCTCGATCTGTTCCAGATCGCCAAGCTCGATTTCGTTGCTCCCGATTTCGTGCGTTTCCCTTGTTTGGGTTTGGCCTATCAAGCCTTGCGTGCAGGTGGCACCGTGCCCGCTTTGTTGAATGCGGCGAACGAAGTGGCTGTCGCGGCTTTCTTAGAAAGCAAGATCGCGTTCTTGGACATCCCGCGCTTGATCGAAGCTGTGTTGACGAGCGTCGCACGTCAAGAAGTGAATGCGCTGCAAGATGTGCTGGATGCTGATGCGGCGGCGCGCAGGGCAGCGCAGGAGTGGGTCACACGATGATGACGTTATTGGCCTTCATCGTCGCCATCGCCGTATTGGTGGTGTTCCACGAGTTGGGACATTACTGGGTTGCGCGTTGGTGCGATGTCAAGGTGCTGCGTTTTTCCGTTGGCTTCGGCAAGGTGATCTATGCCAAGCGCTTTGCGGGTGGCGAGACGGAGTGGGTGGTCTCGGCCATTCCTCTGGGCGGCTACGTCAAGATGTTGGACGAGCGTGAGGGCGAAGTGCCTGAGAATGAGTTGCCGCGTACGTTCAATCGCAAGTCGGTTCTGCAACGTATGGCTATCGTCGTGGCAGGGCCGGTAGCGAATCTGCTCTTGGCGATCACACTCTATTTCGTGCTGTTCATGCACGGTGTCCCTGGGTTGAAACCCGTGCTGGGAGAGATCGCTCCAGACACGCCAGCGGCCGCGGCCGGTCTGCAAAGCAAGAAGACCATCGTCGCTATCGATGGGCAAGCGACACCGAGCTGGCAAGAGATACGCTGGGTGATGCTGGATAAGATCTTGCAGCAGCAGGCGGCGAACATCGAGCTGCGTACGCAAGAGGGAGAGTCGGAGTTCCGCATGATTGAGGTGAGTGGATTGACGGCAGCCGATCTAGATGGCGATTTCATGCATAAATTGGGATTGAAGCCCTACCAACCACCTGTCTTTCCCATCATCGGTAAACTTGTAGAGGGCGGCGCAGCGCAGCGCGCAGGATTCTTGGTGGGTGACAGGATACTGAGTGTCGATACCCAACCCGTGGAGCTATGGGAAGACTGGGTGAATGTTGTGCGTACCAATCCGAATAAATTGCTGGATGTCGAGATCGAACGCGCTGGGATGTATCTTAAGATAGCAGTCACACCTGAGCCTGTCGACGATGCAGGCAAGGTCATCGGGCGTATCGGCGCGGCAGCATTCATTGATAGGGCTGCATTTGAATCAATGATAACGACAGTGAGTTATCCGCCTGTCGCAGCTCTGCAAGAAGCCTTCCGTAAGACTTGGGACACTGCTATCTTTAGTTTGAAGATGATGGGCAAGATGGTGATGGGCGAAGTCTCTATGAAGAACCTGTCGGGCCCGATCACCATCGCTGACTATGCGGGGCAATCGGCCCAGCTCGGATTGGGTGCTTATATCGGATTCCTTGCACTCATCAGCATCAGCTTGGGCGTGTTGAACCTATTGCCCATCCCGTTATTGGATGGCGGACATTTGCTGTATTATGCGGTCGAATTTTTGAAAGGAAGTCCCGTCTCCGATGGCGCTTGGGAGGCTGGGCAGAAGGTGGGCATCGCGCTCTTGGTTACCATGATGGCTTTTGCATTGTTTAATGACATCAGTCGCCTGATTTCGGGTTGAATATCACAATGAATCTCAAAAAAATAGCGAGCGTACTGCCGCTGCTGTACGTCGCATCTGTATGGGCTGCCGAACCTTTCGTCATCAAAGACATCCGCGTCGAAGGTATCCAACGCACTGAAGCCGGCACGGTCTTCAGTTATCTTCCTGTGAAGGTGGGTGACACGCTGGATGATGCTCGTTCGACCACCGCATTGCGAGCGCTGTTCTCTACAGGATTCTTCAAGGATGTAAAACTATTGAACGACCAAGGAGTGCTCGTTGTGCGCGTACAAGAGCGCCCGACCATCGACAGCGTCGAGATCAATGGCGTCAAAGATTTCCCCAAAGACCAATTGCGCGACAATCTGAAATTGGTCGGATTAGGTGAAGGACGCATCTTCGACAAGACTGCATTGGATAAGTCTGAGCACGAATTGAAACGCCAGTATGTGGCACGAGGAAAATACGCTGTTTCGGTCAAGACGACCATCAAAGAGTTAGAACGTAACCGCGTCGCGGTGAGTTTTGACGTGACAGAGGGTAAGCCATCAAAGATCCGTCAGATCAACCTGGTCGGGAACAAAGCATATACAGAAGATGATCTATTTGATGTGATGAAGCTGACAACGCCGGGTACGTTCACTTGGTTCACGAACAACGATCAGTATTCCAAACCAAAACTGGCTGCCGATATCGAATCGATTCGAAGTCTTTATCTGAACTCGGGTTATATGGACTTCGCGGTCGATTCCACTCAGGTCTCCATCTCTCCGGATAAAAAAGATATCTACATCACATTGAATATCACCGAGGGCGAAAAATATTCTCTTTCTGACGTAAAGTTTGCAGTCGCTAAAGGCGGCCTGACCGAAGAGCAGATACGCAAACTGGTCACAATGAAAGCAGGAGATACCTTCTCGCGTGAAGCGCTGACGGCTTCATCTGACAAGATCAGGGAACAGTATGGTGAAGACGGTTACGCTTTTGCTAACGTGAGCGCGATACCGGACGTGGATAAAGAGAAACATACAGTCGGATTCACATTCGTGGTCGATCCGATGCAACGTGCCTATGTGCGTCGCATCAATGTCACGGGTAACGACAAGACCAGAGATGAAGTCATACGTCGTGAGTTCCGTCAGATGGAAGGCGGATGGTTCGCCACTTCCAAGATCAAGAAATCAAAACAGCGTATCGACAGACTGGCTTTCTTCTCTTCGGTGAATGTCGAGACTCAGCCAGTGCAGGGGACGAACGACCAGATCGACCTGAATCTTTCCATTACAGAGAAGCCAACAGGCAACTTCAATCTGGGCGCTGGCTTGAGTGACAACGAAGGCCTGACTCTGATGGGGGGAGTGACACAGTCGAACCTATTTGGTACAGGTAACTATCTATCTACGCAGGTCAACACCAGCAAGATCAACCAAGTCTACTCCGTCTCCTATACTAATCCTTATTACACGGATGACGGTATCAGTCGAGGCTTCGATGTGTACAAACGCAGGACCAATGCGACGACTATCTCCGTCAGTCAATACACCTCTGAGACTTATGGCGGCGGGGTGCGTTACGGTGTTCCCATCAGTGATGAAGAGATGTTCCACTACGGACTGGCACTGGAAAATACCACCATCGGCCTGACATCAGTCAGCCCGCAACGCTTCATTGATTATGTCAATCAGTTCGGCGCGACCAATCAGAACGTTTTGGGTACCATTGCATGGTCTCGCGACACTCGTGATAGTGGATTCAACCCGACCGAAGGAGCGACACAGCGTGCCTCGATAGAGGCTTCTTTGCCAGTCTCTGGGCAGAAATACTATAAGTTGAATTACACGCAGCAATGGTTTCATCCGTTGAGCTCGAACTTCACTTTGCGCTTGAATGGTGATGTGGGGGTTGCGGGTGGCTATGATGGCGACGCGCTGCCCTTCTTCAAGAACTTCTATGCGGGTGGTACCGGATCAGTTCGTGGCTATGATTACAGCTCGCTTGGTCCTCGTGATGCGAGCGACTACGCAATGGGAGGGGATCGCCGTGTGGTCGGAAATGCAGAGATACTTTTCCCGTTCCCTGGCATGGAAAAAGAGAAATCGGTGCGTCTGAGCGCGTTCCTTGATGGCGGTGCTGTATATGGCGCCAGCAGTCTGGTTCCAGCGTCGATAGGAATGCGCTATTCTTACGGCCTAGGCGTGACATGGTTCTCACCTGCAGGTCCTATCCAATTAAGTTGGGCGACCCCGTTGAATGACCAACCCCAAGATAAGTTGCAGAACTTCCAGTTCTCCATGGGTGGTATGTTCTAGTCATCGCTGCTGAAGGAGGAATAATGAAAACTATCATCCTATCCACTGTCCTACTTGCAAGCTGTATAACACTTGCGCATGCGGCTGAGACGCGCATAGGTGTTGTCGATACTGAGCGCATCCTGCGTGAATCAGAACAAGCGTTGAAGGCAGAGAAGAAGATCGAGAAAGAGTTCTCCGTACGCGATCAAGAGATCAAGAAGCTCATCAAGCAAGCCAAGGAATTGCAGGACTCCTTGGAAAAAGAGGGAAGTAAGATATCCGACTCCACTCGTCGCATCAAAGAGCGTGAACTGGCCAATCTGAACCTCCAATTGCAAACTCAGCAACGCGATTTTCGCGAAGATCTGAATCTGCGCAAGAACGAAGAATTGGCGCAAGTGTTGGCGCGAGCTGACAAGGCGATCAAAGCCATCGCATCAAGTGAAGAATACGACATCATTCTGCAAGAAGCTGTCTATCACAATCCAAAAGTCGACATCACGGACAAAGTATTGAGATACTTAGCTGATGAGCCTGCCGAAAGCGCTGGCAAATAAATCGGGATTCTATAAGTCACTCCATGACTCGCACAGCCTACCGTTTGGCGGATATCACAGCACGTTTCGGCGGAAGGGTCGTAGGCGATGCGGACGTTCTAATCTCTCAGATCGCCACACTGGATGCCGCACAAACAGGCGAGATCGCATTCTTAGCCAACGCGAAGTACCGTAAGCAATTAGAGAGTAGCAAAGCTTCTGCGATCATCTTGTCAGAAGCAGATGCAGATAAGACTTCTATACCGCGCATCGTCGCTGCCAATCCCTACTCCTATTTCGCCAAGCTTTCGGCTTTCCTCAATCCGTTGAAGGAATATGCATCCGGCATCCACCCCTCTGCGGTGATCGCCAAGAGCGCACAAGTCTCTCCCGAGGCACATATCGCCGCCTTGGTGTCAATTGGAGAGGGGGCGAAGATCGGCGCTGGAACAGTCGTGATGTCAGGTTGTGTCATCGGTGATGGCGCTTCTATCGGCGAGCACACTCGGCTCTATCCACGCGTGATCGTCTATCAAGACTGTGTCATAGGTTCTCACGTCATACTGCACTCAGGCGTGGTCATAGGTGCTGATGGTTTCGGCATCGCCATGGAAGAAGGGCGCTGGTTGAAGATCCCGCAGATAGGCCGAGCGGTGATCGGCGACCATGTGGAGATCGGTGCGAACACCACAGTCGATCGTGGCGCATTGGATGACACGGTGATCGAGGAAGGCGCGAAGTTGGACAACCAGATCCAAGTCGCGCACAACGTGCGTATCGGTGCGCATACCGCCATAGCGGGCTGCGTCGGCATCGCTGGCAGTGCAAATATAGGCCGTCATTGTCGCATCGGTGGTGGGGCGATCATCTTGGGGCATCTTCAGATCGCAGACCAAGTCGAGGTGTCTTCTGGAACGATCATCACGAAATCGATCCGAGAAAAAGGCACTTACACGGGTACCTTCCCATTCGATGACAACCACGCATGGCGTAAGAATGCTGCGCAACTGCGCCATCTGGATGAGATGTCAGACCGCATCAAGAAATTAGAACAACAGATCGAAACATTGAAGGAGAAAAATACATGACCACCCCGATAACGATGGACATCCACGAAGTACTAGAGCACTTACCGCATCGCTACCCGTTCTTGCTCATCGATCGCGTGTTGGAAGTCGTCCCCAATGAGCGCATCGTGGCGTTGAAGAACGTCACCATCAACGAGCCGTTCTTCCCCGGTCATTATCCTCATCACCCTGTGATGCCGGGCGTGCTGGTCATCGAAGCGATGGCGCAAGCTTCAGCGCTGTTGTCGTTCAAGAGTTTAGGCACCAAGCCTGATACCAATTCGGTCTATTATTTCGTCGGTATCGACAATGCGCGCTTCAAGCGCCCAGTCAGTCCTGGCGATCAATTGATTTTCCGCATGGAACTCACGATGAATCGTCGCGGTATGTTCAAGTTCAAGGGTACGGCTGAGGTGGATGGGCAGATCGCTGCAGAAGCCGAATTGATCTGCACCATCAAGGATAAATAATGGACAGCCTGCGTCATCCCACAGCAATCATCCATCCCAACGCCAAGCTCGCAGCCGATGTCAGCGTGGGTGCATATTCCATCATCGGTGAGCATGTCGAGATCGGTGCGGGCACGACTATCGGGCCGCATGTGGTCATCAATGGTCATACAACGATAGGCAAAAACAATCGCATCTTTCAATTCAGCTCCTTGGGCGAGATCCCGCAGGATAAGAAATACGCAGGTGAACCGACTCGCTTGGAGATCGGTGACGACAATATGATCCGCGAGTTCTGTACCTTCAACTTGGGTACGGCGCAGGACGGTGGCGTGACACGCGTCGGTAACAAGAATTGGATCATGGCTTACGTTCACTTGGCCCATGACTGCCAAGTAGGCAATAACACCATCTTCGCGAATAACGCGCAGTTGGCTGGCCACGTCATCGTGGACGACTTCGCCATCCTTGGTGGATTCACCGTCGTGCATCAGTTCTGCCAGATCGGTTCGCATGTCATCACCGGCATGGGCACCATCCTGTTTCAAGACATCCCTCCATATGTGACGGTATCTGGGAATCCAGCAGCACCGCATGGCACGAACTCTGAAGGCTTGAAGCGCCGTGGTTTCTCCAGTGCGGCGGTGATGGCGATCAAGCGTGCGTATAAGACTTTGTATAAGTCTGGCCTGACTTTGGAAGAAGCCAAGAAAGCCATCAATGAACAGTTGGTGGAACATCCAGAGTTGAAGCTGATGTCAGATTTCCTCAATCGTTCACAGCGCGGCATCGTTCGTTAAAACATGTCTGAGCGAGTCAAAACCATCGCCATCGTGGCGGGTGAGGCATCGGGCGACCTTCTAGGTAGCATGCTGATGGCCGCCATCAAACAGGCCGCCCCGAACGTGCGTTTCATCGGCATCGGCGGCCCTAAGATGCAAGCCATCGGTATGGATGTGCTGTTCCCCATGGAAAAGCTAGCGGTGCGTGGCTACGTCGAGGTACTGCGCCACTACCGTGAGATCGTAGGCATCCGTCGTCAATTGCGCGAACGCTTCCTTGCCCAACCGCCTGACCTCTTCATCGGTGTCGATGCGCCGGATTTCAATCTTGATCTAGAGTTGGCGCTGAAGCAGAGTGGAGTGCCGACCGTGCATTACGTCAGCCCTTCGATCTGGGCTTGGCGCGGTGAGCGTATCCATAAGATAAAACAAGCGGTGTCGCACGTGCTGGCACTGTTCCCGTTCGAAGCTCCGCTGTATGAGAAGGCCGACGTGCCTGTCACGTATGTTGGACATCCGCTGGCTGATTTTTTGCCGGACCATCCAAAGCGTGCCGAGATGCGTGAGCAGATGCGCATCATGCCCAAGACTGCGAAGGTGTTCGCATTACTTCCGGGCAGTCGCCAGAGCGAAGTGAGACAACTTGCTCATACCTATATCGAGACTGCGAAGCTCATCCTGCAGAAACTGCCGGAAGCACAATTCTTAGTGCCACTCGCCAGTCGCGAGACACGCAACATCTTCGAAGAAGTGCTGTGGAAACTTGAAGCACAGCAATTGCCGATCACCATGCTGTTCGGTCATGCGCACGATGCCATGGTCGCCGCCGATGGTGTGCTAGTGGCATCGGGCACGGCGACGCTGGAAGCAGCATTGTTAAAGCGACCCATGGTCATCACCTACAAGATGCCCGCATTGTCTTGGTGGCTGCACAAACGCAAGATGTACCAACGTTATGTCGGTCTTCCCAATATCTTGGCTGGGCGTTTCGTCGTGCCAGAGATATTGCAAGACGACGCCACCCCAGAGAACCTTGCCCAAGCCTTACTGAATCTGGTCAATAACAAGAACGCCGTGGCGGAGTTGGAGGAAACGTTTGGTGTCATGCACCAGACTTTGCGTCAGAACACCGCACAAAAAGCCGCATCGGCCATCTTGCCTTTTCTGGCATGAGTGACATCCTGCTCATCTGCGGTGTGGATGAAGCAGGGCGTGGGCCACTGGCAGGACCTGTCAGTGCAGCTGCAGTCATACTCGACCCCGCGTATCCGATAGCAGGATTGGCAGATTCCAAGAAACTCTCCGAAAAACAGCGCGACCTGTTGGCGCCCATCATCAGAGAACGCGCCTTAGCTTGGGCAGTCGCCTATGCCGAGGTCGAAGAGATCGACACACTCAACATCTTGCAAGCCACCTTGTTGGCGATGCGTCGCGCTGTGTTGGCCTTGTCCATCCAGCCTCATCAGGTTTTAGTGGATGGCCTGTATTGCCCGCAAACGGGAATTCCAAGTGAAGCCATCGTCAAAGGCGATAGCAAAGTAGCGGCTATCTCCGCTGCCTCGATTCTGGCAAAGACAGCACGGGATGAGTTGATGCTGAAGCTACACATGCGATATCCTCAATACGGCTTCGACGGACACAAGGGTTATCCTACCGCCGCGCATGTGGCCGCTTTGCGCGAACATGGTGTGTCTGAAGTTCATCGCCAAAGCTTCAGGCCTGTGCGTGACGCACTGTTGTACACTCAAACAAAAACATAAGGATTGCCATGATCGCTTTCAAACTCATTCACCTGCTGGCTGCCGTCCTCTGGGTAGGCGGGATGTTCTTCGCCTACGTCGTACTCCGCCCAGCTGCCGTCGAGGTGTTGCAACCACCTGAACGCCTACGACTCTGGAATAACGTATTCCAACGTTTTTTCACGTGGGTTTGGGGAGCGGTCGGCAGCATATTGGTCACCGGTTTCTATCTCATCTACCAATATGGTGGGATGGCGAACGTGTCACATCACATACACATCATGCTGTTACTGGGTCTGGTGATGACGGTGATCTACGGCTACGTGTTCTTCGGTTTATACGTCCCAATGAGTTTGCACGTCGCCAAAGAACGTTGGAAAGAGGCGGGGGAATTGCTAGGAAAGATACGTCAATTGGTGGCGATAAATCTAGCCTTAGGTGTGTTGACGATCAGCGTGGCTCTTATTGGATACAGCTGGAATTGATTGAATTTTTTCACAGGAGATGCATATGAAGAAGATTCCACTCATCGTCGCATTGACACTATCTGGCTTGATCATCGGCTATCTGATCTTCGGCAAATGGGGCGGTGAATACGTCAGTTTGAAGACGCTCTTCTCATTCGGTGGCAATGGATTCCAAAGCGCATTCCGTTCCATCTCTGGCGTCGAAGAGATGCGTAACAAGGTGTTGTTGTGTGGCGCAGCAGGCGCGGTAGTCGGTTTCCTGTTGAGCTTAAAGTCAAAGCGATAGTCTTACTCTCCCAACTTCAACCTGCGCGTGTAATGGCAGGTATAGCCGTGCGGATGTTTCACCAGATAGTCTTGATGGTAGTCCTCTGCTCGATAGAACTCTTTGAATGGAACGACTTCGGTCACCACCTTCGCCTTCCATTCTCCTGAAGCATCCACTGTCTTGATGACCTCTTCTGCGGTACGTTTTTGTTCTTCACTGACGTAGAAGATCGCTGAGCGATATTGCGTACCGATGTCGTTTCCTTGCTGATTGCGAGTGGTGGGATTGTGCATACGAAAGAACTCGAACAGCAGATGGCGATAGGTCAGCTGCTTCGTGTCGAATACGATCTTTAGAGATTCTGCATGTCCACTACGGCCTGTCTTGACTACCTCATAGGTCGCATTTGGTGTCTCACCTCCGGTATAGCCCACTTCAGTTTCCAGCACTCCAGGGATTTGACGCACCAACTCTTCCATTCCCCAGAAGCACCCTCCGGATAGGTAAGCGGCTTGAACGGTATCGGTCATGGCTGGTCCTTTCGTTTGGGCGTTTCCAACAGTGGTCTGCAACGCAAGTAGGATAAGCAGAAGGATGCGCAACATATCAACGCCGCTCTTTCTTCATCGCCTGTGCTGCTTCTCGCTTCGATTCTCTTTCTTTTTCGGTAGCGCGCTTTTGGCTACGGCCACTCGCTAATGCTCGTTTAACATTCGCTTCGCTCATATTAGCCTCCACCGCAAGAGAGCCACCATAACTAGCGGCGTTCCTTTTTCATTGCCTGTGCTGCTTCGCGCTTCGACTCACGCTCCTTCTCGGTAGCTCTCTTGTCATGCTCCTTTTTACCCTTGGCGAGGCCGATCTCCAATTTCACGCGGCCGCCTTTGTAGTGCATATCTAGCGGCATGATGGTGTAGCCAGCACGTTGCGTCTTGCCGATGAGTTTGTCGATCTGGTGCGCGTGCAACAGGAGTTTGCGGGTGCGGGTAGGGTCGGGAACGATGTGGGTGGAGGCGCTGGTCAGGGGGCTGATATGCGATCCGAACAGATATAACGCCCCGTCTTTGGTGGTGACGTAGGCTTCTTTGAGTTGCACACGCCCATCGCGAATGGCTTTGATCTCCCAGCCTTGCAGGACAAGACCAGCCTCGTACTTTTCTTCGATGAAGTACTCATGGAACGCTTTTTTGTTATTGATGATGCTCATATCTGATGAGTTTTACAGTGTGTTGCGATATTCTACCAGCCTTTGTTTGGCGGGCTTTGATTGATGGGCGACTCTATAAATTCAAAGTTCTAAGCAAGACAAGGCGCGAGTGAAAAATTGCGACGCGGCATATGTCTGATATGTAAGGAGTAATTTTTTATGAGCAACGCAGTATTGCGACGAAGTGGGGTAAGCAGGCAATCCGCACAGCGGATGCTCGCAAATTTGGATTTATAGAGGTACCCAGATGGCATTGGTAGAAAAGACGGTGATCGTTCCGCACAGTGCGGAGCAGATGTTCAATCTGGTGGATAGGGTAGAAGCCTACCCCGAGTTCCTGCCTTGGTGCGGTGGGGCGAGCGTGGACAAGATGGTGGGGGATACCATGCATGCCACCTTGCACATCGATTATCACCATATCAAACAGAGCTTCAGTACACAGAATCAACGCTCGGTTCCCAGTCGTATCGATATGACTTTACTCAATGGCCCCTTCCGCCACTTGGATGGGGAATGGCTTTTTATCGAATTGTCCCCGACTGCCTGTAAAATAGCGTTCCGCTTGAATTACGAGTTCTCTAACAAGTTGTTGGAGAAGCTAGTCGGCCCCGTTTTTCACTACATCGCCAATAATTTTGTGGATGCTTTCATCCACCGCGCCGAAAAGGTCTATGCGACACAATGAGTGCTGAAAAGATACATATCGAAGTCGTCTACGCCCTTGCGCATGAGCAGACTTTGCTCAAGCTGGATGTGCCTCAGGGCACGACGCTCCTCGAAGGGGTGAAGCTGTCTGGCATCACGAACAAATATCCAGAAATAGATCTGGAGAAGAGTAAGTTCGGCATCTTCAGCAAGCTGAGCAAGGCCGATGTCGTGTTGCGTGAGAAAGACCGTATCGAGATATATCGCCCCCTCATCGCAGACCCTAAGGAAGTTCGTCGCAAACGTGCGGAAGAGGGAAAAGTCATGAAGAAGGGCGGCGGGGATGCTTGATTTCGACCTGCACTGTCACTCCACTTTCTCCGACGGCACGCTCACGCCGACTGAGATCGTCGCGCGTGCATCTGAGCGCGGGGTGACCATGCTGGCGCTGACCGATCATGACGACACGGAGGGTTTGGCAGAAGCAAGAGCGGCAGCTGATCAATGCGGTATGACTTTCATCAATGGAGTCGAGATATCGGTCTCGTGGCGCAAGCACACCCTACACATCGTCGGTCTAGGCATCGACCCTAACCATCCAGCGCTCGTCGAAGGTCTAAAAAAAGTACGCAGTGGCCGCGGTGAACGCGCACAAAAGATGGCTGATGAGTTGGCCAAGGTGGGTATCGGTGGCGTACTTCAGGGTGCTTACAAATTCACCACCAATCCCAACATGATCGGACGTACGCACTTCGCGCGTTATCTGGTGGAATCTGGGCATTGCAAAGATGTGAAGAGTGTATTCAATCGCTACCTAGCCAGCGGTAAACCAGGTTATGTCCCGCATCAGTGGGCGGACTTGGCAGATGCGATCTCTTGGATATGTGGCAGCGGAGGTATCGCCGTGTTGGCGCATCCCGGCCGTTACATGGTGGGCAGGCACAGTATGGGCAAACAGACCATGCACGAATTGTTGGGTGTCTTCGTGGAATTGGGCGGCGGTGCGGTAGAGGTGGTGACGGGTAGTCACACACCACCGCAATACGCTGAGTTCGCTCGCTATGCCGCAGAATTCGATCTGCTGTGTTCGTGTGGGTCTGACTTCCATGGTCCTCAAGAGAGTTATCGTGACTTAGGTCGACTGCCTGACCTGCCACTGGGTTGTCGCCCAGTCTGGGAACATTGGCAACCCTCTACTTCAATGAAGGCTACTTGATGGCACAGTTCTTTTCCTTACATCCCGATAATCCGCAGCCGCGCCTCATCAAGCAGGCTGCCGCCATGTTGCGTGATGGCGCAGTTGTCGTTTACCCGACGGATTCTGGCTATGCCATCGGCTGTCATCTGGACGATAAAGAGGCCGTCACGCGTATCCGTCAGATACGCGGCTTGGACGACAAGCACCATCTGACCTTGATCTGTCGTGACCTGTCCGAACTTTCCACCTATGCCCGAGTGAGCAACGCACAGTTCCGTCTGCTCAAGAACAACACACCAGGCGCGTACACCTTCATTCTCGAAGCGACCAAAGAAGTGCCGCGTCGTTTGCAGCATCCCAAACGTAGTACGGTCGGCGTGCGTATCCCAAATCATCCCATCGCATTGTTGCTGCTCGAAGAGTTAGGCGAGCCGATGTTGAGTTCGACACTCATCTTGCCGGAGGCTAGCTTCCCACTCACGGATGTGGATGAGATACGCGAGCATCTGGAACGTCAGGTCGATCTCATCATCGAGGGCGGCTTGGTGGGTATAGACCCGACCACGGTCATCGATCTGACCAGTGACACGCCGGTATTGGTGCGTGCCGGACATGGTGATTTGGCTCCGTTCGGACTTGATAGCTAGATGGACGGCCTGATCCAACTCATCGCCATTGCGGCGATCCCCGTGTTGTTTGCTATCACCCTCCATGAGGCTGCGCATGGCTATGTGGCGCGTCACTTTGGCGATATGACTGCCTATCAGGCCGGGCGCATCACGCTCAATCCTATCCGCCACATCGACCCGGTCGGCACCATCTTGTTGCCGCTACTGACCTTGGCATTGGGCGGCATCCTATTCGGCTGGGCCAAGCCCGTACCCGTCAACTTTGGTGCCTTACGTCGTCCCAAGCAAGACATGCTGTGGGTCGCCATCGCAGGCCCGGCCTCCAATCTATTGATGGCCTTGTTCTGGGGACTGATGATCAAAGTCGCGTGGATGTTCCCGGGGGGATATTTTGCCGAGCCTTTACTAGAGATGGCCCAGATAGGCGTTAAAATAAACGCAATCCTGCTAGTGCTTAACCTGCTGCCGTTGCCGCCTTTAGATGGCGGTCGTGTGGCGGTCAGTCTGTTACCGCATCGTCAGGCGTATCAATTATCGCGCATCGAGCCTTATGGCATGTTCATCCTCATCGGTCTGGTCATCACGCCGGTGTTGGGGTGGATATTGACCCCGCCGGTCGTTGCCGTGATGAGATTCATTAACTTTATCTTTTGATTGTGAAGTCGAGCTATGTTTTCTGATCGAGTCTTATCCGGGATGCGTCCCACTGGCAGTCTGCACTTGGGGCATTACCACGGTGTGTTGAAGAACTGGGTGCAGATGCAGCATGAGTTCGAGTGTCTGTTCTTCGTGGCCGATTGGCACGCGCTGACCACGCATTACGACAATCCGCAGATCATCGAGCAATCCGTGTGGGACATGGTCATTGATTGGTTGGCTGCGGGTGTCGATCCGGCCCATGCCACTTTGTTCATCCAATCCAAAGTGCCGGAACATGCCGAACTGCATCTATTGCTGTCGATGATCACGCCGCTGGGGTGGTTGGAACGCATGCCGACCTATAAAGACCAACAAGAAAAGCTATCTGGCAAAGACCTCAGCACCTACGGTTTTCTTGGCTATCCATTGTTGCAGAGCGCCGACATCCTCATCTACCGCGCTACCCAAGTGCCGGTAGGCGAAGACCAAGTGCCGCACATCGAATTCACGCGCGAGATCGCGCGTCGCTTCAATCACATCTATGGCAAAGAGATCGGTTTCCAGGAAAAGGCGGAGGCGGCCATCAAGAAGCTAGGAGGAAAGAAATCCAAGTTGTATGTCGATCTGCGCACACGTTACCAAGAGCAGGGTGATGACGAAGCGTTGGAGTCGGCTAAAGCCTTGTTGGATGAACAGCAGAACCTAAGCCATGGTGACCGCGAGCGTTTGTTCGGCTACCTCGAAGGCGGCGGCAAGATGATCTTGTCCGAGCCGCAAGCCATGCTCACTGCGGCTTCTAAGATGCCGGGACTGGACGGGCAGAAGATGTCCAAGTCCTACAACAACACCATCAGCCTGCGTGAAGACGAAGCTGAAGTGAGTAAGAAGATACGCACCATGCCGACCGACCCAGCGCGTATCCGTCGCACCGATGTGGGTGATCCTGACAGATGCCCAGTGTGGCAGTTGCATCAGGTGTACTCCAACGAAGCCACCAAGGAATGGGCGAAGCAGGGATGCACCAGTGCGGGCATCGGCTGCATCGAATGCAAACAACCCGTTATCGCCGCCGTGTTGGAAGAACAAAAACCGATGCGCGAGCGTGCACAACTCTATCTGGATGACCCAAGCTTGGTGCGTAACATCATCGCCGATGGCAACGAGAAAGCGCGCAAGCTCGCGCAAGAGACGATGCGCGATGTGCGCGAAGCGATGGGGCTTGAATATAAATAATGGCTGAAGCGGATCAACAACTTCCATTGCTCATCACCAATCCGGTGGCGCACGTTCACGGCCAGCCGATGATGGAGATGCCGCAGGACTTGTACATCCCGCCCGATGCGCTGGAAGTCGTGTTGGCGACTTTCCAAGGCCCACTCGATCTGTTGTTGTACCTCATCCGCAAACACAACCTTGATGTGCTCGATATTCCGATGGCGCAGCTCACCCAGCAATACATGGGCTACATCGAGTTGATGGAGAACAACCGCTTGGAGTTGGCTGCCGAATATCTGTTGATGGCGGCGGTGCTCATCGAGATCAAATCACGCATGTTGTTGCCGCGCCCACCGAAAGAGAATGGCGAAGAGAGCAGCGAAGATCCACGTGCCGAGTTGATGCGCAAGTTGCTGGAATACGAGCAGATGAAGTTGGCGGCACATCGCTTGAACGAGATGCCGCAAGCGGGACGCGATTTCGAATTGGTGCAGGTGCTGATCGAACGTACCGTCATCGAGCGCCTGCCTAACGTGAGCGTGGAAGACCTGCGCAGTGCGTGGCTCGCCTTGCTCACGCGTGCCAAGGTGCATGCACATCACAAGGTACGGCGCGAAGAGTTATCGGTACGCGAACAGATGACCAAGGTATTGCGCCAGTTACGTGACCATGACTTCGTTCCTTTCGAGAGTCTGTTCGAAGATGAGGAGAGCATCCCGATGCTGGTCGTCACCTTCATCGCCATCCTTGAGTTAGCGAAAGAGACCTTGGTCGAGATCACACAAACCGAATCGTTGGGGAACATCTATGTCCGAACCAGTCGATCCATCACTGTCGAGGAGGAATGAAATGACTGATCATGCAGAATCTCAGGTATTGGCGACGACCGACACTGCCAGTACTGACATCGTCGAACTCGATCATCCGGTGGATACCGTGCTGCTCAAACGTGTGTACGAAGCGGCGTTGATGTCATCGCAAGAGCCACTCTCCATCACCGAACTGAAACGCCTGAGTGATGCGCCGCTGGAGACTGCCTTCATCGAGACCTTGTTGTCAGAGCTGGCTGAGAAATATGCGGACAGCGGTATCGAATTGAATCGTGTCGCAAGCGGCTGGCGTTTTCGCGCACGGCCTGAGCTGCAAGACCATCTGGACAAACTCAATCCGCAGAAACCTCCACGCTATTCGCGTGCCGTGATGGAGACGCTGGCCATCATCGCCTATCGTCAACCTGTGACGCGCGGTGATATCGAAGAGATACGCGGTGTGAACGTCTCACCGCAAGTCCTCAAGACCTTGGAAGGGCGCTCATGGATCGAGGTCATCGGTACGCGCGACACACCGGGTAAGCCTGAGTTGTTCGCCACCACCCAGCAATTGTTAGACGATTTGAATTTGCGCACTTTGGGCGAGTTGCCAGCGTTGGAAGAGATGGGGAGTCTCTTGGATCAAAGCGGGAACGCTGAAGCCTGATGTCAGAACTGAAGCGCATCTCTTCGCGCGACAACCCCTTTTTCAAATCACTGCTCAAGCTATCGACTTCCGCGCGCGCGCGGCGGGAAGCAGGGCAGACCCTCCTCGATGGGACACATCTACTACGAGCCTTCCTTGATGCAGCGGGCGAACCTTTGCATCTGCTCATCAATGAGTCAGCCGTTCAAAATCCCGAGATAAAGGATCTGCTGTCAGCGTGTGACACCTTTCCAAGGACGCAACTCGATGATGCGCTGTTCGCTCAACTCTCTGAACTCAAGACGCCGAATGGTCTGCTGACCTTGGTCGATGTGCCTGAGCCTACCGTTTCACCAGCTCACAGTCAGTTCATCTTGCTGTTGGAAGACATCCAAGATCCCGGCAATCTCGGTTCCATCTTGCGTAGTGCAGCAGCAGCGGGGTGTGATGCCGTGTTCCTTTCTGAGGGATGTGCCGATGCTTGGTCACCCAAAGTCTTGCGTGCGGCGATGGGCGGGCACTTTGCGTTGAGCATCCACGAGCGCTGCGACCTGATCGCGGTCACGCGCGAATTCGGCGGCAAGATATTGGCTGCATCATTGCAGGCAGAGCGTTCACTCTATGCGAGCAACTTACGCGGGAAGTTAGGCTTCGCCATCGGCAACGAAGGCGCGGGGCTATCAAAGGGATTGCAAGATGCCGTGCAAGAACGCTTCATCATCCCCATGTCGGGTAAGGTCGAATCCTTGAATGCGGCAGCGGCCACTGCAGTGTGCTTATTCGAGGCGATGCGACAAAGATCGATTTGAAATATCTTCTTTGCGTTCGACAAAGCTGTGTCTAGGTGCCTTCTGTCTTCTCAATGACGACGAATTTGTTGCTCAATAATGCTCAAGAATATCTGATTCATGCCGAAGAAATATCGCATACCTGTGGTTGTTTCTTCATTTTCAACATGCTGAAGATACAAGTCGGAGCGATCACTTCTTATATTTTAGTTTGTCTGTATTGCTTCAGTTCAGAACGGAGTAGCATTCTTCCAAGGGAGTAGCAAACAAATGAAATGGTGGGAGTTGTGCTGTCTGTTGATCGTCGTATTGCTGACCAACTCCTGCGATAAGCAGGATGCTACAACTTATCAACCTACGTATAGTGAATCTAAAAGTTCAACTACCCTAGAATACGTCGTTGGTGTCCATCCTTTGCACAATCCACAGAAGTTGTTCGAGGTCTATGGCCCTATCGTGGATCATCTCAATGCCAAGATCCCCAATGCACATTTCCATCTAGAAGCCTCTCGCAATTATGAGGAGTTCGATAAGAAGCTTTATAGCGGTTATTATGATTTTGCGATGCCAAACCCTTATCAAACCCTAAGGTCGATCAAAGCTGGCTACACTGTGTTTGGGAAGATGGGGGATGACGATGAGTTCAGAGGCATCATCCTAGTACGCAAAGATTCGGGAGTCCGTTCTGTCCTTGATCTAAAGGGTAAGAAAGTCTCCTATCCAGCCATCACAGCCTTGGCGGCTACCATGATGCCGCAGTATTACCTGCATACGCACGGCCTTGATGTGAATCGGGATATCGAAAATGTGTATGTGGGATCACAAGAGTCTTCCATCATGAACGTCTATCTAGGCCAAGTGTCAGCTGGAGCGACATGGCCAGTGCCTTGGAAAGCATTCATAAAGGAACATCCTGATAAAGCATCTCAACTAGAGGTCAAATGGCAAACGGAATCTTTGCCCAACAATGGCTGGGTCGTGCGTAAGGATGTCCCTCCGGAAATGTCGCAGAAGGTCGCCTCTGCCTTATTCGAATTGAATGCTAGCGAGGAGGGGAGAAAGATGTTGGAACGGCTCCCTATCTCAAGATTCGAAATAGCCAATAACGCGACCTATAAACCAGTCGAAGACTATCTGGAGAGGTTCTCCAAGGTCGTTCGTCCGATCGAACGGTGAGATATATGCGCTTCAACAAGCTTAGCGACACACTATCACTCGGCTCGACCCGGTTTCAAATGATGGTCTGGTTCGTATCGGCTGCACTGCTATTGATGTTGAGCTTCGGATACTGGCAACTGAATCAGCAACGCGATTTCATCTACGGAGTGACGAATGAACGTGCAATAGCCATCTCTCATCAGATATCCATAAGCACAGCTTCATGGGCGCTTGCGGGTGATCTGGCGGGAATGCAGGAAGTATTGCTAGGATTCAATGATGCACAAGACATTCAGCGTGCCTATTTTATGGACTCACACGGCAAGGTACTTGCATCGACCGAGCCAGATAAGATCGGTCTTTCTCTCACGGATAAGATCAGTCTTGATCTATTAGCGTCCGACGCTAGCGAGCAAGTCGTTCTAGCAGATGAAATTAACTTGATCGCAGTCGCACATCCAGTAATGGCTGGACAGCGGCTAGTCGGATGGTTGCGCGTAGATATGAGCAGGGATTCAGCGAATGCAAACATAGAAGCCATAAAAAGCTTGTGGATGAACTTCACCATCGTCGCTGTGTTCTTGGTCGTCACCATCTCCTTCCTATTGTCGAGGAAGCTCACCAAGGGTTTGAACCATCTGATGCAAGTCGCTACCGAGGTCGCACACGGCAAAGACGCAAGGGCTACGATCGCGACACCAGATGAGGTGGGCGTGTTAGCGCATCATCTTAATGAGATGTTGGATACGCTGGCACGACAGAAAAGCGAACTGTTGGTAGCCTCCGATGCTTTAAGAGAATCAAGGGAAGGATTTCAGCGCCTACTCAATACGATGGCGGAAGGTGCGTATGAAGTTGATACCCAGGGTCGTTGCGTATTTGTCAATCAGGCGTTCTTGCAGATGCTCGGCTATCAGGATGCTGAAGAGCTCATTGGAAGACATATCCATGAATTGATACATCATCACACCGATGATGGCATGTACCCCGCAAGCGAATGCAAGATGTATCGAGCCTATGAGAAGCATGAAAAGATCAATGTGTCCGATGAGGTGTTCTGGCGCAAAGACGGTACTTCTATTCCCGTTGAATATTGGTCACATCCGATTATCAAGGACGGATCAGTGGTCGGCGCGATTGCGACGTTTATCGACATAACCGATAGAATCCGAGCAGAGCAGGCATTGCGGGAGAGTGAATCGCAGATGCGTCAGATCGTGGACAACGCACCGTTTGGCGCGCATCTATATGAATTGATGCCAGACCAAAGGCTGGTGTTCATTGGGGCAAATAGGGCTGCCGATAAGATTCTTGGGTTGGACAATCGTCAGTTCAAAGATAAGACGATCGAAGAGGCTTTCCCACCACTATTAGGCACACATATCCCTGATGCATACCGTCGTGTCGCCGCCACAGGGAATAATTATGAGACAGAGCAAGTCGCATACGATGGAGATAAGATCCACTGTATCTTTGAAGTGCATGCTTTTCAAACAGGGAAGAATCGCATGGCGGCTTTCTTCAGCGACATCACCGAACGAAAACGCCACGAAGAGCTAGTCCACAATATGGCTTTCTATGATGTACTCACCAAGTTGCCGAATCGTCGCTTGTTGAATGACCGATTGAGTCAGACGATTGCGATGAACAAGAGAAGAGGATCTTACGGTGCCTTGATGTTCCTTGATCTGGATAATTTCAAACCTCTCAATGACTCGCATGGGCATGTGGTTGGAGATCTACTACTGGTCGAGGTCGCGAGTCGCTTAAGAAAATGTGTCCGAGAAATGGATACCGTCGCACGATTTGGTGGGGATGAGTTCGTAGTGATGCTGAGCGAGTTAGGGGAAGAAAAAGAAGCTGCAAGCGAACTTGCGAAGCTCGTCACCGAGAAGATCCTCGCAAAATTAGCTGAACCCTATGTTCTTTCGATCAGCCATGAAGGCGGAGCAGTTACCACTGTGACGCATCACTGTACGGCCAGTATCGGCATCGTCATTTTCAATGGCTCGGAGGCTAACCAAGAGGAGATCCTGAAATATGCAGATACTGCGATGTATGAAGCAAAATCTTCAGGTCGCAACAGGATCCAGTATCGTGAGTTGAATAAGGACGCGGCCGTTTGAACTACTGGATGACGTGCGCTTAACGTTTCAACCCAGTCAGATGTAGCAAGGTGGTCGCGATCTCTTCGACCGAGATGGTCGTCACATCCAGCATCGGTATGCCAGCTTTACGCATCATCTCTTCCGCCTGCTTCACCTCTTTCTTGCAATTCTCCAGCGAAGCATAACGACTGTTGGGCATGCGCTCAGAGCGTATCTGTGCCAGACGTTCTGGTTGGATGGTGAGTCCGTGAAGTTTCTTGATGAGGGGTTTGACGGAGCTGGGCAAGGAGTTGTTCTCAAAATCTTCAGGCACCAGCGGATAGTTCGCTGCAAAGATACCGAACTGCAAAGCGAGGTAGAGCGAGGTTGGCGATTTGCCGCAACGCGATACGCCGACCAAGATGATCTGCGCACGCCCTAGGTCCTTGGTGACACCGCCATCGTCATGGTTCAGTGCATAGTTCACCGCATCCATGCGTTCGTTGTAATGCACGCCAGTCTCGTGAGAGCGGCCGACAGCATGGGAGGAGCGGATGCCCAGCTCGTTCTCGATTGGAACGATGAAACTCTCGAACAGATCGAGGATGAGCGAATCGCTCTGTTCGATGATGTCATGGATCTCAGGCACGATCAGCGTGCTGAATACGATAGGACGTTGACCATCGTGCTGTGCGGCTTCGTTGATGGTCTTCAAAGCACCCTGCGCTTTTTCAACAGAATCGATGAAGGGAAGGGTGACTTGATTGAATTGGATGCCATCGAACTGGCTCAACATACTGCGACCCAATTTCTCAACCGTGATGCCTGTCCGGTCTGAGATGAAGAATGCGGTGCGTTTGATACTCATGTTTCCGCCTGTAAGGAGGTTGGGATGAATGTCTTAGTGACAGAAAATCGTATCACTAGCAGCTTACTTGGAGCTTGCTAGGGAGTATCCAGCTCATTCGCTAAAGAACACCGCACAGTTGCGTCCATTATGTTTGGCTTGATACAAAGCGATATCGGCTTCCTTCTTCAGCGATTCGATATTGGCTTTTTCGGGTTTGGGGAAGGAGACTCCGATGCTGCCTGAGATCTGACAGTTCTTTCCAAGTATCACGAATGGTTGGCTTAGCTCCGCGAGCAAGCGTTGAGTGATCTCGTGTGGCGTTCGTTCGGTGATGCTTTCTAAAAGTATCGCGAACTCATCCCCGCCGATCCGAGCGACCGTATCGGTGTCCCGCACGCACAGCTTCATTCTGTCAGCAGCTTGGCGTAATAACTCATCGCCGGCATCGTGACCTAAGGTGTCATTCACCTCTTTGAAATGATCGAGGTCGAGCATGATGAAAGCAAGATTATTGGTGTTGCGAGCCACTTTTTTCAGTGCCAACAACAGACGGTCTTCAAACAGAGTCCGGTTCGGCAATCCTGTGAGCGCATCGAAATTGGCTTTTTGATGCAGTATCTCTTCTAGTTGTTTCTTTTCAGTGATCTCTTGTTTCACCGCGACATACTTCCGAATATTGCCGTCGGCATCCAAGATGGGAGAGATAGAGACAGATTCCCAATATAGAGATCCATCGCGTCGCTTGTTCCTGATCTCGCCAGACCAAGAGGCGCCAGAGGTGAGCGTTCCCCATAGATGTTGGTAGAACTCAGTGTTGTGTTCGCCCGATTTGAGGATGCGGGGATTCTTTCCGATCACTTCGGATTTTGGATATCCAGTGACTTCGACGAACTTGGGATTGACGTACTCGATACGACCACTTGCGTCGGTGATAGCTACTGACAGTGGCGCACTCTGCAAGGCAGTCAATAATGTTTGGTTCTCGACATCAGCCAACTTGCGATCAGTGATGTCCCGATTGTTCGCTCTGCGTCCCAAGAACTTCCCATCCTTATCGAAGATGGGTTGGCATGCATGATTGATCCAGCGTTCTTCCCCTGCCTTGTTTATGATGCGAATATCCATGACTTCCGCCTCATGATCCCCGATCTCGGCGAAATGCCTAGCAACACCGATGCGTTCACGCGGTGACAGGATATCTTGAACACTTATTTTTCCCGATAGAAAGTCACTGGCTGGGTAGCCGGTCACACTTTCACAGGCGGGGCTGTTGTAGAGCATCTCACCCGTGGGAGATATCCATGTCTCCCAATCGAACGTGTAGTCGGCCACGGCGCGGAACCATTGTTCACTCTTAGCTAGGGCGATCGCATCTATCCTTAATTCTTCTTCTATCTCGATCCGACGCTGAGTCTCTTTATGCAGGGATTTGTAGGTTTGATACAGACTGATCAACAAGCCCGTAAGGACGAGTATGTAACTTACTTTTTTGAATAGATGAGCCAAGTTGAATGCAGTGTCATTGATGCTTTCTGAGAAAGGCATGAACACTGACTGCGTGGCAAGTCCAACGATCAATGACAGTACTAACCAATGTTCGAAGTCGTTGTCTTTCCATGCGCCTTTGAACAGGTACCCAACGAGTGCGAGTAAGAAGAGCAGGGCGGGGATCAGCTCAAAAGGTCGATGGATCCATGGACCTTCGGTCGTGAGTTGTGGCAACGGGGCGATCGAAAATAAGAAGAAACAAGCGAGTGTCGCCAGACCCGTCCACCAAAACACCTTGGTATGTGAATGTAAGAAACCGTCATCGCCCCGATGCCGATACCACAAGAGCCAACTTAGGAACATGGATGATGCGAGGAACAGCCGAGAGGCACTCCAACTCCAAGGTGTGAGATTGGGATAATCAGAGGGCATGTATGGAATGAAGAATGCCGATGTGACGATCGCGTGATACGCATCAAGGAATGCAGTACCGATGAATCCAGCACCGATGTGGAGGAACAGATTGTCACGTTGGCTGAAATATCGAATCAACGCCATCGTACCGACAAAGAAGGCGAGCAGGGTCGCCAACGATTCCATCAATGTGTGGAATGACACGCTACCCTGCCAATCGAGGTCTTTTAATAGATAGCCACCCGCCACTAATGCCAGAGTGACAACGATATAAGTGTGGCTGCGATCCTTGTTCATGATGTGAATGCTGTCATACCTTCATGACGCTTTCATTTGGAAAGTAAATATTCTGCGTAGAGATTCTCACCGATAGGCCTGCGTTTTCCATTCCTCACGTATTCGGCGATCTTCATATCTTCATGGATGACATGGTTTGCCAGCCACTTGTTGAGGAAGAACAGCAGATCATCTGGCGATTCTCTTCGGTGTCCTATATTGGAAAGAGCCATATCGAGTTGTCGCAACAGATCGGTATGGATAAGTGCATGCTCATCCACCCTTGGATAGCCGATCTCACGCATCAAGTTCTCCTCACTCACGAAGTGGAACTCGGTGAATCTCTTCAATTCCTGCATCACACTGAGTACTGTCTTTTCTGTTTCTCGTGTCTTGATGGCGATATCCAACTTACGGCAGAGCAGTATCAAGATACGGTGCTGGGTATCGATCATTGGATTATCTAGTTCAAGTTCTTTTTCCCAGTGGATATACATGACTACTCCCTGTTCATCTTGAGTTGCGCACGAAAGATTCAAAATCTTTTGCGTGCAATGGTTTGCTGAAGTAATAGCCCTGTACCTCATCACAGCCTTGTAAACGCAAGAAAGCCAACTGACTGGCGGTCTCCACCCCTTCGGCGATGGTGTGCATGCCTAGGCTGCTGGCAAGATTGATGATGGCGGTGACGATCGCTTTATCTTCCGGATCAACGCCGATGTCGCGCACGAACGATTGGTCGATCTTCAGTTTATAGACCTTGAAACGTTTCAAATAACTCAATGAGGAATAGCCCGTACCGAAATCGTCGATGGACATGCGTATGCCGCATTCGAACAGCTTATCCATCACAGCGACAGCGCTCTGCGGGTCATCCATCGCGACCGCTTCGGTCAGTTCCAATTCCAGATGTTCGGCAGGGAGTTGCGCTTCCGCCAGTATGTGTGTCACCAATTCAGTTAGATTGGGTTGACGGAACTGGACGGCTGAAAGATTCACCGCGATCACCATGGAGGGCAATCCGCTGTCTAGCCATTCCTTCATCTGTTTCACCGCAGTACGCAACACCCATTCTCCTATCGGAATGATCTGGCCACTGTCTTCTGCGATGGGGATGAACTCAGCAGGGGATATCGAACCTAGGTCGGGGTGATCCCAACGTAGCAATGCCTCGGCACCGATGATGTGGCCATCGCGTAGCGTCACCTGTGGTTGATATTGCAGATGGAATTCGTTACGTGCCAAGGCATGGCGCATCGCGTTCACCAGTTGCAGATTGCGTTCCGAATGAGACTGCATCTCCGTAGTGAAGAAACGGAAATCGTTGCGACTATCTTGTTTGACACGATACATCGCCGTATCGGCGTTCTTTAGCAAGTCCTCGAAGTTGTCACCGTCAACTGGATAGATGGCGATGCCGATAGAGGGTGTGCCGATGAGTTCGTGATCGTCTATCTGATAGGGTTGCGAAACGGCGTGAATGAGCTTGCTTGCCACGATGGCGGCCGCATCCGCATCGGTTCCTGGAAACACTAGAATGAACTCATCACCGCCCAAGCGCGATACCGTATCTTCATCACGCAGGGTCGATTTCAGCCGTATTGCGACTTCCATCAAGAAGCGGTCGCCGATGCTGTGCCCCAAGGTATCGTTGATATTCTTGAAGTGGTCCAGATCGAGAAACATCACCGCCAGTGGTTCGCCGCTTCGTTGTGCAAGACTCAGTGCATAGCTGAAACGTTCATTCAACAGGCTGCGGTTGGGTAAACCCGTCAGCTGGTCGAAATGAGCTAGGTGTTGGATGCGCTCTTCATCACGACGTTTCGCCGTGATGTCTTGCTTGATCGCTAGATAGTGGGTGACCTTTCCATCGGCTTGGCGTACTGGGGAGATCATCGCCGATTCGATATATTCACTACCGTCTTTACGCCGATTGATCAATTCTCCACGCCATTCCTCGCCTGCAGATAGGTGTGCCCACATGTCGTCATACGTGGCCTTGGGCGTATTTCCGGATTGCAATATGCGAGGATTCTTGCCGATCGCTTCTTCCAAACTATAGCCAGTGATCTTGGTGAACGTGGAATTAACGTATTCGATATTCGCATCAAGATCGGTGATGAGGATGGTGTTAGGGCTTTGATCGACCGCCTGCGTGAGTTTGAGTAAGTTCTCGTCTTTACTTTTCTTCTCCGTGATGTCGATGGTATAGCCTGCAAGGAAGGTAGGTCTTCCTTCGAGAAGGATTGGGAATTTGATGGTCGAATAAGTGCGTCCATTCAATTTCTCTTCGACGGTGATCGACTTGCCTTCTCTCAATATCCGTTGATCATCTTCAACCATTGTCCGTGCAAGTTCGGAAGGGAACAGGTCCTCCATGTTCTTGCCGATCAACTCGGACATGGGCTTGCCAAGCATCTGTTCGTAGTTCTTGCTCAGGCGCAGTGACCGGATGTTCTCATCCTTGAAGAACACATAGATCGGACTGTTATCCATGAAGTGACTGAATATCTCTTCACTCTGTTTCAGTGCCGATTCTGCGCGGCGTTGTTTAACGATATGCCAGATGGTGTTTGCCATCAGCTGCGTGGTTTCGATATCTAACTCGGTGTATAGCCCAGCCTTGTTACCGACACCTAACATCATGCGTACCAGCCCCCCTTCGATGACAGGAACGCTGATGAGTCTCTCTAAATTGGCATGACCCTCGGGTAAACCGTGCGTTCCTGAGGCGGAAGAGTAGTCGTTGATGAGGATGGGTTTGAGTTGACGCAACGCATCAGCCCAGATTCCGGCTTGATCAATGGAGTAATGAGTATCATGTGAGGCATGGCAGTAAGTTGCTTGAGTAGCATGTGACCAACTGCCCAATTCGATCGTGACTTGATCTTCATGTACCAAATGTATGAAGGCGATCTGACTCTCTGTGAGCCGTTCTGCGAGGTCAGCACCGTGCGACATGAAGTCACGTTCATCCATTTTCTCAGCGTCGAGCGGTAAGTTCAGGAGTGCTTCGGCACGGCGGGCTTGCATCGTGAGGTTCCGCTCGGAATCTATGCGGTCAGTCACATCCGTGAATAAAGTGGCGAACTTTCCCTTTTCTGGGCAGTAGGCGACGACCTCAAAATGCTTACCCATGATCGCAACTGGATACACGAACTTTATGGTCTCTCCACTCAATGCCACATGTCCGTAGCGCTCTATCCAGAATGGCTCAAGGCTAGGTATGACCTCCAACACAGTGCGGCCGATCAGATTCGCATCGCTCAACCCAGTTAAGTTATAGAAAGCTTGGTTGACCTCGAGGAAACGATAGTCCACAGGTTTTCCCGATGGATCGCAGATGATCTCATGTACTGCAAAACCAGTGATCATCGAATGGAACAAGGATTGATAACTTGCTTCAGACGTTTCTTTTTCCTCATTCAATGCGAAGCGATCTAGCGCGAAGCTGATATCCATCGCCATTTCGACCAAGAGGTTCTGCGCTGGCTCATCGAAGGCATCCACCTCACTGGCATAAAGTGTGAAGGCGCCGATGACTTTGTCTTTGCATATTATGGGTAGCGCGGCCGATGAGCCGAATCCGAATCGGGTACCACGCTCATGCCAAGCCGCCGTCTCAGGTGCATGCTGAAAATCCTGACACCAATTCGGACGGTTCTCACGCAATGCAGTTCCCGTAGGGCCTCGACCGAGGGGATCGCTTGGGTCAGAGGATATCTCTAGCCCGTCTAGGTATTCAGTGCCAACCCCAAAAGAAGCGACAGGTCTCACCAGCTTGCTGGATTCATCCAGCATCCCGATCCAAGCCATCTTCATTCCGCCGAAGTCCACTACATCCCTGCAAATCTGTGGGAACAGTTGCTCCTTGTCGGTGCAGCGTACGATGGCTTGGTTGCACTGGCTGAGTGCGGAATAGAGTTTCGTCAGTCTTGCCAATTTCTGTTCAGCCAGTTTTCTGGCAGTGATATCCCGAGACAAAACGATAAAGGTTGGAAGCTGGTCTTGTATGAATGGTTTGCGAGAAACAGAGAGTTCGAACCAGTGTGAGCCCTCTGCAAGTTTCAATTCGATCTGTTTGCCTTGTGACGCACCAATTTTGTTGGCTTCTTGTATCGCCATCAAGCAGGTGTCGGCCGCCAAAGCGGGCAGGACATCATGCAAAGTCTTGCCGATCAATTCTTCGGGGGGGGCTGCGTATAACTCGTTACGTGGGGAATGGCATGAGAGATAGCGGCCGTTCTGATCGATCTCGAACATCAGGTCGGGCAAGGCATCCAGCGTGGATTCGAGTTGGTGTTTGGTGGACAGTAAGTGCTTTGTCTTGTTACGCAAACGTTGCCGAAGTACGAGCGCAACGATCCCAGTCATCAAGAGTAATAGTGAGACAAAGAGCAGTGATTGTTGGACGATGGGCGAGATAGTAGTGCCACGATTTATGTTCCATTTATTCAAGATATCGAAGTATGCAGACTGGTTATCTTGTTGCCATTCATCCAGTTGCAAATCTATGCCTACCAAGACGTCATGATTTTTTCTCTTGGTCGATGCAAAGTAGAGGTGTGCGGGTTGAAATATGATCGGGGTCGCCTCCAATCCATATTTGAAAGAGTTGAACTCGCCGTAATAGTGACTGGTGACGACTGCGTCGGCCTTGCCGGACTCGACGAACTCGAAAGCCTCTTGCATCGTCATCGTGGGAATGATTTGCGTCGATATGCCGAAGCCATCCATCATTCTTTCGAATTCTTTTTCTTGCAGACTATTATGTAGAAGCGCTACGCGCTGACCATTTAGCTCGGCAAACGAATTCAATTGGTGATCCAAGCGTACATATATCTGAGACCAGCTGTGTAAGGCTGGGGACTTGTGGAAATCGAACAGAAGTTCACGCTCTGGGGACGATGCGACATCAGGCATCAAATCGATACGGCCATCGGCTAACTGTTTGAGGCAGTTATCCCACTCGCAGTGGACATATTTGAGTTGCCAATCTTGCTTGGTCGCGATGGCCTGCAATATGTCGATGAAGATGCCATCGGGTAGGCCGGCTTCATTGGTGAAGATCTTGGGAGCATTTTCGTAGACACCGACACGCACTTCTCGCGCTTCGACGTTCGATACCAAGAACAAGGACGCGACTCCAAAAGCAAGCCCTAAGCTTCGCAATGAATGGAATGATGACAGCATGTTCTTATGTGACATCTTCATTAAGGCCGGTTCTTTTTGTTGGGGAACACAATAAAGGCGTTCTTGGTTGATCGGCAATTCCAGGTCAGACTTTATACTAGGTAATGAATTTATTTGTAGATGATTCAATGACGAAAGCTCTGATGCTGTGCCTAGCAGTCAAGAAACGCCGATTCTTCCCGCTAATGCGTAGTTGTTCCCCAAAGATTTCAATGTGACTTAGACTGCTGGCGTATTCGCCGCAAGTTCACGCACTTCATATCACTAAACAAAATACGATGAAGCTCACTTCTGGATCATTAGATCAGCCGTCAAGTACGGTCAATGTCATTGCTGTCGGTGCTTCCACGGGTGGCACGGAGGCGCTCAAGGAATTCTTGATGCGGATGCCGTCAGATGTTCCTCCTATCATCGTTACGCAGCATATGCCCGAAGCTTTCACAAAGTCTTTTGCGGCTCGTTTGGATGGATTGTGCAAGGTCAAGGTGTGCGAGGCCGAAGACAACCAACGACTCCTATCTGGGCATGTGTATATCGCACCTGGACATTCTCACCTGATGTTGAAGCGTAATGGCGACCATTACGTGACCAAGCTAGATAAAGCACCGCCAGTCAATCATCACCGACCCTCAGTGGAGGTCCTATTCAAATCGGTCGCGCAAGCTGCGGGCAGGCAAGCCATTGGCGTGATGCTGACGGGGATGGGGAAGGATGGAGCGGTCGCCATGCTGGAGATGCGGGAGGCCGGTGCCTATAACTTCGCTCAAGATGAGAGTAGCTGTGTGGTGTTCGGCATGCCGCGCGAAGCTATCGCAGTGGGGGCGGTGCATGAAGTCGCTAATATTGGAGAAATCGCGCAGCGCCTATTAGCTAGGCTGGCCTTCCGAAATTGAAGATTGAAAATACAAAACCGTCCACAAGGGACGGTTTTGTATTTGGCGGAGAGGGCGGGATTGTTCAGCTTTCGCGTTGCATCCTCGAAAGCCTCATCCCTCACTTCGTTCGAGACCGCCTGGCGGCGTCCTGCGCGAGCGATGCTCGCTGGTCGAACCCGTGCGTTTCGTCCACACACCCGCTCAAACAAATAAAAAGGACACCGCGAGGGTGTCCTTTGTATTTGGCGGAGAAGGCGGGATTCGAACCCGCGGTGGGCTATAAACCCACACACGCTTTCCAGGCGTGCGACTTAAACCACTCATCCACCTCTCCGAAAGGGCGCGCAGAATAAACTAGAACGCTGATTCAGGCAATCAGAAATGCTGCAAAGCGGTGAAAACTGACAGTTCGTCAGTCACTTTCATGTCATGTGCTTGCAAGGTGCGGATGAGTTCTGGGCTACTGCAACGAATGAAGGGGTTGGTGGCTTTCTCTAGTCCGATGGTCGAGGGCACGCTCGGTATATCTAGTGCACGCAGTCTTTGGGTATCGGCGATACGCTGTTGTATGGCTGCATTCTTGGGTTCACATAGCTTGGCAAAACTTAGGCAGTATTCGGTGTATTCGTGGGCGCAATAGACTCGTGTGTCGTCGGGTAGGGCGGCTAGACGCATCAGTGAATGGTGCAGGTCGGCTAGCGTGCCTTCTTTATTGTTGCCACATCCGGCCCCGAACATGATATCCCCGCAGAATACGGCATCCGATGCGATGAAGACGATGTGATCCTCAAGGTGGCCGGGTGTCTCGATGATGTCGAATCTGATGCTCGGCGCTTCCAGTTTTAGTACATCTCCCTCGCGTAAGTCATTGGTGATATGCGGGTTGCGCGGATGGCTTCGTCCGTACACCGGCACGTTATATACTCCGCGCAATTCGGCGATGCCGCCGATGTGGTCGTTGTGACGATGGGTGCAGAGGATCGCGGTCAGCTTCAAACCGGTTCTGTTCAAAAACGCCAAGACGGGTGCAGCTTCGCCGGGATCGACGATGGCGACATGCGTCTCATCATGGATGGCCCAGATGTAGTTGTCGCGCAGGGCAGGGATGGCTGTGATGTTCAACATGATAGGTCTCAAGGGCAGATGCCGAATTCTAAAGTAATCGCCAATAGTCTGAGTGAATGGATCGCTACTGAGCAGGGCGGCTATGTACTTGCACGCGAACAGGCTTATTTCGATGGGTCGGTGAGCGATCTGTTCGGTTACAACGCATTGCAATTGGGCTTGCCCAAGCAGGATTTCTTGCATAACAGCCGTATGCCCTTGCGCTTCACGGCGGGCAATTCGGCCAGTAACGATGTGCGGGTATGTTGTTCCGAGTTGCCCTTCGATGGCGATAGCCTCGATCTGGTGTTGCTGCCGCATGTGTTGGAGTTCGCTGAGAACCCGCATCAGATCATCCGCGAAGTGGAACGTGTATTGATGCCGGAGGGGAATCTGCTCATCAGCGGTTTCAATCCCTTCAGCCTATGGGGGATGCATCGCGCTTTGGGCAGGAGACAAGGGTATCCGTGGAGCGGTCAGTTCATCACTCTGCCTCGTATGAAGGATTGGCTGGCGTTGCTGGGATTCGAGGTGGTGGATGTACGTTTCACCGCCTATGCACCGCCGTTCCGCCAACGCAAATGGTTGGAACGTGCAACATTCTTGGAGAAGGCGGGGGGGCGCTGGTGGCGCGGAAGTGGCGGGGTGTATTTCATTCATGCCATCAAACGAGTGCCGGGCATGCGCCTCATCAAGCCGAAGTGGAACGAGGGTTTGGTGCAGAAGTTGATGCCTGCCGCGCCGAAATTGAACAAAGGCATACAGAAGGTCGAGAACGATGAGTGAAGTAGTCGATATATTCAGTGACGGCGCATGCAAGGGAAATCCCGGCATAGGTGGCTGGGGCGCGTTGTTGCGCAACAAGGGCAAAGAGCGCGAGTTGTGTGGCGGCGAAGAGCACACCACCAACAACCGCATGGAGTTGATGGCCGCCATCATGGCGTTGGAAACGCTGACGCGTGCTTGCCAAGTACGGTTACATACCGATTCAAAATACGTGCTGCAAGGCATCACCGAATGGTTGCCCGGTTGGAAACAGCGCGGTTGGAAGACTGCGAGCAAACAACCTGTGAAGAACGACGATCTGTGGCGTCGATTGGATGCGGCCGTCACACGGCATGACATCGAATGGGTGTGGGTCAAGGGGCATGCCGGACACGAAGGCAATGAACGTGCCGATGAATTGGCGAACCGTGGCATCGAAGAATTGAGGGCTAAGACATGAGACAGATCGTACTCGACACCGAAACAACCGGCCTTGATCCTAAACAGGGCCATCGCATCATCGAAGTCGCCGCTATCGAGTTGGATGGTCGCAAGGTCTCTGACCGAACCTTCCATCGTTATCTGAATCCAGAACGTGAGATCGACGAGGGCGCGGCAGCAGTCCACGGTCTGACCCTGGAACGTTTGCAGAACGAAGCGAAGTTCGCCGAGATCGCACCGGCTCTGCTGGAATTCATCACTGGGGCGCAGCTCATCATCCATAACGCGCCGTTCGATATCGGCTTCTTGAATGCGGAGCTGACGCTGGCTGGGTTGCCTACCTTGAGCAATCCGGTCATCGATACCCTGAAAGTCGCCAAAGACCTGCATCCGGGCAAGAAGAACAACCTCAACGCCTTGTGTGACCGCTACTTCATCGACAACTCGCACCGCACTTTGCACGGCGCTTTACTGGATACAGAGTTGTTGGCCGAGGTCTATCTCGGGATGACACGCGGGCAAGATAGCCTGTTGGGTGAAGAGTCCTCAGCTGAGGATGGTGTGCAATTCAACGAGGCGGGCGAGGCTATCCATCTGAGTGTGCGCGTATTGGCCGCAAGTGATGAGGAGTTGGCCTTGCATGAAGCGCAGATGAGCGACATCGACAAAGCCAGCAAGGGCGCTTGTATGTGGAAGCGTCTATCCAGCGCTGAAGCGCAATGACTAAAAAAGAGAGTGTCGTCGCCACATTCGATGTGGTCGTCATCGGCGCTGGTGCCGCAGGCATGATGTGCGCCCTGACTGCCGCCCAGCGCGGTCGTAAGGTGGTGATACTCGATCACTACGCCAAGCTGGCTGAGAAGATCCGTATCTCCGGCGGCGGGCGCTGCAACTTCACCAACCTCAACACCAAGCCGGACAATTATCTGTCGCACAACCCGCATTTCTGTCGTTCGGCACTCTCACGTTACACCCCGCAACATTTCATCGCCCTGTTGGATAAACATGGCATCGGCTATCACGAGAAGACTTTGGGTCAGTTGTTCTGCGACGAAGGCTCTGAAGCCATCATCAGCATGCTCAAAAAAGAGTGTGACGAAGCGGGCGTGAAATGGATGCGGCCATGCGAAGTCGGCGAGGTACGTCGTAGCACGCGATTCACCGTGATGACTTCGCGTGGCTTGCTTGAGGCAGAGGCGCTGGTCATCGCGACCGGTGGTTTGTCCATCCCCAAGATCGGGGCGACCCCGTTCGGATACAAAGTCGCCGAGCAGTTCGGTATCCCCATGACCAAGCTGAAGCCGGGGCTGGTGCCGCTTACTTTCCATCCGGAAGAATGGGCAGCTTATGCCGACCTGACCGGTGCGTCTTTGGATGCGGTGGTCAGCTTCGGCAAACAACGTTTCCGTGAGAACCTGTTGTTCACGCATCGTGGCTTGAGTGGCCCAGCCATCTTGCAGATATCGTCCTATTGGGAATCCGGGCAGCCGCTGTGCATCGACTTGCTACCTGACCAAGACATGCATAGCGTGTTCGTCGAACATGCCAAGAGCAAACTGCTATTGAGCAACTTCCTTGCGCAATACCTACCAAAAAAGCTGGCGGATATCGTGGCCTCGCAATGGATAGAGGACAACAAACCTCTCAACCAATATTCGCCCAAAGTGCTCGCAGCATTGGCTAACCGCTTGAAAAACTGGCAGGTCACCCCCACTGGTACCATGGGCTACAGCAAAGCCGAGGTGACCTGTGGTGGAGTGGATACACATGCGCTATCGTCCAAGACGATGCAAGCCAATGAGGTTCCTGGACTCTATTTCGTGGGCGAGGTGATGGACGTGACAGGTCAGTTGGGCGGTTATAATTTTCAGTGGGCGTGGGCTTCTGGCTACGCAGCTGGTTGTGCGGTTTGAGAAATTCTAACGAAGGAGATCTGACTATGCGTATCTTGTGGATTGCACTATTGACCCTGTTGTTGAGCGGTTGCGGTTACAACGACTTCCAAGCCAAAGACGAACAAGTGAAAGCGGATTGGGCCGAGGTGCTGAACCAATACCAGCGCCGCTTCGATCTCGTCCCTAATCTGGTGAATACCGTCAAAGGTTATGCCCAGCAAGAGAAGGATGTCCTCATCGGCGTGACCGAGGCACGTGCCAAAGTCGGCACCATCCAAGCGACTCCTGAACTCATCAAGGATGCGCAGGCGTTCAAGCAGTTCCAAGCAGCTCAAGGTGAGCTGACACAGGCATTGAGCAAACTGATGATGGTCACTGAGAACTATCCTCAGTTGAAATCAGATGCCATCTTCCGTGACCTGCAAGCGCAGTTGGAAGGCACTGAGAACCGTATCACAGTGGCACGTAAGCGCTACATCGACGGGGTGAAGGAATACAACGTGTTGGCACGTTCCTTCCCGACCAATCTGACCGCGATGATGTTCAGCTATGAGGTCAAACCTTCTTTCGCTGTAGAAGACGAGAAGGCCGTCTCGTCTGCTCCTAAAGTCGATTTCGGCGCACCAACTGCTCCAGCCAAGTAATTCGCCATGAAGCGCCTTTGGTGGCTAGGCTTTCTACTTGCGTCGTTCCTGTTGGGAACGGCGCAGGCTGAAGTCACTATCCCGCCACTCAAGCAACGCGTCACCGATCTGACATCGACGCTCGATGCCAGCCAGATACAAACCCTAGAAACCAAGCTCGCCGCCTTTGAGAAAGCCAAAGGCTCGCAGATCGCCGTCCTCGTATTACCCACCACGCAACCTGAGGTCATCGAGCAGTTCGCCATACGTGTGGTCGAGGCATGGAAATTGGGACGCAAGGGCGTGGATGATGGTGTGCTACTACTGGTCGCCAAAGATGATCGCAAGTTGCGCATCGAGGTCGGTTATGGATTGGAAGGCGCACTCAACGATGCGACCGCGAAACGTATCGTTGCAGAAGTCATCAGCCCAGCTTTCAAGCAGGGGGATTTCTACGGTGGCATCGATGCGGGAGTGAATTCCATCATCAAAGTCATCGATGGCGAACCGCTGCCGCCCCCAGCATCTGGTGGACAGGCTCAAGACTCGGATTCCGATGATCTAAGCACTCTCCTAGGTATCGGCTTCGTCATCTTCATGATGGGTAACATCATCCTGCGTCAGATGTTGGGGCGCTTACCCAGCGGCCTTCTCGTTGGCGGCGCCATCGGTGCCATTGCTTGGTTCATGCTGCTGTCGTTGGGTATCGCTGTCGTCGTCGGTGTAGTGGCATTCGTACTTTCTCTGATGTTCGGCTCAAGCTCAGGTGGTTCTGCTATGCCTGTAGGTTGGGGTGGCGGCGGTGGAGGGTGGGGAAGTGGCGGTGGAAATGACAGCTGGGGCGGTGGAGGCGGCGGCGGTTTTGGAGGCGGTGGCGCCTCAGGAGATTGGTAATGGATTTCAAACGTGTCATCAAGCATCTGTCCATCAGCGAAGCCACGGTGCGTCGTCATTTCCCACGCGCGGCATTGGATAACATCGAACGCGCCATCGCGAACGTAGAGAGAAGCTGCGCGGGACAGGTGCGTTTCGCGGTCGAACATGCCTTGCAATGGAAGCCGCTGATGGCAGGACAATCAGCGCGTGAACGTGCCATCGAGGTGTTCTCCGATCTGCATGTGTGGGACACCGAGCAAAACAACGGTGTGCTGATCTACCTGTTGCTGGCAGACCGTGATGTCGAGATCGTCGCTGACCGTGGCATCCATAAGAAGCTAGGCCAGCTCGTGTGGGAGTCCATCTGCAAACAAATGGAAGCCGCATTCCGTCAAGGCAACTTCGAGCAAGGCGTCATCACGGGAATAGAAAGTGTAGGCAGTCATCTCGCAGAGCATTATCCGCAGACGGGCGACAAGGCCAATGAGTTGCCTGATCGACCAGTGCTGATCTGACGCCGTGAGTATCGAGACCGAACTCAAGCTCCATATCTCAGCGGAGCACCTTAGCAAGCTCAAGCGTCATCCCTTCGTGCGCGCCATCACCAGCGGTCGCGCTCGTACACAAAAGCTCACCAGCATCTACTACGACACCCCGGACTTGACCTTGCGCCGACATGCGATGGCCTTGCGGCTCCGCAATGTCGGCAAGCAATGGATACAGACCTTGAAGGGGGGCGGACAGGTCAGCGCTGGATTGCATCAGCGCAACGAATGGGAGGCCCCCGTCCCCTCAGAACGACTCGACTTCGATGTGCTCAAAGGTTGCGGCGGGAAGCTCCCACGCGGCGTGCGCCATCATTTGCGACCCGTCTTCATCACGGACTTTTCGCGCAACATCCGCTTGGTGGAATACGAGGGTGCACAGATCGAGCTGTGTATGGATAGCGGTGAGATACGCGCAGGACACCAGAGTTACCCTATCTCTGAAGTAGAGCTGGAGCTCAAATCAGGTGAACCCCGACAACTCTTCAAGCTGGCTATGGCATTGCTCGACATCGTCCCTATGCGGGTAGAGCACACGAGCAAGGCTGAGTATGGCTACCGACTTTGCTCTGCATCCAAACCTTCAGTCAAGAAGGGCGGTTTCTCGCCCTTGCACAGTGATCAGTCCGTCAGTGATGCTTTGCGGTCGCTCATCGCTGATTGTCTATCCCATGTGCAGTCCAATGTGCCAGGAGTCTTGCTCAGAACGGACGCAGAATATCTGCATCAGGTGCGTGTGGGACTGCGCCGCTTGCGCGTGGTACTGGCGGTCGCCTTACGTTACCGGCCAGACGTCGAGTTGGCGTCTTTGCGTGAACAAGTGAGTGAGTTGTGTGTGGGTCTAGGTAGGTCTCGCGAGTGGGATGTGTTCGTGACACAGACCTTGCCCCCGATCTGTGCAAGGTTCCCAGAGCATGAGGGCTTACAAGAGATAGCGAGAGCCAGCGAACGTACTCGCAAACAACAACATACGACGATCGATATGCATCTGGCTTCCCCCGACTTTCAACGCATGCTCTTACGTTTGGGCGCTTGGATGCACTCAGAACTGATAGATATTTCTCCTATTTCACTGAAATCATTTGTGTCGAGTTCACTTAATAAACGTCACAAAGATGTGGTTAACTGTAGGGAGAGGTTGCGGGCGAAAGACAAGGTGCAATTGCATCGCCTGCGCATCGCCTGCAAAAAATTGCGCTATTTCATCGAGATGTTCGATTCCTTGCTCGATCGAGAGAAAAGCAAGACTTATCTAGACGTGTTAGCCGATTTACAAGATGTCCTTGGAAGGTTTAATGATCATGCCGTAGCTCAACGATTGGCAGGCACGTTGGAGAGCAAGGTCAGACATGATGTCATCTCGCTTATCCATGAGACACTAGAGCAAGATATTGACGAGCTGGATGCTGGATTCTCTAGGGCTTGGAAGCATTTCGCAAAGTTGAAGGCTTGTTGGGAATGAAGCACTAATAGAAAGAAGTTGAACATGGTAAAAAAACACACACCGTTGCGCGTTCCCGTCACCCAAGGTCTAAAAGACATCTATGCGATGGATATGTTGCTGCCCTATGAAGCGGCTTGCGAGGGACGCTTCAGCGTCACTGCCTTTGCGCGTCTCGCAATGGCGATCTCGGTCATACGTTGCGCACTCGTCCACAAGAACACCCAGATCCTCAACGCAGTCGAAACGCTGGACGAGGCAATCACCACCCTAATCACGGTTAGAAGCAGGGGGGACGCGACGGATGTTTGGGAGATCACCGAAGCAGAACGTCCCAGCATCGCTAGAGGCATCCAAGTGGCGGAGGAATGTATCGGAGTGTTGGACGTCGCGCTTTTGGAGACGATGGCAGCGACATTATTCGAAGTGACCGCCAAGGGGATAGATCCCTCTAATCCACCAGCCTAGGCCTTACTTCAACATCGCCTTCAGCTTAGCCAGTTTATCCATTCCTTCCGCCTTGCTCACGGCAGGCGCATCGCCCACCTTCACCATCCCGGCGAATTCGATGTCACTTTGTGGTAACTCGCCAATGAAACGGCTGGGGTCGCAGGCGGCATGTTCTTTACCTCGCTTGCGTTTGCTGCAATAACTGATCTGTAAGGAACGTTGCGCGCGGGTGATGCCGACATACATCAGGCGGCGCTCTTCCTCGATCTGGTCGGGTGATTCGCTACGCTCATGCGGCAGGATGCCTTCTTCCACCCCCACCAAGAACACATGCCCATATTCCAATCCTTTCGCCGCGTGTAAGGTCGAGAGGGAGACGGCATCGGTCTCTTGATCGCGCGATTCGAGCAGATTGAGCAGGGCGATCAACTGCGACATGGCGATGAGGGTCTTGTCGTCCGCTTCCGATTTCTTGTTCATCCAGCCGACGAAATCGGACACGTTCTTCCATTTGTTTTCCGCCTGACGCGGCTCGTGGCTGTCGAACAACCACGCTTCATAGTCGATGGCAGAGAGCAGATCTGCCATCACTTGATTGCAAGGTTCTTTCTCAGCTCTCGCTTGCATCCTATTGATGAAGTTGCAGAAAGTTATTAAATCTTCGTATTGCCGTGGCTGCAACTGATGTGCCACCGCAGGCTCGAACGCCGCCTCGAACAAGCTGATGTGACGTGATGCCGCATGAGTTGCCAACTTCTCCAATGTGGTGTTGCCGATACCGCGTTTCGGAGTCGTACTCGCGCGGATGAAGGCAGGATCGTCATCGGGATTGGCGATGAGGCGCAGGTAAGCCGTCAGGTCTTTGATCTCGGCATGGTCGAAGAACGAGGTGCCGCCGCTCACCGTGTAAGGCACTTTGTGGGTACGTAGTTGTTCCTCGAACACGCGCGACAGGTGGTTGCTGCGGTAGAGGATGGCGTAATCAGCGAAGCGGGTACGATGTTCGAACTTGTGGGCGAGCAGTCGTAGCACCACTGACTCAGCCTCGTTCTCATCGTCCTTGGCGGCGAACACACGCACCGGGTCACCAGGACCGTGTTCGCTCCACAAGTTCTTCTCGAACAGCTTGGTGTTGTTCTTGATGACGTGGTTGGCACTTTGCAGGATGCGCTGCGAGGAACGGTAGTTCTGTTCCAGTTTGATGACGCGCAGGTTGGGATAGTCTGCCTGCAGATTGTGTAGGTTCGCCGTGCTCGCCCCTCGCCACGCGTAGATAGCTTGGTCGTCATCACCCACCACCGTGAGTGCGGCACGGTCACCCGCCAGCAACTTCATCATCTGGTACTGGCAGTCGTTGGTGTCTTGGTATTCGTCGATGAGCAGATAGCGGAAACGCTGCTGCCAACGTTGCAATGCTTCTGGGTGGTTCTTGAATAACTCCACCGGAAGACGGATGAGGTCGTCGAAATCCACCGCTTGGTAAGCGCGTAAGGTCTCTTGATAGCGCCCGTAGAGCAGGGCATGGCGCTGCTGTTCTTCGTTCTCGGCCAAACTGGTCGCCGCTTCGGGCGAGAGAAAGGCCGCCTTCCAGTTCGACATCACGCTCTGCGCAGTGCGTATCTCTTGCTTATCTGGGCTGCCCAACAATTCACTGATGATCTTGCCCGTATCGGCACTGTCGAAGATGGAGAACTGTTTCTTGTAACCGAGTAGGGGGGCTTCCTCGCGCAACAGATTCATCCCAAGCGCATGGAAGGTACTGATGGTCATACCTTTGGCCGCGTTACCAGGCAACAGCTTGCCCACACGTTCGCGCATCTCGTTCGCTGCTTTGTTGGTAAAGGTGATGGCCGCGACGTTGCGTGCCGCATAGCTGCACTCGTTCACCAAGTAGGCCAACTTATGGGTGATGACACCGGTCTTGCCACTCCCAGCGCCGGCTAGTACGAGCAGGGGAGAACCAAGGTATTTGACCGCTTCTCGTTGAGTGGGATTGAGTTTACTGAGCATGTTTGAAACCTGAACCGATGCGACCGGAACGTGCAATGACTACGAGATGATTAGGAATATCAGGCGCTGAAAAGTGTGACACATCCACCCACAACAACGGCCGCACCTGAGAGGCGCAACCATTGAGCATGACCGACCTTCTGAAATGCAACGGCTAGACCGATACCTGCAAGGTGTAGCAAGGCTGTCGAAATAATGAAGCCTCCCGCATAGGTCAAAGCATCGCTACTCACTGGCATCTCCGATCCATGCGCGAATCCGTGAAAGAGGGCGAATATCCCAACGATGATCGCACTGAGTAGGATAGGTAGCCTGATCGCAGCGGCGATCAGTAGCCCCAACACCAAGATAGAGAGACTGATGCCACCTTCGATGAATGGAATAGGTGCGAAGAACATCGACAAGATAGCGCTCATCGCCATGACAGAAACGAAGCTGAGTGGAACCATCCAAGTCGCGCGTCCACCCAATTGAGCCGACCACAAACCAACGGCGACCATAGCTACCAAGTGGTCGAAACCGCTGAAGGGGTGTGCCAGTCCAGCCAACGATCCATGAGTCTCACCGACACCCGTGTGGGCAAATGCCAGTGATGAAGTGAAAAGGTAGGTTATTGCCCAGAAAATCGAGATTCGCTGCGAATATTGTTTCATAATGCTGACACACGCCTTAGGTAAGTTACGCATAACTTCAAGCTGAACGATGCATATGGTACACGAAGCAGTTTCACCTTCCCAAAGATTCCTAGAACCTAAAGACTTGTCTTTATTGCAGCAGGTGCTAGGCAATCACGAGAACGATCCCACCAAGTTGTTACAGATATTGCGGGAAGTCCAAGAACACCTTGGTTTCATCCCCAATGCGGCCGTCTCTTTCATTGCCGAGACGCTGGATATCCCGCGCAACCGTATCGAAAGCGTCGCATCTTTCTATTCTTTCCTACACCTAAGATCGCAAGGCACCTACCGCGTCCTGTTCTCTGACAACATCACCGACCGCATGTTGGGTAGCCAGACCTTGATGGAGCGCATGTGCCAACAGCTCTGGGTACAACCGGGCAAGGTATCGGAGGATGGGCTGCTCAGTATTGGCACCACCTCTTGCACCGGTATGTGTGACCAAGGGCCTGCCATGTTGGTCAACGAGCGCGCAATCACCAAGCTCACCCACCAACGCATCCAAGAGATCGGGCAACTGATCCGCAATCGCACGCCATTGAGCGATTGGCCTGCCGATTTCTTCCACGTGGAAGACAACATCCACCGTGCAGGACTGATATTGGGTAACACCCTGGCTTATGGCGAGGCGTTACAGGCCGGTCTATCACTAGGAGGTGCTGCCATCGTGGACGAGGTGAAGCGTTCTGGTCTACGTGGACGTGGTGGTGCGGGTTATCCCACGGGGCTGAAGTGGGAAGCCTGCCGCAATGCGCAAGGCAAACAACACTACGTCGTATGCAATGCAGATGAAGGCGAACCGGGTACGTTCAAGGATCGCGTACTGCTGACCCGTCAGGCTGATCTGGTCTTCGAAGGCATGACCTTGTGTGCCTTGGCTGTGGGCGCCAAACAAGGCTTCCTCTATCTGCGTGGAGAATACCGTTACCTGCTCGATCACTTGAAAGGCGTGTTGCAACGTCGTCGCGAAAGCAACCTGCTAGGAGTGGACATACTGGGTCAGAGTGGTTTTGATTTCGATATCGAGATACACCTTGGTGCTGGCGCCTATATCTGCGGTGAGGAATCGGCGCTCATCGAATCGCTCGAAGGCGAACGTGGCGTGCCACGTAACCGTCCGCCATTCCCCGTCACTCAGGGTTACCTGCAACAGCCGACCGCATTGGATAACGTCGAGACCTTCTGCCAATCCGCGATGGCGCTCCATATGGGCGCAGACAAATACAGCGCCATCGGCACTACGAAATCCACGGGTAGTAAGCTCATCTCGGTATCGGGAGACTGCCCACGTCCTGGAATCTACGAATATCCATTTGGTGTCTCGGTGCAAGAGATACTCAACGACTGTGGAGCTGTGAATACCAGAGCGGTACAGATCAGCGGGCCATCTGGCATCTGTATCGGGGAACACGAGTTCGCCCGCAAGTTGGGATTCGAAGACCTGCCGACCGCAGGCGCCTTCATGGTGTTCGACGATAGCCGCGACATGTTCGAGGTGGCGCGTAACTTCGTGCATTTCTTCGCGCATGAGAGCTGCGGCTTCTGCACGCCGTGTCGTGTCGGCACCTCCATGCTGAAACAGACCATGGACAAGATCGCCGCAGGGCAGGGCACACACTATGACTTGGCCGAAGTGGAGAATCTAGATCACGTACTACAGACCACTTCCCACTGCGGACTTGGAAGAACAGCCTGCAACCCCGTGTTACATACACTCAAGCATTTCCGTCCCGCTTATGAGAGCCGACTCAAATCACTCTCGTTCAAGCCAGCCTTCGACCTTGATGGTGCATTGGCTAGAGCTAGGCAGATGACAGGGCGTGATGATGCGGGCGCACATCTGAAGGAAAACGAATGAGCGACACCTTCCAACTCGACGGCCAACCGGTGGTTTTCGAATCAGGTCAGACCGTGATGCAAGCCGCACTGGCAGCGGGGCATTACATCCCGCATCTGTGCTACCACCCAGAATTCAAACCGCACGGCAGCTGCAAGCTATGCACCGTCAAGGTCAATGGTCGTACGGCAGCTTCATGCACCATGCCTGCCGAAGCAGGTCTGGAAGTGGAAAGTGACATCGAAGAACTGAATGCATTGCGCCGTACCTTGGTGCAGATGCTGTTCGCCGAAGGCAACCATTTCTGTCCATCGTGTGAGAAGAGTGGCAACTGCGTGTTGCAAGCCTTGGGCTATGACCTCGAAGTGCATAGCGCCGGCTTCCGTCATCAATTCCCAGACCGTCCGCTCGACGCTTCCCATCCAGATATCCTGCTCGATTTCAACCGTTGCATCCTGTGCGAGTTGTGTGTGAATGCCTCGGCCGAGGTGGACGGCAAGCACGTCTTCGCATTGGCAGGGCGGGGTAATAGCAAACATCTCATCGTGAATGCAGAGTCGGGGCTGCTCAAAGACACTAACATCGCACTCACCGACAAGGCGATGAGCGTATGCCCGGTCGGGGTCATCATCAAGAAAGGTGTCGGCTTCAGCATCCCAATTGGTGAGCGTCGTTACGATCAACGCCCGATCAGCGAACAAGCACTTGATGATGCGCCGCGTCCTCCATCAGGAGGTGCGCATGACTGAGAAGAAGAAACTGCGCATCGCCACCACCTCGCTCGCAGGGTGTTTTGGCTGCCATATGTCCATCTTGGATATCGATGAGCGCTTGTTCCCCTTGCTGGAACTTGTCGAGTTCGACCGTTCCCCACTGACTGACATCAAACATTGCGGGCCATGCGATATCGGTCTGGTCGAAGGCGGCATCTGCAACGCGGAGAACGTGCACGTGCTGCGCGAGTTTAGAAAGAACTGCAAAGTCCTCATCGCCATCGGCGCCTGTGCCATCAATGGCGGATTACCCGCACAACGTAACCACCTGGACCTGAGCAGTTGTCTCACCGAGGTATATCTCACCGAGCCAGGGCTTGTACATGGACACATCCCGAACGACCCTGAATTGCCGCTCCCCTTGGATAAGGTGCACCCATTACATGAAGTGGTGAAGATCGACTACTTCATCCCTGGTTGCCCCCCTTCGGCGGATGCCATCTGGAAATTCTTGACTGACCTCATCGCGGGTAAGACACCTGAGTTGGGGCATGGCCTAATCAAATATGACTGACATCAACTCAAAATTAGAGACGGCTGAACACCCCGAGAGCCTGCGCCGCGTCGCCATCGATCCGGTATCGCGCGTGGAAGGTCACGGCAAGGTGACGCTACTGCTGGACGAGAACGATCGCGTGCATCAGGTGCGTTTGCACATCGTGGAATTCCGTGGCTTCGAGAAGTTCATCCAAGGTCGTCCGTATTGGGAAGCACCGGTGATGGTGCAGCGCTTGTGTGGCATCTGTCCGGTCAGCCACCATCTGGCTGCGAGTAAAGCGATGGACATGATCGTGGGTGCGACGCTGACTCCGACTGCTGAGAAGGTGCGCCGCCTGATGCATTACGGGCAGATGTTGCAATCGCACGCACTACATTTCTTCCATCTGTGTTCACCCGATTTGTTGTTCGGATTTGATTCCGATATGGCTAAGCGAAACATCGTCGGCATCGCCGCCGCCCATCCAGAGATCGCCAAACAAGGTGTGCTGCTACGCAAGTTCGGGCAAGAAGTCATCCGCATCACGGCAGGTAAACGCATCCACGGCACAGGTTCGATACCGGGTGGGGTGAACAAAAACGTCAGTATCGAAGAACGAGACTATCTACTCAAAGACACCGATCAGATGGTGGCGTGGAGTTTGGATGCGGTCGGCATCATCAAACGCTTGTTTGCCTTGAACCCTGATCTTTACAACAGCTTCGGAACTTTCCAAGCACACACCTTGAATCTGGTGCGCGCCGATGGCGCGATGGATCTGTATCACGGTGGCTTGCGCGCACGCGACATGAACGGCCAGACCTTGTTCGACCATTACGACTACAGCCACTACTGGGACGAGATATTCGAGGACGTGAAACCCTGGTCGTATATGAAGTTCCCCTTCTTGCGCAGACTAGGTGCGGAGCAGGGTTGGTATCGCGTCGGGCCCTTGAGCCGCGTGACGCAATGCGACTTCATCCCTTCGCCACTGGCAGAGGCCGAGCGCAAGACTTTCATCGTGCATGACGGTGGTAAAGCGGCCAAGGCGACCTTGGGTTTCCACTGGGCGCGCATGATCGAGATGTTGCACTGTGCGGAGATGATCCGCGAACTCCTGCATGACCCTGACCTGCAGGGTACTGACCTCGTGAGCAAGGGTGAACGGCAAGAGCGTGGCGTGGGCGTCATCGAAGCACCGCGCGGCACACTCATCCACCATTACAAAGTGGACGAGAACGATCAGATCGTGCGCTGCAACCTCATCGTCTCTACCACCCACAACAATCAAGCGATGAACGAAGCCATCCGTCAGGTGGCACGCCAATTCATCGACGGCAAGAAACTCACCGAAGGCTTGCTCAATCACATCGAGGTCGCTATCCGAGCTTTCGATCCCTGCCTTTCTTGCGCTACCCATGCACTAGGCAAGATGCCGCTCGAGGTGGAATTGTTGGGGATGGATGGGGCGAGGGTGGATGTGCTGACACGTAATATGGATGGAAACCATTGCTGAGGACATCATGGTCTCGCCTGTACTCATCATTGCGATAGGGAACGAATCTCGTGGAGATGATGCGCTTGCGCCTTTGTTGTCGCGTAGCTTGCAGGCTGAGTTCGATCACCCCGACGTCGAGTTCATCGAGGATTTCCAGCTACAGGTGGAGCACGTCACCGATCTAGTCGGGCGGCAGAAGATATTGTTCCTAGATGCCGATGTCTCGTGTGAGGCCCCGTTCCATCTCTCAGCGATCTCGGCGACCCAAGACAACAGCTACACCAGCCATGCAATGTCTCCTTTCGCACTGTTGCATACCTATCGTCAGGTGTATGGTGAGGAAGCACCCAACAGCTCTCTGTTGCGCGTGCGGGGTTATGGTTTCGAGTTGGGGGAAGGTCTGAGTGATGAGGCATCAGCCAATCTGCAAGCAGCCTCGCTCATCGTTCACGAATGGTTAACTAAAAACAAATCGTAGAAAATATCAGGAGGCATCGATGTTCCAGATTCGAATACACGGTAGAGGCGGTCAAGGTGTGGTGACGGCAACGGAGATGCTCTCCGTCGCCGCCTTCGAGGAAGGTCGTCACGCGCAGGCATTCCCCAGCTTCGGTTCAGAACGTACCGGTGCGCCCGTGGTGGCGTTCTGCCGTATCGACGATAAAGAGATACGTTTGCGCGAACCCATCATGGAGCCGGATGCGCTCATCATCCAAGACCCGACGTTGTTGCATCAGATCGACGTGTTCGCAGGATTGAAACATGACGGTTACGTCCTACTCAATACACACCACACCTTCGAGTCCATGGGCTTGGGAGATTTCATCAAGGAGCGGGACCACACACGTTTGTGCACCTTGCCAGCGACCCAGTTGGCGCTCAAGCATATCGGTCGTCCTATCCCTAATGTCCCGTTGATCGCAGGTTTCGCCGCACTGTCCGACATGATCAAGCTCGAATCAGTCATCCTGGCCATCAACGAGAAGTTCTCAGGCAAGGTCGCCGAGGGCAACATCGCGGCTGCGACAGAAGCATACGAGTTGGTGAAAGAACAAATGAAGGAGCATAGCCATGCTTAAACAAACTGAAGGTTCCAAGGCCGTCGCCGAGGCGATCGCGCTGTGCCGCCCCGAAGTCATCTGCGCTTATCCGATCTCGCCGCAGACACACATCGTGGAAGCCTTGGGCGAGATGGTGAAAGCGGGTGAGCTGACTCCGTGTGAGTTCATCAATGTGGAGAGCGAGTTCGCCGCGATGTCGGTCGCCATCGGTTCCTCTGCTGCCGGTGCACGTTCCTACACGGCCACCGCTTCGCAAGGTTTGTTGTTCATGGTGGAGGCGGTCTACAACGCCGCTGGATTAGGTTTGCCTATCGTGATGACCGTGGCGAACCGAGCCATCGGCGCACCGATCAACATCTGGAACGACCATTCTGATTCCCTTTCGCAACGCGATTCCGGCTGGATGCAATTGTTCGCCGAGACCAATCAGGAAGCGGTCGATCTGCACATCCAAGCATTCCGCCTAGCTGAAGAACTGTCCATGCCCATCATGGTGTGTATGGACGGATTCATCCTCACGCACGCCTTCGAGCGGGTGGATATCCCATCGCAAGAACAGGTGGATGCCTATCTGCCCCCATTCGAGCCACGTCAGGTGCTCGACCCGGCAGAGCCCATGTCCATCGGTGCCATGGTCGGTCCAGAAGCGTTCATGGAAGTGAAGTACCTAGCCCATGCCAAGCAGATGCAGGCGATCGAATTGATCCCGAAATTGGCTGATGAGTTCAAGAATATATTCGGTCGCGACAGCGGCGGACTGATCCGCACCTACCAGATCGAATACGCGGAGACGGTGGTCATCGCGATGGGGTCGATACTTGGCACCATCAAGGATGTGGTGGATGAGATGCGCGCCGAAGGACATAAGATCGGCGTACTCGGCATCATCAGTTTCCGCCCGTTCCCGCTGGAGCAGGTGCGAGCCGCACTGATCAAGAGCAAGCGATTCATCGTGCTGGAAAAGAGTCTCGCGGTCGGCATGGGGGGCATCGTCGCCACCAATGTACGGATGGCGGTGACAGGCTCCGGGCTACGTGGTTTTACCGCTATCGCGGGTCTGGGTGGACGTGCCATCCCCAAGTCGTCGCTACACAAACTGTTCCGTCAGGCTGAGCAAGAAGAATTGGAACCAGTGACGTTCGTCGATCTGGATTGGGCTGCCGTCAACAAACAACTGGAGCGTGAGAAACAGACTAGGCGCTCCGGTCCTATCGCCGAGAACATGCTGCACGATAAAGGTATCGTCGGCGTGTCTGCGAAATTCGGTTGAGGAGAAACGATATGTCATTCCAACCCGTCAAGTTCTACCAAACCGGCACGCTCACTGTCGGCAACCGTCTGCTCGCGCAAGATGAGCGTAGCGTGCAGGCAAACCAGATGCGTAGCAACTCCATCAATTCTGGTCACCGCGCCTGCCAAGGTTGCGGCGAAGCACTCGGCGCACGTTATGCCATCGATGCTGCGATGGCAGAGAGCAACGGTCAGCTGATCGCAGCGAATGCCACCGGCTGTCTCGAAGTCTTTTCAACACCGTATCCAGAATCCTCATGGCAATTGCCGTGGATACATTCGCTGTTCGGCAATGCACCCGCAGTCGCCACGGGTATCGCGGCGGCGATGAAGGTGAAAGGACGCAATGATGTGCGCGTCGTGGCGCAGGGCGGTGATGGCGGTACGACCGATATCGGTTTCGGCTGTCTGTCCGGCATGTTCGAGCGCAACGATGATGTGCTCTACATCTGCTACGACAATCAAGGCTATATGAACACTGGGGTGCAACGATCCTCAGCCACACCTCCCGCCGCGCGTACCGCGACCACCATGCCAGTCGGTCCCGAGCCGGGTAATGTGTTCGGTCAGGGTAAGAACGTGCCCGAGATCGCCATGGCGCACAACATCCCTTACGTGGCGACGGCAACAGTGGCCGATCTACGCGACCTCGAATACAAAGTGCGCAAAGCGATGCAGATGCGCGGAGCAAGATATATCCAGATCTTCGTGCCGTGCCCGCTAGGTTGGGGCGCTGCTTCTCACGACACCATCCGCTTGGCGCGATTGGCTAAAGAGACGGGGATGTTCCCCGTGTTCGAGGCCGAGCATGGCGAAGTGACGAGTGTGCTCAAGATACGCAACAAGGTGGCGGTCGAGGAGTATCTGAAACCGCAAAAACGTTTTGCCCACCTGTTCGGCAAACATGCCCATCCCGAGACCGTGGCGCGCTTGCAGGCGATCGCTGATCGCAACATCCGCAAGTACAAGCTGCTACCAGAGGGGGAAAACTAAAATGCAAAAACCATTTGCCATCACCCTCAAGCCCGGCACATCGCTGACCAATCACACGGGTACTTGGCGCACCGCCAGACCGGTCTATCTGGATCGACTACCACCCTGCAACAACGCATGCCCGGCGGGCGAGAACATCCAAGGCTGGTTGTTCCATGCCGAGTCAGGTGAGTATGAAAAGGCGTGGCGCGTATTGGTAGAGAACAATCCATTGCCCGCCGTGATGGGGCGTGTGTGTTACCACCCTTGCGAAGGCGCCTGCAATCGCGGCCAACTCGATTCGTCTGTTGGGATCAATTCGGTCGAACGTTTCTTAGGGGACGAAGCAATCAAGCGTGGTTGGAAGTTCGCTGCACCCGCTGCGTCTACTGGCAAGAAAGTGCTGGTGGTCGGCGCGGGTCCATCTGGTCTATCTGCTGCCTATCACTTGGCGCGCTTGGGGCATAAGGTTGAGATCCAGGAAGCGGGCCCGCTTGCGGGCGGCATGATGCGCTTCGGCATCCCCAAGTATCGTTTGCCGCGCGAGGTGCTCGATGCGGAAGTGCAACGCATCCTTGATCTGGGTGTGACACTAAAGTTCGGCACCAAAGTCGCCAACATCGAACAGAGCATGAAGGACGGCGGATTCGATGCAGCTTTCCTCGCGGTCGGCGCGCACATCGGCAAACGTACTTTCATCCCAGCGGGCGACGCCACCAAGATCGTGGATGCGGTGTCGGTATTGCGTTCGATGGAAGGTGAAGACAAGCCGATGTTGGGGCGTCGTGTGGTGGTGTACGGTGGCGGTAACACGGCCATCGACGTGGCGCGTACGGCAAAACGTCTGGGGGCGACCGAGGCCATCATCGTCTACCGTCGTACGCGCGACAAGATGCCTGCGCATGACTTCGAAGTGGAAGAAGCGCTGCAAGAAGGGGTGATGGTCAAATGGCTCTCCACCATCAAGCAAGCGGGCGAGGGCAACATCACCATCGAAAAGATGGCGCTGGATGAGAAGGGCTATCCCCAACCGACAGGTGAGTTCGAGACCTT
>Ga0265292_1000408_pt1 | contig 63716 bp, 69 predicted proteins | sample Munlanlewell296A_FD_189080 | JGI IMG/M metagenome (GOLD analysis project Ga0265292, IMG submission 189080) | Leachate microbial communities from a municipal landfill in Southern Ontario, Canada - Leachate well 296A | ecosystem: Engineered > Solid waste > Landfill > Unclassified | place: Canada...
CACCTTGATTCTTGTTTGCCATATAATGTTTTTAAGCTTTCGCCTTTTAAATTAAGATGATTAAAGATGATTAACCTTTGTCACCCCAATTCTACCTTAAGTGTCACCCCATATGGTTAACTGTACATACGGGTGTATTGGATTTAAACTGTGATATACTTTAAGTAGGTTGTGTGTCATGAATGAGATTATTATTAATGTGTTTGTTAGTAAGTATTATTAGTTTAATTATAAAATTATGAAAAAATATTTAAAGTTTGGTTTGACAGCTTCGATTTTTATTGTTTTGGGATTTGTGGGGATGGAGGTATTTGCGCAATCTATTAACTCCGGCCCAGGGTCACTTTCATCTGGGAATGCAAGTCCGATGATTGTAAACATTGGCCCTAAGGGTAATGTGCTTATGCGGGGTATCGTTGTCGGAACTCCAGGTACTGATTCAATAAAGGTAAAAAGTTGGGGAGGTAGTTGGGAGATAAAAATATCTATAACAACAAAATTGATGAGTGTGGGTGGTGTTATTGCTGATTTGCAAGATGGAGATTTTGTGGGAGTGTTGGGTTCAATTTCTTCAGACGGGGCTTTTGTTATTAATGCAAGTATAGTGCGTGAGTGGAGACAAAAAGGAGTTCAAGCAGCAGTAGATTTTGATCATGATGGTATTTTAGATGTTGAGGATGCTGATGATGATAATGATGGTATTTTAGATGTGAATGAATTAGGTAAATCAAAAGATCATGACAATGACGGCATTCCTGATGTTACTGATACTGATGATGACGGAGACGGCATTCCTGATGTTACTGATGACCATGATGATGATTTTGACAATGATGGCATAAGAGATACACGCGATCATGACGATGATAATGATGGTAAAGAAGACAGAAGTGATTTACGACCTCACGATACTGACGATGACGGAAAGGATAATGATAGTGATGACGATGACGACAATGATGGGGAAGACGACGACGAAGACGAGGATGATGATAACGATGGGGAAGATGACGAAGACGAAGACGAAGATGGCGACGACGATGACAATAGTGGGAGTGGAAACTAGATAAAATAGTTTCAAAACAGACCGTCAGAAATGATGGTCTGTTTTTTTCGATAATACTAAATCAAACCATTACTACACTATTGCTTTATTAAGATTTGGTATATGAATATAACCATTATGATTACGAATTGCAGTTCCCACTTCGTCCACTAGTCCGCGCATCGATATTTTAGCTTTATTTCATAAGGCTCTTTTGGATTCTGTCAGACACCAAAATTATGGTATTATTAAAATATGAAAGAGTTAAGAGAATTTCCGGAACCTATATCCTTGAAGAAACTTATTGGTCCGAGTTTTATTATTCTTGCTCTTGGTCTCGGCTCAGGAGAAGTTATTTTATGGCCATATTTGACTGCTAATTATGGCTTAGGTATTGCCTGGGGAGCAATACTGGGGATAACTTTTCAGTATTTTATGAATATGGAGATTGAACGTTATGCCTTAGTGAAAGGAGAAAGTGTTTTTGTAGGAATTTATAAATTATTTAAACCAGCAGTTTATTGGTTTATTGTTTCTACTTTTATTGGTTTTGGTTTACCTGGAATCATCGCTGCTTCTGCTAAAGTTTTTGCTAGCGTTCTTGGTATAGAAAATTTTAAATGGATTGCTATTTTGTTCTTGTTATTTATTGGTTTGATTTTAAGTATGGGTAAGACAGTTTATGGGATGATGGAGCGTCTGACTAAAGTTATTATTTCAATTGGGGTTCCATTTATATTTTTATTGGCTGTTTTTTTGGCCACAAAAACAGATTGGACAGCATTGTTTAATGGAATGATAGGGAATGGGGAAGGTTTTTGGTTTTTACCAAAAGGAATAAGTATTGCCACATTTCTCGCTGCTTTTGCTTATTCTGGTGCTGGTGGAAATTTAAATTTAACACAGTCTATTTATATAAAAGAAAAAGGTTATGGTATGGGAATTTATTCACAGAAAATTGCTGGTTTATTTTCAAAAAAAGAGGAGAAAGAAATTATTTTAGATGGAACTGATTGTGCTGTTACAGTAGAGGATGTAAATCGTTTTAAAAAATGGTGGAGATTGATAAGTATTGAACACGCTTTTGTGTTTTGGTTTTTAGGTTCTATTTCGATGATCTTTCTTATGCTTTTATCTTACGCCACGACTCATGGTTTAGCTGGCAATACTGAAGGAATTAATTTTGTGATAAATGAAGGTGTTGTAATTGGTGGAATGGTATTTCCTTTTGTTGGTACTTTATTTTTAGTAATGGTCTCTCTTATGTTATTTCAAACACAATTAGGGGTGATGGATTCGACTTCTAGAATAATGTCAGAAAATTTTGCTATTAGAAAATTAGATGGAAAGGAAAGTGCCAAAATTAATCTTTCTAAAATATATTATTCTTTTGTTTGGGCACAAATTGCTTTTGGTATAATTTTATTTTTGTTTAATGTTTATGAACCGAAGACCTTGATAGTGTTGGGTGCTGTTATTAATGCATTTGCGATGTTTGTGCATTTGTTTTTTGTTTCTTGGCTTAATCATAGAAGTTTGCCAAAAGTTTTTCGTCCTACCTTAGTACGAAAGATTATTATAGCCATTATTTTTATATTTTTTGGTGTTTTTAGTTTTATAGTTTTGTTGGATAAAATTTAGTTTCTCCCCTACCCATGGGGTAGGGGGATTTAGACTTCATGAAGATTTCATTTATGATTAGTATTATAATGAATATATGAATCCACCAAAATTTTTGGCAGGGAAGACATTATAAATTAATTAACAATTATATCAACTGTATAATCTTTAAAAGATAAGTAAGTTTGGTATAAAATTTAGGCGGATGAAATATAAAAAACGAATAGTAACTGGAGCACTTGCATTGTCATTATTAGTTGGAGGTTCTTCTGTTTTTGCTTTTTCACCTCAAGATTTAGGTATTAAAAAAGTACAGCAAACCTATCAAAAACAAAATAAAGATAAGAAAAAAATAGAATCAAAAAAACAACATAATAGGGTCGGAATCGTGTCTGCTGTAAATAGTACAGGTTTTACAATGGATGTGAAAAATAAAAAAGCTAAGACGACATCTTCTGTAGAAGTTAAAACAGATGTTGGAACAATATATAATAAAAATGGAAAAATAGTTACTGCATCTGATTTAGTTGTTGGTCAGAAGGTAATTGTAGTTGGGACTTTTGATAAAGCGACAAATATTTTAACTGCACAAAAAGTAAAAATAGTCACAAAAGTTGCTACTGTTAATAAAGAGAAAAAGGGAATTAAAGTTAATTAAATTTTGAGATTATTTTTCTTTAGGTAAATAATAAAAATGTCCAGGTTATTTCTGGGCATTTTTATTTGAAATTTTTTTGCAAAATAGATAAAAATAAATCCCCACACCTTTCACTTGTAAAAGGTGTAGGGATAAATTATTATAACTTGGTATGCCGTTATAGCTCAGGTAGTAGAGCATCGTCTTGGTAAGACGAAGGTCATTGGTGCAAATCCAATTAACGGCTCTAGTAGGAATAAACACAAAATATTTTGTATTTATTCCACTAGAGTCCTTATTAAAATCAGCTAGAACCTATTTTAGTTATGTCTTTTGGCGAGATTTTAAATTCTGCCAGCGGGAAGAGTTTTTTTTGGGATTGTAGGTCAAAATCGTTAAAACTAATGTTTTTTCTTATATTTTAACGATATTGGTTGACTTTATCGTTAAGACAAGTATAATAGAAATATGGCAAATACGTTTAAAATATACAAAAATATACAAAATTTACGGGAAAGATACTACAAGGCTATCGTTGGTAAAGAGTCTCTTTTGAAGATACTTACAGAAGCGGAAGTTTCTGATCAGGTGTACAACTCAAATGCTATCGAAAATAGCACTCTTTCACTTGAAGAAACTGACAAGATTTTACTTCAAATAGAACTTGACAGGTATATATCAGAGAGAGAAATTTTTGAAGCTAAAAATCTTGCTCGTGTGGTGGCATATATAGAAAACAAGTCAAAAGAAAGTGAATTAAATTTTGATATTATTTTGTCTCTGCATAAAATGCTTATTTTAAATATTCGTGATGATATAGCCGGAAGATTTAGAAAAGAAAATGAATGGGTGCGGGTAGGTGATTATGTTGCACCGAATCCATTAGAAGTTACTGATCGTTTACAAAAAGTTCTGACAGAATATAATTCAAATACTAGAGATTCTATAATAAAGAGGATTGCTAAATTTCATTTAGGTTTTGAATATGTGCATCCATTTTGTGACGGGAATGGTCGTATTGGACGTGTCTTGAACAATTATCTTTTAATGCGTAGTGGCTATGTATCCATAAACATTAAATTTATTGATAGGGCAATGTATTACGATGCCTTTAAAGAATTTCAAACGAAGGGCGGTACAAAAATTATGGAAACTATTGTCGCAAAGGCACTTACAAACAGTTACCATAGACGCCTTGCATATTTAGAAAATAAAACAATTATAAATTTGTCTGACTATGCCAAAGAGTATAGTTTTTCTCATTCGAATTTAATAAATAAAGCAAAACGTCAAACTATCGAAGCTTTTTTAGAAAAAGATGTATGGAAAATTGGAGTAGAAAACAAAAAGAAATAATATGAACAAAATAGAAACAGGATTTTATATAAGTAATATTGAAAATGGTTGCATGAATCCAACTCTTTCGACTTTGGAAAAAATTTCTAAAGCATTGGGAATTTCTAGTAGTGAACTTTTGAAATAAAAAAGATGAATTTTTATCAAAAATATGCTATAATTAAAATATGTCAAAAATAGAACTAATCAAAAAAATTGAAGAAAAAAGAGGGTCAAAAGTCATTACTTATATAACAAGCGACAGACAAGGACCAGTTAATGCTCGTGTAGCTATGGATATAATTCCGATTATTAGCGAGCAACTTCGTAAAATTGGAAAAACTACTAAAATTGACCTTTTTCTTTATACCGCAGGGGGCGACACAATGGTTCCATGGCGTTTGGTTTCAATGATTCGTGAATATTGTGATACTTTTTCTGTACTTGTGCCTTACAAGGCACACAGCGCTGGAACCATGATCGCCTTGGGTGCCGATGAAATTGTAATGAGCGATTTGTCGGAAATTTCTCCGATTGACCCTTCAACTGCAAATGTTTTTAATCCAGCAGACCCAACTAACCCGCAAAATAAAATTCCAATTTCTGTTGAAGATGTTATCGCATATTTTGATTTAGCAAAAAATAAATTCGGGATAAAAAGCGATGAGGACTTAACTAAAATATTTAATAAATTTGTGGAAGCCAATCCGCAAATTCATCCGCTTGCTTTGGGAAATGTAAATCGTACTCATAATCTTATCCGGTTATTGGCAAAAAGATTATTAAAGAGCCATAAAGATAAAATAAAAGAAGAAGAAATTGAAAAAATTGTAGAATTTTTTACTGAAAAACTTTATTCTCATATGTATTTTATTGGCAGGAAAGAAGCAAAAGAAGAGCTTGGTGTTAAATCAGTTGTTGATGCCGATTTAGAACTTTCAAATTTGATGTCTGATTTATACTCAGAATATGCAAAAGAAATGGAATTGCAAAATACTATTTGGAATCCTGAAAACGAACTTGGAGCTAATGCAAGCCAAAATATCAAAGACTATAAAGTGGCGTTTGTAGAAAGTGATGTACTTTCAAAAGCATTTAATTTAAAAATAGAATTTCGTCGTCAGCAAGTTATGGTTCCACAACAAAATGGCGTTCAAATTCCGCAAGATCAAGTCGCGATGCGAGTAGTTGGGCAGGGATGGAAATAAATTATCAATAATGTTAATATAAAGATATGGGAACAATTATCATGAATGAAGGTACTTTTAGACTCTTCAAGAAAGAACCATCTTTTGTGGATGGGATAGCTTCTATTGTTGATTTATCGCCAAATCAGTCTAGGTATAATTATGATTTAAATGAGAAAGAAGCTGATATTAATTCTCTTCATGAGGATTGGAGAGTGATAGGTAATGATTTATGGAATGCAATGAAAAATTATGAACACAAATCAAAACAAACCTCAATCGCAGGGTAATTTAAATAATAATCATCAAATTGTTATACAAAAAGGGGAAATGTTCTCTGGTCCTGTTCCGCCTCCTGAAATTATGGAGCGGTATGAAAAAATATATCCTGGTTCTGCAAAGATAATTTTTGAAGAATGGGATGGACAGGTAAAACACCGTCAGAGCATTGAAAAGTCCGTCATTAAAACAGATAATACTAAATCTTTACTTGGTGTGATTTTTGGTTTTATTATTGTTATGGCTGTAATTATTGCCGGAGTTTACACTGCCTTGCGAGGGTTTCCTATTTTCGGTGGGGGGCTTTCACTTGCCGGTCTTGCTATGCTTGCGACAGCATTTATTACCAGTCGAAAGCAACCAGAAAAACCACAAAAGAAATAATTTCACTCTTTGTTTTTAAAGAAAAATGTGCTAAGATGGTTGGTATGATACAGGCACAGATAGATAAAAATTTTACAGCATGTACAACACTAGGCTCACCTCAAGCTTGGAAAGTTTATATTCCAGAACATAATGAGTCTCTTGGATATACTGCGAAAGCAGAATGTTATTCTTTTGATGAGCCGTCAATAACTGGTTTTGTTGAGTTTTCGCCATTAATGAATCCTCACACAGGTTGTGAGTACAATATTGATAATCCATTCACAAAAACTACAGGTTTTCAAAAAGATAATTTATATAATGATATAACTCGTTATAATAGTACAAATGCAATTTCACAGTTTACTCAAACTTTTTCCAATAGTAATTTACAAGGAGACCAATTGGCAGTTGCATCATCCGCCCTTGATTTAGAAGAGAGGGGAAAAACTTTTAAAATAATCGCAGATGTAAAAGAAATCCCGCTTATAACTTTTTGTCAGGCAAGAGGTTGGAATTGTGATATTATTCAAAATAATACAAGTACCTCTAGCCATAAACAAAATTTTAATGAGCAAGGATTATTCAAAACTTAACAAAGAAGAACTTCTTAAAATTGTTGAAAAACTCGAATCTCGTAAAAAGTATGGGCTTATTTGGGATGAGGAAAAAGTCAAAGAACAATTTGAAAAAGATGCCGAAAATGCCTTGCCAGTTTTGAAAGAAATTAAAGGTAAAGAAATAAAAGACAAAAATGATAAACCGGTAAATATTTTAATTGAGGGTGATAATTATCATGCATTGTCAGTTTTAAATTTTACCCACCAAGGCAAGATTGATGTTATTTACATTGATCCGCCATATAATACTGGGAATAAAGACTTTGTTTATGATGATAATTATGTAGACAAAGAGGATGCCTATCGTCATAGTAAGTGGCTTTCATTTATGAGTAAGCGATTAAAACTAGCAAAAAATTTATTAAATGAAAATGGAATAATTTTAGTTTCTATTGATTCTATTGAATTGGCTCAATTAAAATTATTAATGAATGAAATTTTTGGAGAGAACAATTTTGTCAATATAATAATATGGAAAAAAACGAATAGCCCTAAAGCCCAAGCGTCAGAACTTGGGAACCAACACGAATATGTTTTGTTTTTTGCAAAAAATATTAACCAATTAAAAATAAATAATATTTATCGTTCTTTTGATGAAAAATCGTTAAAACCTTATAGCTATAGTGATGACAAAGGAAAATTTAGATTAATAGAGTTAGAAGCACAAGGGTCACAAAGAACAGAAAATAGAAAAAGGGTTAAATTTAAAGGTAGATTAGCGCCATGGCTCTATTCACTTCAAAAATTAGAAAATTGGGACAAGGAAGGTTTAATTTTTACTTCAAAAAATGGACGATTTTCAAAGAAACAATATTTGTCTGATAGAGAAGGGGTGTTAGTGTCAGATATATGGATAGATGAAGAAATAAAACCATTACAAGGTAGTTCTGATGAATATGTAAATTTTTTATCACAAAAACCTTTATCTTTAATAAAAAGAATACTTAAATTACATCCAAATAAAAACGGGATTATTTTAGATTTTTTTGCCGGTTCTGGAACAACTGGTGTTGCTACTTCATTAGTGAACGAAAACGATAAAGGAAATAGACAATTTATTTTGTGTACTTATAACAAAGAAAATGGAAACGGGAATATAATTGATGGATATTTATATCCTCGTTTAAAAAAAATAAAATCTAATTTAAAATATTTCAAAACTAAATTCATTAAAAACGCTTCCAATAAAGACGATTTCAAAATTCGCATAACAAAAGAATGTACAGAAATGCTTTGCTTGCGAGAAGGCATTTTTGACGAGATTAAAAAAACAAATGATTATCGTATTTTCCAACAAGGCGACAAAACTTTGGCAGTATATTATGCCTTAGAACATAAAACTTTATCTGAACTTAAAAAAGAGTTAAATAAAATTGACGGCGAGAAAATCTTTTATTGTTTTACTCTTGACCCGCTTGGTTTGGATAAAAGCGATTTTATTGGCTGGAAAAATGTTTCTTTAGAACCTATACCGCAAAAAATATTAGATGTCTATAAACAAATTTATGAATATTAATCTTAAACCATATCAAGAAAAAGCCGTTGATCAGTTGATTGAAACTGCCGTTAAGTTGTTAAATTTTGACGGACCGGGCGAAGCCTTGGTTTTTCAAGCTCCTACCGGTTCGGGTAAAACTATCATGACTGCTAAATTTATTGAAGGACTTATCAAAGAACTTCCCAATGACGATATTTGTTTCGTGTGGATGAGTATTGGCAAAGGCGAACTGCATTTGCAGAGCAAGCACTCTTTGGAAAAAGTTTTTGCTGGATTTCCTCGGGTTACTTTAGCTGAGGAAGAATTTTCAGGTGGACGAGAGAGAATTGTTAAAAATGAAGTTGTGGTGGCTAATTGGGAAAAATTGCGAAGCAAAGACAGTAAGACTGGCGAATGGAAAGTGCTTTTAATGAAAGATGGCGAAAAATTAAATTTCCGTGATGTATTGGAAAAAACCAGAGAACAACAGAGAAAAATAATTTTGATTATTGATGAAAGTCACACAAATGCTACTAGCGAAAGAGCTCAAGAATTACGACAGATTATTTCGGCTGATCTTGTTATGGAAATGAGCGCTACGCCAAAATTAATACCGACTGTGGCTCAGTTGTTTGAAACCAAAGCAGGTTTTGTGAAAGTAAATTCTAAAGATGTAATTGAGGAAGGAATGATAAAAAAAGAATTGATAATTAATGAAGATATAGAAAAAATTGCAAAATTAGAAGAAGATTCAGAGACAGCTGTGTTAGAAGCATCCTTTCAAAAGCGACTTGAGCTTTTGAAAGCGTTTAAAAAAGAAGGTTCAAATATAAATCCTCTAGTTTTGGTGCAAATTCCAACAGCCGAAGCCGGTGAGCAAAAAATTGAAGCGATTAAGAAGTTTTTAGCTAGTAAAAATATCACTGAACGAAAAGATGGACATGGCAATGGCAAACTTGCTGTTTGGTTAGCCGAACAAAAATCAGAGCTGATTGATTGGATTTCCGAACCGAACAATGAAATTGAATTTTTAATTTTCAAACAAGCCATTGATACCGGCTGGGATTGTCCTCGGGCTCACATTTTGGTTAAATTCCGAGAGACACACAACATTGTTTTTGAAATACAAACTGTTGGTCGTATTTTGAGAATGCCAGAACAAAAACATTATGATAATGAAATTTTAAATAAGGGTTATATTTATACCAACTTACTGTCAATTTCAGTTAAAAAAGAAGAATACAATCCAAATATTATTAAACATCTCAAAGCAACTCGCATTAAGAAATACAAACCTATTAAAATTGAATCATACTATAAAGCTCGTGCTGATTATGGCGACATTACTTCAAGTTTTGTGCCAGTATTTGAAAAGACAGCGAATGCGTATTTTGGCATTACTAAAAATGGAAAACTTAAAGAAAATATAAAAGCAGTTGAAAATAAAGACATTAATCTTGATATTAAAAAGTACCAACAAGAATTAATTGCTGACACATCTCTTGATGTAAAAAGTTTCGATCAGATCGAGGGAAAAGTAAATCCCGATGCTTGGGCTAGATTAAATGTCGCGACTGATGAATTACAGATTTTATTTGAACAAGTTATTAAAAATAATTTAGGATCGTTTAAAAATGTTAAGCGTTCTGTTCCAGCTGTTAAAACGGCTATTTATCTTTGGTTTAATAATAATCTTGATGCTGAAAATTGGCCTGACCCGTCTCTATTAACCCAAAAAATATTTTTGAATAATAAAAACAGAATTGTATTTGAACATATACTGTCAAAAGCTATTAGCGAATATGTAATAGTCAAAGAAAATGAAGTCCGCAAGCGTGTTGAAGAAAGTGAGCAAAAATATTCTTTTGAACTTCAAAACGAGCAATTCTATAATGAATATACCGACGAAATAATTAAGGTTAAAAATTATGCTTACGAGCCGTGCTATTTAAATACTGATCGGTCTAATCCAGAAAGAGAGTTTGAAACTTTTTTAAACACCAATGCTTCAAAAATTGATTGGTGGTGGAAAAATGGTGAAAACAAGCAGGATTATTTTGGCGTTAAGTATGAATATCAAAACAGCATTTATACTTTTTATCCCGACTACTTAGTTAAATTGACTGGTGGTCGTCTTGGTTTGTTTGAAGTTAAGGATGCTGGCGATCGTGATGGAAAAACCTACACCAAAGCCAAAGCTGAAGCTTTGCAAAAATATATGACAGGTCAAAAAAATAAAAAATTATTTGGCGGTATTGTTATACAAAAAAATCACATATGGCTAATTAATGATAACAAGATTTTTGATTGGGGAAAATGCGAGCGTGGCAATTGGGATGAATGGGAAGTTTTGAAGTTATAATTTTAATGTTTTTGTTGAAAAAGACAATGGAGAAGTATTGGAAAATAAAGATGAATTACCAAATGAAAAAGGGCCATCGTCCTAACGGTCGACGCCCCTTTTTCGATACTTTAAGTAGTATACCAAGCGGTTGGTATAAGTCAATGAGTATTATCATAATTTTGCTCATTTAGTTTATATAAGGACAGATGGGTTTTTGTCTTTATATAGCCCCGACTTTATTGTGAAAACTTCAGAAAAAATGTATATCATTGAAACAAAGTCTGATAAAGATTTACATGATCCAAATGTTAAACAAAAACAACTGGCAACACTTGATTGGGTTCAAAGAATAAACAAATTAAATTCCGAGGACAGAATGGATAGGGTTTGGGAGTATATACTGCTTGGTGAAAATCATTTTTATGGGCTAAAAGAAAATGGCGCATCCATTGATGAAATATGTCAGTTAGCAAAAGTAACATTAGCGAATACATCGGGAAAACTATTTACATAATATTTTATTATGGACGACGAAGTATTCGAAAAAGCCCGCCAGAGGACGGATAAACTTCAGAGGAGGATATGAGTAAAGACGAAGCGGAGGAACTTCAAGAACTTATGGACGAAACTGGACTAGATGTTGACGAAGCTCATGAACTTTGGCAAGAGTTGTAAAAAAGTTGGCATTATATCTTTTTATATGTCAAGTTATCAACAGTTTTTGCTTGACTTTTTTACAAGTTTTCTATATACTTAATCATATGATTAAGTATATAGAAAAAATTAAAGAGTTAAGAAAAAATAACGGATTAAGTCAAGAGCAAATTGCAAAAGCGATAGGGGTTTCGCGACCAACATATAGCTCTATTGAGGCTGGCAAGCAAGAACTTAGTTTGGATGAAGCGAAAAAACTTGCCACGCTTTTTGGAATTGGTGTTGATGAATTATCGTCAGGAAATATTTCCAATCTTCAAAAGTATAAACATATGATACTCTCGTTTCTCCGGATGAATGTATCTAGTGATGGAAAAATTCCCAAGACAAAACTTGCAAAATTACTTTACTTGACAGATTTTGCTTGGTTCTATGACCACTTAGAGAGTATGAGCGGAATGCAATATAGAAAAATTGCTTATGGTCCTGTTCCGGATGTATTCTTTCGTGCCCTAGACGAGCTTGAGTCTGATGGAAAAATTCATATTGATCATAAAAATGAAAATGGTAAAGAATGTTTTTTGGTAAGCGAATTGGAGAGTAATAAGAATGAGAAAATTCAAACAATTTCCACCGAAGAAAAATCTTTAATGAAAAAAATCACAGAAAAGTGGAAAGGTAAAAAAACACAAGAAATTGTAAACTTCACACACAATCAATTGCCATATTTTTTATGTAGAGAAAATGAACTCATTCCTTACGAACTTATTACTCAAGAGGATCCAGGTTTAGTATATTAATTTATGGAGAGCAATTATTTTGTAAGAATTGAAGCTTTTACAGAAAAGCACTTCATAAAAAGTTTTGAGAAGAAATACAATAAATATTGGGATGTTACATTGCGTGCTATTATCGCTGAACTTGAACGTATTGATAATCTTTTGCTCACCGATAGGGCAGAAACAATGGTTGATGCTGATATTATAAAAATAGTAAAAACTAAATTTAGAATAGTAAATTCAAAAGAATCAGCAAAAACGTCGGGGAATAGGTGTATTGTGGCTTGGCACAAGAAAGACAAGTTTGTGGCTATTTTGTTAGTATATGGTAAGACGGATTTATCTAGTAGCAATAAAGAAACTGGAGAGTGGAAAAAATTTATAAAAAGTAATTATCCCCAGTATAAACATTTATTTTAATATAAATAATATGGATGAAACTAGGCTAGATATGACGAAGCTCATGAACCTTGGCAGGAGTTATGAGGTGTTATAATAAACTTATGGAAAACGAAAAGAAAATTATTATCAAAGTTCGAGCGATTATTTTACACGAAGGAAAACTTTTAGCCGTGCGACATCCTCATGATACAAGCTTTGCTGCGCTTCCGGGTGGTCATTTAGAATGGGGAGAAGATATAAAAGAATGTTTGTCTCGGGAAATAATTGAAGAGTTGGGAGTAAAACCAGAAATAGGTAAACTGCTTTATATAAACAATTTTACACAAACGGACGGCAAGCAATATATTGAATTTTTCTTTGAGATAAAAAATGGAAAAGATTATTTGAATACTGAAAAACTTGCTCGTTCTCACGCTCACGAAATTGCTGAAATAGTTTGGGTAAATCCGGCAGACAATATCCGCGTTCTCCCTAAAAGTTTCGGAGAAGATTTTAAAGCAAAAAAAATGATTTCAAATGAAGTTAGATATATTAATGATAAGTAATTTTTATGCCCGACAACCAAAACACAACCCAAAACCCAACTCCCGAAGAAAACTCTATTCCACCAAGCCCCCAAGAGCCCACCGAGCCTGCACCCGAGGATACAGCACATTCTGCTGCCAATGTGCTTCTTGATGTCCTAGAAAGCTCTAGGAACACAGATAGTGCCATTCTGGTCAATAATGATAATTCACTCCTAAACGAGATTTATATTTAGCTTTTTTGCTTAATTTTTGATAAAGTAAGTTTTAGTATTGTTTAAGAGGGACTCTAGTAGGAATAAATACAAAATATTTTGTGTTTATTTAATAAGCCGCTGTAGCTCAGGCAGTAGAGCATCAATTTCGTAAATTGAGGGTCGAAAGTGCAAGTCTTTCCAGCGGCTCATGCAAAAAAAACACAAAGCAATACTTTCTTATGACTCGCACTCGAACTTGACGTCATTAAGTATCTTTAAGTAGCGTATGTCAAAGAAAGTATTGCTTTGTGTTTTTTTAAAAATATATCATAATTTAATGTATGGAAAATAATTTAGAAAAAGAAATAACAGAACTAGAAGCAGAAACGCAGAAGATAGATTTTTGGAATGACAAAAATAAAGCACAAGAAACATTAAAAAAAATTTCAGAACTTAAAGATAAGAAAGAAGGTTTAGGTAAGTATGATAAAGGTAATGCAATAATTAATATAATATCTGGTGCAGGAGGAGACGATGCTGAAGATTTTTCACATATGCTTTTGAATATGTATATGAAGTATGCTGATAAAAAAAATTGGGGGATTTTTTTTATTCATGAAAATAAAAATGATGATGGTGGATATAGGAATGTTTCTTTTGAAATAACCGGACGCCAGGCGTCCGGCCAGGGTCCTTACGGAATGCTTCGAAATGAATCTGGTGTGCATCGTTTAGTTCGCATCTCACCATTTAATGCAAAAAAATTGAGACATACTTCTTTCTCTTTAGTTGAGGTATTGCCAAAATTTTCAAAATTAGAAGAAAAAGATTTTCATATTTCTCCTAATGATTTGAAAATAGAGTATAGTCGTTCGGGTGGTCCTGGAGGTCAAAATGTTAATAAAAGAGAGACAGCAGTGAGAATCATTCATATACCAATCAATATTTCTGTTCATGCTACAGGCGAACGTTCTCAAGAACAGAATAAAGAAAGAGCTATGTCTATACTTTTAGCTAAGATATTTAAAAAAGCGCAAGAAGAAAAAAAGACAGTTGAAGAAAGTATGAAAATAAGTAAAGGAACAGAAATAGAATGGGGTAGTCAGATTCGTTCTTATGTATTACATCCATATAAAATGGTAAAAGATCATCGTACGGGGGTAGAAACTAATGATATTAATTCGGTCTTAAATGGGGAGTTAGATATATTCATTGAGGCAGAAAAGAATTTGTGATAAGATAGAAGAGAGATGATTTATTTTAATAATGTTTCAAAAGTTTATAATAAAAAGTCTGTAAAGGATTCTGTTGTTTTAGACGATATTACTTTGACTATCACGTCAGGAGAATTTGTTTCTATTGTTGGACATTCTGGTGCAGGTAAAACGACTCTCGTTAAAATGATTTTAGGAGATGAAGTTCCAACTAAAGGAACAGTTTTTTTTGAGTCAATAAATATATTTAAAATAAAAAATAATGAATTAACTAAGTTGAGAAGACGCATTGGTGTAGTTTTTCAAGATTTTAAATTATTAAATAATAAAACTGCGTACGAAAATATTGCTTTTGCTATGGAAGCTGTCGGCAAAACAAATGAAGAAATAGAAAGCGATGTTCCTCATGTACTCGAGCTTGTTGATCTAAGTGCAAAGATGTTTCATTTTCCTAATCAAATGTCAGGAGGAGAACAGCAACGTCTCGCTATAGCACGAGCTATCATAAATCAGCCTGAACTTATTATTGCAGATGAACCTACTGGGAATTTAGATGCGATTAATACATATGAAATAGTTCAGATTTTGAAAAAAATAAATGATCTTGGTACAACTGTCATTTTGACTACTCACAATCGTGGCGTCATTGATTCTATTGGGAAAAGAGTGATTACAATGGAAAAAGGTAAGATTATTAGAGATGATAAAGATGGTAAATATACTGTATAAAAAGGTGGATTTAAGTTGTGATATAATATAAATATATGGTAATGATTGACTTAAAAAGAATTATAAAAGCTGGGTTTGTAAATTTTGCTAGAAGTGGAATTATTTCTTGGGCTGCTGTATTAGTCGTCACCATTACTCTCTCCGTTATTACTACGATTATATTATTGAATGCAGTACTCCATTCTTCACTTAACCAAATAAAAGATAAAGTTGATGTAACGATTTATTTTGTTGTAGATGCACCAGAAATTAAAATAAATTCTTTGAAAGAATCTCTGGAGGATTTACCAGAAGTAGAAAAAGTTTCTTATGTTAGTGCAGAAGAAGCTTTGAAACTTTTCCGTTCACGTCATGAGAATGATTATCCTACGATTGCTGCATTAGATGAGATAAATTCTAATCCACTTGGGGGATATTTGAATGTGAAAGCACGAGAGGTTTCTCAATATGAAAGTATTGCGAATTTTTTAAAAGGAGACAGTGCATTAGTACTAGGGTCTACTTCTATTATAGATAAAGTAAATTATAATCAGAATAAGATAGTTATAGATCGTTTAAATAATATAATATCTGGTGCACAAAGATTAGGTTTTTTAATTACATTAATTTTAATAATTATTTCTATAATTATTACATTTAATACAATTCGGTTAGCTATTTTTATTTCAAAAGAAGAGATAGGTGTAATGCGTTTAGTGGGGGCAAGCAAGTCACGTGTCAGTGGACCTTTTATGGTAGAAGGTGCGATTTATGGCATTATTGCGACTATTTTAACATTGATAATTTTTTGGCCAGTTACTGTTTATCTTGGAAATAAGATGACTAACTTTTTAGGACTTAATATGTATGATTATTATGTTTCAAATTTATTTCAGATTTCCATGATTATTTTATTATCAGGTGTTATTCTTTCAATGATTTCTAGTTTTATTGCGACTAGAAAATATTTAAACAAGTAATCCACCAAAATTTTTCACAAAAATAAAGATAAACAATAAATTAGAAAAAATTAAAAAATTTAGGCGGATAAATAATTAATATGGTAAAACAGACTAAATATATTTTTGTTATAGGGGGAGTTATTTCTGGAGTCGGAAAAGGCATTACTTCATCATCTCTAGGGCTTATTTTAAAAAATCGTGGATTGAAAGTTACTTCTATTAAAATTGATCCATATATAAATATTGATGCTGGTACAATGAACCCCACAGAACATGGGGAAGTTTTTGTACTTAAAGATGGCGATGAAACAGATCAAGATATGGGAAATTATGAAAGATTTTTGGATATAGATTTGACTCGAATAAATTATATGACGACAGGCCGAGTTTATAAAACAGTTATAGAAAAAGAAAGAAATTTAGAATATAAAGGTAAATGTGTTGAAGTCGTTCCGCATATTCCTCTTGAAGTTATAGGACGTATCAAAGAGGCAGGAAAGAATGCTTTAGCTGATGTTGTGGTTATTGAAATAGGAGGTACTGTTGGAGAATATCAAAATATGCTTTTTCTAGAAGCAGCTAGAATGATGAAACTTTCTTCACCTAAAGATGTCGTTTTTGTTATGGTGTCTTATTTACCGACTCCACAAAAAATTGGTGAAATGAAAACTAAGCCAACTCAACATGCAGTGAGGACGCTCAATGCTTCAGGTATTCAACCTGATATATTGATAGCTAGAGCTAGCGCACCTCTTGACAATAAAAGAAAAGAAAAAATTTCACTTTTTTGTAATATGCCAGTCAATAAAGTTATATCTGCTCCAGATGTTGATAGTATCTATGATATTCCATTAAATTTTGAAAAAGAAAAACTTTCAGATAAGATTTGTGATATTTTAAATATTGTTTCTAAAAAACCAGATCAAAAAGCTTGGGGAAAATGGAAAAATTTTGCTAAGCATGCGCACAATGGTAAAGATAAAATAAAAATAGCGATGATAGGGAAATATTTTGAAACGGGGGATTATATTTTATCTGATTCTTACTTATCTGTAATTGAAGCAATAAAATATTCAAGTTTTGGACAAAATAGAAAACCAGTTATGACATGGCTTAGTTCTGTTGATTTTGAAAAAAATTCAGGTAAATTAAAAGAACTAAAAAAATATGATGGTATTATTATTCCTGGAGGTTTTGGTTCTCGTGGTGTGGAAGGAAATTTGAATGTTATAAAATATGCTCGTGAAAACAAGATTCCTTATTTTGGTCTTTGTTATGGTATGCAGATGATGGTGATAGAATATGCACGAAATATTTTAGGATTGAAAGATGCTAATACAAGAGAAGTAAATCCAAATTCTAAAAATATGGTAATAGATGTGATGGAATCACAAAAAGAAGTATTAAAAAATAATTTATATGGTGGGTCTATGCGTTTAGGAGAATATAAAGCAGTTTTGCGTGACAATACCATAGCCAAAAATGCCTATGTTTCCTCTCCTTTAGGTCGGTTCTTAAATTTTCAAAAAGGGCCGACTCTTATAACAGAAAGGCATCGTCATCGTTATGAGGTGAATACAGCATTTATAGCTTTACTTGAAGCAAAAGGGCTTGTGTTCTCAGGTAGGTCTCCAGATGGGCATTTGATGGAGATAGCAGAGCTTCCAAAAAGTAAACATCCATTTTTTCTTGGTACACAATTTCATCCAGAGTTTTTAGCTCGTCCTTTAGCACCACATCCTCTTTTTACAGCTTTTATAAAAGCTTGTATTAATAAGAAAAAATAAAAATTAGTTGCTTTCTTGCAACTCGCATATCAACCTGGAAACAATATACTAGCTTTAAGTAGCGTATGTTGCAGAAAGCACTAATTTTTATTTTTTACTGAGTTTTTATAATTTCTATTATTTCAGCTGGGATTTGTACTCCTCTTTTATAAAGTTCATTTGCATAAAGAGTCATTTCTTTATAATTTTTCTGTTCATAGTGATACAACATTAGTGCATTAAAAGCATCTGTATAGTTTGGGTTAATTTCTAGAGTTTTTTCCCAATTGATTTTTGCTTCATCGTATTTTTTTTGTTGCCAATATAATAATCCTAAATTAAAATATGCGTTATCATAATATGGATTATTTTCTAATTCTTTTTTATATTCTTCTTCAGCTTCTATTGATTTATTTTGACTGGCATATATGAGGCCTAAATTATTGTGTGCCATTTCTTCTTGCGAGTTTAGCTCCAAAGCAATTTTAAATTCTTTTTCTGCATTATCCATGTTGCCGTCCAAATATTCCATAGCACCTAGATTTCTATGAGCAAGAGGGTAGTGAGGGGAATTTTTTGCAGCATTATTCCAGAATGCTAACCTATTACTAAAATTAAAACTATATGTGATCGTTATTGTACTAAATAAAATAAGTACAGAGCTTATAATTATTAAATGAGTTTTTTTCTTAAAATCAATATTTTTTATGAAATTAGTTTCAAGTAATAATATAAAAATACCAATTATTGGTACGTAAAGTCTGTGTTCTATAAAATCAGCCACTAATGTAGAATTTGGACGTATAAAAGAAGGTAATAAAAATGCAAAGAACCAAATAACTCCAAATAAAATATAAACCCAACGTTTTGTTTTTGTAATAAAAAGTATTATAGTCAATAAAATTATGGAAATTATTCCATATAAAAATGTAGTATCTTCTATAATTGGTAGAACACTTAAATTAAATGGTAAAAATATCTTTCCTGCAAATTGTATGACAGCAGGAAAATTAAAATATATAGATTTAAACATTTCTACAATACCAAGAGAAGGTGAATCTTTAAGTACAAAATGTCTAGACATAGCCCAAATGCCGAGAAGAATGGTTGATCCAAAGAAAAAATAAAATTTATTTAATGAAAGTTTCTTTTCTTTAAAAATAAATAATAAATAGAAAAGAATTATAGGAAATATTACTATGCCTGATTCTTTTGTAAAAATAGATAATCCAAAAAATAATAAACTCCAAATAAGATTACTTATTTTTTCTTCCTTTATGTATTTTATAAAAAATATAAATGTAGCAAGAGCAAAAACTGCTAGCATAGAATCATTCCTCCCTGGGATCCAAGAAACAGCTTGAGTTAGAACAGGGTGTACTAGAAAAATAATTGAAAATAGAAATGATAAAGTTTTTTTGTAATTTAATTTAGTTAAAAATATAAAAATTAAATAAGAAGAGATAATATGTAAAAGTATATTACTAAAATGATACATAAAAGGATTTGTTCCTCCTATTTGATAATCAAAAATAAATGAAATAGTTAAAAGAGGCCTATAATAAAAGGCTGAAGAATTGAAAATGTGGAATACATCAATTGAAAAAGATTGAAATATATTTGATATATTTGATAGAAAATATTGATTTTCTAATATTAAGTTGTTGTCATCTAAGTATGTAAAGTTAAAAAATAAAGTAGGAAGATATAATAAAAAGCCAATTCCAAGTATCCAAAAGAAAGGTTTATATTTATCTAAATAAGGTGTATGTTCTTCTATTTGTTCTTCCATTTATTTTTTTATTAATAATAACAAACTAGCATTTTGTTTTGATTTATCATTTAGTATTTCTTGCCAATGACCATTATCCGAACTATCCCAAACATATCCTCCCACAATTTTATAATTTTGTGAAGTAAAATTATTAAAATAGTTTATAAAAATTTGAGGACTTCCTTCATTCCAAAGACCACTATATAATCTTTGAGAAATAATTATTGCTTGTGGTGGAGTTTTTTGAAGATCATTAACTAATTCACTTTGAAATTGTTCCCTGAAGGGAGTTGGGAGATTGAGGGGATAGGTAATTACAAAACGAGTTGGACTTTTTCGTTGAGCATAATAATAAATTTGTGGCTCTGATCCAGCTACAAAAACATAATCATTTTTATTGGTAATTAGAGCTAAATGGTTAGCTACTTCTTGTGATTCACCAAAAGGGTTAGCAGTTCCATAAACCCATTCAGAGAGTTTTTGTGGATTTAGCGAGAATTGTTCTTTAAAAGGAAATAGTATTATAAAAAGGATTATAGGTAAAATAATAATTATGCTTATTTTCTTTTGTTTATTATTTAAAGATAATGATTCTAAAATAGAGTTAAATAAAGTCCCACAAAGTAAAGCCAGGAATGGCATTATCATTAAATAATAATGTCCAAGTCCAATAGGAGATGAGAATACAGTTAATAAAGAAATTGTTAGTAATAGAAAATAATATAAAATATTTTTAGGTTTTTCAAAAAGTAAACCAAATAAAAGAAATAACAAAACCCACCAATAGTGAAAAAATTTACTTAAATAATTTATAAAATTACCCAATGGATTATCAAAAGTACTGGCATAGAAAAGATTAAAAGTAAAAACTTCTTGAAAAAAACTATGCAAGACTTTAAAAAATGGAAGCAGTATTATTATACTTGTTAATATCGTTGAACCTCCAAGTAGTAAAAAAGGCTTGACCAATAAGGATATTTTAGGATTTTCGTAAGATTTATAAAGTTTAAATAACCAAAAAATATTTATAAAAATAATTACTGGTAAAGATATTGGTTTATAAAAAATTGCTATTGAAGAAAGTATTCCTGTTAAAATATATGGCCACGATTTTAAACTATTTTTAAAATAAACAAAAAGAGCTAATACTCCGATCATTGGTAAAATCATAAATTTTTCAGTATTAGCAGCAAATGGAGCCAAAACAGGGAATCCAACCATTGGTAAAAACAAAAAAGCTGAAAATACACCAGCTATTTCTCCCCATTCTTTTTTCGCGATTAGATAAATTAAAATTGCTGTTATAAATATAAAAATAGAGGCTAACATTCTTGGAGGCCAAACTGCTAATGGGTTCATCATTTGTCCTATGAGATAAGTATAAATAATTAAAGGTGGTTTTTGTAAGAAAGAATCTTGATATGGTGTGCCTCCAGTACGAAGTAACCAAGCTGAGTAGGCATATTCACCTTCATCGCGTTCAAATGGAGCAGAAAAAGAATTCCAGTTCAATAAAATAAAAAAAGATATAAATAATATTATTATTGAGATTTTAAAAATTTTGCTTTTCATTTTTATTTAATAATTTTTACTTTTGGTAGAGGAATAATAAATTTAGTACCATCTTTAACTAGTTTAGCTTCACGTTTAATAAATGCATTTATAAAACTATAAGGTAATGCGAGCAAATAATCTGGTTTTGTTAAACGCATTTCTGTTTCTTTTTTGATTAGTATATTAGACCCTATAATATATTTTTCAAACTTAAAGGGATTAGCATCAGCTGCGGCTTCTATCAATTCTTTTGTTATTCCACAATACTGAAGAATAGTATTACCTTTAGTAGAGGCACCATAAATCCAAATGCTTTTACCCTCTGATTTAATTTTTTTACACAAAGAAAGTAAGTCTATACGCGTTTTTTCTACTCGTTTCATGAATTTTTTATAGGTTACTGGATTATAAATTTGGAGTTTTTTTTCGTTTTTCAATTCTTTATTATAACGTTTAGATTTGGGATATTTTAGACATCCTTTCTTTTTTATAAACAATCTAAAACTTCCACCATAAGTGTCATTTAACGTTACATCAAAAATTTCTAGACCAACTTTTTCCATAATCCAGTGCATATTATCTATTGCGTAATATCCTACATGCTCGTGTACAACATTGTCATACATATTTGTTTTAATCATAGTTGGAAGATAGGCCATTTGAATTACCCAGATACCATCATCGGACAAACAAGCTTCTATTTCTTTTGAAAATTTGATTGGATCGTATAAATGATAAAACATAGCAATACTGAAAATTATTTTTGCTTTTTTCTTTGTTGCGGATTTATAAACTTTTTCGTTAAAATAATCTGTAATTATTTTAAATTTTTTTGAAGTAAAAATTGGTTTTATGTTTTGCGCAGGGTCAATACAAAGTAAATCACATTTTGTGTTTTTTAAATATGACAATAAGGTTCCATCATTTCCACCGATATCTAAAATCAAATCTTTTTCTTTTAAATCAACATAAGAGAGAGCACTATCGAGCACGTCTTTTAAAATTTTGGGCATAGAAGAGTTCGTAGAGCTAGTAAATGGATACTCTTCATACATTTTTGACATATTAAAAGAATGGCTTAGTTGTAAAACACCACAACTATTTTTATTTTTTTTACACAAAACTAAATTTAGTGGTTGTTTTTTAATATTTTTACGATAGGAAATATTTTTAGGGAAGATTGAAGATAAATATTGACTACCAAGGTTAATACATGGAACAAGAAAAGGATTTCCACAAAATCTACATTTAGTTATTTTTGTTTTTTGCATTTTTAAAATTTATTTTGTAATTATCAATAAATTTGAAAACTTCTTTAGCATCAGGCAAATCTGGATCTATATTCTCTACTTCTTGTATATCTAAAGGGCCATTAAATTCTACAGAAGTTTCAAGATAATTTGCAATATCTATTAATTTTACAGAATTGTGTGCACCAACTTCCAATATACCACTTTTGTCTAGATTGGACGCTATATAATCAGCTACAAAATTAATATCAGCAAAACTATATTTGCTTTCTTTGTCGACAAAAACTTTTTGACCTTTTAATATATCTATTAATGCTCCTTTTTCTAAATCATTACCAAACATAGAAGTGAGGCGTATTATTAGATTATTATTACAGTTGCATATATTTTCTGCTGTAAGTTTATGTCTTCCATATATAGTATTTAATTGGCATCTAGCTGAAATGGTACTAATTTGAATAAATTTATTAAAAGTACAGTTATAGAATATATCTGCAGTTTTTTGAACGGTTTCTTTAAAATCTTTTTCAGGGTTAGTTTCTGCTGAAAATCTTTGAGAGGGCATAGCTCCATTTATTACAATATCGTAAAACTTTCCTATATTTTCAGAATAATTGTCACGAGTAATAGGAAAGACAGTGTATCCTTTTTTAATTAATGAAGTATACAATTTTTTGCCTACAAATCCATTTGCACCAAAAAGGCCTATTGTAGTCATTTTATTTCTTCAAAATATTTTCTCTAATAATAGGAGTCTTGCAATCATCCCAAGGTTTGGTGAGCATAGCTACTACTGTTAGATTGGTAATTGCATGTATTGTATGGCTGACACCTTTTGGTGTCCTAATACAAGAACCTTTGCTGACGTGTATTACTCTTTCTTTCATAGATGGTGCATCTTTAGTGACAACAACTGCAGATCCATCAACAATTAAAGAATATTCCACAAATTCAGGGTGACGATGATTTCCTCTTGAGGCTCCAGGAGTAAAATATAACATATTGAATTCCATAATTGCATCTTGTGGAATCCACGTGAATATACCACCGCGACCATCTTTTACTGTATCTATATTACAGGTCGGATAAAATATTTCAACTTTTTTATTTGATAATTTAAGCATAATTTATAATAGAAATATAACATATATTTATATTAAAATAAACAATTTAATTTGGGTGGTATTCTTTTTGTCTTAAATGATATACTATATTTTATTATGCCTAAGTATAAAAAAAAAGCTTTAATCACAGGTATTGCTGGACAGGATGGATCATATTTAGCTGAATTGCTTGTGAAAAAAAATTACAAGGTTTTTGGTTTAGTTCGTAGTTTTAAAAAAGATTCTTTGTTGAATATTGAAAAGCTATATAAAAATAAAAAAATAATTTTAATAAAAGGAGATCTTAGTAATTTGAAATCTATTAAAAAAGTTATAGGAATAGCTAAACCAGATGAAATTTATAATTTTGCAGCTCAATCTGATGATGTTGTATCATTTAAAATTTCTAAGGAGACATATAATGTAAATTTTTTTGGTTTTGGTTATTTGGTTGATGAAGCTGTGAAAGTCAATTCTAAAGTAAAGATTTTTCAAGCAGGAAGTTCTAAAATTTTTGATAAAAGAAAAGTATTTCAGAACGAAGAAACATTATTTAATCCTACAAGTCCATACGGCAAAGCTAAATTTAAAGCTCATAATAAATATGTAATAGGTTATAGGGGGAAATATGATCTTTTTATTTGTTCTGGGATTTTTTTTAATCACATATCTCCAAGATGTAGAGAAAGTTTTGTCGCTAGTATAATTACGAAATCTATGGTAAAAATAAAACTAGGGTTATTAGATAATTTTGAATTAGGCAACATTGATGCTAAGCGTGATTGGGGTTATGCTCCTGAATATATGGAAGCAGCTTGGAAAATGCTTCAACAGAAAACTCCACAAGATTTTGTTATAGCTACAGGAGAGACTCATTCAGTTCGTGAGTTTATTGAAGAATCCTGTAAAGTCTTGGATATTGATATTAAATGGATTGGGAAAGATTTAGATGAAAAGGGTATAGATAGGAAAACTGGTAAAATTATAATTGAAATTAATCCAAAATATTTTAGACCAAATGAAGTGAATTATCTTTGTGGTGATAGTAGAAAAGCTAGAAAAATTCTTAATTGGAAACCGAAATGTAATTTTAGGGAATTAGTGAAAATTATGGTGGAAGCGGATTTAGAAAAAGAAAAAAATATTAATTAAATTTTTATGAAAAAAGCTTTAATAACAGGTATCACAGGGCAAGATGGTTCATATTTAGCGGAATTCCTTTTGAAAAAGGGATATCAAGTTTATGGTATGGTTAGACGCAGTAGTACTTTTAATACTAATAATATTGAGCATTTACTTGATCAAAAAAAATCAGATAAAGTACAACTTTTTTATGGAGATATGATTGACACTGATTCTATTTTACGAATTGTCAAAGAAGTAAAACCAGATGAAATTTATAATCTCGCAGCTCAATCTGATGTTCGTGCTTCTTTTGATATACCTTTTTACACAGCCCAAACAGATGCTATAGGTGTTCTTAATTTATTAGAAGCCGTAAAAAATTTGGATATTAATTGTAAAATTTATCAAGCTTCAACTTCTGAATTATTTAGTGGTGATAAAAAACAAATGCCACAAAATGAAAAAACCCCATTTGGTCCTAAAAGTCCTTATGGAGTAGCTAAATTATATGGTTTTGAAATAGTAAAAGTTTATCGTGAAAGTTATGGTATGTTTGTAGTTAGTGGTATTTTATTTAATCATGAATCTCCTAGGAGAGGAGGAGACTTTGTTACTAGAAAAATAACTAAAGGACTAAATGAAATAAAAATTAGTAGGAGAGAAAAATTGTTTTTAGGCAACATTGATGCTAAGCGTGATTGGGGTTATGCTCCTGAATATATGGAAGCAGCTTGGAAAATGCTTCAACAGAAAACTCCACAAGATTTTGTTATAGCTACAGGAGAGACTCATTCAGTTCGTGAGTTTATTGAAGAATCCTGTAAAGTCTTGGATATTGATATTAAATGGATTGGGAAAGATTTAGATGAAAAGGGTATAGATAGGAAAACTGGTAAAATTATAATTGAAATTAATCCAAAATATTTTAGACCAAATGAAGTGAATTATCTTTGTGGTGATAGTAGAAAAGCTAGAAAAATTCTTAATTGGAAACCGAAATGTAATTTTAGGGAATTAGTGAAAATTATGGTGGAAGCGGATTTAGAAAAAGAATAAAATAAAGCCATAGATGTGGTTTTATTTTTTATAACACAAAAGATTAGCAAATTCTCTTCCTTTATAATTACTTACAAAATTTTTAATATCAGTTATTTCTTCTATACACTTTTTCTTATCATTTATATTATGTAAAATAAATCCCAAGTCTATTAATTTTTGTAAAAAACCTTCAGGAGATTTACCTGTTTCTATGATTGCTTTTGGCCAAAATTCAGTAAAAATAGTCAAATGGCTTGATCTTTTAATGGTTTGTTCCATTCCTGAAAGAATAAGAGACTCAGCTCCTTGAACATCCATTTTAATTAAATCTATTTTTGTATCTTTTGGTAAATAATCATCAAGGGAAACCATCTCAACTTTTATTGATTCTCTTCCATCTTTTGTATCATAGATTCTATTATCTCCACGATTTTCTATGGATACATATAATTTAATAAACCCAGTATGATCTGATAAAGCTTTTTCGACGAATGATACATTGTGAAATTCATTTGCTAAAATATTCTTTTTTAAGACTACCCCACTCTGTGGATCTGGTTCAAAAGCTATAACCTTACCGCTTGAACCAACTAAATGTGCGAACATAACTGTATAATACCCAAGATTAGCCCCTATATCTAAAACTGTCATACCTTGTTGTATCTCTTTTTGAAAAAGGACAGCTTCAAAATTCTCATAAACACCAAGTGCAAGAGCTCCAGAAACTACAGGATCTTTCTTATTTAAGAAAAGAATTCTCCCAAATGGCAATATTATCTTATCTGGAATTATTGACAACAATATATGATTTACTATTTTTTTTATTAGTTTTGGTTTGAAAACTGTAGTGTATAAATACTCTGGAACTTTTTCTGGCAAAAATTCAAATATTTTTTTAATTAAATGTAGCATATTTTTGAATTTATCTTATGATAATTAAATTATATCATATAATTTAGGATAATTGTGTTATAATTTATTGAAATGATATATAAAAATGTAATTGTAATTCCGACATATAATGAAAAAGAAAATATAAAGATTTTAATACCTATGATTTTTAAACTTTTGCCGGATATTTCGGTAATAGTGGCAGACGATAATTCACCAGATGGTACTGCATTTATTGTGGATGAATTTAGAAAGGAATATTCAAATCTTTCCATTATTTTTAGAAAAGAAAAAAAAGGATTAGCAAAGGCATATATTAATGTCTTTTTACAAGTATTGGAGGATAAAGATATTAAATCTATAATTATGTTGGATGCTGATTTTGCTTCTCAATTACAATACCTTCCAGAAATGATCAAAAAAAGTGAGCATTATGGAGTGGTAATCGGATCTCGTCATACTCGTGGAAGCAAGATGATTGGCTCTAAGTTGTCACGAAGGATATTGAGTTTTTTTGGGAATCTTTATTATAAAATGATTCTCCGTATACCTATTCATGATTATTCTTGTGATTTTATGGTTATATCTATGGATTTAATAAGAAAAATCGATTTATTAAAAATAAACGCAAAAGGTTACGCTTTTGTTCCAGAGCTTAAGTATCTTTTATATAAAGCTGGAGCTACTTTTTTTGAAGTGCCGATTATTTTTATTGAACGCACAAAGGGAGAATCAAAAATTTCAAGCTATATCATTCTTGAGAATATATTTAATCCATGGAAAATAATTTTTAGGAAATAGAAAATATAGTTTTTATTCTTTTATATATAGATATAACTTTTCACTATCATTATTTGCAAATGTGGTCTTATAAAGATGTGGAATGTTGAAATTTAGTTCAGGGATATTATTAAAAGGGTAGTCAAAAATAGGAAAACTAATTTCTTTATATTTATTTTTTTTCATAAAATTATCAAATATATATCCATATCCTTGGCTGGGGCCAAAAAATTTACGGAAAACTATAATATCTGGTTCTAATTTTTTATCTTCCTCTAAATTATTACCAACATATCCAATAATTGTTTTACTATCTAAATAATACATATAAGAATTTTCTTCATAATTAGTAGCGATAATTATTTTAGATGGGTCTTCATATTTTTTTTGAATATATGGAATAGCAAAATCAAGTGGGCCTTTATATTGATGTGTTAACTCATATAAATGACCCTTAAGTGGCTCCATTAATGGAGTAAGATTTATCCAGATGGCTATAGAAATAATTGTGATTAAAACACTAGAAGAGGTTTTCTTTTTATTTGTTTCTTGTGAAGTAGTTTTATTAAAAATATACCAACATGTCATTATATCTAATAATATAATGAATATTAAAATTGGTTGTAGCACTATTACATAACGTTCAAATACAAAAACAGTTCGTGCGATTACTAGTATATAAACACAAAAAAATAATGACAAAAAGTTAGAAGTTTCTATTAATAATTTATTTTCTTGAGTAATGATTTTTCTTTTAAAATATAAAAATAGAAGCATCAATATTTTTATAAAGATAGCCAAATATAAAAATTCAAATTTTGCAAAAAAAGAAAATGCCACAAATATATTATTGATATAATTTTCGATACTCCAAGCAGATTGTTCCGTTATGGTACTTATCATCGTAAATGTTTTAAAATATATAAGGGATGGAATAATAAAAAAAAGAGATATAAATAATGGTAAACTTGATTTGAAAAAATTATGTATAAAAATTGATAATTTTTTTTCACACGTTTTGTATGATAAGAATAAATTATGTAAACCAAATGTAAGTATAAAAATAGCGGCAATAGGATAGTGAGTATGGAAAAGTAACACAATAAACAGAGAAGTTATCCAAACATAATATTTATAATTTAAAGTTTTTAGAATTGTATATCTTAAGTAAACATTAATAAGAATTGCTGAAAATAATATTATTAGAGAATAATAACGGACTTCTCTTAAATGTAAAATTAAAGAAATTGAAACTAATTCAAACAAAAAAAAGGCAATAAAGGCTTTTTTCTTATTATCTTTAAAGAATAAACTAATAGTTATTCCAAAAATAATTATTGCTAAAAAACCAGCCAAAGCGAAAGGTATACGCAAAATTGCTGTTTTGGTGTATAAATTGTCAGTTTTATTAGCAAAATAATCACCAAATGCTGCTAGATAATGTTGTGTCCAACCTTCTGCTATGTGAACATCACCATTACTTCTAACTCCTATGTTATGGTCTTTATCATTAAAATAATATAAATAGTTTTTTTCATCATGAGCTTTTGGGTATCCATATTCTAATACTCTTTTGCCAAACATTGCCGTTGAAGCTTCATCATTCCAGAGTAGGGGATAAGCAATATTTTTAAACAAACTAAAAGCAAAAAGAAGAATTACAAATACAACTCCTGTATATAATAATATTTTTTTACTTTTATCTTTCATTTTATTATAAATTTTTATTTAATTTATAGTATTTAATCATGATAGTTTTTTAAACTAAAATTTATTTTTTAGTGAGGAATTGTTTAAAGAAAAATTTAAAAGCAGTATATAGAGTGAGTATTCCATATTCTAAACTTCTTTTAAAATTTATAGAAGAAGATTCTGAATAATATCTTACAGGAACTGGTATATCACCAATACGATATTCTTTTTCTATAATTTGAAATAAAACCTGAGTATCAAAAACAAAATCATCAGAATTATTTTCAAAATCAATATTTTCTAATACTTCTCTTTTATATGCTCTCATGCCAGTATGCCATTCAGATAAATTATATCCACTCAATATATTTTCACAAAAAGTGAGAAAACGATTAGAGAAATATTTATAAGCTGGCATACCACCTTTAGCTGCTTCTCTCCTTGATCGTATTCGTGAGCCCAACATTACATCTACATAATCTTCTTCAATAAGACCTACTAAATATTTTATTACCCTAGCGTCATATTGATAATCGGGATGAATCATTACGATGATATCAGCCCTTTTTTCTAGTGCAAGCTTGTAGCATGTTTTTTGGTTGGCTCCATATCCTTTATTTTTATCATGACAATATACACTTAAGTTAAGTTTTCTTGCTATAGCGACTGTTTCATCATTACTACCATCGTCAACCAATATTATTTCACTAACGATATCTTTTGGTATATCTGCTACTGTTTTTTCAAGAGTTTTTTCTGCATTAAAAGCAGGTAATATAACGATAATTTTTGATTTTTTATTTTTTATATTAGACATTTTTAAATATAATTTTGTTAAAATATATATAATTTACAAAAGCACAAATTGCAGAAGATAAGGTTTGAGCTAAAAGATACCAAAATCCCATGATCTCGACAAAAGTATACATTAATATAGTATTTACACCAAGCATAAATATATTAAAAATTAAAAAGATTAAGAACTGCTTGTGTATTTTTTCTTTTGAATAATTATTGAATACGAAGAATTTTTGAAGTACATAGCTCATAATTACTGCAAAGCAAAATGAAATAATAGCAGATGTCAGATACCATAATTTGAAATATTGAACACATATAAAAAAAATTACTAAATTAGTTGCTGTTACTGTACCACCTGCAAAAATGTATCTTATTATTTGTGCATATTTAGATGAAAGTATTTTTTTTATTAAATTCATTTTATTCTTTTACTTCGTTTATAAGAATCGGTTCTATTTCTACTGGTATTATATTAAATCGGATACGTCCTATCATTTGTCCAGATAGAGTTTTAACATTTACTCTCCATTTCCCATATTCTAAATTTGAACGCATAGAATATGTGCGGAAGCCTCCATCTCGTCCTCCTATGACTGATAGATTTATTGTGGTTCCAATTACCCATTTATTTTGATTTTCATTATAATGTTCCCATTCGTGTATGATGTTTAAGTTAAGATTTTTTGGAGAAAAAATAGCACTATACACATATATAGGTGATTCAGGTGTTTTTTTGAAATCTTGATATAATTTGAAATAATTTTGCCAACCATAATCTTCATAAGTAACAAGATAGTTGCCATTTTGATTTTTCTGTATAAAATGATAAACGCCAGCATCTTTAAGTGAAAGTGGAATTGGTGGAATTAAATTTGTGAAATATAAAAAGTTAATTAATATTGTGATGCCAACTATTAAAGACAATATCATTTTTTTACTTTCTTTAAATTCACTTTTTTTGAAATAAAATAAAATTAAAACAAAGAGGCTAATGACAATAAGGCTTATAAGTCCTGATAATAGAAAAATGGAAGGACCTATTTTATGTAAAATTATAGGTATGAGAAAAATTACAAACGAATAAACAGAAAGAAAAAATAAACTTATTTGGAAACTAAATCGAACATAGTGACGTTTGAGAGATTCATTTGCTATAAAAGCAATTACAAGAATAAGAATAAATGGCCAAGTAACAAAAATATCTGCACTTCTAAAATAAAATACTAAATAAGCAGAAAGTAGTCCACCAAAGAAAAATTGCAATATGTTAACATACCAAAAATGTTTTTTTTCAGGATTTTCTTCATCACCAGCTTCTTTCTCTTCCATATGAATAAGTGCTATGAATAACCCTACAATTATAATATGTCCAAAAATCCAAGAATTTTCCCAAAAAGTATCTAATCTTTTTAATGTGACTATATCAAAAATAAATCCAGAAATAAGAGATAAAGATGAGATGGGTCGCTCAAAACGGCCATACCAATTTCGAGTTTTTTCTATAAGAAAATGCATTAAGTGATTATAACATTTTAAACTAACCTTGTTTTTTAAGCCAGTTGATCATCTTATTAAATGTTGTAGGACCAGCTTCTCCATCTGCACTCAATCCTTGATCTTTTTGGAAAGCAGCAACTCTGGTTTTAGTAGTTTCTCCATAGTCATTATCAATTTTATTTGAAGTTTTGTTGTAAATATTTAAGAAATTTTGTACAGTGCCGACTCTCGTACCTATAGATTTTAATTTCATATAAACATTATCATTTACCAATTTTTGTAATTCATTTATAAAACTTTGATTTTTATATGTTGTTTTTGTCGCTGCTGGTTTAGGTGTTTCTATTTTTTGTTCTGGTGTTGGTTCTTGTATTACAGGCACTATGGAATCTGCTAATTTAGATTTATAAGTATCAAGTTCTTCTGTTATGTTTATAACTTGTTTTTTGAGGTCTTCATTTTCTTTTGTGAGGTTTTCTATTTTTTGATTTGTTTTAAATTCACTACCTGATTGTAGTGTTACGACAGACCAGTATCCTATAAGTCCCACAAGAGCTAAAACAACAATTGAAAACAATATAAATTTTAATTTATCTATCATCTATATATTGTACTAAACTTTTTTTATATTACAAAGTGTATTATGAAATAACATTTATTGTTTTTAAATTATATTTCTGCTCAAGGCTACGGGACTTGGACTCCTTTCGGCAAGCTCAAGGTAAACATCTCATCTCAATTCTACTACAGCACTTCGGTAAGCTCAATGCAGTTTATTCCAACTTTGCCATCAATTAACATTTGCTTCTTTTTGCGACTCCATTCTTTTATTTGCCGTTCTCTTTTTGCAGCCTCGTTTTTATTTTTATATTTCTCACAATATACAAGTTTTATCGCAGAAAACTTTTTAGTAAAAAATGATTCTTTGTCTTTATGTTCTCTTAATCTTTTTTTGTATATCAAAAGTTATACCAACATAAAAAGTTTTCTGGTCGCAGAGAAGCATATATACGTAATGTTTTTCCATATAAATATTTTAGTTTACACTGAGCTTGCCGAAGTGCTACGGGACTTGGACTCGAACCAAGATACACGCCTCCAGAGGGCGCGGTCCTACCATTAGACGATCCCGTAATGTAATTTAATTACTTCTTTACAATAATACAAAAATAGCTTTTTATCAATGATTTTTTTGGTATAATATGAATATGAAAACTATTATACTTTATGGAGCGCCAGCAGTTGGAAAACTTACAGTTGCAAAAGAACTTTCTAAAATAACTGGTTTTGAGTTATTACATAATCATTTAATTAACGATTTAATAAATGTGGCTGCAGATTTTGGTACTACAGAATTTTGGAAAATGGCACATAAATATCGTCTAGATATAATTGAACAAGCAATGGTGAACAAAAGAAAAGGAATAATTTTAACTTTTTTTTATGCAAAAGAAGCTGATGATTTATATTTAAAAAAAGTTATAGATAAAGCCAAGAAACATAATGGAAAAATTTTCTTTATACATTTATTGTGTGAACACAAAGAATTGTTTAAACGCCTTAAACATCCTTCTAGAAAATTTTTTAAAAAACTAAAAGATGTAAAAAAATTAAATGAGGTTATAAAAAAACATGAAATATTTTCAGATGTACCCTTTAAACCAAATCTAAGTATTGATAACACAAAAATTTCTCCTAAAAAAGTAGCAAAATTGATAGTAGAATTTATTGGTTAAATATGTTTATTAGTTTTTAGTTTAAGATAATAAATTTATGGATACATATAATTGGTACTCACAACTTATCAAACCGACATGGGCTCCGCCTAGTTTTGTTTTTGGGCCTGTGTGGACTTTTTTGTATGTTTTAATTGTCATATCATTCGGTAAAGTATTTTTAATGGCATGGAAGAAACAAATTACATTTCTTGTAGCTTTACCTTTTTTATTAAATCTTATTTTTAACTTTATTTTTACTCCAATTCAGTTTGGGTTGCAAAATAATTTTTTGGCAGCTATCGATATTCTTTTAGTTTTAGGGACTCTTATTTGGGCTATGGTTGCTATTTTTCCATATGCAAAATGGATTACCTATATTCAGATTCCATATTTACTTTGGGTGTCATTTGCAACTGTTTTGCAACTAACTATTACATTTTTGAATAAATAAATAACTTACAAGAATGGTTTTTGTAAGTTATTGAACCATTACGTTTGAGTTGACAGGAAGAATTTTATATGATAATATATAACTGAAATAATAAATTTTCAATTAACAGTACATTTAAAAAAAGGATGGACACTATGATTAGCAAAAAACAAATTGCTGCTCTGAAGTACTTGATTTTTAAAGTCGAAAATGTTAGTAATCTTACAAAACAGATTTTAGCTTTTCTTCTTAACCAGTCTTGTGGTTTAACTAAGGAAGTTTATCTAACCATTACAGCTAACGATAATTACACCGCAAGTGAAATTCGTAGCACTGCCATTAAGATGGATCTCTTGTTTAGTAGTAGTTCAACTACTCATCTTAATGAGATAATGGTCACCACTGGTACTGATTTCCTTTTCAGTCTCCATTATGGGAATTTTGACAGAAATGGAAAATTTAATACAAGTGGTCAATTCGGTACTACCTTGGTACCACTCCGGTACACGTTTTGGTGTAGTAGGGGCCATTTTTCAAAGACGGCTAAAGCAACTTCAGTCTCTCGTACTAAGCTCGAATCCATTAATTTGGAGAAGCCTGGTCTCTATCCAAATTTAGAGAAGTTATAAATAAAATAGGTGTAGGTAACTTTATACCCCGTTTTAAACAAAGCCCAGTGCTTGTTTAAGCGGGGTTTTGTTTATTTTAATTAACTTTCTCTCTATCTCCACTTTTTTATTACTTACCATTTTATATAGTTAACTGTACAGAAACTTGACTTTTGTTGGATATTTGTAATACAATATATATATCACTATGGAAAAGACCCTTATGTAGATTCGTCTACATCGGGGGCTTTTTCTTTTTAAATTAAATTCTGTCTGAGAATTTATGATAAAGATCGTTTAAGAATGTAATTTCTATGTTTTTATTTCTTAATAAAATTGAGCATTTATTTTCATCCGGGGATAGCACTGTATCTATTGAATTATTTTCTTTTAAAAATTCTACCAAACATCCAAAATCACCATCTCCTGTAATTAAAATACATTTCGAAAAAGATTTAGTATAAAAATCCGACACTGTTTTTAATACAAGCTCTGCATCACAATTTCCTTTTATTTTTTCACCAACAGAAACTGTCTGTTTAAAAACTAAAATATAACCACAACTTTGTAGGTATTCATAAAATTTAACTCTTTCTGGAACAAGACCAATGAATAGATAAATATTGTTAGCATTATATTTCTGCCTGAGCCATCCTCTAAATTTTTTATAATTGATGTCAAATCCTAATTCTTTGGCTGATCTATATAAATTATTTCCATCTATATAGATATTTATTTTACTCATATAAATTTAGTATATCACAGAAGTGAGAGTTTTTATTTTAATTAATTTTCTTTATCTCTACTCTTTTACCACTTGTCATTTTATATTAAGTACTGTGCTGAGAATTTTTAATTTTGGTATAATATATAAATGAGTTTTACTATAAAAACAACAACAGAAATGGATGATGCTGCAAATTTTATTGTTGCTTCTATCTTAAGTCAATTAAAAATAGGGAAACATGTTTTGTTTTTTGTTTCAGGTGGTTCTTCCATTTTTGTAGCTGTAAAAGTTGCAGAGTTTATAAAAAATCAGTCACTTGAAAATTTAACTATTACATTAACAGATGAACGATATGGTCAAATTGATCATTTTAATTCTAATTATTTTCAGCTTAAAGAAAAAGGTTTTAATTTACCACAAGCAAAAATTATTCCAATTTTAACTGATAACGATCGCAATATTACGACCATTAAATTTAATAAAATTCTTAATGAAGAATTCACTACAGCAGATTATAGTATTGGTTTATTTGGTATTGGTGTAGATGGACACACGGCTGGTATATTGCCAGGAAGTGAAGCGATACAATCTAAAGATTTAGTATATAGTTATAATACTCCAATATTTTCTCGTATCACAATCACACCTAAAGCAATAGAGAAATTAAATGAAGCAGTCGTTTGGGCTCAAGGTAAAGAAAAATGGATAGTATTAAAAAATTTAGAAAAAGAGATAGATATTAATTTAGAACCAGCACAAATATTAAAAAAGGTCCCATTATTAACAATATTTAGCGATTATAAAAACATATGAAAATAGCAATATCAGGTTTAGGAAAAATGGGAGGACAAATTGCCAAAAAACTTCACGAAGGTGGGCATGAGGTTATTGCTCATAACAGAAGTAGTAATTCTGTTGATGAAATGAAAACTTTAGGGATGATTCCTGCATATACTAAGCAAGAAGTTGTTGATTTATTTAAAGAGGAGCAGGTAATTATTTGGATGATGGTGCCGAGTGAAGTAGTAGACAAAGAATTGGATGATTGGCTTTCTTTAATTCCAAAAGGAAGTATTTTGATTGATGGAGGCAATTCTGATTTTCGTCTCACAAAAAAAAGAGCGGAAAAAGTTTTTAAAAATGGTTCAATATTAATGGATGTCGGAACAAGTGGAGGTGTTTGGGGTTATAAAAATGGATTTTCTATGATGGCAGGCGGTGATAAAGAATCGTTTAAAATAATTGAACCGATTTTGCAGACATTAGCCAAGCCGGAGGGAGCTTATTATCACTTTGGAGAAAGTGGTTCTGGTCATTTTGTTAAAATGACGCATAATGCTATTGAATACGGTATGATGGAATCTTTAGCAGAAGGGTATAGGCTTCTAAAGGAAGGGCCCTATAAAAATCTTGATTTAGCTTCTGCTGGGGAAGTTTGGCAGCATCATAGTGTAATCACATCATGGCTCAATGAACTTTCCCGTGATGCTATAAAAGAAAATCCGGAGCTCTCTGGGATAGAAGGGTTTGTATCTGAATCGGGAGAGGCACGTTGGGCACTGGAGGCGGCAAAAAATTCAAATATAGAAACACCGAGCATACAAGCAGCCTTTGATGTGCGTTTGGCTTCACAGAAGGGAAATGTTAATTTTGCCACGAAACTTTTAGCTGCAATGCGTAATGCTTTTGGTGGACATAAAATAAACCCCTACACTTAGTTTTTAATAGTTTTTTAAACGCGCTTCAGCGCAATTAAAAACTAAGTGTGGGGGTAAATGGAAAAAATCATGAACAAGAACAAACCTACTTATATAATTTTTGGCGCTTCTGGAGATCTATCAAGGCGTTATTTATTGCCTGCGCTTAAAAATATGCAAAACAGGAATTATATTGGTGCAGTTGTGCATATTTCTCGGAAAGATTATGGAAATTTAAGAGATTTAATTCCAAACGATGGAGACCTGCCTACCGGACAGGCAGGCCTGCCTGCCGGCAAGGCAGAGAAAATTTTTCATTTAGCGATTCCACCTGAAGCTGTGCCAGATGTTCTAAAAATAATTAGTGATAATTTTAGTAAAGACAATGTAAAAATAATACTTGAAAAACCTTTTGGTAAAGATTTACAATCTGCACAAAGCTTGGTGGAACACATTGATCAATATTTTAGAGAGTATCAAATTTATAGAGTGGATCATTATCTAGCAAAACAGTCAATGCAAAACGTGGTAGTAGAAAAGTTAGATAAAGATAAAATTGTTGGAATAGAAATTATTGCTAGTGAAAAAATAGATATAGAAGGTCGGGTTAATTTTTATGAACAGACTGGAGCATTAAAAGATTTTGTGCAAAGCCATCTTCTTGAAATGGCGGCTGTGGTTTTATCTCAATCTTTTGAAACAGATAGACGTTATGAAGCATTAAAGAATTTGGAAATTGTTTGTGATGTTAATGAGTACAAATGTGTAAAAAGGGGACAATATTTAGGATATCGCGAAGAAGTAAATAATCCTAAAAGTATGACGGAAACATTTGTCTCGATTAATATGGTATCGAATGATAAAGCTTGGCACGGTATACCGATAGTACTATCTACTGGTAAAGCTCTTTCTCAAAAGTTGACACAAATAATAATCAAATATAAAGATGGTAATAAAAAAATTTTTAATATTGAGCACGAATCTGATGCTTATGAGCGAGTTATTAGAGCTACCATAGAAGGTAAACATGATTTATTTATCTCTAGTGAAGAAATATTAGAAACTTGGAGAATATTAGATATAGTGCAAAAAGGTTGGGAAAAATCAGAAGAAAATTTAATAATCTATAAAAAGGGGAGCACTATTGAGGAAGTTATAAAACAATAAGTGCTGAAGGATCGAAATTCTGTTATAATGTTTTTAATGAAAAATAAGTTTGTTTCTAAGATAAAAAGTATATTTACAGATACCCATTTTGGGTTTTTTTTGGTTTTGATACTTTTGACTATAGGTTTATTTTTTTTAATTCCAGAATTTTTTAGTAGCAATATATCAAATGGAGAGAAAGTTAAAATAAACGAAACAGAAAAGTTTGAGGAAAAGAAAATAATATCTGAAATATTACCATTAAATAAAGAAGCTTATGATAAGAAATTAAATGAATTGGCTAATAACCCGCCAGATCCTATAGTTTATAAAACTATTAAAACGGTAGAAGTTGATAAGAATGGTAAATCTATAACCAAAACTAGTAAAGTTCCAGTAGATCCACAACCAATCAAAACACATCTTTGGCCAGTGAAAACAGTTTATCCAAACGGAGGAGCTATATTACCTTTTAATCGTGTTATTGCTTATTATGGAAATTTATATTCAAAGAATATGGGAGTTCTTGGAAAATATGAAGAAAGTGAAATGTTGCAAAGACTAGATGTAGAAGTAAAAAAATGGGAAATTGCAGATCCTAAAACTCCCGTTGTTCCGGCGCTTCACTATATTGCAGTCGTGGCACAAGGCAGTGCAGGGAAAGATGGTAAATATAGAGCCAGAATGCCTGACTCGGAAATAGATAAAGTTATTGAAATTGCAAAAAAAATAAATGCTATTGTTTTTTTAGATATTCAAGTTGGTTTTAGTAATTTACAAACTGAAGTACCAAGACTTGAAAAATATTTAAAGATGCCACAAGTACATTTAGGTGTTGATCCAGAATTTTCTATGAAGACTGGTATTCGTCCTGGTAAAATAGTAGGTACATTAGATGCTAGTGATATAAATTTTACTGCAAATTATTTAGCAAAAATTGTAAAAGAAAATAATCTTACACCTAAGATATTAATTGTTCATCGTTACACTCAAAAAATGCTTACGAATTATAAAGAAATAAAACCATTACCAGAAGTACAAATAGTGATGCATATGGATGGTTGGGGAGAGAAAGCAAAAAAGATAGGTACATATCAACAATTTGTTTACAAAGAACCTGTTCAATTTACTGGTTTTAAATTATTTTATAAAAATGATTTATTAACACCTGGAACAGTATTGTTTTCTCCATCAGAATTATTGAAATTAAATCCTCAGCCTATTTATATACAGTATCAGTAAAAATATTCTTATTTTACTTCTAGGTGTTGCTAAGCTTTTGAACCATTACGGTACCCTTGACTTTTTGATATAAATATGATATTTTATGGGAAATAGTAAAAAACGAAAATTAAAGAAAAAGGAGACTCTTAATGATTACTTTATTTTTTGAGACTGTTATAAGAACATTGTTAACAATCACGCAAGCTTCCTGGCGTAGAATACCAGAGAAAACGCGATTTAATAAATTGAAGTGGGTATGGTTCTACCTTAAATGGTTATTTCTCGTATTCATCATTATGTTACTAATACCTCGTCGAGGTGTTATCTTCTGTGCACTCTACAGCTGGTTCAGACCAGTTGATGACATAATTGATGGTGAGGATCCTAACCCACCAACTTGCATGTCAGATTATATTACTCAAAAAGATGATATGATTAAGCTCTTCGTTGATGGCACACTTCGACTAGAAAACGTAAGTGGCATTGACCGATTACTCGTAGTTATACAGCATTTTGCTAGAAGCATTGGCATAGCAGAAGAGATACGAAAGTATGTTTCTATTGTTTGGAAACATATGGTAGATGAATATCAATGGCGAGTGAATAAAAAGATACCTACAAGTCTCGAACTTAATGAGTTCGCCTGTTCACAAGATGAAGCAATCTTCCGTTCTGCCGCACTTGTCCTTGGAGTTGATGGTAGGATGCTCAACCAAATAGGTATTGATCGTTTAGGTGTCTTTACAAAAACTGACTGGATTAGCGATTTAGTTGCTGATCTTAAAATAGGTTTGGTTCATTTGCCCAGAGAGGTATGTGTAGCTGCAAGCATTACGTATCCTAATATAACCTTTAGGAACGCAACCTATGCGGGGAAACATTCTCAGATACGAGTAATAATCGTTGAAGAAATTCAACGACTCGATGTACTTTGGCAGAAAGTTTATTCAAAAAAGGAAGCTTTATACTTAGCCTTTACGAATAAAATTTCAAGAATAATTTATGTAAAGATAATGAACGACTTTGAACTTAGTTTTCGAAAAATCCAAACTAAGTATCGGTAGAAGTTAATAGCCGTACATTTTCCTTTTAGGGAATGCACGGCTATTTTAATGACACCGAGAGAATTGTTAAAATTAAACCCTCAACCTATTTATATACAGTATCAGTAAAATAAATTTAATAAAAAATGTTATAATTATATCTGTGAATATAAAAATAATAGACAAAAAAATATCAGAATCAGAACTTCGTGAAATTGCTAGAGATTTTTATGGTGAAATGATAAAAGGTGTGGTAGATATTGAGCGTGAAATTCTTTCTCTAGGTGGAGAATATCATATGGATGCAAATAATAAGCTTATTGAAAATGGTTCTAAACAACAAAATGTTTGGGGTTTTAATTGGTATTTTGATAAAAAAGGAAATAAAAAAATTGAATATGTTTCACTCATAAATATTCGTCCCAAACAAGGTAATAGAACAATGGAAGTGCAAAATGTTTCTTTGCGTGATAGAATGAAAACTATAATATTAAAATATTTGTCATGAATACTAGTAGAACACCACTTTTTTATATGGCTAATTTGGGAGGTGAGATATCTCGTGCTCTTTTAGAATACGAAAAAAAAGATTTTGAAAAAATGCGAAGTTCAATACTTCGGGCAGAAGACATAATTAAAAAAATAAAAGAATTTCCAGAAATGAAAGGACGTACAGGAGAACTTGAAATTTTGAAATCAATTATTGAAGATTTAAATCAAAAAAAATTTAAACTTAAAAAAGAACAACTTCTTGATTATTTTTCTCCATTTGCTATTCGTTTGATGTCTTTGTAATAAATACAGAGAAGTTTTGTATGTAATTAAACTCTAGACCTATTTATATACAGTATCAATAAATCTTGACTTTTGTCTCTAAAAGTGCTATACTTATAAGGTTAAATGAGAAAGTCTTATTTAATAAAGAGTAATAGCTCTTTGACATTTTGAAATAATATTTCAGGAGAAAAAATGGAAAAAATAATCATCCAGGTTGATCGATCAGTTCGCCCAGTCTATAATATTAGGGTAAGAGAGATATTGCACCCTGAGCTTGAATGTATAGGTCCTGCTGAGTATGACCTTCTTAAAATAGAACCCTGGTTTCATAGCGAGCAAAAAGAAGGTAAAATAGTAGATGGAAATACTATTTACAATTACTTAAAGTATACGAAGAATCTTTCTTTGTGTCTTAATCTGCAAGATGGTTTTGCTATTAAAAAAAAAGGTATTGCAATTTTTTCAAAGGTATTAAAAGGAAAGGATTTACCTTTATGGCCATCAATTATAGTGAAACAGTCTGGATATCTGTATGTTCCTTTTTTGTATATTCTCGACGGAGAAATTTTAATAGATTGGAGATATATTGGTTTTCGTTTGAATTCAGATAATCCCACATTTCTTCATTCACACTAAAAATTACAAACTAATCCCTGCATGAAATGTAGGGATTTTTTTTGAGTATTAATATAAAATATGCTATCATATTTAAATGTTTTCAAGTTTTTTGGCTACAAATGGGCAGGGATTTTTTTTGCCAGTTATTATGCTTTCAGCATTGATAGATAGTATCAATCCTTGCGCTATATCTGTCTTATTTTTAACTATTACTTTTCTATTTAGCTTAGGTAAAAACAGGAGATTTGTTTTAATATCTGGAGGTGTATATATTTTAGCTATTGCTATCGTTTACACATTGATAGGGCTAGGAGCTCTTCAAGCTCTTAGTTTTTTTAATGTTCCAAACATAATGGCGAAAGTTGGTGCATCTATATTATTACTTTATAGTGCAATTGGTTTAATAAATGAATTTTATCCAAGTTTTCCAATTAAATTAAAAATACCTGAAAGTTCTCACGCTACTCTTGCGAAAGTAATAGAAAAAGGTTCTATACCAGCATTTTTTGTTTTAGGGGCACTTGTGGCTATGTTTGAATTCCCATGTACCGGTGGGCCATATCTTTTTGTTTTGACATTACTTCATGATTATACGGCTTTTTGGAAAGGTTTTTGGTATTTGATTATGTATAACATTGTTTTTGTATTACCACTTATTCTTATACTTCTTTTTGCTACGAATAGTGTTATGGTAGAAAAGATAGATAAATTGCGTAGATTGGAAACAAAAAAGGCCCGTGTTATACTACTTCTTGTATTGATAGCATTCGGTATTTTTATATTTTTATTATAAATAATATAGGTTAAAAAGATTACTGAGATTTATTTTTTATAAGGTCCTCGGATCCCCGGGGCCCCGAACCCCGGCCAGACCATTCTAAAAAACAAATCTCAGTAATCTTTTAAATAAATTTATGTCACAAGATTTAAAATTAATGAGTTTTGAAGAACTTCAAAAAAAGATATCTGCTCTAAAAGAAAATAGGGGAGTTGATTTATCAACTGAAGAAGATTTGAGTGTCGCTGTTATGAACTTAATAAGTCTGGAAGAGCATTTCTTTTTTTCAGGAGCAAAGACTGGCAAGGGTGAATATTATGACATGTTAAATGAAGTACGAGAAATGAGAAAAGTTCTTCTTGCTCGCATGATAGATAAGACAGAAGCTGAGAGTTGGTGTATATCAAAGCATTTATTAGGAACAACGATGCGACTTATGGAAGTTGGTACTAAATTGCAAGGAGATGGTAAGACAGAAGATGCAAAACTAATGTTTACTTATGCATATAAGATTTTTAATTTATTTTTTGGACTTAGGTTAAAAATAATTAATACATCTGATGTGAAGGGAAGTTTAGAAAAAGAGAAACCAATGACATATGATGATATTATGAGTAAATTAGTTGATTGTTGCAAAGAGTAATGGGATTAATCCACCAAAATTTTTTACAAAAGATATATTACAAATTAATTTATTTATATCAATCATATAATCTTTAAAAGATAGGTAGATTAGATATAAAATTTAGGCGGATGAATCAAAAAAATATTTTTATATTAATAATTGGTCTTTTAGTTTTAGGAACGATTGCGACAGTATTGATCCGGTCTAAAGGTCCAGTTGTTGTTTCAACGAAATATGATACTTTTGTTCAATGTATCGCATCAAAAAATTTAACCATGTATGGAGCTGTTTGGTGTTCGCATTGTAAAGTGCAAAAAGAACTTTTTGGAGATTCTTTTAAATATGTACCATATGTAGAATGTACTGAAAATCCTAATGAATGTGTAGCAAAAGGTGTAGAAAGTTACCCAACTTGGATAGGGATAGACGGAACGAAATATATTGGAGTGCAAAGTTTAGAAAAACTAGCAGAGATAACTAGTTGTGAATTACCAATTTAATAGTATATAATGTGGATATGAATCCCGTTAGAAATTTATAAAACGGGAAAGTATTATTAAGTAACGATTATTTTCTATCTTTATATATGTAATATATGTACGGATGGTATGATTTCTAAACGGGATGAAACAAGCACGATTAGATCAATTAGCAGATAGTATATTTGCTATAGTTATGACTATTTTGGTATTTGAAATACGTATACCTGATTTTATTGGTGTTGTTAATGAGCAGACTCTTTTAGATGCTTTAATTAATCTTTCACCGATATTTTTGAGTTATCTTTTGAGTTTCTCCCTTCTTTTTACTTATTGGAGGTCTCATCATTTTATAGAATCAGTCTTGGCAAAAAATATTGATACTAAATTTTCCAACATTAATGCTGTTTTCTTTTTCTTTATTGCTTTAGTACCATTCTCTTCTCACTTTCTCGGCAATTATGCTTATTCTAAAACTGCTATAATCTTTTTTGCTTTGAATATTATCTTTATAGGGTTAACTATATTTAAAATGCGTCAATATGTCATTAATTCTAAAACTATTGAAAATGCAGAATTTACAAAATCAGAAAATGAACATGCAAATATGCGTATATTATTTCCAGTAGGAGCTGCATTTATTGCTATATTTGTATCATTCTTTAGTAGTAGCCTTGCGATTTTATTATTTACGGTAGCGATATTATTTAATTTATTGGAAAAAAGTACGAAACGCACTTTTATGGTTATTGATATTTTTCGTAAAGGGTATTAGATAAACTATGGATTCTAAAAAAGAAATAAAAGCTTGGCATAAAGTTAAAATTAGTGATAGATTTTTGAATGCATTTAGAGGTATGTATGTTTTTTGTAAAACTTCAAGACATTTATACATACTTGTATTTAGTGTAATAATAGTAGTATTTTTAGGTTTTTATTTGAAAGTTTCTAATTTTGAATGGATAATGCTTGTTTTTTCTATTGGTTTCGTTATTGTATCAGAAGTATTTAATACAGCTATAGAGATAGATATAGATCTAACATCTCCAGAATATCATCCTTTTGCTCGTGATACTAAAGATGTCGCTGCTGCAGCAGTAGTATTGTCTATCTTTACTGTAGCAATTGTTGGAATTATTATTTTTTTACCTAAAATTTTTTAATATGGTAATATAAAACTATGAATAATAAAAAAATTCTTTCAGAAAAAATAATTATAGAATTTTATACGGGATGTATATAAGAGTTAAAGTTTTTTCTTCTGCCAAAAAAGAAGTATTAAAGAAAATAAATAATGATCATTTTGAAATTTCTGTAAAAGAAAAAGCAGAACGAAACCTTGCTAATGATCGTATAATAGAATTATTATCTATTTATTATAATATATCAAAAAACAAAATTCGTATTGTTAATGGACACCATAGTCCTACTAAACTTTTATTTATTGATATGATATAATTTAAATATGGATCAAGAGTTAAATAAAAAAATAGAAGAACAGGGAGTTAAAATTGATGCGATTTATAAATCAGTAGAAAAAACAAGGAAATATTTTCTTATGATAATATGGATTACAGTTTTGGCTGTCGTTATACCGATGGTGGGATTAATTTTTGTAATACCTTCATTTTTAAGTAATTATACAAGTACTTTGGGTGGTCTTGGTATTTAAATTAAGTTTAATTAAGAGAAGTGTAATATTATTAGTTTAACAATATATTTTATGGCAAAAGGAATGACACATAAAAAAGAGGCCAAAAAGGCAAAAAAAGCAAAGAAGAAATAAAGTAAAAATCCTCAACTTTTAGTTGGGGATTTTTCATATATAATGTAAAGATGATTAATAAAGTTTTAAAAGAGATAATGTCTAAAAGAGATAAGAATAAAGCAAAAATACTTTCAAGATTTTTTAAAACAGGAAAAAGACAATACGGGGAAGGAGATATATTTTTAGGATTAACTGTGCCTATCTCTAGAAAAATAGCCCAAAAATATAAAGATATCTCAAAAGTTGAAATAGCATTGTTATTAAAAAATAAAATTCATGAAGTTCGGTTGATAGCTATTCTTGTACTAGTATATAAATATAAAATAGGGTCAGAAGAAGAAAAAAAAGAAATAGTAGATTTTTATTTGAAAAATATTAAGTATATAAATAATTGGGATTTAGTAGATTTATCTGCACATTATATTATTGGAGATTATTTATTAAAAAAGAATAAAAAGGATATTTTATTAAAACTTGTTCATTCGAAAAATTTATGGGAACAAAGAATAGCTATTATTTCTACTTTTGCATTTATAAAAAAGGGAGATATAAAATGGACTTTTAAAATTGCTAAGATGTATTTAGACAATAAACATGATCTTATTCATAAAGCTACAGGATGGATGTTGCGTGAAGCAGGGAAGAAAAACTATATAGAATTATGTAAGTTTTTAGATATTAATTTACACAAAATACCTCGTACAATGCTTCGTTATTCGATAGAAAAATTTCCAGAACATATTAGAAAAGAATATCTTAAAAGGTAGTTTAATATATTTAACGTTTATGATTATAATTTGGTATTATTAATATATGTTAGCTTTCACAGAAAAAGAAAAAGTTTTAATGCAAAAATTAAATACACCAGCAAAAGTGCAAGATTTTTTGAATGGATTAAAGTTTAATTTTGAAAAGAATGGTAAGCAAACCTTAAAATCACCTTTAAATGTTCTACGAAACAAAAATGCACATTGCATAGAGGGAGCTATTTTAGGTGCTTATATGCTCTCTTTGCATGGTTTTAAGCCTTATATACTACATTTAAAGACAATAAAGGGAGATTTTGATCATGTGATTGCTCCATTTAAACAGTATGGTCTTTGGGGTGCATTATCAAAGACTAATCATGCTGTTTTGCGATATCGTGAACCAATTTATAAAAATATACGTGAACTTGTATTGTCTTATTTTCATGAATATTTTTTAGATAGTGGTTTAAAAACTTTACGAAGTTATTCTAAGCCTCTTAATTTAAATATATTTGAGAAAGGTTGGGAAACAGAAGAAGGTGATCTTTGGGGTATAGACGAAGAATTAGATAAAATAAAACATTATGATATTGCACCTAACATTATTTTAAAAAATCTTAGACGTGCAGAAAAAATAGAAATAGAAGCTGGAAAAATTGTAGAACAAAAAAGATAATTTTTTTATGCCCAATTTTTGTTTATTATTTTCTCTACAAGTACCTTAGGAGAACCGTAATATAATTTATTAAATGTTTCTATCTTGTCTTTTGTGGCAAGTGGAAATTTTGAAGTTTCTGGCGAAATACCCATACCAGAAAATGCATTACTTGTTTTACCATCTATCATCAGCTTTATATAAAAATTAAATTTAGGTAAGTTGATAAAATCTTCAACTTCAAATGGGATAAACTCTTTTGTTAATATTTCAGCATCTTCTGCGCCAACTTCAAAAGAAAGAATCGTACCAACATTTCCCAAAACTGCATCTTTTATATTCTCTGGTAGTTGAGCTAAATATTGATTGGTTATGTGTACACCTAACCCATATTTTCGTGATTCGGAGAGCATGCTGATAAATGTATCTGTTGTGAAGTTCTGAAACTCGTCTACATACAGATAAAATGGCTGGCGATCACCGGACTCTTTGTGCGCTCTCTTTAATATTCCAGCTTGAAGCTTTGATAGGATTATCAATCCAAGCATGTGAGCATTTATATCACCAATTTTGCCTTTTGAAAGATTAACAAGTAATATCTTTTTGTTATCCATTAAGTTTTCAAAATCAAAACTGCTTTTATGCTGTCCTATTATATTACGCATAAGAGTATTGTTCATAAATTGCCCAAATTTTGACATAAAATAATTAAGCATTTCGCTTTTATGAAAATCTGATGTTTTAGACATTTGTTTTGTCCAGAATTCTATTACTAGAGGATCTGTTAAGTATTTTCTCTTCTCCATCTCAAAATTATGATCAATAAAAAGTTTTGGTATTTCTACAAGACTTCCACCGTCTGGACCCGCCATGATAGTAAGAGCCGCATTTCTAAGCCAGTGTTCAAACTGGGGACCGATAATACCCGTCCTTTGTGGGTCAAACAGTTTATAGAATATTTGGATGCATTCATTAACTAGGAAATCTTTTTCTATTTCAGAATGAGTCTCAAGTATATTAAGCCCGAAAGGAAAATTAATATCACTTGGGTCAAACAAGATCACATCCTCAAGTCTGTCTTTTGGTATATTTTTAAGCAACCAATCTATGGATTCTCCGTGTGGATCAATAAAGCAAACACCATTCTTATTTTCAATATCCTGTAAGCACATATTTTGATAGATAGTTGATTTACCCACACCCGTTTTACCGACCATATACATATGACGCAATCTATCTTTTTCAGCATATTTAATAATGGTCGTCTTACCGTGATATTTATTTATTCCAATAGTTATGTTATTCATAAATTTATATATTATTAATGTTTAAAGGCTTTTTATTAAAGTAGTTATCGTCTATTACGGGTTTTGTTTCATTATTGATTCTTTCTTGAATTCGGAATTCCTTATTAGCAATTCCAGTGAGAATTTCATTCTCCTTGCTTATCTTATCTGTAATAATATCTTTTGTTTCTGGACTTATATAATCAGCTATAGACAAGAGCATTTCATTTTCTTGTAGAAATATACTATTAACCTGTTCAAGTGAGAGAGAATTACTTATGCCATTTTGTTCTTCTCCACCACTGAAAGAGATTTCTGTATTTTTTAGTTTTTCATCATCATTCATAAAATTTTATTATTTATTTAATAATGTATTCACTAATAAAGATTCACACGTTTCTTCAATAAATCTTTTCACGGGGCGTGCTCCGAATCTTTCATCAAGTAATGGTTTAATTTTCTCTTCAAGTTCTTCTTCATTTATGTCAAAAGAAACATTGTGTTTAGTTAACCTCTTTTCAACTTTCTTTATTTCAAGTTTAGCTATATCTATTAGATTTGGCAGAGTAAGTGGATTAAAAACTAGAATACTATCAAAACGATTTATAAATTCTAGCCTGAATATTTTTGCTAATTCAGGAATCATCTTTTCTTGTATAAACTTTGTATCCATAATATCTTCTCCCTTATTAAATGCTTCCAAGATTACACTTACTCCTATGTTGGAAGTTGCCATGATTATAGAATTGCAAGCATCCACTGTTTCGTTTTGCCCTGATGTTAATCTTCCATCATCTAGAACTTGTAAAAATATATCAAAAATCTTTGGATGAGCTTTCTCTATTTCATCTAATAATATTAAACAGTGCGGTTCTTTCTGTAATGCGTTTGTAAGAGCTCCACCAGCCTCATAGCCACTATATCCCGCTGGGGCTCCTATGAGTCTCTGTACAGTATGATCTTGCCCAAACTCCGACATATCAAATCTCATAAAGCTTTCCTGTCTTCCGAACATTATTTCAGAAATTAATTTAGCTGTTTCAGTCTTTCCAACTCCAGACGGTCCCAATATTAAGAATGATCCCAACGGCTTGCTCGGATTTCTTACTCCCAACTTTGCTCTTTGTAATGTTTGGATTATTTTATTAACTGGCTTAGTCTGATTAATGATTTTAGAGTTTAATGTTTGATTTAGATTCTTTAATATTTCTATTTCGTTTCCACTAAGTTGCATTTTAGGTATACCTATTTTACTCGAAATGATATTGGAGATTATCTCATCTGTTAACATCTTTTTATTCATAGATTTGGTAAGTACAATTCCTTCATCCATAAGACTAATGGCTGCTTGAGGTAGTTGCCCCAAACTTGGGAATTTTTCTACATAAGAAATAATATCTTGCATCACGATTGAAGAAACAACAATTTTATGATCTTTATTGAGTTGTGCTAATTTACTTTCCAATATTTGAATTTGTTCAAAATTGTTCTGCTTTTTTAACCTAACTGTTTCAAAAACTTTTATGAACGCTGGATATTCACGTTCTATAAAGTTATATTCTTTTGGTTCCATCGTAAGAATTACCTTAACTTCTGGATTTTTAAGAACGTCATAATATAACCTAGCTATATTTTGTAGCAGGCTTGGATTTCCATATACGCTTCTGCCAAAGTTATCGATAAATAAAACGCAAGAAGGTAATTCGTTCATTACATTTTTAAAATAAATTCCTTCTTCACTACCACTATCAAACCTAAATAAATGTTCATTGCCCAACTGAACAAAGCCCAATTGTTTATATCTATCTTGCTTAATCATCTTTTCAACCCATCCATATATAAGACTTGTTTTACCTGTGCCACTTAAACCAACTACAATGACATTGTTATTAATGCTTCGATTCACAATTCTAGTTAGTCGATCCATTTCATCGATTCTTCCCATAAATTTTGAGAATTTACCTAAAGCAATTTCTTCTCGCAGGTCGTGATATTCGGTTTTTTTGAAAGTTTTCATTTATTTTAGGCTGCTATTTTTAATGTTATTCCGTTTAAATTCCTTTGTTGGTATATACTTGAAATCGATTTCGTTGATTTAGTTTCTTGTTCTTCTTGGTTTGTATTTGAAATTGATCGAGAATTTGATGGTTTAAAACTTCTTAACTCCGCCCTATTTTGAGATATTCCGAGAATTTGTAATAAAATATCATGACCATCAAGAGGTTTAGCTTTAAAGCTTTCCTCTGTAGTTCGTTTTTCCTCTCTTGGTTTTTCTGAAAATATCTGGGCATCACTTCTTATAGTGCGATCAACTTTATCTCTTTTGAAATTCAATACTATAGCCTCTCTGTTGCTTTTTTGTGTTTTTTCTCCTTGATTTTTTACCGCAATTTCTTCTTTGTTTATGTTTGATATTTTATTTACTTCTTTTTTGGGATTAGTTTTCTCTGCAACAGGCTTGGTTGCCTCAACCTCAACATTCCTTAAATTAGGTTTATTTTCTGTAGTTTTGAAAGGTAAGACATTATTTCTAACTTCCTTTTCTGTTTTAATATTAGGAAATTGTGCCTTCTCAATTGTCGCTTCTTTCGTGACTACCTTGTTTTCCCTTGTACTAGCTACTTTAATATCTTTATCATTATTTAAAACAATTTTTTCGGGTTTTTCTTCTTTGTCTTGAATCTTTCTTTCAGTTATTATTCTTTCTGTAGTTATATTTTTGAGTCTCGTATTATCAACTTTCTCAATAGTCGGATTTATATCTTTTACTTTTGTTTCTATTACAACCTTTTCTTCACCTTTAATTACGTTAACAATACTTTCTTTACTTTGTTCATTTTTTTCCTCTTTAGTATTCTCTACATTGATACCTCTAACGTTTTGAGTTTCATTTTTATCACTACGAACCACACCAAGAACAGTTTCTGCTTTTCCTATAACTTGTGTCTCGGTATTATTAACTATGACTTCTTGTACCAAATTACTTTCACTTTTAACGCCCTTATTTTCGGTAACATGCTTTGCATCCACGACTTCACTTAAAATAGTTTCAGTTTTACTTGTATCGTGTGGTCTACTATCTACTGCTTTTACTACAACATCAGAACTTTGCACTTTCTCAACTATTTCTTCCTCCATTTTGGCTTCTTGCAAAATGCCATTTCTTTCTGTGATTTCACTTATGTTTACCACTTGCTGTTCTTTGCCCTGTTTTTGAATATGTTCCGTATTAAATACTTGCTTAGTTTCATTTATGTCTTTTTGATTTTCAATCTTGTCTATATTAACTATGACTTGCTCTACTGGCTCCTTCTCAAATCCTTTCTCTATTTCTATAGTTTTTTCCTCAATATCTTTTTCTTCCGTTATGGTTCCAGCGACTTCATTTTTAATGTCTATTTCTTGAGTAATATTTTCAACAACCATTTCATTAACAAATATTTCTGGTTTAGTAGTTTGTTCGGACCTATCAACTATTGTTGTCTCAGTAACGATAGCAGGTGCCTCTACGTTTTCGGATATATTTTCAACGTCTTTTATTTCTTCCACAGTAACTACTTTTTCCGCCTGTTCATTCAGAACTGGCAATGTTTCTGTTTGCGTAATTTCGGTAAATATTGGTTCGTCATTATATCCTAGTAATTCACGAATTTTATCCTCAAGTGTCATTACTCTTTCTGTTCTTTCTTCTGTTTTAATTATTGGTTGTTCAACATAGGATATTGTTTTTTCATCAACGATTTTCTCCAAGCTCTCAGTCATTTTTTCTTCTTGATTCTGTTCTGTTTTTTGAACACTGTCTAATATATTCACGGTTTCTTCTTCTGGAATAACTAGTTGTTCTGTTGTATTTACCTTACTTTCAATCACTATCTGCCAGGCATTATAAATATTCTCTATATTTACAAGTTCCTCTTGAATATCAATATTAAGGGGCGTATTAACCTCTTCTTCTGCTACTTCTTCAATATCAGTGAGATCTATTTCTAGTTCAACCACATTGCTACTTGATTCATTTTCAATAATTTCGATTATTTGTTCAATTTCTTGTTCATTTTCAAGCTCCGCCTCTAACGTTTCTGCCAGCAAAGACTCTTCCGCTATTGTTTCTTTTGATACCGTTTCTTGTTTATCTATCTCTATTTCAAGGCTTAAAATTTCTTCCTCTTCTTTTGCTCCGTCTATCTTATCAATTGGTTTTTCTTCTTCTTTTTTTTCTTCACGTGTCCATGTCTCTACTTCAAGAAAATTTCCTTCAGTGTTTATTCTCACAGCGGCAGAATGAATCTTCTGCCCTTCTTCCGTTTTTTCTACCCAGTCTAGAAACCTAAAAGGTTCTTCAGGGTTGTTTTTTATGTGGTCAAGTAAAGCATGGTGACTTTGTGTTTGTATATTATTTTCTCCGTTCCGCTCCGCATTTTTTACTATTTCAGTGATTGACTTTCCATTTGGATCAAATACTTCTTTGCCATTAGTTTTCCAAGTTTCAGTGTGTGTAAGAGTATAACTTTCCTTGGATGCTCCAGTCGTATCTGCTATAAATTGAAGCAAATCTGTGTTTTTTTCAAGTTGAATTTCTTTAATTTCAATATCTTCTACAAATTTCTCTCTATTTTCTTCATCTATCAGAGTTTTTTCTTCGTCATTATTTTCGTATTCTGGCGTTTGGAGAACATGTTCAAAAGTATCCGGAGAAAATTCCTCCATTTTTTCATCGATTTCTATATCTTCTATTGTTGTTTCAAAATTCCCCATATTTTTTCTCTCTTAAAAACAAAAAAAATCCTGCTCGAGCAGAATTTGAACGTCTTCATTAAAAGGGAAGAATATCCTGCTCGGGAAAAACGAAATGATTGGTAATCGGACTTGTTCCTTACACTTATTAGTGTATAGGACTTACCGTAGCGGCACTGTACTGGAATTTAACCAGTTTCCCCAATCACTTCTTTTAAATTTTCAAATGAACATACTTAGTATATACTTACTTTATATTATGTCAAAAAAGGCTGTGGATAACAGAATAAAAATAATGGTTTTTGGAACCTTTGATGGATTACATGAGGGGCATCTTAATTTTTTTAAACAAGCTAAAAACTTCATTAAGAATTCATTTTTAATTGTTTCAATAGCAAGAGATGATAATGTATTTAGAATAAAAGGTTACAAAACAAAATTTAAAGATATAGAAAGACGAGATTTGGTAAAAAAGTGTAATATTGTAGATAAAGTAATAATGGCTGGCAAAAAAAACTATTTACGTCATATATTAAAAGAGTTACCTGATATTATTGCTTTGGGATATGATCAAAAAGCATATGTGAAAGAGTTAAAAAAAGACTTAAAAATTAAGGGTATTTCAATAAAAATTATAAGACTTAAACCTTTTAAAGAAAAAATATATAAGAATCACTTGCTTCACACCAGAAGCAAATCAACAAAAATTTATTTTACATCTTTGAGTCGTAAAGTGATGAAAAATCCGATTAAAAGTATTACACTTAGAACAAAAAAGAGGTATTCGAAAGAAGGAACTAAAAGTAGAATTGGAATTGCTATGAGTGGAGCAATAATAAAAGAAAGGGGATAGGTATTTCTGAAGAAACTAATTTCATCAGCATTTTTGTCAGTTATTTCTTTAAAGAAATAACTTTCGGCCATTACTTCAATTGTTGCACCACCAATACGAGTACCGAATAAAATTATTGCCCAAATCCAAACTTCTGGATTTTTAATAAATGGTATAAAAAAGGTAAATAAAATAGTAGTAAAAAATCCAAGTAATAGTATTTTTCTCTCTCCTATTTTGTCAGAAAGTTTTCCTAGTGGAAAATCTAATAATATAAATGGTATCAACATTATAGTAAAAATAAAACCAATTTGTTCCCAATTAAAACCAATATGTTCATATAGATATATAGGGGTATAAATAACCATCCAAGCAAAAAAGAATTTTAAAATGAGATTTATTAAATAAATTTTTGATAAACTACTATTTTTTATAAAAGTTTTTATAGTTTTTAAAATTGGTTCTTTTATGTATTTTGGATCTTTAAAATCATGTAGAAAGAAAACAAAAATAAACGAAGTTAGAAGCATAATTCCTGCTCCGAATAAATAAATACCTTGAAAAGAACTCTTAGCAATAATTGAACCAGAAATCGTTTGAGCAATTACCCATGCAAAATTTATAATCATTAAATAAAATCCACGAAATTTGCCTATATTTGAATTTTTAGAAAAATCTTCAATAAAAATATCAAGCGAAGCAACGATAAAATTAGTTGAGATGAAATAGGCAATAATACCAAAAATAGAAGTAAATACATTATGACTGAAAGCTAATGTCAGAAGTGATAGAAAGCTAAGTATGGTAAACATTAAAATAGTAAAACGATTACCCAAGTTATTTAGGATTTTTGGCATTTTTAGTAGACCAAAGATTGAGATAATTGAAGCGATTATATAAACAATACCTACATAATATTCATTGATATAGGTAGATAAAAAACTTGAATTGATATACGAAGTAAGAGCTAATGGAATAGAAAACAAAAAACCTGCTAGATATATTATTTTTCTGTCGTGTTTTATTTTCATTATTTTTGTAGATTTTTACGTACTTAATACTACAGGGATAACTAAAGGCCTTTTTGCTGTTTTTTGATATAGGAATTTTGAAACTGTTTCACCCAGGTTGGCTTTTATTTGATCAATGTCAGGAGAGTCGTTAGTAGATAAATTTCCTAAATTATTAGGTATTTTTAATATAGTATCTTCTACTCCTTTTTTTATTATTATTCGTACTTGACGTAAAAGTTCTTGGTTTTCTTTCAAATATACGAATCCACGAGAAATTAAATCTGGAGACTTTTTTAATTTTCCAGTTTTTTGATCTATTAATGCTATTATCACAAACATACCATCTTGTGCCAACATTTGTCTGTCTCGTATAACAACATTTTGTACATCTGAAATAGCAAGCCCATCTACCATCATTGGGGCTGATGGAGCTTTTTCTTTTCGTAATATCATTTTTTCTCCATTAGCAGAGATCTCTATAATAGAACCATTATCAGGTACAATAATATTTTCTTCTGGCATACCCATCTCAAGAGCGAGTTCTTTATGTAATTCTAACATAAAGTGATTACCATGAATTGGTATAAAAAATTTAGGATGAGTTTTTTTATGTAGCCATCTAATATCTTCTTTATTGCCGTGTCCTGTAGCATGCACAAAATCTTCTCCTGCTGTACGATAACTTACGATTTTGACTCCTTGTCTTGATAGATTATCTTTTATTTTTTGTACGGCTCTTTCGTTGCCTGGAACGATAGAAGAGGAGAGTATTATAGTATCTCCTTTTTTAATTGAAAATTTCATATTAGATTTATTTGCTGCACGAGAAAGTGCTGAGAATTCTTCACCTTGAGCTCCAGTCATAAGAACTACCATTTTATTTGGAGGATAATTATTTGCTTCTTCTATCGGTATTATTGTTCCTTTTTTAGGTTTAAAAAAGTTAGCTTCTATAGCAACGTCTATGTTTGTTTTCATAGAGCGTCCATCGATTGCTATCTTTTTCCCTAGAGTTTCTGCGACTTTAATAACATGAGTTAGACGAGTAATAGATGAAGAAAATGCTGCGATTATTATTCTTCCATTTATTTTTTTTATTAAATTTTCAAGTCCTTGATGTACTTTTATTTCAGGTAAAGAAAATCCTTCATTTTCAATATTTGTGGAGTCTGTCATTAAAAGAAGGACTTTTGCATTATTAAATATAGAATATTCTTTTTCTTCTTGTTCTGATACTACACCATTTATTTGGTCTAGCTTATAATCTCCTGGTGTTACTATCCAACCATGATTAGTTTCTATAATTATACCCATTGAATCAGGAATAGTATGAGTCACACCAAAAAAATGAACTTTTATTTTTCCACATATTACTGTTCCATCTTTTTCTACAACATGTTCTTTTAGAGCTTCTAATTGTGGAAATTCTGCTTGGCGTTTTTTCATTAGTAGTATAGAAATATTTCGAGAATATACTGGTGGATTACCTATACGTGAAAGAACAAGTGGTACACCACCGATATGGTCTAAATGTCCATGAGTTATAAATAAACCACGTATTTTTTCTTTTCTTTCTTCTAAGTAAGTTGTATTTGGAATGACATAATCGATTCCTGGTGTTTCTTCATTTGAAAAATGCATACCTGCATCGATTATGATGATATCATTATCTATTTCGATTGCGGTCATGTTTTTTCCTATTTCTTCAACACCACCTAAAGGAATAATGCGAATTACACCCGCTTCTAATGGTGGAATTTTATTTTCATTAGCATTTTTATAATTATTTTTATTTCTAGATTGCCCATAGCTTTTTTTAGTATATTGGTAAGTAGAATTTTTGGTTAGTTTTTTTCTTTCTAGATTTTTATTATTTATATGTGTGTTATTACGTAAATTATTAGCTACATTTTTATTTGTAGCTTGATTAAATGTTGTTTTATTTTCTCCACCTACAAATTGTCGGACAGGGTTTTTTTCTTCAATACTGAAGGCGCTGAAAGGCAGTCTAGTTTTTTTCATCCCGTTTAGAAATTATACTATCCGTACATTATTTTAAAATATAAAGATAGATTATTTTTGTTATTTTTATAATTTTCCCCGTTTTGTAAATTTCTAACGGGATTCATTGTTTTTGTTAATAATAGTTATTTAGAAAAGATTTTCCAAACATTGTCTACTTTAGTATACCATAAATATGAACCCAAAAATCTATTTCCTGGTGTTATTATATTCTTCATAGAGAATCCATCTAATTCTTTTGAAACAAGATAAATAAAACTAGGGCTATATAGAAAGATGGCTGGCATATCTTTTTTTATTTCATTTTCAAATTGTGCATATTTATTAATTTTTTCCTTTTCGTTTATGGTTGTTGATACGTCTCCTAATATTTTATCTACTTTTGCATTTGTATACATAGCTACGTTTAATCCTGGGTCTTTTCTTTGAGATGAATGCCAGAAAGCAAATAAATCGGATTCATGATTTATAATTTCTCCAAATAATAAAGCATCATATTTGCGTGGACGAATAACTCCTTCATTTAGATTTCCAATTTCAAAAGTTTTTATATTGACTCGTATACCAATATTCTCTAAATTTTGTTTTATTAATAGAGCAGTTTTTGCAAGTTCTGGTGCATTTCCTGTTGATATAGAAAATTCTAAGTTAATTGTAGTCTTCTTTTTCTTTTCAGTAGTAGTTTTTTCTAAAAATCCACTTTCATTCTTTTTCCAACCGTCTTTTTCTAAAATGCTGACTGCTTTTTTTGTTTTTTCTTCTTGAGAAATACCATCTTTTTCTTCTATTTTTTGATAAGAAATAATATTAGATGGTATTGGGTTATCTATAACAATACCATAACCACTCAATACCTCATTAACAATTTTATTTTTATCTATAGCTAAATTTATAGCACTTATTATGTTTTTATTAACAAAAAGTTGATTTTGATTTTGATTGAAAAAAAGCCCAAATATTCTTGGAAGAACAGAAGATTCTATTCTATAATTTTCTTCTCTTAATATTTCTGCTTTTTGTGGAGTAATAGAACTTATTTGATCTACTTCTCCTCTTTCAAGGGCTGATATTAAATCATCCTCATTTGAATAAAAACGTAATGTTATATTTGTGATATATGGTTTACCAAGTGCAAATTCTTTGAAGGATGTTAAGTTATAAGAAGTTATTAATCCAGATGACTGTTTGTTATTTTTTGAAATTTTATAAGGACCTGAACCTATTGGGTTTATATTGGCATCGTTGAGTTCTATTGGGGAGCCATTCCATAAATAAGCTGGCATTATACCAAGTGTTGTATTTTCCAAAAATGAGGCATATGGCTGTTTTAATATAAATTTTATTGTTTTCTCATCTATTTTTTTAGTAGTAACACCATCCCAATTTCTTTTTTTGGAACTTTTTGTAATTGGGTCTTTAATTTTATTTATAGTAAAGATTAAATCATCAACAGTGACAGGTTTTTTATCGTGGAAAAATATATTATCTTTTAATGTAAAAGTATAAGTTAGATTATCTTTCGACACTTCATATTTTTGAGCTAAATCTAATATTAGAGCACCATCAGAATTTTTTCTCATTAATCCAGAATAAATAAGTGAAACTAAATCTTGATCTACATCAGAAAATGCTAAAGCTGGGTCTATAAAACGTGGTGTACCTATTATACCTTCTGTAATTGTTCCTCCCTGCATTGGTATTTCTATCATGAAAGATTTATTTATACTTTCAAGTATAAATAATGTACTAATACAAAGAACAAGAACAAAACTTATAAAAACAAAATACTCTCTTTTTGAAAAATGAGAGATTGCTTTTTTTAATTCTTTTTTTGATGGCAATGATTTAAGTATGCGAATGAAAAAATTTTCCATAAAACTAAAATTTAATACAAAACACTATTTAGATTTGCTTTAGACCTTTTTTATTATTATAGCGAGAAGAGCAGATAAAGTAAAAAGAATTCCACAAACAATAGATAAGTAGAAAAGAAATCTTTCAAAACCTCGACGTGTATGGTGAAAAGCATTAGCATCGCTTCCTCCAAGCGCGCCGCCTAATCCTGCACTTGACTGTTGTAATAGTATTGCAGCCACGAGTATTACGGAAAGTATTATTTGTGCATAAGGTAATATTGTAGTTACTAATTGCATAAATACCAGTATTCCATAAATTTACTCAAAAAGCAACAATACTTATAAAGTATTGTCTTTTTTATTAGAAATTTTATATAATACAAATTATGTCACAACAAAAAATATCAACCTTAAGTAAAGAATTACAAGCAAAAATTTTTATGGGAGAAAGGGATTATAAACCTGATCCTAAAACACCTATTACTAATTGGCTTGTTGATACCAAAAGACATTGCAATGGAGGCAAGACAGTTAACGCAGGTCTTTGGCTCAAGAAACATACCGATGATGGAGGAAAAATATTTTTAACTATGTCGGGAGCTGGCTCTTCTTTTCAGCAGGGTATTATGATTTCTGAACTTATAAGAGCTCAAAAGATAGCAGCTATTTCTGTGACGGGTGCTAATTTGGAGGAAAGTTTATACAGACTTGTTGCGAATAGTCACTATGCTTATATACCAGACTATGTTGAGTTGACTAGAGGAGAAGAAAAGGAATTGGCTAGAGCTGGACTTCGAAGAATCACAGATACATTTTTACCAGAAGATGAATCAGTGAGAGTAGTTTTGCCAGAATTAGAAAAATTATGGCGTGAAGCTGAAGAAAACAATAAGCCACTTTTGTGGCATGAATATTTCTTTCAACTTTTTGAAAGAAAACTTATAACTTTTGATCCAACTGCAAACCCGGATGAGTGTTGGCTTTATCAAGCATATTTAAATAAAATCCCAGTTTTTGTTCCAGGTGTAGAAGATTCAACGATGGGAAACATTTTTACTCAAGCATCTTATAATGGTGATCATCCAATATTATCTAAATATAAATTGGAAAAACCAATAAGTCTGAAAATAATTCAGCATTCGTTTAGCTATATGCATCGATTAGCAGAATGGTATATGGATAATACAAAAGAAAAAGGTTTGGCATTTTTGCAATTGGGTGGAGGTATAGCTGCAGATTTTCCTATTTGCGTAGTTCCTCATATTAAAAAAGATTTTCTTTGGAAGGAAACAGAAGAAATACAAGAGAAGATAGTACGTTCTTGGGCAGGATTTATTGAAATTCATTCTTCACCGATGAGTTTTGGTTCATATTCAGGAGCCGGTTTTAAAGAAAAAATAACTTGGGAGAAATTTGAAGTTGATGCTTTTGGAGAGCAAATATTTGGGGATTATACAGAGCACTTTCCAGATATAGCCGCTATCATATTGGGTAAATAAAATTATTGTATTAATTTAGAAGTGTTGCTATACTATACATATGGATGATTTAATTAAAAATGTAGATATTGAAAAAATAGCTAAAGAGGGTGCCAAAATTTATGAACAAGTTAAAGATAAATATGAGCCTAAATATAATGGTAAGTTTTTGGCGATTGAGATTGGTTCAAAAGATGTGTTTTTTGCAGAAACAAGTGCAGATGCTGTTGTTCTTGCTAGAAAAAAATATTCCAAAAAAATTTTTTATGTTGTGAAAATTGGTTTTGAAGCTGCTGAAACATTAGCTCAAATGTTTTTTGCTAGATGATTATTTATGATAAAAGGAAAATTTATTAATGAAAATGTGCCAATTGTTAAAATTACGTTGTCTTCTGGAAAAGCGGTATAAACTCCATATTTTATATTAGATACTGGGTTTACGGGAGATATTCAAGTTACAACTAAAGTTGCAGAAGAACTTGGATTAGAAATGATTAGTGTTACAAGAACAGGAATGGCGAGTGGGGAGATTATAACGATTCCGACTGCTTTAGCTTTTTCAAAAATGGAAGGTAAAAAAAGAGTAGTAAATGTTTTAGTTTCAAAAAGCATGTCTCTCGTAGGAATTAGTTTCTTAAAAAAATTTGACTATAAAGCAATAGTAGATTGTAAAAATAAGACTGTTACTTTAAAAAGAGTTTTAAAATAGAGTTGTGGATAACTATTTTGCTATTTTAGTAGGGGGGGGGGTATACTTATGGTGTTTTTTAATATGTAATTATAAGGTTAAATTATAGGGTTCTTTATTATAAATTGGCGTAAAAGTACTTGTCCCGTTAGAAATTTACAAAATGGGGTGAGATTATCAAATAATAAATTATCTATTTTTATATATAACATAATTATATGTACGAGTGGCATAATTTTTAATGGGATGAAAAAATATATTTTATCTTTGTTTTTATTAGGTTTTCTTTTAGCACCAGCATTTTCTTTTGCTCAAGTAGGGGACATTGATCCTAATCCTACAGCATCAGATTGTGTGGCATTACAAAACAATCTTAGATATAAAGATCGAGATATAAATAAAAATGGAGAAGTTTCAACTCTTCAAGATTTTTTGCAATCTAAAAATTATTTAAATTCTGAACCTACAGGATATTTTGGATTACTTACTCAAAAAGCAGTAAAAAGTTTTCAGAAAGATAGTGATATCAGTCCTACGGGATATGTAGGACCAGTTACAAGAGCAAAAATAAAAGCTTTGAGTTGTGGGGGAGATGTTTCAAATTCTGATTTAATTTCTTTCTCTATATCTCCAAATACAAAATTGAATGGAATGGTTTCTTTTTCTGGGATAATAAAGGGTGCATATTTTTTTGAAGGAGAAGCACAAGTAAATATTCTTAATTTAAATAAAAAAGTTTTAAAATCGAATTATATTACTGCGAAAGGTGAATGGATGAATTCAGGACCAGTAAGTTTTGAAGGGAGTATTGACCTAACTGGTTTATCAAATGGTTCAGCTTATATTGAAATTCATAATGGTAATATGACTGGTCTATCAAAGTTTGATAAGAGTGTTTTAGTTCCAATTATTATCACTTCTTTGACAGATGATGGTTGCTTACCAGGTGATATATGGAATAGGAAAACAGGACATAGGTGTGATGAAACTACTCCTGTAATCTCTGGTGTTTCTGGTCCTCAGACATTAAATATAAATCAGACAGGTACTTGGACAGTTACTGCATCAGATTCAAGTGGAGGGAATCTTTCATATTCTGTAGTTTGGGGAGATGAAGGAAATATATATCCAGTAGCAATGCCTCGATATGATAATATTCAACAGACTGCAACTTTTTATCATAGTTATGTAAAAGCAGGAGTATATGAACCGACATTTACTGTAAAAAATACTAGTGGACAAAGTGCAAAAACAAGTTTGAGTGTGAATATTGGAAGCACAGTATCTACAAATCATAATCCAGTACTTAATCCAATAGCTATTCCTACACCTATTTCAGTAGGTCAATCGGTCAACCTTAATTTTAGTGCTACTGATGCGGATAATGATGATTTAAGTTGGTCTACGAACTGGGGCGATAATACTCCTGTTGTGCTAGTTCCTTGTAGTATTCCTAGTAGACAGACCGGTGCTGGCTGGAATTATGCGATTCAACATACTTGGAGTACAGTGGGAACATACACTGTAAAAGTTACAGTGTATGATTGTAGAGGAGGAACAGCTGATACTTCGTTTAGTGTGAATGTGGGAAATACAGTATCTACAAATCATAATCCAGTACTTAATCCAATAGCTATTCCTACACCTATTTCAGTAGGTCAATCGGTCAACTTTAATTTTAGTGCTACTGATGCGGATAATGATGATTTAGGTTGGAATATAAATTGGGGAGATGATGATAATAGTGGTAGCACGTCAGGTACTTGCTCAATAGAAAATGGTAAAACTTGGGGATTTAATACTAATCATATATGGAAAAATGTAGGAACATACACTGTAAAAGTTACAGTTTCAGATTGTAAGGGTGGAACTGCTTCAACTAATTTTAATGTGAATGTGGGAAGCACAGTTACTAAAAATTCTGTCTCTTTAAATTCTGCTCTTGGGTCACAATCTGCAAATGTTTTAGATGCTTTAGATAATTCTAATGATAAAAAAACAGTAGAAGCAAATACAAATAATTCACAAAAATTAGTTTGCGGAGAATTTACTTTGACTTTGAAAAAGGGAATGAAAAATGAAGAAGTTAAATGTCTTCAAAAAATGTTAAATGAGAAAGGTTTCAAAGTTGAAGGAGTAGAGAAAGGTATGGAAACAACTTATTTTGGTTCTGCTACATTAGCTGCCCTTAAGGCATTTCAATCTAGTGGCAAACTTGCTATTGATGGAGTATTTGGACCTGCATCTCGTGTGGCCTTAAAAGCTATAACACAATAGTAAAACATAACTTTTAAGCTTAAATTTGTTATTATTGGTTATCAAAAACATCCTTTATTTAAAAGGGTGTTTTTAGTTAAATTTTTGCTTGACACTAGGCTTTGCTTCGTATATACTCTTTCCTAGGCGTCTATCTTTTTAGATATGGCGTTTTTATTTCAGTAGTCTTTGACAATTGAATAGCCCTGTTTAATCTACGGGGCAAATTGAGAACCTTCAACTTAGGTTGAAGAGCAAGTCTCATAATAAATTTGAGTAAGTATAAATAATTTTTAGAGCAAAGTTTGAACTCTAACGAATAACAAAAATAATTTCCTTACATAGTGTTGAAGACACTTAGCGTAATGAAGTGCTGTTTTTTGTTTTGTTTCGTTCTAATTATAAACCCGTACACCTTTTTTTAAAAGGTGTGGGGGTAAACTTTTAGTTAGAGTTTGATCCTAGCTCAGGATGAACGCTGGCGGCGTGGATAAGGCATGCAAGTCGAACGGACCTCTTTTTTCCCGAGATGCGATTATATCAAGTCAAAGGTCGTTTGAGGTTAGTGGCGAACGAGGTAGTAATACATAGGAACTTCCCCCAAAGTCGTGAATAATTCGTTGAAAGACGGACTAATACACGATGGTCCCCAAGACGCAAGTCGAAGGGTAAAGATTTTTCGCTTTGGGAAAGGCCTATGCGATATCAGCTAGTTGGTAGTGTAATAGACTACCAAGGCTATGACGTCTAGGGGAGGTGAGAGCCTGACCCCCACCGATGGTACTGAGACACGGACCATACACCTACGGGTGGCTGCAGTCGAGAATCTTCCACAATGGACGAAAGTCTGATGGAGCGACGCCGCGTGATTGATGAAGTCCCTCTGGGACG
>Ga0265292_1000409_pt1 | contig 63629 bp, 58 predicted proteins | sample Munlanlewell296A_FD_189080 | JGI IMG/M metagenome (GOLD analysis project Ga0265292, IMG submission 189080) | Leachate microbial communities from a municipal landfill in Southern Ontario, Canada - Leachate well 296A | ecosystem: Engineered > Solid waste > Landfill > Unclassified | place: Canada...
CCCTCGGGTAGGCCGCACGAGGTGCGCGGTGACGCGCATCCCAGATAGATGGCCGCATAGAACAGAATCCGGCTTACGGGCTTGCTGACCCGGAGGCTCCCTCTTCGAGGGGGCCTCCGGTATTTTTTCCTCTCCGCTTTACCGGGCCGCCTGTTCACTATAAAATCATTGCGGTTTATTCTGTTTAATTCCGTCTACAGGGAGGCGACTTGTCCCGCAAGAAAAAAGTAGATCGCAAAAGGGAAATCACACCGGGAAGCCGCGCGGATCTGAAATCAAAAAAGCGCCGCAGGCGTTCGGGCGTTTCCCGTTTTTTCAAAAGCAGGGTTTTTCTCATCGCGCTGGCCCTGGTGGTCATCGCCGCCGCGGTTGCCGCCGGTATATTGATCATGCGCCAGAGGGGCGATTCCGCAGCGCAGGCTGATACTGGCGAGATCGAAGTAACCGGCGTTACAACACAGAGCGGCGCAGATGTAAACGAGGTCCAGGTCGAGACGCCGCTGGCTTCGGCGACCGACCAGATAGTCGCATCGATGTCACTTGAAGAAAAGATCGGTCAGATGTTCATGGTCGGCTTCGAGGGTCCTGAACCCGACGCCGCGATAATCAGTGCCATCAAGGATAAGCACATAGGCGCGGTCATTCTCTTTACCCGCAATATCAGCAGTAACGATCAGGTGGCTCAGCTCGACGCTACCCTCCAGACTCTTGCCGTCCAGGCCAACCAGCCCGCGAAGCTTATGATCGCCGTTGACCAGGAAGGCGGCAAGACCCGCAGGTTCGAAAAAATCGGGCCGTATTATTCCCAGCCCATGATAGGCGAGATGCACGATGCCGCCCCGGACGCGGCGCAGCAGCAGGCGAGTTCGGCCGCGCGTGACCTGAAGAAAATTGGCATCAACACAAACCTGGCGCCGGTGGCGGATGTCAGTTCGGGCTGGGGTTCGACCATGGATGGGCGCAGCTTCAGCCAGGACACGGCGTTCACCGCCGAACTGACGGGCAGGGCCATCAAGGGTTACAACAATGCCACGACCATATCCTGCGCTAAACATTTCCCGGGACACGGTTCCGCCGATAACGACTCGGAGACGGCACTATCGACCGTGAGCAGCGACCTGGCCACCATCCAGACCACCGATCTTCCACCGTTCCAGGCGGCTGTCGCCGAGGGTGTGCCGATGATAATGGTCGCGCATCTCGTGGTGCCGGCTCTTGACGCGACGGAGACGCCTTCGTCGCTCTCGAAGCCGATCGTCACCGACCTGCTGCGTACCCAGATGGCGTTTCCCGGCGTGATCATCACCGACGACATGGAGATGGGGGCGCTGGCGGAGACGGAGACCATGGGGACAGCAGCCGTGGCCGCGGTCCTGGCCGGCAACGATATGCTCATCGTGGCGCATACGCAATCGAAACAGAACGAGGCTTACGACGCGATACTGGCGGCGGTCAAGGCAGGCAAGATAAAAGAGGCCGACATAGACAAGTCGGTGGCGCGTATCCTGGACATGAAGAAGAAGTACCGGCTGGAGAAACAGGCGGGTTAGAAAATCAGGTTGGCGCTCGCAGCTGGTCTTATTTCAGCTGATTTCCGGATACCGCAAATCCGCTTACCAGGAGTTTCCGTTTCCATCAACGCGCTCCACTTTCGAGTTGCTCCTGCGGATGATGTACACGGTTTTCGCGGAATCGCTTGCCTCGATGCTCATCTCAAAGCCGCTGCCTGAACCGTTGATGACCTGGATCTTTGAATTGAGGCGCGGGTCCATGGTTTGTAATTCCGAGGCGGAAGAGGCATACCTCTCGTTTTCCGCGTAATAACTCTCCTGCGCCATCTGGGCGTTTCGCAGGTTGTTCTGCGCGGCGAGGCGCGCGGCGCGGTCTTCGGGGCTGACCGCGTTTGGGTTGCCGGATGCCGTACTGACGGAACCGGTTTCGCTTGCGTCGCCGCCGCAGCCGCTCTCCATCAGCAGCGGCCATGCGAGGATTGCCGCTGTAAGAATCATGGCGATCGAAGTTCTTCTCATCTTCTTCACTCCGCTGTTTCCAGACCTTTGATTTCCCGCGCCGCCCAGGATGGCATTGTTATACCGATATTCTGTCCGAAGTACACATCTCACTTACCATTAACCAGTGATATTTTTTTATTCGCCGGGGGAGGCGGGAAGCCTTGTGATGTGATATGCGGTATGCGGTGGTATGAAGGTTGAAGATGCGGTGACTCTTACGCCGGCTGCTATTAAGCAGTGGCTGGGGTCAAGGCGCTGCCGGGGGAGCCACCCGTGTCTGATGGCGTTGGTGCCGTGGAAGAAACGGGTTCTGCACCTGCGGGTTCAGTGGCAGATGCCAACGTTTCAGCCGGCGCAGACTCGGCCTCGATTTTCAGGTCTGCCTGATGGTCTGGAGCATAAACCGGGCCGTTCTGATTGCCGCTGGTATCGGGTGATTCCAGCGTGATGCTGATGTCGGCCATGCTTCCTGGCGAGACACTTATAACCGTGGCTGTATCCCAGTTGTTAGCGGGGCCGTACCAGGTTTTTTCGTATGTTTTTGTCGCTGTCACCTGGCTATCGTAAATGTTCTCGTTTGGCTGGGCCAGAAGTTTGTAATCGCCAGGGGGGAGAGAAAGAAACGTAAAAGCGTTACCCATATAGCCGCCGACAACTCCATCCAGCATATAACCCGTCCGGACGCCGTCGACGACTTCGGTCCTGTCGGCCCTGTAGGCGAATATCTGGACGCAGGAGGACAGGCCGGCCGCGAAGCAGTTGTCGGAGAAGTTGGTGATTCGTCCGCGAATAATACCAGTAGGCATAAGTACCGCATCGACCCCCTGTGATCCCAGTGGCACCGGTGTTGCCAGGCTGGAATCCCTCACGTTGTTATACCATTCGTTGACCCAGCTGTATGCGCCGGACCGGGGCCCGGTGAAATTGATGGCGTAAGTGCTCGCGGTCATGACGTCCGGCGGCCAGGTCGGCCCGAACTGAACTGAATAGTATCCGTCCGTATCAGTTGTGAAAGGAGTCGGCAGGGGCCAGATGTTCGGGTTACTCAACGGTGTCGCGGTGATCAGGACTCCGAGGATTCCGCGTCCCCAGGGATCAGTCACGCGGCCCGAGATCGTCCAGAAGCCATTCGGGCTTAAGGGGCTGCCCGGCAGGAAGCCATCATCGTCTGGATCGATATATCCGGGAGGCAGGGGCGGGAAGGGCAGTTCGGCGATGATGACCGGCGTGTCCCGCTCGCAACAGTCAAAAGCGAAGCCATTTCCCGGATTTGAATAATCGTTATATCCGTATTCGGGTCCGGATTGTTCGGCTGGCGAGGCCGCCGCGGCGCCGACCGCTCCGCCATTGGGGGATTCATCAAAAACGACGCCGGATTCGGTATTGAAATTGACTACGGGCGATTCGTTGCTTCCGCTGAGTATTACAGCACCCAGAAGCGCGATTGCGACAAAGAAGAATAAAACGACAGGCAAAAGTTTTTTCATAAGCTAGGCAAACTGTTATTTTGCCAAGCACTCATACCAACCACCCCTGATCGGTATGGCGCCACAGCGACTCCCCCAGCCGGAGTGGTCACCCGTTTTCAGTTAAAAAATTATAATTCCAGGTGCGGTGTAAGTCAAACAAACATCTAGAGATACATCAAAAAATGGGAGTCTGGATAGAAAAGGGCGTGCAAGAATGAGCAAGAGGAAGAAAAAATCATACTTTAGTATGATTCTTATAGTCTGCGCTTGTATTAGAGTTGATCACGGGAGCTCCTGGCGCCTGACTGTGTGTGCTCACAGCCCTGTAACAAGGCGCTGGCGGCATTTCCTACCGTGCGCGGTTGGCGCCAGGTGACCCCTGTTCTTGATAGTCCATCTTTTCGGTCCGTTATCACAGTAAGACGATCATGCCGCTGATACAGCCTTGACGCGGGTTTCGAGTTTGAGTCCGGATGCCGGCCCGGCCTGATTTCAGTGGCTGCTGGTTACCGCTCCATGTTTGCCGGTACCGGGGCTGCCCGCGGCCTTCTTCTTCGTGTCCAGCCTGTTCAGATACAGCACAAATGCAACGATTACTGCTGCCATGGACACTGCAACCAGCAGGGGGTTGGCACCCATTACATCCGCGAGGTTTTTGTTTCCATAGTTGAAGTTACCCTCGAGCGTCGGCTGTATGTAGTCCCACGTGAGGACGAGAGTTATTGCCCCTGCGAGACCTCCGAGCGCGGTGACGAAGGCATCGATTTTCCCCTGGCCCATGGCGGCCAGCGCGGTACCAGGACAATAGCCCGCCAGCGCCCAGCCGACGCCGAAGATCAGGCCGCCGACGATTAGAGATACAAGGTAAAGAGGGGCGATTCCGATATGCGCCACCAGACCGATGCCTCCCAGCGAATCCACCAGGTACATTCCAACTGAACCTGTCGCGATAGCTATGAACAGGAACTTCATGATTGTAAGGTCCTTGAGTCTGAGCATGTTGACGATCATCGCGTAACTCGAAGCGCCGGATCGTTGCAGGAGAGCTCCAAAGGCGATTCCTGTAAGCAGGCCCACAACAAGCGCCTTCGTGTCCGTTCCCCCGACAGTGCCGGCCGCGTCAGTAGCGGTCTGTGCAGCATCACTTACCTGTGCGATTATCAATGCGGCCGCCGTCATGACGCCCTCCCTCTATAAATAAGCCGCGCGGTGAGTATCCCCGAGGCCAATATCGATACAGCAAAAACAAAACCGGCGATCGCCAGCTGCGCTACGCCGCTTAAAACCAGCCCGCTCGTGCAGCCTCCGGCGATCCGCGCGCCATACAGGAGCAGGAAGCCGCCGGCGAATGCGGCTGCGAACCGCTTGGGCCTGCTGTCTCCGAACCTGCTCGCCCAGAGTTTAGGCACCGCCCTTGTCGTCAGGCCGCCCTTGAGAAGCGCTGCGAGAAATCCGCCGGCGATCATTCCAACGGCAAGCATGACGAGCCAGTCGACGCTGGTAGGGATCTTCTGGGAAAGGTAGGCGTTCGTGGTCGGAAGGTCGGAGCCGACGGCCCGCAGTATCAGGTTGTCGACAAAGACATAGTTTCTCGAGACACCCAGCGCGGCGTAGGTCGCCACTGCAAAAGTGTTGAGCAGGCCCAGCAGTATGCCGCCGTACAGCCAGCCCATCCTTCGCGATGCCGCTCCTGACCCCGGCACTGCTGAATTTATATCAGTTGCGCTCATCACAACCTCCGTTAAAGTTATCAATAATTAGACATAAGTGGCCTGGAAAGGATTCCTCCCGCGCCAGGCGATGCCGGTGGGTATGTGTGCGGTTTTCGGCCTCAGGCAATTTTTCTCTCCCGTCCGTCGAGCAGCTCGAAGATCGCGTCTATGAACGCGGGAAGATCCTTTGGAGAACGCGAGGTGACGAGGTTGCCATCCTTTACTGCAGCGCCGCTTGTGTAGTTGGCTCCCGCCTTTTTCAGCTCCCCGCTCACCGTGAAAAAGCTTGTGGCGGTTCTACCCGCCATGATCCCGGCGGATATAAGTACCTGGGGCCCGTGGCATATTGCAGCGATGGGTTTCTTGTCACGATCGAAACTGCGAACGAAATCGAGGATCCGTTCATCGCGGCGCAGGTGCGCCGGAGCTTTGCCTCCGGGGATCACCAGTGCGTCAAAATCGTTGGCGCTGACTTCGCCGATGGTTGCGTCAGCCGCAACTATCGTGCCCCTTTTCCCTCTGACGCCTCTTTTATCATCCTCCGCCAAGCCGATAAGCGTTACTTTTGCTTCTGTTTTTTTCAGCGCCCTGACCGGTTCCACCAGCTCGGAGTCCTCGAATCCCGGAGCGATCAGGACAGCAATATTTTTATCTGAGAAATTCATTGTCCTCCTTGGGGAAAAGCGTGTTTCTTATACATGAATAGCCATTACAGGCTCTGTTTAAACCGGTTGTAAAGTTTTTTTTGCTTTTCTGTTGTCCTTTTGGCTATAGCCAGACCGAGATGGTACGGCTGTCCTTTTCCTGTCGCTTAAAAAAATACAACTTTTCGATTTTCAATATACAACCAATGGGCGATGTGCGGACGCCGAGGCTCTGGTAAATTTTCCTGGCTGGCAAGGATTTCATATGACGGACAAGGAGGCATTTATGAGATAGCAGTTTCGAGTGACCGTAACCGGAGTGAGCCGATATCCGCGGATGGGCTGGCCGGCAACGGTTGAAAAATCATATGCGAAATAAAGCTGACAGTAGCTGTCGTGGAGTTGACGTACGAGTTGAGGAAGTGATTACTGATGTTGACGCGGATGCTGGAGCAAAAAGCGGGCCGGACCAGGCCCGTGAGTGGAGCGCTTGCGTTGTATCGCAGGCTGGGTACATTCAGGGGAGGAACTGGCAGAGGCGGCCTGTTAAAGACATTCAGGCTGATTTCTGTTTCTATTGCCTTACTGGCGCTGGCCTGCTGGAACTGTCCGGGTAAGGCGATGGCAGCGCAGGACTGGGGATGGACGGTCAATGAGATGCCGGTATTTATCGGTCCGGGCGACCAGAAAAAACCTGCGCCTTCGGATCGCACGATCTTCTTCAGGGATTTCAACCGGAGTTCAATAGGATGGATTGTCAAGAAAGATCTGCATAACGGTTTACCCGAAGAGTCGGTCTATGGCCCGGGTATCCATGCCGGACCGGATGCCGACGAAACTTCAGTGGCCTGGCAGAACTCCGGCAACCAGGTTTGCAGGAGACCGGTCGCCGGCGGTTCCGACCACTGCCTGTCTTCATTCAGGGCCGACAGACTGGCGGTATCGGGTGATTACGCCGTCAGCGGCGGCGGCAGCAGCACGATCAGACTTTTCGATTTCAGCGCCATGAGTTCGAAAATAATCGATCAGTCCACTTTATCCGGCATGCGTTACGACCCGGATATCGATCGCGGCCAGGTGGTCTGGATCAAGGAGAGGGGTTATGCGGGGCGTTATTACGAACCTTTGATCGTCATGTACGACGTGAACTCAGGTATCGATACCTACATGACCAAAATGGGGGGCGGTACAGTTCCGGGAGGGGCCAGCAAATACCAGAGGAGAAATCCCGTGATCAGCAACGGACTTATCCTCTACCAGGAACGAATCAACGAGGCCGGGCGTGACTGGAACATCAACGCCGCGGCTATCGACACCCTTGGAATCACGATGGTGGGAGGCCCGGGAGACCAGATAAATCCATCGCTGAGTGGAAACATCGTGGTCTTTCAGGACAACCGCTCCGGTCATCCGGACGATGCTGGCAACTGGGTCGGCGAATGGGACATTTACATGAAGGACCTGGCGACAGGTATCGAGCAGCCTGTCTGCACCGCATCGGGTGATCAGGCCAACCCGGTAATAAGGGGAAACGTCATCACCTGGGAAGACAAAAGGAGCGGTAACTGGGATATATATGCCGCGGTTCTTTCGCCCGCCGAGGCGGACATGCAGTTGATGCAGAGTTTTGCCCCCACCCTTGTTCTCGATCGCGGCGAAGACTTCAGTCCCGTGGAAGTCGCCGCCATGGTGGCGGAGCCGGGAACCACCCTGATGGAAGGCAACCAGGAAAGACTGCGGTCACCAGAGACACTCACCATCGACGCGCTTGGTGGCTTCGGGGCTGATTCCTATCTGGATCTGGCAGGCGCGTGTGTCGTATGCGGAGCCCATCTGCCTGATCCTAATTTTGACAGATATATCTATACGCAGTACGTAAAGCCATATAACACTATCGTCGGTTCGGGGATACGTCAGGGAATCTACGGCAGGGTTATCCGCCAGGGCGACAGGACCGTGATCCAGTACTGGCTCAATTATTATTTCAACAACCATCCGATGATCAGTCACGAAGGTGACTGGGAGCTTGTCGAAGTGGAGCTGGATGGCGGAGGGCAGCCCGCGCGCGTTTCCGCGTCGCAACACGCCTATGGGAAGATGAGGCGCTGGCGGGATACGGAGACGAGGGATGGCCATCCGGTCATATATGTGGCCAAAGGCTCGCATGCCAATTATTTCGAGCCCGGCGATCACGCTGTTGAGCTGGGAGGGATATCCACACCGGTAGTTGTTGATGAAACTGACGGGTTCGCGGAAGGTATCGTCATGGAGGCCGATATTTTACCGCTGCCCGGAACAGCTTTTGATATCCCGGGCTTCAGGTGGCTTAACTTCAGGGGCAACTGGGGTGAAGATAATGGAAATCCCAATGGCGACGCGCCTCTTGGGCCGGTCTGGTCGGGAGACCGCTGGAATAGGCCATTCACCTGGGAGAGGCTTGAATGGGATGGTTTTGACGGCATCAGGGGGATGGTCGCCGGCATGAAGTTCCGGATTGACGGCCAGGTGAAGATCGACCTGTTTGATTCCACCGGCGGCCACGTTGGAGAGGACGCACAGGGATCTATTGAAAAGACGATCGGCGGCTCCCAGTATCTCGACGTGCCGGAAATCAATCAGAAGGCCATCGTCGCACCATTTGGCATCAGTGGGGAATACAGGTTGAAGCTTTCCGCGGACGCGGCGGTTCTTGTACCCCTTGGCCTGACCCTGGCAGACCCTGACACGGGTACGCTGACCAACCTCATCTACAAAGACGTTCCGCTGGGTGCAGGCGCAACCGCGACGCTCACTTTGATGGCAGGTGTGGATCACTCGGATCTTGCCATTCATCTGGACGCTGATGGAGATGGAGTTACCGACGCCACACGGTTGCCGGATGAGATAAATGAATTGCCGCTGGACTATACGGCGCCCTCATCTGTCGACGACCTGAAAGCCGGGCGGCTGGCTGACGGCTCCGTAAAGTTAAGCTGGACAGCTCCTGGTGACGACGACGGCACGGGCCGAGCGACGATCTACGCGATACGTTTCTCGCAGGAGCCGCTAACCGAAGAAAGCTGGTCCGCGGCTGAACCCGTACAGGTAAGCGAACGTCCTCGTGACGCAGGCAGCGACGAATCCCTCGACATAAGCGGGCTGCCCGATGGAAACCTTTATTTTGCGATAAAGGCCACGGATGATGCCGGCAATGAATCATCGCTCTTAAATGCAGCATTGACAGCTGTCGAACCTCCCAGGCTGACGCTCGCGCTGGGTGTTGCCAGCTGGAAAAGCTACGCGGATTACCTGATGAGCAGGTTGTCGGTGAGATATTCGATTAAAAACGATGGCAACGGAACGGCGAGCCAGTTCGCGATTCGCCAGGTTGTAACTTTGCCGGCCGGGGTGACTGTCGCAGACCCATATCCGGAGACGATCTCGTCGCTGAGCCCAGGGCAGACAGTTGAGATCGAAATGGCGTACATGGTTCCGCAGGGGATACGCAGGTTCCAGACATTGTTTTCTGCAAGCTGCATGGATGGAAGCGGTAAGGAAATCTGGTTTGGCCGGGCTCCCGGGTAAGGCGGTAGCCGCATGTCATGGAGATTCATTTCAGCCACGATTACTTATAACTGCTTTAAACAGCGGATGATGTAAAAATCCGGAAAAGGACTACGACTTGAACCAGAAAAAAGAATCAGGAGCCATTCATACCGTTCGGGTACCAGGCAAATCTGACGGTGGGGTGTCGGATGAAACAAGCTCCAGCAGTTCCCTGACCGGCGACCTTGCGTGGGGTGTCGCAGGCGCTATCGCTTTCGTTATAACCGCGACTGCCCTTACGATTATGACATATGTATATGGAAGCCTTGCGGAGGTCACTCCTGAGTTTCCCATGGTCCTTTCCACGCAGTTCCTGCTATTGGTTATCGCTATCATGGCGGGCTCGCCCTGTATCAGCATCATGGCGGCCCGCCGGTTCTCCGGAAGCCGGCTGGGCGTGGCCTTCCCGGCGGGAGCCGGAGCTGGTTTCCTTATTGCGGTCACGCTCTGGCTCGAGGTCCACGGAGCCGGCGGCAACCCATTCGACTGGCCAAACCTTCTCTGGTTTCTAGAGGTTGGTTTTTCCGGGGCCGCCGCCGGAGCAGTTGTCGGTACCGGGGTATCCCGAGCCGAGGATTGCCGCATCATCGATCAGCCGGGCTGGGAAAGAAGGACGGATCCGCTGTGGATGTTTTCGCTTGCCCTTGTCCTGTTGGTGGTTCTTGCCTCGGGCATTCCCTTCTTCCTACTGTGGTCAGCAAAGGAATCGTTCCGGGACCGGGCCAGGGATGAGGCTTCAAGCTTTTTCAGTATGCCCGGGGGGACGACGTTCTCAGTCGTTGATGAGGGTGCCGGCATCGAGGCTACCGGGAGCAATCGGAGATTCAGGGCTGTTGGAAACTGGGAAGCTGACGGACGAGCCGGTATGGTCTTCATAACCGGAGACCGTCGTGGATACGATGTGGTCATTGACAGCATCAGCGCTTCCCTGCAGTCTGCCAATTATCCTTACCAGGGACTTATCGACTGGGACGATGGCGGGTCCGGGTCCATTGCTGATATTGCAGTCCGCGAGCTGGCCGGGTCTTTTTGTCTGAAACCCCTGTCATATAAGTCATCATCCGGATCCGAACAACGAAGCCGGGCTATATATCTGACAGGCGAAGGTATTGTTGCGATAGCGCGACCTGTTCGGGTGAATAATTCCAGTGACGGGATATACATCACATTTTCCATAGACAATACGAAAGGAGAAAGTAAATTGAACGGCCGACCTGGGTAAACGGCGGATCTTCGCGGGAGACCGGAGATCAATGTGAGTAACGCCGCGCTTTTGAAAGCCTGCGGTTCGACCTTATCAGGAACAGGGTTTTACGCCCCGCGTCCTGTGGGCGTGCATCTAATTGATGTACGCCCTTGTTCGGTTATACTTGTGTTCTGGTTCAATTATCAGATAGTCTCGGGTGCAACAGTGAATCTGACTGTCGTATGGAAGATTCGGTGACTGTGTGGCTTGTCCCTATGGGCGGCTGAAGCGCAGGCTTGTCATGGCCGATTTGTTCACCCCGGTCTGGCCGTAGGTTTACATAAAGTAGTGTGGACAAATATGCATGCCTGAATTTACATGGGCAAGCGTGATTATAATTTATAAAATACCTCCATATTGAGCTATTTTATATCGAGGACAGCCTGGTCTTCGGCGCCGCCTTTGCTTGCGGGCCGTTTCAGCGTTGTGATATAATTTCTCTAAACTGCGAGGTGATTTTCGGAGTGGGTTATAGACCCGCTTTTTTATTTGGTGCTTGCAGTGGATAAAACAGCCACAATATCTCATATAGAAAGTCTTCTGGCGGAGAATCTGCCGGATGTGGATCTTGTGGATGTCGAGGTTGCGGATATTCAGGGAAACTTTGTGCTCAGGGTTTTCATCGATCATCCGGAAGGGGTGGATCACGATCTGTGCGTAAAAGTGACCGGTCTGCTCGATGAATACCAGGAAGATCATACGGTCGAGGTTTCCTCACCGGGTATTGAGAGACGGCTGAGAAAGCCCGAGCATTTCAGGGCCTCAGTCGGAAAAAAGATAAATGTAAAAACATTTGGCCCGGTTGAAGGCGGACGGAACTTCACGGGTTTTTTAATTTCAACAGACGGTGAATTACTGGTCATGCAGCTGGGGGAGCGCGTGATCTCGCTGTCTCTCGACGATGTAGCAAAAGCAAAAACCGTATTCGAGTTTGAAGACGAAGCGGAGGGCGGCCGGAAGGCCGGCGGGAAGCGTTCAAAAAAAAGAAAATAACCCCCGGCGGCAGGTTCCGGGATTGTCATATATATAAAGGAGTCCATTGTGAGCAAGGAAATCGTTGAAGCCCTGAGGCTTCTGGAAGAAGAAAAGGGAATCAGCTTCCAGGTGTTGCTGACCGCGCTCGAGGACGCCCTGCTGTCCGCATATAAGAAGACACCGGATGCCGTGGACTACGCCAGGGTCGAAATTGACCCGGTCACAGGCGAGATAAACATTTATGAGCTGATCCTTCCCGAGCGTCCGGCAGCGGTAGTGGCGCAGGAAGCCGCGGACGCCGCAGCCGCCGAAGCCGGAGAAGAAGTCGAAGCGTCCGAAGAAACTGAGGGCGAGACGGATGAGGCCGCCGAAGGCGAGGCGGTGGAAGAGGAAGTAGAGGAATTCGACCTCTCCATGTATGACGAGAGTGAGATCGAGAAGGTCAAGCTCGAGACGCCGGAAGATTTCGGGCGCATCGCGGCACAGACCGCCAAGCAGGTTATCTTTCAGCGTATCCGCGAAGCCGAGCGGGACATGATGTTCGACGAGTACCAGGACCGCAAGGGCGAGATCGTAACCGGCATCGTGCAGCAGAGCGACCAGCGTTACACTCTGGTCGATCTCGGTAAGGTCGAGGCGCTGCTTCCCGAAAGCGAGCAGGTCGATCACGAGCGTTACGACCACGGTTCCCGCATCAAGGCGGTCATCGTGGACGTGCGTGACCACACCAAGGGACCACAGGTAATCGTCTCCCGCCGAAGCGACGAGCTTATCCGCAAGCTGTTTGAGCTGGAGGTTCCGGAAGTCGCGGATGGCCTGGTCGTCATCAGGAACATAGCCCGCGAGCCGGGTTACCGCTCCAAGATCGCCGTGGAATCCAAGGAAGACGGCATCGATCCCGTCGGCGCGTGCGTAGGCCCGCGTGGTTCGCGCGTGCGCATGGTTGTCAGCGAGCTCCGCGGTGAGAAAATCGATATCATTCCTTACAATGACGAGCCGGCGCGATTCGTCGCGAAGGCTTTGAGCCCCGCCATGGTGCGTGAGGTGCTTGTGGATGACGAGGAAAAATCTGCTACAGTCGTAGTTCCCGATGACCAGCTTTCACTGGCGATCGGCAAGGAGGGGCAGAACGCCCGCCTGGCCAACAAGCTTACGGGCTGGCGCATCGATATCAAGAGTGAGAGCCAGATGGCGGAAGAGGAAGACACCATGGCCTTTTCCGACGAAGAGGTCGAAGAGCTTGCCGGCCGCTGTTGCGCTCTTACCAAGAGCGGCAAGCGCTGTCCGAACGCGGCTCTTCCCGGCACCAGGTTCTGCGGGATCGCTCCTCACCAGAAACAGGCGGATGAGGAACAGGACGGTGGAGCAGAGCCGGCACAGGAGCCGTCCTCTGCTGAAACTGAAGCCGAGAATGAAAACAGCGAGGTGGAAGAGGCCGAAGTGGCCCCGACCAGCGAACCGGGTAAATAGCCTTGGTCCGCCGTGGGCATGTCCCGCAGCGGATGTGTACAGGATGCCGCCGCCGGTTCGCGAGGGAGACGCTGGTCCGGTTTACCGTGCACGACGCTGATGGAGCGAAGCTGATCGTCATCGATCCTTCCGGCCGTCGTACGGGACGCGGAGCGTATACCTGTCTCAGCCGGGAGTGTTTTGACCGGGCGGCGGGTAAGAAGTCAAAAGCCCTGGTGCGCCGTCTGGGAGCGACGGGAGTCCACCCTGATCTGGAAAGTGAGTTTGCGCGTCTTCTGGAATCGCGCGGGTAATAAATATGGCAAAAAAAAGAGTCTACGAAATCGCGAAAGAAAATGACTTGACCAGCGCCGACGTGGTCAAGAAGCTGAAGGCCGCCGGTATAGAGGTCAGCGGCAGCCTGGCCAGCGTAGAGGAAGAAGACGTAAAGAAAGCTCTCGCCGGCGTAAAGGCGCCCCCCAAGAAACAGCGCAAGGCGCCGGTAAAGGCAAGTAATCTCGGCAAACGCCGCCGTGTCATCATCGACCCGTCGGCAGCCAAACGCCGCAGCTTCGTACCCGCCGGTCGCCACCAGCGCGCGCGCCACAAGGGACGCAAGGGCGGCGTCGAAGCCACCGCTGTGGCCGAACGCCAGGAAGTCGCAGCCAAGCCTTCCGCCGACACCGTCATCAAGGTCAATTCCGGCGCCACCATCAAGGAACTGTCGTCGCAGTTGGGTATTTCCACCTCCGACATCATCAAGCTCCTTATGAGCTACGGCGAGATGGCCACCATCACCCAGTCCCTCAGCGACGAGGCCATTTCCACGCTGGCGGACGATCTCGAGCGCAAAGTGGAGATAGTCCACGTACAGGAGGAAGAAGAAGCTGAAGTCATCGACCGGCCCGAAGATATGCTCTACAGGGCGCCGGTCGTCACTATAATGGGACACGTCGATCACGGAAAGACATCCCTCCTGGATGCGGTGCGCTCGACAGAGGTGACCGCCACTGAAGCCGGCGGCATCACCCAGCACATCGGCGCCTATCAGGTCGCGCACGCCGGCAAGCGCATAACTTTTCTGGATACTCCCGGCCACGAGGCTTTCACGGCCATGCGTGCCCGCGGCGCCAAGGTTACCGACATAGCGGTGCTTGTAGTCGCGGCTGATGACGGCGTCATGCCGCAGACGATCGAGGCGATCGATCATGCCAAGGCAGCCGGAGTACCGATCGTCATCGCGGTCAACAAGATCGACAAGCCCGAAGCCAACCCGGAACGGGTGCGCCAGGAGCTTACCGAACACGGACTCGTACCGGAGGACTGGGGCGGGGACACAGTATTTATTGACGTCAGCGCCAAAAAGAAGATCGGGCTGACGAACATGCTGGAGATGATCCAGCTGGTCGCGGAAGTACAGGAGCTGAAGGCCAATCCGGACGCCGATGCCAGCGGCGTGGTCATCGAGTCGAAACTCGATACCGGCCGTGGCGTGGTAGCCACCGTTCTCATCGCCAGAGGCACGATGCGCGTTGGCGACGCGATTGTCGCGGGCCAGGCATCCGGCAAGGTCAAGGCCATGAATGATTACAAGGGCAGGCCGCTCACTGAAGCCGGTCCGGCGGTGCCCGTCGAGATCCTCGGATTTGACATAGTGCCACAGGCGGGCGAGACCTGCCGTGTCGTCGAGGACGAGCGTAAGGCGAGGACTCTGGCCGGCCGCCGTTCCGACCGCATCAAGGCCGAGCTGCTGGCCAAACGCCGCGCCTTTACCCTGGACGACGTCTTCGCTCGCATCAAGGAAGGCGAGGTCAAGGACCTTAATCTTATTATCAAGGCCGACGTGGCCGGTTCCGTCGAGGCGCTGGAAGAAGCGCTGAAACAGATCAAGCACGTCGAGGTAAAGATCAACATCATCCATACCGGCGTCGGCGCGATCAACGAGTCCGACGTCATGCTGGCGGCGGCCTCGCAGGCGATCGTGCTCGGCTTTAATGTGCGGCCCAGCGCCGCCGCCAAGACCGTTGCTGACCTCGAGGGCGTCGACGTACGCACTTACAGCGTCATCTATAAGGTCACCGAAGACGTCAAGGCGGCGCTGATCGGAATGCTGGCGCCGACCTATGTGGAAGAGGAGCTCGGCGAAGCCGAGATCCGCTCGCTGTTCAAGGCGTCGAAGCTGGGGACCATCGCCGGCTGCTATGTAACCCGCGGCAAGGTGACCCGCAACGCGCAGGTACGCCTGATTCGCGAGGGAACTATCATCTATGACGGCAAACTGGCATCGTTGCACCGTTTCAAGGAAGATGTCCGCGAGGTTGAGGAAGGCTATGAATGTGGGATGCTTCTTGAGAACTTCAACGACATCAAAGAGGGCGACATCCTTGAGTTCTACGAGACGAAAGAAGTCAAAGCAAGCTGACGGTTATGTCGGTATCCTGGCGGTGGACATTCATTTCCCCCAGAACGGGTCCCTCAAGGACAAGCGCCAGCACCTGCGTAGTCTGAAGGCCGGGCTTGCGCGCAAGTTGGGCGCATCGGTGGCCGAAGTCGGATTCCACGACCTCTGGCAGCGCGCAAGGGTGATACTCTCGATCTGCTCAAACTCACTGCAGGACTCAGACCATGCCCTCGACGAAGCTCTTCGCTACCTCGAATCACGTGACTACCTGATTTCCGGCATCCATCGCGATATCATCAAGGTTGAGGGAGAGCACTAATGGCCGGATCGAGGATTAGACGCGTCAATGAAGCAGTCCGCGAAGTGTTGAGTGAAGCGCTCGCCCGCGGGCTCAAGGACCCTCGCGTGGGATTCGTCACCGTGACGTCGGTTGATACATCGCCGGACCTGAAATCCGCGAAGGTATACGTGAGTGTGCTGGGAGAGGAGCCGGAGCGTGAAGTCACGCTCGAGGGGCTGGAATGCTCGCGTGGCTACCTGCAGTCGCTCATAGCCAGGCAGCTGAGCCTGAAACGGACCCCGCAGCTCATATTCATATACGACGAGAGTATCGAGCATGGCATGAAGATAGAAAAGCTGCTTAAGGATATGGATTATGAACAGGACTGAGCCGCAAAACTCGACAGCCTGCGGGATACTGATGGTTGACAAGCCGTCCGGCAAGAGTTCCCACGATATCGTTTACATGGTGCGGAAACTGACCGGCATCAAAAAGGTCGGCCACGGGGGAACGCTGGACCCCTTCGCGACGGGGCTGCTGCTGATGCTGGTGGGCAAGGCCACGAGGCTTTTCGACTTCCTGGCTCCGCTGACCAAGGAGTACCGGGTGACGGCCCAGTTCGGATCGATATCGTCCACCGGAGACATTGATGGCGAGATCAGGCCGGTCGGGGACAGTGTCGGCGAAGATTCGCTGCGGTGCGTATTGCCCCGCTTCATGGGAAAGATCCAGCAGAAGGTACCAGCGTATTCCGCCGTGAAAGTCGACGGCGTCGCCCTCTACAAGAAGGCCCGCGCCGGCATCAAGGTCGAGTCACCGGTGCGCGAAGTGGAGATCATCAGCCTGGATCTCGTCTCCTTCGATAGCGCTTCCCAGCAGGCAGTTCTGAATGTCACCTGTTCCAAGGGGACCTATATCAGGCAGCTGTGCGAGGATATCGGCGAAGCTCTGGAAACGGGCGCTTACGCGGCCGCATTGCGTCGCACCGCCGTCGGTGAGATGAGAATCGAACAGGCGTCGAGCATCCACGAACTTGCGAAGATTCCGAAGGAATCACTCATCTCATCGGACAACGCGTCTTTTATTTCCTGTTTAGGTGCGTTATATTTCCTTCCCGTGAGAGAACTGGATGAAAAGGAAGCTGGCGCAGTCACATGCGGGCGGCCGATAGATGGGGATTACGCGTCGCCGGTACGTCTGGCAAGGGACGGCCGCCTCCTGGCGGTATACGGCCCCGATGGCGATGCGGGCATGATTCGCCCACTGGTGGTGCTGGCGTGATACGGATCGATACCGCGTGAGGGTCTATCGCGACATAGCGGAAGTTCCGGCTGGAAAGAGGGTCGTTGCCATCGGCTCATTCGATGGTGTGCATATCGGCCATCAGCGCATCATAGGTGACGCGGTAAGCGCCGCCAGGGAGGCAGGCGCCACCAGCATGGTGATCACCTTTCATCCTCATCCGCTGTCGGTGATCGCACCCGACAAGTGTCCGCCCATCCTGACGCCGCTGAACGTGAAGACTGATCTTATAGGCAATCTCGGAGTTGATGAGATGCTGATCATCCCCTTCACCGACGAGTTCTCACAGCTCTCTCCCACCGTCTTCTGCGAGATGCTTTTTTCCTCGACGCTGGGCGCGACGCGGGTGATTGTCGGTGACAATTTTCGCTTCGGGCACAAGGCCGGAGGGGATATAAAGTTTCTGGAAGAGTACGGCAGGAATGTCGGCATGACGGTGGTCGCCGAGCCGCTGGTAACGGCGGGCAACGAACCGATCTCGTCAACGAGGATCCGCAACCTTCTCATCGAAGGGAAACTGCGGGAGGTGCGCGAGATACTGAGCCGTCCGCCATCCACACACGGCAAGGTTGTCCACGGTGACAAGCGGGGCCGCACGCTGGGTGTTCGCACGGCGAACATAGAAGCCTTCGTCGACTGCATCTTTCCCGGCAGGGGTGTCTACCTCGCCGACCTTTACGTCGGGCGTGACCCTTACGCCTGCCTGGTCAACATAGGGCACAACCCGACTTTTTTCCCGACCGATGAGGAAAGTTCGCAAAAGATGAGGATCGAGGCGCACATCCTCGACTTTGACCGCAGCCTCTACGGTCTCGATGTGCGCGTGGACTTTCTCGAGCGCCTGCGTGATGAGAAGAAGTTTGAAAGTCCCGACGAACTCGTGTCACAGATCATGCAGGACATCGCCGCGGCCAGGAAATTCAAGGATTTCGCGGTAAGGAAGAAGTAGAGCCCCGGGCCTCTCTAGGCCACGTGCCTCTCCTCCTGTTTGAAGCCGGTCTTCACCGGCAGGGTGACTGTGAAGACCGAGCCGCTCCCCGGTTCTGACTCAACCGTTATCTCGCCGCCGTGATCGCTGACGATCCTCTGTGATACCGAAAGCCCCAGACCGGTCCCCTCCCCGACGCGCTTGGTCGTGAAGAAGGGATCGAAGACTCGTGAAGCGGCATGCATGTCCATGCCGATGCCGGTATCGGCAAAGGCTATCTCCATGATCCTTTTATCTCCGCCGCCTTGTACGCGCGATGTGATATCCAGCACGCCGCCGTCCGGCATCGACTGGATGGCGTTATGGATGATATTGATGAAGACCTGCTTCAACTGGTTCGCGTCGATGACCACCTGCGGCAAGGCGTCATCGAAACGGGTATTGATTTTCACCGAACCCAGCTCTGCCTGGTGGTGCATAAGGAACAGCGTATGTTCGATCAGGCCGTCGATCGCCGCCGGAGTGCGTTCGAGATCCCCCTGCCTTGCGAAGTCCAGCAGGTTCCGGACAATGTCACGCGCGCGCAGGGTCTCACTTTCTATTACGGACACCCTCTTTTCAAACGCGGCCGCGTCCTGGGGATATGACTTAATCAGAAGTGTGTTTCCCAGGATTCCGGTCAGCGGGTTGTTGATCTCGTGGGCTACGCCCGCCGCAAGTTCTCCGATCGCCGCCAGCTTGGACGAACTGAAGAGCTGGCGCTGCAGCTCTTCCTGCTGTTCGACCTTCTGTTCGAGGACGGCCATCATGTTGTTGAAGGTTTCGCCCATCAGGGTGATCCTGTCGGGACAGGCTGCCTTGAAGACCTCGCATTTCTCACAACGCCCCAGTTTCTGCGCAAAGACACCCTGGACCTCGCCGCCGCAGTGGGTGCCGGCGACCTGCCAGCAGCGCAGGTTATCCTCGTGGCCATAAGCGGGACAATCCTGCTGGCCACATTCCTTCGACTCCCAGCATCTGATGAGATTGGGATTCTGGTACCTGGTATTGAAGCTCCTGTCCTTCTCGGCCTCCGAAATGAGGCTGGCTATCTCCGTCGTCGCCATGGCCAGCTCAAGGTTATGTTCTTCCATCTTCTCGAACAGCCTGGTGTTTTCGATGGCGACCGCGACTTCGCTGCCCAGCGCGGATAAAAGGTCGAGGGTCGTCCGCGGGAAGTCGGTCTTTGAGCCGGTTACGCATATGGCGCCCTGCAGCTTGCCCTCGAATTTCATCGGGACGCAGGCGATCGATTCGTAATGGGGGTATTCGTTGTCCGGCAGGTCAAACACCGCCGCTTTGCCCGTGCTGGTCGCGACCCCGGCCGCGTGGTTGAAAATCTTATCGGATGAATGGGAATGGTGATCTTCCGTAGTATCGAGGCTGCTGCAAAGGACGGGCTGGAGTTCTCCTTCTTTCTCCATCAGGATGCAGCCGGTTCTGGATCCCGTTATCTCAAGCGCTTTTTCCAGCGCGATCGCGAGCAGCTCATTAAGCTCCCTGGATTCAGACATGGAATGAGCGACCTCATAAAGCATCGAGAGGTCGCGGTTGCGACGGGTTATCTCCCGCTCACGGGACTGAAGCGATTCGGCCATCTGGTTGATAGTGACCGCCAGCTCTTCCAGTTCGTTCTCATTATCCGTAGCGACCCTGTAGTCGAGGTCGCCGTCTCCGATCCGGCGGGCTCCCATCTGAAGGACGCGAATCGGACGCACCAGGCCACTGGCAAAGAAATAGCCCATCACAAGCGCTATCAAAAGGCCGCTGAGGCTATAAAAGATCGCCTGCTCTTCGATTTCATGGGCCTGGTCGTCAGCATCCTGCCAGGAGATCGAGCCTTCCTGGACCATCCTGTCAAGCTGCTCCGAATATACGAGATGGCTGCGGTAACCGAGGAAGGCGACAGGGACCAGCGCCACGATAATGAAAATTGCAGTCGTTTTTCGAAAGATACTGTTTTTTCTGCGCCATTCTGCCGGAATCATGGTCATATGATCCTCCGGGAACGTGATGCAGGAAGATATGCGGGGATTTCAAACTTTGTCGGACCGGTCCTGCTAAAACCGCTCTGGGCGCCTCCACCCGTATTGCCCACCTTCTGCCTCCGTTAATCGCTCGGCCAGTTCTCCATAATCGACAGGAGTACGCTATTATTTAGCGTTCAGCCACACGAGTTTGCGGAGGTTCCCCTCTGTTAGCCTTTTGTTTATCACTATGGTAAGCTCTGACAGTGCGCTTGGAACCCCACATCTTAGGTAAATTTCAGGAGGAGGTGAATATTGGTACTTAGCAAGGAAGATAAAGAGTCGGTTATGGGCAAGTTCGGCAGTCGCGAGGGCGATACGGGCTCTCCGGAAGTGCAGGTAGCGCTGCTGACCGAGAGAATCAATTACCTGACCGAGCATCTTAAGACGCATAAGAAAGATCATCACTCTCGGCGGGGGTTGTTGAAGATGGTGGGGAAGAGGCGGCGGTTGCTTACCTACCTGCAGGACAAGAACGTGAATCGCTACCGTACGCTGGTGAAGGACCTGGGACTCAGGAAGTAGGTAAGCTGGTCGCATCTCTGCATTAATCCCTTTTTTGCCCTAAGCGTATGTAACGCTGCCGCAATTGGGATCTTTGTTGCTCTAGGCCTGAGGCTGAGAGCCTGCAGAATCATCACCCGGAGTGTGGCGAAGGACACAAGGTGTTGCTTCGACTTCCTTTCGGATCCAATGATGATGATTTGCGGGTTTTGAGCCTTGAGCCTAGAGCCGGTCGCGGGAGTAAGGTTACTCGCGGCCTTTTTTTATTGACGGGACGCAATGGTGCGTCCACATCCGAGGAGACGAATCTCTTGATTTCAGAGAAGACTGTAGTAATAAAGACTATTGAGCTTGGTGGGAAGACGATCACACTGGAGACCGGACGCGTGGCCAAACAGGCCAACGGGGCCGTGATCGTCAGATGCGGTGACACGATGGTGCTTGTTACGGCCACCGGCCGCACGGAGCCGAAGGAAGGCATCGATTTCTTCCCGCTGACCGTGGACATCGAAGAACGCATGTATGCCGCTGGCAAGATCCCGGGCGGATTCATCAAGCGGGAGGCCAGGCCCAGCGAGAAGTCCATTCTCACCGCCCGGCTTATCGACCGCCCTGTGCGGCCCCGTTTCCCCAAGGGTTTTTCCAACGAGACACAGATCATCGCCACCATCCTTTCCACCGACCAGGAGAACGCATATGACGTGCTGGCGCTGCTGGGAGCCTCAGCGGCGCTATCCATCTCGGAGATCCCCTTCCAGGGACCGATCGCCGCGGTGCGCGTTGGCCGGATAGCCGGCGAACTGGTGCTGAATCCGACCTGGCAGCAGATGCAGGAGCTGGATTGTGACCTGGACATGATCGTGGCCGGAACCGCCGAATCGATCCTGATGATCGAAGCGGGCGGCACCGAGATCAGCGAAGACGTGGCCATGGAGGCCGTGCGTTTCTCCCAGGAGCCGATCCGCCAGCTCTGCCAGCTGCAGGAAGAGCTGCGTGAGGCTGCTGGCAAGACCAAGTGGACCTTCGTGGAGCCCGAGGTCGACAAGGAGCTCTACACCAGGATCGAATCCATCTGCCGTGCCGGTCTCGAAGAGGCCAACCGGATCACCGACAAGCAGGAGCGTTCTGACCGCATCGAGCAGATCCGCGGCTCGGTCAAGTCCGAGCTGATCAAGGATGATTCGCCTGAGGACTTCGCCCGCACGGTGGGTTCCATCACCAAGGCGATTGAAAAGGATGTCGTGCGCCGCACGATCGCGGTGGACAAGATCCGCCCCGACGGACGCGCAGTCGAGGAGGTCCGCGAGATCACCTGCGAGGTCGGGGTTGCACCCCGTACCCACGGTTCGGCCCTCTTCACCCGTGGCCAGACCCAGGCGATGACCCTTCTGACCCTGGGCGCTGTCGGAGATTACCAGCGCATCGACGGCCTCGGCCTCGAGGACAGCAAGCGCTATATCCATCATTACAACTTCCCGCCGTTCTCGGTGGGCGAGACCGGTTTCATGCGTGGCCCCAAGCGCCGCGATATCGGCCACGGGGCGCTGGCGGAAAAAGCGCTGCGGCCCATGATCCCGGACGAGCATGAATTCCCTTACACGATACGGCTGGTGAGCGAGATCATGGAGAGCAACGGCTCTTCGTCGATGGCGAGCACCTGTGGTTCTTCCCTGTCGCTTATGGACGCCGGTGTCCCCATCAAGGGTGCCATCGGCGGCGTCGCCTGCGGCCTGGTCGTACGCTCCAGCTGCCGCGGCTGCGGCCACGAGGGTGTCTTCCTGCGCCAGTGTGAGAAGTGCGGTTCCACCGACGTTGATGCCAACTATGTCATCCTCACCGACATCGCCGGCATCGAGGATCACCTCGGTGACATGGACTTCAAGGTAGCGGGCAGCAAGGACGGCATAACCGCCATCCAGATGGATTTAAAGATCAAGGAAGGTATCACGCCGGAAGTGCTGGCCGAGGCGCTGGAGCAATCCAAACGCGGCCGCCTGCACGTGCTCGGCAAGATGATGGAGACGCTGCCGGAGGCTCGTACCGAGCTTTCAGAGTACGCGCCCCGCATCTTCAGCATGCAGATCAATCCGGACAAGATAGGCGCGCTGATCGGCAAGGGCGGCGAAACCATTCGCGGCCTCGTCGATGAGTTCGACTGTTCCATAGACGTAGAGGAAGACGGTACTGTCTTCATCTGCGCCCGAGACGGCGCCAGCGGCGAGGATGTTGTCCAGCGTGTCAATGAGCTGTGCAAGGACGTCGAAGCCGGCGATATCTTCATCGGCAAGGTAGTAAAGACCACCGATTTTGGAGCCTTCGTGGAGCTTAAGCGCGGCACCGACGGTCTTGTCCACATCTCCAACCTGGCGGAAGGACGCGTCAACAAGGTCGAAGACGTTGTTAAGCGCGGCCAGATGGTGCAGGTCGAGGTGATCGAGGTAAAAGAGGACCGTGGCAAGCAGCGGATCGGCCTGAGGGTGGTTGACCTAAATCCAACAATATGAGCTGACACAGCTTAAAGCGGGCGGACGGGTTATCAGCGAGAAGCTGCCGTCCGTCCGCTCTATTTCCCTGGGCCTCTGGATCGGCGCCGGTTCCCGCTACGAGGAGCCAGCCGAGAGCGGTATCAGCCATTTCATCGAACACCTGCTCTTCAAGGGCGGCAAGCGTTTCAACGCACTCGAGATCGCGCAGATATTCGATTCGTTCGGCGGCGAGCTCAACGCGGCGACGGCGCGGGAATATACCGTGGTCCACGCCCGCTTTCTCGACGAGCACCTCGAGGACGCTATCGAGGTCATGGCTGACATGGTGATCCACCCGTCATTCGCGGACATCGACCTGGAGCGCGAGGTGGTGGTCGAGGAGATCGCCATGTACGAGGATTCTCCCGGCGAGCTGATCGCAGATTACCTGACCCAGTCGATCTTCGGCGCACATCCGCTGGGAAAGAGCGTGCTGGGGACGACCGGGATCATCGGTTCCGTCAGCCCTGAAGTGATCAGCGGCTATCACGCCGGCCACTATACCCTTCCCAACATGGTCGTTGCGGCGGCGGGCAATATCGAACAGGACAGGCTGGTTGAGCTGGCAAAAAAGCATCTTGCCGGCGGCAACGGCGCTCAGCCCCATACGGCTTCAAAACCGGCGCCTGACGTTCCGGCGCAGGCCGCCCGTGACGCCTGTTTTTACGTGAAGGACACCCAGCAGTATCACGTCTGTTTCGGCGGGCTCGGCATTCCGCGCTATTCGGACAGGCGTTTCGCGCTCTCCATCCTCGACAGCATCCTCGGAGGCACGGCCAGCTCAAGGCTCTTTCAGGAAGTGCGCGACAAGCGGGGGCTCGCCTACTCGGTATATTCCTATACCTCCTCATATTCAGACACGGGGCTGGTAGGCATCTATTTCGGATGCCGTGGCGACAGCGTCGCTGAGGTGACGGGCATCATCGCCGGGGAGATCGAATCCCTGGCTGACGAAGGAGTGCGCGAAGACGAGTTTTTAAGGGCCAAGGAGAGCGCCAAGGGACGGGTCGTGCTCGGCATGGAGACTACACATAGCCGCATGAGCCGGCTGGGGAAGCTGTCGGTCACGGATGCCGAGATCCTCGACCTTGACGAGATTATCGCGAGGATCGATGCGGTCACCGCCGACGACGTCAGCGGGCTGGTGCGTGACTACTATCGTCCCGCCAACCTGGCGGCCGTTGCGATCGGTCCGGACGCGGGCGTGCTGGAAAAGGCGCTCGGCATACTCGGAGGCGAGCGCACGATGCTGGTGAAGGAGAGCTAGATGCTGACGATCGGTTCTGACACGAAGGCGCTGGACGCGATCGAAGCGAAGGTGACTGCCGGCGAGAGGCTGAGCCTTGAAGACGGCCTGGCGCTGCTTGCGTCCGGCGACCTGTTGAGGGTGGGGGCCATGGCGGACCTGGCGCGGCGGCGGTCGGTAGGCGATGAAGTCTATTTCATCAACAACCGCCATATCAACCACACGAATGTTTGCGGCAACCGTTGCAAGTTTTGCGCTTTCAGCGCCGATGAGGGCGCCGACGACGCCTATACGATGACCCTTGAAGAGGTTCTGGAGCGGGCGCGCGAATCCCTGACCGACGGCATAACGGAGCTGCATATCGTCGGCGGCGAGCATCCCTCCCTTCCCTATGAATATTACCTGGACATGATCCGTTCGCTGCATGAACTCGACCAGGATGTGCACCTGCAGGCCTTTACCGCCAGCGAGATCTCTTTCTTCGCCAAACGCACGAAACGCAGCGAGGAGGAAGTGCTGCTGGAGCTCAAGGAGGCCGGGCTGGGCAGCATGCCGGGCGGAGGCGCCGAGATATTCGCGGAGCGCGTGCGGGGAATCGTCTGCGACAAAAAGATTTCGGGAGAGAAGTGGCTTGATGTGATGCGTACTGCCCACAAAGTGGGAATCAAGTCAAACGCCACCTTGCTTTACGGCCACGTCGAGACGCTGGAAGAGCGAATCGACCACCTCGTGCGCCTGCGTGAGCTGCAGGACGAGACGGGCGGCTTCGGCAGCTTTATCCCGCTGGCGTTCCACCCGGCCAACACCGACCTCGAGGATCTGCCGGGTACGACCGGCTTCGAGGACCTGAAGATGCTGGCGGTCAGCCGTCTCATGCTGGACAATTTCGATAACATCAAGGCTTTCTGGATAATGATCGGCATCAAGCTGGCGCAGATCTCCCTGCATTTCGGGGTCAACGATATCGACGGCACCGTGGTGGAGGAGAAGATAACCCATGCCGCAGGCGCCGAGACCGAGCAGGCGATCGCCAAAGACGAGCTGATCCGGTTGATTCGTGACGCCGGGCGGAAACCGGTGGAGCGGGATACGCTCTACAATGTCATCCGGCGTTTCGGGGATTGAGGAATATGAATTCCGGGCGGCGCGAACAGCTGGAGACGGGTGGCTGCGGGGATAATGGCAGCGGGCCTGTCCGGGATGATTCGCAGCCGGGCGCCATCCGCATCGGCCAGTTTGAATTCCTGAACGGGTACCCGCTTTATTACGGGCTGGAAAAGGGCGAAGGCTGGGGTTGCTTCAACCTCGTGCACGGTGTGCCCACCACGCTTAACCGCCTCCTTCTCGCCGGAGAGCTCGACATCAGTCCCATCTCTTCCATCGAGTACGCGGACAACGCAAGCGACCTGCTGCTCTTCCCGCGGATCTCGATAACCGCGGACGGCGCTGTCGACAGCATCAGGCTGATAACGAAATGCTCGATTGAGAAGGTCGGTTCGGTCGCTCTCACCGGGCAGAGCGCCACATCGGTGGTGCTGCTCAAGATCCTGCTCAGGCAGATGTACGGCGTCGAGGCGCGATACGCGAGCCTCGAGGGGAGCGTAAGCGAAGCGCTTGCGAGTCATGACGCGGTCCTGCTTATCGGCGACCAGGCGCTGGACAGCTATTATCATGGCGATTGGGAGATGAGTTACGACCTGGGGAGCGAGTGGAAGGACTTCACCGGCCTTCCCATGGTCTTCGCACTCTGGGCGGTCCGCAAGCCATTCTTTGAGAACAGGGCTGATGAGACCATCGAGGTTCAGGACCGGCTGCTTTATTCAGTGGAATATTGCCGCGGACACTGGGAAGAGGTGGTAGAGGCGGCGGCGAGGGTCTATCCCTTCGAGCCCGATCTCCTGCGCTCGTATTTTTCAAAACTCCGATATGATTTTACCGACGATTACCGGCGCGGCCTAGAGGAGTTCTACCGGCGTGCCGTCCAGATAGGCGCCGTCGCACAGGCGCCCGATCTGGTATTTACGCGGGAGGCTGGAAGAGGATGAAAATAAGAGAGGATATCGGGGCGCTGCTGGAAATGGCCATATCCGGGACAAGGCTCGGCGAAGAAGAGGCGCTCAGCATCTACGAGAGCAGGGAGCTGTTGCCGGCGGGACGTGCCGCCGGCGCCCTGAGGCATCAAAAGCTTCCCGGCAACGAGGTGACTTTTGTCGTCGACCGCAACATCAACTACACCAATATCTGCACGACTGGCTGCGATTTCTGCGCCTTCCACCGGCCCGTGGATTCCCCAGAGGGCTATCTCCTCTCGAAAGACCAGATCTTCCGGAAGGTAGAGGAGACCCTTGAGCTGGGCGGCACCGGCATCATGATGCAGGGTGGCCTCCATCCCGAGCTGGGCATCGATTATTACTGCGACCTGCTGCGTTCCATCAGGGAGCGCTACGACATCTATATACATTCCCTTTCGCCGCCCGAGGTCTGGCATATCGCGAAGGTCAGCGGCCTCTCTCTGGAGGAGACGCTTTTGCGGCTGCGCGACGCCGGGCTGGGCTCGCTTCCCGGCGGCGGCGCCGAGATCCTGGTCGATAGCGTGCGGCGCCGGGTCAGCCCTAAAAAGATCGGCTCCGACACATGGCTTAAAGTCATGCGCGCCGCCCACAAAGTGGGACTAAAGTCAACGGCCACGATGATGTTCGGGAGCGTGGAAACGCGCGCCGAACGCATCGAGCACATGCGGCGCATACGCGAACTGCAGGACGAGACCGGCGGCTTCACCGCGTTCATCCCCTGGACATTCCAGGAGGGCAACACGCAGCTGGAAGGCTCGACTTCATCCAGCGGCTTCGATTATCTGATGACGGTGGCCGTCAGCCGGATATTCCTCGATAACGTGCCCAGCATCCAGGCCTCCTGGGTAACCCAGGGGCTGAAGGTCGCGCAGGTGTCGCTGTCTTTCGGGGCCAACGACATGGGCAGCACCATGATCGAGGAGAACGTCGTGGCTGCGGCAGGCGTCAGCTATCGGGTGGGCAGGGACGAACTGGTGGCGGCAATCCGCGCCGCAGGCATGGCGCCGGTGCAGCGGGACAACGCCTATAACCTCGTAGAACGCCTTTGAGTTCAACCGAAACGGCAATTCCAGACCACATCGCGTAACAGACCAAAACGGTCTTCCGCCAGGCAGAAATCTGAATAAGGCAGCCGCTTCCACGAAGCGGCTTTTTTGATGATTTAAAAACCTCCACTACTGGTAACTATATGCGGTGGCTCGTTTGATTTACCGTTATCCTTCTTTTTTGAAGGGCCGGCATCCGCAAGATACGGAGTTCCGCCAGCCCGATCCATGAACGAACATTGACTTAGGAGAACCAGCCTGTTAAAATTTTCACAAATATTGTTAAAAGTTTCACAAGCCGCTGGCCCACCTGTAAAAGACGACTTAGATGTATCAGGTGCAAGGGAAATGATGCCGGTGGTTTTTGTACATTCAGGGCCGGGAGGCTGAGTTCTTGGCTATAAGAGTATCAAGCACTATTGCAGACGGCGCCGGCGTCACAGCCGAGATCGAGCGCCGCTCCGGCGAGCACATATCCTCCTGCTACCAGTGTGGCCGCTGCACTTCAACCTGCACCGGCACATTCGCTTTCGATTACCCGCCGCACCGCATCATGCGCCTGCTGCAGCTCGGCCAGGTCGAAGAGGTGCTGAACTCGCGTACCGCGCAACTCTGTTTCGATTGCATGACCTGCTCTTCCCGCTGTCCGATGAATATCGATGTCGCCTATGTTATCGAAATCGCCAAGATGATCGCGGACGAGCGGGGTATCGAGGGAGGCGAGAAGGACGTGCAGCTGTTCCGCCTGGCTTTTTTAAAGAACGTGCGCCGGCACGGCCGCCTGCACGAGGCGCGGCTGATGGCATGGATAAATTTTCGCAGCGGCAAATTCTTCAATGATATTTCCCTGGTGCCCATGACGCTGCGCAAGAAGAAAGTCCACATAGTCCCACCGCGGATAAAGAACCGGCGGGAGATACACAGGATATTCCGTGAAGTAACCGCAAAGCAGCGGGAAGAGTGACGGGCGCGGGCGACATGGCTGACATCAGAGACACCACGTTGGAAACACCTGAAGCGGCAGGTGGACCGCACGCCGATAAAACCTATTCGTATTTCCCCGGCTGTTCGCTTACAAGCTCGGCGGCCGAGTACGACGTTTCCTTCAGGCTCGTCGTCGAAAAACTGGGTATCAGTCTGGATGAGATCGAAGACTGGAACTGTTGCGGCGCTTCGCCGGCGCCGCACCATTGGGGCGGTAACCTGGGCGTGCTTCTGCCCGCGCGCAATCTTCACCATGCCTCGCGTGACGCCCTGGTCGCGCCATGCGTCGGATGCTATAACCGCCTGAAGAATTCACAGTATGAGATCGCCAGCAGCGAGGAGATCCGGGCTCAGGCGGAGCGCCTGTTTGGTGAGCCGGTGCGTTATGAGACCGAGGTGCTGAACCTGGTCGAGTTCTTTGCGCGCGTCACAACCCCGGAAAAACTGGCTGGGATGGCGCAGGGGCGGCTGGCCGGTCTGAACCTGGCGACATACTACGGCTGTCTGATGACGCGTCCCGCAAAGATCATGAATTTTGACAATGCCCGCGACCCGGTGAGCATGAAGCCGCTCCTCAGGGCCACCGGCGCCGATTCGGGCCATTTTCCTTTCAAAAGCGAATGCTGCGGCTCGTACATGGGCCTGGCCAGGAAAGAGATCGTGCTCAGGGCCAGCCGTCGTATCATCGAGGTGGCTGACGACATGGGTTTTGATGCCATAATCACTGCGTGCCCGCTCTGTCACCAGAACCTGGATCTTCGCCAGGGTCAGATCAACTCCACTTTCGGAACATCGCTGGAGATGCCGGTGCTTTATTTCTCGCAGGTGCTGGGGCTGGCGCTCGGGCTCGACTCGGACGACCTCGGTATCGACACCCACATGGTCAGCGCCCGGAGGCTGCTGGAGAAGATCCGGCGCGGCGCGGACGCAACGGAAGAAAAGGCCAGGGTGAGCTAGGCGATGCGCATCGGAGTCTTCGTCTGCCAGTGCGGAACCAACATCGCGGGCACGGTGACCACGGACAAGGTCGTATCGGCGGCGATGTCGATGCGGGACGTCGTTCACGCCGAAACGCTGCAGTACAGCTGTTCGGATCCGGGCCAGAGGCAGATACTTGAGGCGGTCCAGAAAAAATCGCTTACGCGCGTGGTGCTGGCGGCGTGTTCGCCGCGGATGCATGAGACCACTTTCCGCCGCGCGGTCACGCGCGCCGGCATGAATCCCTTCATGCTCGAGATGGTGAACATCCGTGAGCAGTGCTCATGGATACACTCAGATATAGATCAGGCCACGGACAAGGCGACGGACATCGTCCGGAAGGGTGTGGCGAAGGCCCGCAAGCTGAAGCCGCTTTTCCCGGGCAGGTCGCCGGTCACGAAGCGCGTGCTGGTCATCGGCGGCGGCGTCGCCGGTATTCAGACGGCACTCGACATCGCCGACGCCGGGCTTCCGGTGACCCTCGTCGAGAAGAGTCCGACGATCGGCGGCAATATGGCGCGGCTGGACAAGACTTTCCCGACGCTCGACTGCTCGTCGTGCATCCTGACGCCGCGCATGGTGGAGGCAAAGCAGCATGAGAATATAAGCCTCATGGTCAACTCCGAAGTCGAGAAGGTGCGCGGTTACATAGGAAACTTCGAGATCGACATCAGGAAGAAGGCTACATGCGTCATCGAGAACAGGTGCACCGGCTGCATGATCTGCCAGGATAAATGCCCGGGCAAGGCGCCGGATGAGTTCAACGCCGGCGTCGGGCAATCGAAGGCTATCTCCATCTCTTTCCCCCAGGCGGTGCCGATGGTCGCGGCGCTCCGCAAGGAGCACTGCCGTCAGTTCATCAAGGGCAAGTGCGGCGTCTGCAAGAAGGTCTGCCCCGCGGATGCGATCGATTACGAGCAGGAAGACGAGATGGTGACCGAAAAGTTCGGAGCCATCGTTGCGGCTACCGGCTATGAACTTTTCGACTGGCGTGAGGCATACCCCGATTACGGCGGCGGCCAGTATCCGGACGTGGTCACATCGCTGCAATATGAGCGCATGCTGTCGGCGTCGGGGCCGACCGGAGGTCACGTGCAGCGGCCATCTGATGGGGCAGAACCAAAAAACGTTGTCTTCATCAGCTGCGTCGGTTCCCGTGACGAGTCCGTCGGGCGCCCCTTCTGCTGTAGCGTCGGCTGCATGTATATCGCCAAGCAGGCGATCCTGACGAAGGAGCATATCCCCGATTCGCAGTCTTACGTCTTTTATATAGATATCAGGGCCACCGGCAAGGGCTACGAAGAATTTACCCGCCGCGCCCAGAGGGAGTTCGGGGCCGTCTATCTGCGCGGAAGGGTCGGCAAGATCTACCCGTGGCACGGGCGGCTGATGGTCATGGGGACGGACACGCTTTCCGGTGAACAGGTCGAGATTGAAGCCGACCTGGTGGTGCTGGCGACCGGCTTTGCCGCATCGACAGGCGCCGGCGAGCTGGCGCGGCGCATGAACATATCCTACGATCAGTACGAGTTCTTCAACGAAAGCCATCCGAAGCTGCGACCGGTCGAGACCAACACCGGTGGCGTCTTCCTGGCGGGCGCCTGCCAGGGACCGAAAGACATACCCGACTCTGTCGCCCAGGCGAGCGCGGCGGCGGCAAAGGTCATAGGCCTGCTCTCGAAGGGCGAACTGGAGACCAGCCCCATGGTCGCTGAAGTCAACCAGACAGCTTGCGTCGGCTGTTTCAAATGCCGCGAGGTCTGTCCTTACGGCGCCATTGAGGAGCAGGAGCTGAGAGACGGCCGCATGGTCGCGCACGTAATCGATTCGCTCTGCCAGGGCTGCGGGCTCTGCAACGTCGCCTGCCCGCCGGCAGTTATACCACTTAAGGGATATACTGACAACCAGCTTATTGCTGAAGTAGTGGAGGTGCTCAGGTGAAACTGGTCGGCTTTCTCTGCAACTGGTGCTCCTACGCTGGCGCTGACATGGCGGGCACGGCGCGCATGAAGCAGCCGGCCGACCTGCGCATCGTTCGCCTTCCCTGCACCGGCAGGGTCAATCCGCTGCTGATCCTCAAGGCTTTCCAGGAGGGCGCTGACGGCGTGCTGGTAAGCGGCTGCCATCCGGGAGACTGCCATTATAACGACGGCAATTATTATGCCAGGCGGCGGCTGGAACTCCTGGAGCGCATGCTGCCGGCCTACGGCATCGAGCCGGAGCGGTTCCATTATACGTGGGTGAGCGCTTCGGAAGGGGCACGCTGGGCCGAAGTGGTGGGCGAGTTCTCGGCGCGGGTCGCGTCGCTGGAGGCCGGATGACGGATCTGGCTGCAGCCATAGACAGGATACTGGAGTCAGCCGATTTCGTGCTCGGCTGGGGCCGCGACGAAGAGACGGGCGTGGCCGAGCCCGCACGTTTTCATTCAACGGAGGAATCCGTAAGCGCAGTGCTCGATTCGACCTGCGTACACAACCTTGCCGTGCATCTGCCGCGGCTCAAGGACAGGACGGTCGGCATCGTCGCAAAAAGTTGCGACGTGCGCAGTGTCGCGCAGCTGATCGTTGAGGGTGAGGTCGACCGCGGGCGGGTTAAGGTGATCGGTGTCACCTGCGCGGCGGGGATGCTCGACGTCAAGGCGATCTGGCGGCGTTTTGGATATGGAGCCCGGATCGATGACCCGGGGGACATCCTGACGGTTGGCGGCCAGCAGTTTGATAGAAGCGAATACCTGATGGGCAAGTGCAGGGATTGCGCAGGTGCTGAGCCCGTGATCCACGATGAACTGGTCGAGATGCCAGGCCCGGCGCCAGATCCGGCGCGCGGAGTGCCAGGCGAGTCAAAGCATGCGCCGGCTGGCGGCGCCACGACGCTGCAGCAGAAATTCGAGGCGATGCCGGCGGTCGAACGGCGCGCTTTCTGGCGCGAACAGTTTTCCCGCTGCATCCGCTGTTATGCCTGCCGCGAGGCATGTCCCATGTGCTTCTGCCGCGATGTCTGCACCATGCAGACGACCGAACCGCACTGGGCCGGCGGCGAAACCAACGCCAGGGAATCGGAGATGGTCCAGCATGTGCGCGTAAACCACCTGGCGGGCCGCTGCACAGGCTGCGGCGAATGCGAGCGGGCCTGTCCGGTCGGCATCCCGCTGATGCTGCTTCTAAGCGAGCAGAACAGGATCATCGAAGAGATGTTCGATTATCGCGCCGGCACGGACCTTAAAGCAAAACCACCGTTGCTGACCTTTGATATAAAGAACGATTCCTGGGGTGGTGGATAATGAGGTTCCTGGCTGTGGAAAAAATCGACGCGTTACTTGAAGCGCTGGCGCGGTCGTCGTCGCTCTGGGTGCCGACGGTTACTGAGGACTCCGCGGGCACTGTAATATTCGAAGCCTGGGAGCCGGGAACTGCGCCTGTCCTCGACCGGTTCACGACGCTGTCGGCCAAGGAGCTGCTGCTGCCCGCAAGCGAGAAGATATTCTCCTTCGCGTATAACCTGTCCGAGGGCGAAGAGAGTATCGAGATCGAGCCTTCAAGCCGGGAAGGCGGGACTACGATTTTTGGAACACGGGCCTGTGACGCAAAAGCGATCACGGTACTTGATGCCCTGTTCCTGCAGGCACCCGGTGAAGCCTATGGCGACGAGCAATACCGCAGCCGGCGCCTCGACCTGACCGTTCTCACTATCGCCTGCACGACATGCGACGCCGCCTGTTTCTGTTCATCTTTCGAAAACGGCCCGGCGGAGAAAGCCGGTTCGGATGTCTTCCTCTATCCGGTTGAGGGCGGCTGGCTCGCGGAAGCGATCACGGACAGGGGGAGGGAGCTGACCGGCGGCGAGCCCTTCGCTGATTCAGGCCTTGAGCCGCCCGGGCTGGCCGTGACAAGAACGGTGGATATCGCCGGCCTTCAGGAGAAGCTGCTGGAGATATTCAGCAACATCGATTTCTGGCAGGAAGCGACGGTCAAATGCCTCTCATGCGGCTACTGCACGTACACATGTCCCACCTGTTACTGCTTTAATATCTTTGACGAGATGCGGTCCGACCGTGAAGGCGAGCGCCTGCGCGGATGGGACGCCTGTATGTTCAGCCTCTATACGCGTGAGACCTCGGGGCATAATCCGCGGCCTACAATTGCCCACCGCTATCGCAACCGCATCAACCACAAGTTCAGCTACTATCCGGCAAACCAGGGGGAGACCCTCTGCACCGGCTGCGGGCGCTGCATCCGCGGCTGTCCGGTCGGGCTTGATATCAGGGACGTCCTGGCGGGCGTGAAGGAGCTGTGAGCTGATGACAACCATAGCACAAACAGGCATGAAAGCAACCAACCCGCTGGTGCCGGAACCGGCGACGGTGACGGAGGTGATCGTCGAGACCGGCAACATCAGGACCGTTCGCATGCGGTTCGACGATCCCGCCACCATGGAGGACTTCACGTTCCTGCCGGGGCAGATCGGCCAGCTTGGTATTTTGGGAGCCGGCGAGTCCACGTTCGCCATATCCTCGCCGCCTTCGCAGAAAGAATATTTCCAGTTCTCGGTGATGAAAACGGGTGTCGTAACCAGCGCCATCCACGAGCTTTCCGCGGGCGACTGCGTCTCAGTGCGGGCGCCGATGGGTTGCGCCTTTCCCACGGATGACTGGAAGGGCAGGAACATCATCGTGGCCGGCGGCGGCATCGGCATGGCGCCCCTGCGCTCGCTGTTCATGTATTTGCTTGACCACCGTGATGATTACGGCGAGCTTATGCTCGTGTACGGCGCCCGTATGCCCGAAGACCTCTGCTTTGAGGCCGACCGCCTGGCATGGGAGCAGCGGGACGACATGAAGTTCATCTCCACGATCGATAACGTATGCTCCGGCTGGGACGGATGCGTCGGCCTGGTGCCGTCGATCCTCGAGGAAGAGGCGCCGCCGCCGGACAACGCGGTCGCCATCACCTGCGGTCCGCCGATTATGATCAAGTTCACTCTCCAGAGTTTAGACAGGATGGGCTTCAGGGAAGAACAGATATATACGACACTTGAGCGCAGGATGAAGTGTGGTATTGGCCTCTGCGGCCGCTGCAACGTGGGAGCGAAATACGTCTGCACGGACGGGCCCGTTTTTTCACTGGCTGATTTAAGGGAGCTGCCCGACGAATTGTAGGATCATCGAAAAGACGCCACGGACGAGACGGTGGACTATAATGAGGGCAAGATATCCATTTGTCGCTAAAGGAGAAACATGAAAATAAGGTGGCTTGGACACAGCTGTTTTCTCCTAACCGCGGATTCCGGCGCAACGCTGCTTACGGACCCCTACGACACCAGCGCTTATCCCGACACCCTGCTGCACGCTCCGCTTGATGAATCTCCTGACGTGGTCACGTCCAGCCACGACCACGCCGACCACGCCAACATCGAAGCGATAGCAGGGACTCCCGAGATAGTCAAAACGCCGGCGGCGCGGGAGACCGCGGGCTTTTCGATCAGGGGGGTCGAAACCTTCCACGACACGCAGTCCGGCGCCATGCGCGGCGCCAACATAATCTTTATTATCAAATCGGGCGGTTTGACGGTCTGCCATCTCGGCGACCTGGGCCACGAACTGACGGCAGAGCAGGCGCGGCAGATCGGCGCTATAGATGTGCTGTTTATCCCCGTAGGGGGCAAATTCACAATCGACGCCGCGGCGGCTACGCGCATCTGGCAGCAGCTCGCGCCGCCGCTGACTTTCCCCATGCACTACCGAAACGACAAATGCCTCTTTAAGATAGACGGCGTCGACGGGTTCACCGCGGGCAAGCCGGACGTGGAGACGCCCGGAACCAGCGAAATGACCATGGAAAAGGAAAACCTTCCCCAAAGCCCGAAAATAGTCGTGCTCGATCACGCGAACTGATATAAGGTCCCGGCAGAATTTTTGCGAACAGGTCCTCCTCAATAAATCCAGCCGTGGTCCGATGTCTGTCTTTGTCCGTGTGAAACAAATGGGTCAGGGTGGAAACAGGTGGATCTGATATTCTTCTGCATAGCACTTTTCTTATTCGGAGCCGTCTTCGGCAGCTTCCTGAACGTATGCATCTATCGTCTGCCGCTGAAGGAGTCGATCGTCTCACCAGGCTCCCGCTGCCCCGGATGCGGGCACGAGCTGCGCTGGTTTGAGAACGTGCCGCTGATCAGCTACGCGGCGCTTAAGGGCAGATGCAGGAATTGCGGCGAGCCGATATCGTGGCGATACCCGCTGGTGGAGTTCCTCAATGCCGCCCTCTGGGCCTTCGCGGGCTGGCGTTTCGGCATCGAGCCTGTAACAGTTCCGGCGCTGCTTCTGATCTCCACTCTGATAATCATATTCTTCATCGACCTCGAGCATTACATCATCCCCAATGTCGTCGTGCTTCCCGTAGCGGTCATGGGCCTGGTGGCGATGGTCGCCATTTCGCTTACGACAAAAGATCCGGACTTTCCCGTCTGGTGGGCGTTTCCGCTGTCAGGGCTGATCGCTGCGGCCGTGTTCTTCATCATCGCCGTTGCCGTCCCCAAGGGGATGGGCATGGGTGATGTCAAAATGGTGGGCATGATGGGTTTCTTCCTGGGGAGGACGGCGGCGCTGGGTATCTTCATCGGCGTCCTGCTCGGCTCGCTCGTGGGCATCGGCCTCATGATCACCGGGAAAAAAGGGCGCAAGAGCCGGCTGCCGCTTGGCCCTTTTCTAGCGGTGGGCGCTATGGCCGCGCTTTTTTACGGCGAGGCGATAATCGGGCCGTATCTGAAGCTGTTTGAGTGACCGCTTTTTGGCTTTCGCCGGTCTCGCTCTAGTGCAGCCGACCGGTGCATGATCTTTCTTAACACACGTTAACCATACTTTTTGCCGTTCACATGCGTTTTTCAGGTATAATATCCAGGAAAGTTTCTTCCCTCCCGGAGGTGTGTTCTTGAAGATCAAAGGCTATTACTGGGCCATTATCGCGGCGGCCGCCCTGGTGGTCATCGCTATTTTCATCGTTCCACTGTTAACCGGCAGCGATGACAACAGCAACAGCGGGCCAGGCCACTCCGCCGACCAGCTGGCCTCCTACGAGTCCATCGACTACACGCCCGTGGTCGAAACATATCAGAGCCTGATCAAGGAAAACCCGAACGATACTTTCGTGCTGGACAGTTTCGGCAACTTCTATATGCAGACCGGCAAGTACAAGGAAGCCAAGGACCAGTATGAGAAGGCCGCGGCCCTGAATCCAAACAACCCGTCTTTCTTCGCCGGCACCGGTGAGGCTTATTCCATGCTGGGAATGCTCGACCTTGCCAACAGGGAGATCGACAAGGGGCTCGCGCTCGATCCCGCCAACCAGACGCTCATGGTCCTGAAAGGCAACATCCTCTCCAATCAGAACAAGCGTGACGAGGCGAAGATCTGGTGGCAGAAAGCTTATGACGTAAATCCCTCGACCCAGATCGGCGTCATGGCGGGACAGTTCCTGCAGGGACAGGCGGCCGGGTCAACAGGAGACGGCAGCGGCAGCAGCAACCCGCACGCGACAGGCGAGATACCGCTCGAGTAGTCAGCCGCGGCAGCACCTGATCATTACCGAAATAAATGTCCCGGTAAATCGAAGCGCAGGGATGACGGTTGGAACGTCATCCATCCCTCCCCACGACAACCCATAAGTCAGACCGCAGGATGAATCACCGGCCTGGTAATCGCCCGAAACACCTTTTTTCCGCGTAAAATTCCCGAACCGCAAAAAACCTGTTTTCGCTATCAGCGCGTTCTATAAATCCATTTTGCAACGTAATCTGCAACATAAAGGGTAAATTTGCGCGAAAATTCGGGGAAACCCACTATTTATTTGCATGAAAATGCTTGCTCAGTGGTGAAAAGTGGTATAAGGTGGGGAACGAAATCCAGACCGTCTAAGGAATTACATGCCAGCTTTCAGATTTTGGGGACATTTTCAACACTCATTAGATTCGAAGAACAGGGTGGCGATTCCTGCAAAGTTCCGCCAGCAGTTATCCGACAGCAAAGTCGTGGTGACGGAATATTTCGAGGGATGCCTGGCTGTTTACCCGGCTGCGGAGTGGGAGCGGTTCATCAAACAGGAGTTATCGGGCATGAGTTCGATCGACAGCAGGCACAACCGTGACATCGGCCGCATGCTCTATGGCTCGGCTGACGAAAGTCAGATCGACAAGCAGGGACGGATCAGCCTGTCCGCCTATCACCTCGAAGCCGCGGGGATAGGCAAGGAAGTGATCTTCAAGGGTGTGAACGACAGGTTCGAGATCTGGGATCGCAAGAAATGGGATGCCCATCGGGCGGCCTATAAAAAACGGGAGGCGGAGGAGGAGTAGACAGGCGTGTTCTCCGAGCCTCACCACCAAAAAAGGGAGAAGGGAAGTATGCAGTTAAATAACAGCATACGAGGGATTACAGCTAACGGGGCGCACGTGCCGGTTCTGGCTTCAGAACTGGTGGATCTTCTGGAGCCGCAGCCCGATGACACGATCATCGACTGCACTTTTGGCGCCGGTGGTCACGCACGCAAGATTTCCGGAGGGCTTGGCAAGAGCGCGCTCTTCATCGGCATCGACCGCGATCCGGTAGCCAGGCGATACTTCGACCTCTATTCGCAGTACCAGCCTTTCCGCTGCCGATTCCAGCAGGGCAATTTTGCCGATGCCCTCGAGCAGCTGGACGAAAAAGATTTCGAGGCGGACCTGATTTATATGGACCTGGGCGTCTCATCCATGCAGCTGGATCGTCCGGAGCGGGGTTTTTCCTACAGCTACAACGCCCCCCTGGACATGCGCATGGATCCGGACAACCGCTCGACTGCCCGGGACCTCGTCAACGAGCTTCCGTACAAGGAACTGGCCTATATCTTCAAGACATACGGGGAAGAGCGCTATGCGCGGCAGATTGCCAAGCGCATCTGCAACGAGCGTGAAACGAAACCCTTTGAATCAACACTGCAGCTGGTGGACGTGATCAAGGCTGCCATTCCGACCCCCGCCCGTTTCGGCGCCGGTCACCCCGCGCGCCGGGTCTTCCAGGCCCTGAGGATCGCCGTCAATGACGAGCTGGGCTCGCTGGAGAGAGGGCTTCAGAACGCGCTCAATCTCCTGGCTCCCGGCGGCAGGCTGGCGGTCATCAGCTTCCATTCGCTGGAGGACCGCATCGTCAAGCAGTTTTTCGCCGCGCGCGTCGGCAAGTGCACCTGTCCGCCCGACCTGCCCACGTGCGTCTGCGAGGCGCAGGCAGAAGTACGCATAGTCAACCGGCGGCCGATCTCGCCATCGGATGAGGAAATCGATGAAAACCCGCGCTCCCAGTCAGCAAAGCTGAGGGTCGCGGAGAAACTCGGTTAAGAGAGGAACATGGCCAGAACAGCAAAACAGGACTGGGGCTTTACCGAGATAACGCGCAAGTTTGAGCGCGATTCAAAGCCGGCCTTAAAGAGGGCGCCCGAGCGGCGGCGGGTCTCCGTCTCCGCAAGCGGCACCATGCATGTAGGCCTCTGGCTGTCTGCGGTGGCCGTCTTTCTGCTGGGACTGGTTGCCGTGCACGTAGGCATCCTCAAGAAGAATATGGAATTCAACGAACTCATCCGGGAGAAGAGCACGCTTTCGGCGGACAACGCCAGGCTCTCCAGCGAGGTCGCCGGTCTCAGCTCGCCCGAAAGGATCGAGCAGATCGCCACCCAGTCCCTGGGCATGGTCCCTCCCGAGAAGGTTCAGTATGTTTACATCGGCCCGTCTGAGGCACGGCAGAATTATGCCGACCTCGATGCATTCGGCGCCGGTGGCGGAAGGACGGCGGCCCCTTAGGTGCCGGCGCTTGGCAACCCAGACAGGCGCATCCGGTGGATCCTACTCTGCTTTGTCATGATGTTTTTCGCCGTCGGCGTACGCGTCGTTTTTCTCCAGACTGTCCAGGCAAGCGAACTCTCCCAGCAGGCGGCGCAGCAGCACGTTCAGCAGTTTGATCTGCCCGCGCGCCGGGGCACGATCTTCGACCGCGGCGGCAACGAGCTGGCCGTCGGAGAAGAGACCAGGACGATCTACGCGACGCCCTATCTGATCGAAGACCCCCTCGGGACTTCGAAGTTCATCGGAGAGATCTTAAAGCAGGACTCCAACACCATCCTTGAGAAACTCTCCGACCGCGACTCCGGCTTTGTCTACCTCGCCAGGCGTGTCGACACCAGGCTGGCGGAGGAGATAGAAAAACGAAACATCGCGGGTATCGGTTTCCTCTCGGAAGAAAAGCGTAAGTATCCACAGAACCAGGTGGCCTCCCAGGTGATCGGTTTTGCCGGCATGGACAACCGCGGGCTGACGGGCCTCGAGCTGCAGATGGACGATTTCCTCTCCGGGGTTGGCGGACGCCAGCGCGTAATCACTGACGCCGGCGGCAAGCAGATCGAGATGCTCAGCCTGGAGGAGGGCACCCGCGGCACCGACGTCTGGCTGACGATTGATCAGGCGATCCAGTTCGAGACGGAAAAAGTGCTTACAGAAACCGTCAAGCAATGGTCGGCCAAAGGAGCTTGTGCCGTCGTCATGAATCCGAAGACCGGCGAGGTCTACGCCATGGTCAACGTCCCTACGGCGGACGCCAACAGGTTTGACAGCCTCACCGAAGACCAGAGGCGCAACCGCGTGGTCACCGACAGTTATGAGCCAGGCTCGGTCTTCAAATCGGTGACAGCGGCCGCGGGGCTCGAGGAAAAAGCCGTTGCTCCGGGCCAGAGCCTCTACCTTCCCCCTGAGCTCGAGCTGGGCGGCAGGACGATCAAGGATGCCGTCGACCGCGGCGAAGTAAGCTGGGATTTAAGCCAGATACTGGTCCACTCCAGCAACGTCGGCGCCGTGACTGTAGGTATGCGGGTCGGGGACGAGATGCTCGACAGCTGGATCCGGCGCTTCGGTTTTGGCGCGCCCACCGGCATAGATTATCCGGGTGAAGCCCAGGGAATTGTGGTTCCACCCGAATTGTGGTCAGGTTCGACGATCGGCAACGTGCCTATCGGACAGGGCATATCGGTGACCGCGCTGCAGATGGCCTCGGCATATTCGACTATTGCCAACGGCGGCGTTCTGATGAAACCCCACCTGGTCGGCCGCGTCGGAGCAGAGGAGCAGGAGCAGCCGGAAGGGCAACGCATCATCAGCGAGCAGACATCGAGGCTGCTGGCGACTTATCTGACCCAGGTGGTTGAGGAGGGCGGCGCCCCCCTGGCACAGATAAATGGCTACCATGTGGCCGGCAAGACGGGCACCGCACAGAAGCCGATGCCCGACGGTTCGGGATATTCCGAGGAGAATTATATCGGCTCGTTCATCGGTTTCGCGCCGGCGAACGACCCGCAGCTGGTCGTCATGGTGATGGTGGATGAGCCGCATCCCTTCGGCGGCGGTGCCACAGTGGCCGCGCCGGCTTTCCAGAAGATCACCCAGTTCTCCCTTCAGAAACTGAGGATAGTGCCATGAAATACCGCGCCATGGACCGGCTGGAAAGCATAACCGGCGCCGGACCTTTCATCTGCGGCAGTGAGCCGGATGCAACCCGGATTGTAGAAATCGCCAAGTTATCCACAAGAAATTGTGTCGCGGGGTATCCTTATCAAGCCATATTGTGTAAAATTACTTCCCGATGAAGGCGGAATTCTACCTAACCCTTCTCGACGGCCTCCTGGCCACCGCGGTCTACCATCCCCATAAACCAGGCATATTCCAGCGGACAACCTCATTCTGGTCGGTCCCTCTTTGCTCGCACGAGTGGGAACCGGTTGATTTCGTCCGCACTACCGTTACTGCCGTGCCGGTTTCTGTAAGCTGTGACAGGGAGCCGGGGAAGGAGCAGGGGATGAGGACTTCGGCCACGCCGGTGTGCCGGTACCGGCTGTCCCTGCACGACGATGTCTAGAGGTATGACAGGTTCAATTCTAAAACAGGCGGAAGAAGTGATAGCACTAACCGCAAATGAGATTTGTCAGGCATGCTCGGGAGAACTGCTGGCCGGCGCCGCTGCGGCCCTGGTCGAGTCGGTCTCGACCGATACCCGCAGCGACTTGACCTCGAGTCTTTTCATAGCGCTTAAGGGCGACAACTTCGATGGTGGGGATTTCGCCGAGGAAGCTCTCGCCAGCGGCGCCCTGGGAGTCCTTGCCGAGCGCGGCGCCGCGGAGCGCCTGGCGGCTCAGGCCGCCGGAGCCAACGGCAACGCCCCGGTGCTAATCGCAGTTGATGATTCCGGCGAGGCCCTGAAAGATATCGCCAGGCTCGTGGCTTCCCGCAGCGGCGCCACCGTCGTGGCGATCACGGGCAGCACGGGCAAGACTTCAACCAAAGATATCCTGGCCGCCCTGCTGGAGGGCCATGTGGATGTCGTATCCAGCCGGGCGAGTTTCAACAACGAGGTCGGCGTCCCACTTACCCTGCTTGCCGCAACCGGGGACACCGACGTGATCGTCGTGGAGATGGGCATGCAGGCGCAGGGCGAGATCGCTGAGCTCTGCCGCATTGCAGCGCCCGAGGTCGCCGTCATCACCAATATCGGACCGGCGCATCTGCAATACGCCGGAAGTCTGGAGAATATCGCCCGGGGCAAAGCCGAGATCGCGCAGGGGCTTCCACGCGGCGGTAAACTGGTCGCGCCTTATGGAGAAAAGCTGCTGGAGCCGCACCTGGCCGGGCTCGACGTGGAAACTGTGACCTTCGGTTTCGACGATGCGGCCGATATCTATCCCGTTTTCCACGAGCACATGGAAGACGGCAGGCTGCACTGCGTCGTCTCGTGTTGCGGATACAACCTGGAACTGATCTTTAATTTCGCCGCGCATCACCACCTGCAGAATGCGATGGCCGCCATCGGCGCCTACTACCAGCTGGGACTGCCGCTTGATGACATCCCCAGGGCGGTCGCCGGCATAAATATCTCAAGCCTTCGCGGTGAGCTGATTGAGCTGGACAACGGTGTCACCCTGCTCAATGACTGCTACAACGCAAACCCTCTTTCCATGCGCTCTTCCCTGGAATACCTGGCGAGCGTGGGCACCGGCAGAAGGACTGTCGCGGTGCTTGGAGACATGGGAGAGCTGGGGCCGCAGGCCCTCGATTATCACCGCCAGGTCGGACGGGACGTACTGGAACTGGGCATCGATTGCCTGATCGCGGTTGGTGAACAGTCACGCGGATATCTTGAAGGAGCCTCGGAGGACATCCTCTATGGTGAAGGCGACCGGGAAGACAATGGGGATAAATATGGGGAAAGTTTTGGGGATAACTATTACTTTGCCGGGCGCGACGAAGCCCTGAGAGGGGTTTCGGGGCTGATACGCCCGGGTGATGTCGTGCTGGTCAAGGCATCGCGTTTCATGAAGCTGGAACAGCTGAGCAATATCATGATCGAAGCCGGATCGGGAGAAACCGCTCCGGCAGCTGCGGCGGATCCGGACGGATTGCCGGAAATCTCCCCGGGTGACACCCCGGAGGGCGAGCCGGCGCGGGAAGATTAGTCCGGCATGATGTTCCAGCTACTCGCCGCCGGCCTGGCGTCAATGATGATCACGCTCTTTCTGGGGCCCAAGTTCATCAAGTTCGCTATCAGGAATGAATTCGGCCAGCAGGTGCGCGAGGAGGGTCCCGAGGAGCACTTAAAGACCAAGGCGGGCATTCCTACCCTGGGCGGGATTCTGATCATCATTGGCATGATGGTGCCGTTCTTCATCCTCTGGGAGTGGAGCGTCAAGAGCCTGCTGGTCGTCATCACCACACTGGGCTGCGGCGCCATAGGTTTCGCCGACGACTTCGCCAAGATAAGGATGAAGCGATCGCTCGGCCTGAGGGCCCGCGGCAAGCTCCTTCTGCAGCTGTTGCTGGCGATCGTCGTCGGGATGATCGCAGTGCGTTACGGCGGCCTCAGCGAATCCATCAGGATTCCCATGAGCGATCAAGTCGTCAACGTCGGCATCGCCTATTATTTCATCATCTTTCTGTGGCTGGCGGGATTTTCCAACGCCGTCAACCTGACCGACGGTCTGGACGGACTGGCCGCGGGCACGGTGGCTGTGACCATGCTTACATATATGACCATCGCCTTCCTCACCGAACAGACCGATCTTGGGATCATCGCGGCCTGCCTCGGCGGCGCCTGTGTCGGTTTTTTATGGTTCAACTCTTTCCCGGCAGAGATCTTCATGGGGGACACCGGCTCACTGGCGCTGGGCGGAGCGATCGCCGCCATGGCCTTTCTCACACAGACCGAGCTGCTGCTGATCATTATCGGCGCGATCTTCGTAGCGGAGGCGGCGTCGGTGATAATCCAGGTGCTCGGCTTCAAGGCTACCGGCAAGCGGGTCTTCCTCATGACTCCGATCCACCATCATTTCGAGCTGATGGCGTGGTCGGAGACGAAGATAATAATGCGTTTCTGGATTGTCAGCGCCATCTTCGCCTCGACAGGTTTCACGATCTTCTACATATCCCTGCCACCCAACAGATGACGGGAGGTAACCGCCAATGAACATGGCCGCGGACCTCAGGGGTATCGGCCGGTTGCTGGTCATCGGCATGGCGCGCTCCGGGATAGCCGCGGCGCTGGCGGCGCGCAGGTCCCTGCCGGAGCTGGAGGTAGTCATCGCCGACAGGGACGAGAAGCCGGATGCGGCCGCTAATGTGGATGAACTTACGAAGGCTGGAGTCAGGGTCGAGCTTGGGTGTGAGGACTACAGCCTGCTTGACGGCTGTGGCCTGGTGGTCAAGAGCCCCGGCGTACCCGGCAGCATCCCCCTGATCGAGGAAGCCCGACAGCGGGGCATCCCCGTCTGGGGAGAGATCGAGTTCGCCTGGCGCTTTATCACGAATTTCATCATCGGGGTCACGGGCACCAACGGCAAGACGACGACCACTGAGCTGATAACGCATGTCCTCGCCGGCGCCGGACGGCCCTGCAGGACAGCCGGAAATATCGGCACCGCGCTCTCCTCCTTCGTGGGGAATATCGATGAGGATGAGCTGCTGGTGCTGGAGCTTTCCAGTTTCCAGCTTGAGGATACGATCGCCTTCCGGCCCGATGTGGCCGTGCTGCTCAACTTGAGCGAAGACCACCTGGACCGGCACGACTGCGCCGATGATTACTACTCAGCCAAAATGAACATTTTTGTCAACCAGCAGCCCCACGACCTGGCGGTGATAAACCTTGATGACCCCGCCTGCCATCGGCCCGTGCCGGTGCACGTGGGAAAAGTCTGGTTCAGCCGCAGCGCCGGCGACAGCAGGCCCGCCGCGGGCGAGCGGATGGAGCCGCTCGTGTTTGTCCGCGACGGTGTCATCCGCGCAAACCTGAACGGCCTGGCGACTGCCGGCGCCGGAGTGCATGCACGTTTGCCGCGCCCATATCTGGATGGCAAGGCCGGCGCTGTATCCGAAGGCCACCACGGCGCCGATGCGGGGCGCACCGATATGGCGGCGTCCGGCAGGAATGAACCCGGGAATGGCGAAGATTCACGGGAGGCCGGCTCCACGGCGATCCTCGCCTGGGAGGATGCCACCCTCAAGGGCGATCACAACCTGGAGAACTGCCTGGCGGCAGTGTCAGTATGCCTGTGCATGGGGCTTTCACCGGAGGAGGTGGCCGGGGGTCTGGAAAGTTTCCCGGGTGTCCCGCACCGGCTGCAGCAGGTGCGGGTCGTGGATGGCGTGACTTACGTAAACGACTCCAAGGCAACCAATGTCGACGCGGCCATCAAGGCGCTTACCGCATTCGAGGGAGGCGTTCACCTGATACTGGGCGGCAGCCTCAAGGGCTTCACTTTTGACCAGCTGGCGGAAGACGCCCCGGAAGAAAAGGTCACGCAGCTGATCGCAATCGGGGAAGCCGCGGAGGAGATCGCGGCGAGTTTTGACCAGGCCGGCAGGGAGATCATCATGGCTGCCGGGCTGGAGGAGGCCATAGCCATCGCCAGCGCGAGCGCCGAACCTGGAGACGTTGTGCTGCTTTCGCCCGCGTGCGCCAGCTTCGACCAGTACGACAATTACGAGGAACGGGGGGAACATTTTATCTCCCTGGTAAACAGGCTGTAAGAGAAGAAGCGGATCCTTCGCTTCGCTCAGGATGACAGGCCACCGGGGAGAATATTCATCTCCCTGGTAAAAATGCTTTAAGGGCTGAATATGGAGTGGAGAAAAAAGAAAAGCAAAGGAAAAGGACGCGGCTCGCGCGAGGGAGCGGCGTCATTTGAATACACTTTTCTCGTAGCAGTGACCCTCGTCCTGCTGGCGGTCGGCGTGGTCATGGTCTTCAGCGCCAGCTGGGCCAACGCCTACTTTGGTGAGAACAAGGACAGTTATTACTATCTGAAGCGCGAACTTTTCTTTGCCGCGCTTGGCCTGGTGTTCATGTTCGTCATGGCCAAGACCGACTATTCCCGCCTGCGCAAGGCAGCGCCCGTCCTGATGGTTGTATCGCTGGGCATGCTGCTCATGGTGTTTATCCCGGGCATCGGCTACTGCGCCAAGGGCGCCTGCCGCTGGGTCGGCGCCGGTTCGGCTACCTTTCAGCCGTCGGAGCTCGCAAAACTTGCGGTCATCCTCTACGTATCCACAATCATGTACACGCGTCCGCGCCTCCTCGGGGGCATCAAGAGGTTCGCCCTGCCGATCATGGGACTGCCGGTGCTCGCCTGCCTGTTCATACTCGCTGAACCTGACATGGGCACGACGATCACCATCGTTATCACCTTGGCCGGCATGCTGCTTGTGGGGGGCGTCAGGATGAGGGACATGGCCGCCCTCGCCGCCGGCGCTGGGGTCCTGGGCTTGGCTTTCGTTGCCATGGCTCCATATCGCGTAGCACGCTTTACCGCCTTCCTTGATCCTTATGAGGACGCGCACGGCTCGGGTTTTCAGATCATCCAGTCACTTGTTGCGCTGGGTTCGGGCGGTGTCTTCGGCGTGGGCATCGGCAAGAGCATCCAGAAATTCAACTACCTTCCCGAAGCCCATACCGACATGATCCTCTCGATCATCGGCGAGGAGGTCGGCCTCCTGGGCGTGCTGGCGGTTATAATCCTCTACGGCGCTTTCGCGTATGTCGGTTTTCGTATCGCCCTCAGGTCACGTGACCTGTTCGGAAAGTACGTGGCCGCGGGCATCACATCGCTGCTCGTGGGCCAGGCCGCGGTCAATCTCTGTGCCGTCACCGGTATCATGCCGCTGACAGGTATCCCGCTGCCGATCATCAGCTATGGCGGCAGCAGCCTGGTCGTCATGCTGGCAAGCATAGGAATCTTACTCAATATCGCTGTCAATCAACGGAGTCGAATTGCCGCTGCTCCAAACAGAAAATTCAGGGCAATTGAGGGTGGTAATAGCCGCCGGGGGGACGGCCGGTCATCTCGTACCGGCCCTGGCTCTCGCAGGCGCGTTATCGGATAAGGGCGCGGCGGTCTCCTTCATCGGCACCGGCCGGGGGCTGGAGAAAGAACTCGTCCCCCAGTCGGGCTATGAACTCGACATGGCAGACCTGCGAGGACTGGAGCGCAAGCTCTCGCCCCGCCTTTTCCTTTTTCTCTGGTCTCTCGCCAGGGGAAGTATCGATTGCCTGGGCATATTGCGCCGCCGGCGTCCGGACGTGGTCGTGGGTGGCGGCGGCTATGTCAGCTGGGCCCCGGTATTCACCGCCTGGCTAACCCGCCGGCCGACGCTCATCGTCGAGCTCGATTCCCACATGGGACTGGCAAACCGCGCTCTCGTGCCTTTTGTGAAGCGCGTCTGCCTGAGCTTTGTGATCCCCGGCAGGGACGGCGGCAAGTATCTTTATGCCGGACGCCCGCTTGGGAGCAAGCTGCTCCAGGCCACAGCCGAGACGGGACGCGAAGCCTTCGGCCTCAAGTCCGACATGCCCGTCGTGCTGGTGACAGGAGGCAGCCTCGGAGCCCGCTCCATCAATGAAGCCTGCGTGGAGGCATTCGGCACTGGCCCCCTTCCGTTCCAGCTGGTCCATGTAAGCGGAAAACGCGATTACGAGATGGTGAAAAGTCGACTCCGAAAAGCAGGCGCCGACCCGGATAATTATCATTTGCTAGACTATACGGGCGACTTGCCCCTGGCCACGGCTGCGGCGAGTCTGGTGGTTGGCCGTTCGGGCGCATCCATTCTGGAGCTGGCCGCCTTGGGAAAGCCGGCGCTGCTGGTTCCCTATCCTTACGCAACCGGAGATCATCAACGCAAGAACGCGGAGTGGATGGCCGGCGCGGGAGCGGCGGAGGTTCTTCCGGACGATCAGGTCAGCGGTGAGCTGTTGAAGTCGAGGGTGGAAAGCCTTATCTCGGACAAAGTAAGGCTTGAGGCCATGGCAAAGGCGAGCGCGCGGCTCGGCAAACGCGGCGCGGCCGAACGCATCGCGGACGAGATATTCAAACTCGCCGGACGCGGTGGAGCAAGCGCTGTCCGGCGGCGGCAAAAAACCGACGAAAGCACGGAATAATTGAAAGAAAAAAAGAAAATCCATTTTATTGGCATCGGCGGCGCAGGCATGAGCGGCATCGCCCAGGTTTTTCATAGCCTGGGACACGAAGTCACGGGCTCCGACCTGAAGCGCTCCCGCTATACGCGTATGCTGGAGGAGCAGGGCATGACCGTGGCCTTCGGACACGACCCGTCGAACCTCCAGCGGCCTGACGCGGTGGTCGTCTCGACCGCCATACCCCCGCATAACCCTGAACTCAAGGCTGCGGTCGACCGGGGCCTGCCCGTTTTTCAGCGGGCGCAGATGCTGGCCGAGCTCATGGAGATGAAACGCGGTATCGCAGTGGCGGGCACGCACGGAAAGACGACCACGACCTCTATGATCGCCAACACCATGGAGCTGCTGGATCTCAAGCCGTCATTCGTGGTCGGAGGGGAGCTCAATGACGTCGGCAGCAACGCGCGCGCCGGTGGCGGTGATTGGCTGGTGGCCGAGGCGGACGAGAGCGACGGCTCGCTGCTATACCTCCATCCCGAGGTCGCGGTCATCACCAATGTGGAACTTGACCACCACTCGCATTATGCGTCAATCGACGAAGTCATCGAGGTCTTCAGGAAGTTTGTTGAGGGCCTGCCTCAAGACGGCGCTCTGGTCATCTGGGACCATCCGCTCCTGAGGGAGCTGGCCAGCCATACGCGGGCGCGGGTCATTACATATGGCACCGAAGAGGGCGCGGACTATCGGGCCGGCAACCTTTCAATAACCCGCGAAGGCACCGAATTCGACCTGCTCTCCCACGAGGCCGGGTCCGGCGGGCCGCTGCCGGTATCGCTTGCGGTCCGCGGCCTGCACAATGTCATGAATTCGCTGGCGGCCCTGGCCGTGCTGGACCTGGTCGGTGTCAGTCCTGAGAAATCGGCGCCGGCACTCGCCAGGTTCAGCGGCGCGGCCCGCAGGTTTCAGATCAAGGGCGAGGTCGGCGGTGTCACGATCGTTGACGATTACGCCCATCACCCGACCGAGATCCAGGCGACCCTGGTTGCAGCGAGGGCGGCAGGCTGGACCAGGGTCATAGGAGCCTTTCAGCCCCACCTCTATTCACGCACTCGTTATCTCCATGACGAATTCGGACGGGCGCTCAACCTTTGCGACCTTGCGATTATCACGGACGTGTACGGCGCCCGCGAGGAGCCCGAGCCGGGGGTCAGTGGCAAGCTGGTAGTCGACTCCGCCCTGAAATGGGAGCCGGAGTCCCGGGTAGCGTACATACCGAGGACCAGGGACATAGTCCCCCTGCTCCTGAATGAGCTGAGGCCGGGAGACCTCGTATTGACCCTGGGGGCGGGTGACATCTTCAAGGTCGGCGAGGATCTGCTCGCGGCTCTCGAAAGGCAGGCCAGCCTTGTTTGAAGAGGAAGTCCGCAGGCAGATCGAACAGGCAGCCGGCAGGAAAGGTTCTGCCGGCAGGCCGCTGGCCTCGATGACAACACTGGGTTGCGGCGGTCCGGCGGCGCTTATTATCGAAGCCGACAGCCGCGCACACCTTGCCGCTATTCTAGCGTCCGCCCGGCAAGCGGACGTCCCCTGGTTCATACTCGGACATGGCTCCAACCTCCTCGTCGCGGACGATGGCTGGGATGGTCTGGTTATAACTCTCGGCGGAGAATTCAGGGAATGCCACAGGAACGGGGAAAGGCTCAGCTGCGGCGGCGCCGCAACGTTGCCCCGCATCGCCAGGATAGCATCGGGCGCGGGACTTTCCGGGCTTGAACCCCTCGCGTACATACCAGGTACGATAGGAGGAGCACTCGCCATCAACGCCGGCGCATACGGGGCTTCGATCGGCGATCTGGTCGTTGAGGCGGAAATCTGTCTGCCCGGGGAAGTTAAGACGATTACTGCTGATGACCTGAGTTTTGGCTATCGCACCAGCCGTGTGCCGGCGGGCTCGGTGGTAAGCCGCGTCGTACTGGAATTGAAGCAGGGTGATCCGGAAGCAATAGCCGGGAAGATGCTCCAGCTGCGGCGGCAGCGTGAAGCGTCCCAGCCAGTCCGCGATAAATCATGCGGCAGCGTCTTTAAGAATCCACCCGGTGAAAAGAGCGCCGGCCAGCTGCTTGATGAGGCAGGCTGCAAAGGACTGGACAGCGGCGGCGCGTCAGTGTCCGACATTCACGCCAATTTCATAATCAACCGGGGTGATGCGACGGCGCGTGACGTCATCGATCTCATGAACAGATGCCGCCGCAAGGTCAAAGACGTTTCCGGAGTGGTCCTGGAGCCCGAAGTGATGCTTCTGGGAAACATGGAACTGGAATCACTCTGATGGAGAAGGAAGACAAAAACATCAAAAAGAATTTATGGCTGGTCCTGCTGGGCCTGCTGTCGGCTGGAATAGCCGCCGGTGCCTTCTTCTGGCTCAGCCAGTCAGAGCTGCTGGCGATCGACGACATCGTTATCGATGGCAACCGGGTCGTGACTTCGGAAGAGATATTGGATAAAACGGGCCCCATGTTGCGAGGCAGGAGCCTGCTGTCCTTCTCTTTTAATGATGTCTCCAGGTCCCTGGCTGATTTTCCGTACGTCGAGAGCGTCGAACTGGAACGGGATTTTCCCAATACGATGACGATCCATATTCGCGAATACCGGCCGTTTGTTACGTTGGCGGGCGAAGAGGGTAGATTTTTTATGCTTGCGTCGGACGGCAGTGTCCTCGCGGACCTGGCGGCGCCCGACCCCGGCTTTCCGCTGCTCACGACAAAGGAGCCATGCCCTGCCCATACAGGTGGAACGGTGGATTGTGCTGATGCCCTCACCGGGTACGAGTTCATGAATAACATCCCCACCAACTTCAACCAGGATATCGCCGAGGTCAGGGTCGTGGATGGCGACGTGATCATGCGCACCAGGTCTGGCGTGAATGTCAACTTCGGCGGGCTGACGGATTACGGGCTGAAGTTCGAAGTATTGAGGCAGCTGCTGGCACGGTCCGTCTCGAGCGGCACAACGCTTACAATAGATGTGTCCGTGGTTGAGCGGCCCGTGACAAAAGAGGGAAACACTGCGGTTCCCGTTACAACGACGATATCGACCCAGACGACCGGTGGCTGAGTTTAAGGGAAAACCAGAACCTGGTGATGCCGTGCCGGAGCATGCAACGAATGAGAGACCAGTGAAAGAAAATCCAAAGAGCAGCAGCAGGCAGGCGGTGTTGAAGCCCAGCGTCAAAAAGGCAAAAAAGGGCAAACCGCGCAAGCCTGTCGCAAACCTTTTACACGCGGAATTTCCGCCCGTTGTCGCCCTCGACGTGGGCACGACCAAGATCGCGTGTCTGATCGGCGAGCTGGATGCTGACGGTAACCTTGCCCGGGTGCTGGGAATAGGCAATGTCCCGGCGCGTGGCATGCACAAGGGCGTGGTCGTGGATATGGCCGACGCTTCGGCCTCTATCGCCGAATCCGCGGCAATCGCCGCCGCGGCGGCGGGCGTGACGCCCAGGGAAGCTTTTATCGGTGTCGCCGGTTCACACGTCGTTTCCATGAACCGCAAGGTCAGCGTCACCAACCCTAACGCGGACGGCAGGGTCACGCCCGAGGAGCGCAAAGGGCTGCTGGAAAAACTTAAGAAGGTCAAAATCTCTGATGACCTGCAGTTGATACACGCGCTGCCCCGTGAATATATCCTTGACGGGCAGGACGGGATCAAGCGGCCCGTCGGCATGTATGCCAAAAAGATCGAGATGAGCGGTCACCTGGTGTTCGGTGCGATCAACTCCATACAGAACCTGGTTGGAGCGGCGCGTGAGGCCGGCCTTGAAGTCGATGACATAGTGCTTGAGCCGCTGGCGTCGAGCCAGGCCTGTCTGGAGGACCAGGAGATGAAGTCGGGAGTCATGCTGGTTGATATCGGCGGTGGCACGACCGACGTGGCGTTGTTCATGGGCGGCCGTCTCGTCCATACCGCTGTGCTGCCGGTAGGCGGCAACCATATCACGGGAGATATATCTGTAGGCCTGAAAGTCCCGCTGGCCGCAGCCGAAGAGATCAAGCTTGAGTACGGTCACGCCCAAAGCCACCTCGTTGAGGACATTGAGATGGTGAAGGCGCCGGCCGGCACCGAAGGCAGCCTCGGTGAGCGGCAGGTCACGTTCTCGAGGAAGTTCCTGTCCCGCATCATCGAAGCGCGCGTGGCCGAGATATTCTCACTGGTTTTGAAGCAGGCGCGCGACAGCGGTTATCTCTCAAGCGTTGCTGCAGGGATTGTTTTAACAGGAGGCTCAAGTCAGCTTGAGGGTATCTGCGGCCTGGCAGGGGACGTCACCAAATTGCCCACGAGACTGGGACCGCCGCTGGCGGTCGGGGGGGTTGTTGACATACCCGGCAATCCCGTTTATGCTACGGCGGTAGGCCTGCTTTTATATGGGAGCAGGCATGTTTTTATGCGAGGGCCAAGTCACCTGCCAGAACCCTCGACTCCAACTTTAGGGATGTGGAACGAGGTTCTTGCTAAGGTTAAGGGTTGGTTTGGCCGGCAGGACAAAACCTAGACCCTCAGGGAGGTTTTGATAATATGCTGGATCCAGGTAGTAGTTATCTAGCGGTAATACGGGTGGTGGGCGTAGGCGGCGGGGGAACCAATGCGGTCAACCGGATGGTTGACGCAGGGCTTAAAGGTGTTGAATTCATCGCGGTCAACACCGACGCGCAGGCGTTGCTCATGTGCGATGCAGACGTCAAGCTCCACATCGGCGGCAAGATAACGCAGGGCCTGGGAGCGGGGGCAAACCCGGAGGTCGGCCGTGAGGCGGCGGAAGAGAGCCGCGACGAGATTCGCGAGGCGATCAAGGGCTCCGACATGGTATTCGTCACAGCAGGCAAGGGTGGCGGGACAGGTACGGGCGCCGCACCGGTTATCGCAGAGTTAGCCAAGGAGCTCGGGGCGCTGACCGTTGGTGTCGTCACACGACCGTTCTCCTTTGAAGGCAAGCGCCGCAGCGACCAGGCGGAAGAAGGCATACGGATGCTCCGCGAAAAAGTGGACACCGTCATCATCATCCCCAACGACCGTCTGCTGCAGGTCGTGGAGAAGAGAACTTCAATAATCGATGCATTTAAGGTAGCGGACGATGTCCTCAGGCAGGGCGTGCAGGGCATAACCGACCTCATCACTGTTCCGGGTCTCATCAACCTGGATTTCGCGGACGTCAAGGCGATCATGAAGGACGCCGGATCGGCGCTTATGGGAATCGGTGTGGCCAGCGGCGAGAACCGCGCGGCCGAATCCGCCAAGGCGGCAATATCATCACCGCTGCTGGAAGCGTCGGTTGAAGGCGCCACGGGCATCCTTCTGAACATCACCGGCGGACCGGACCTGGGGCTTTTCGAAGTCAACGAGGCGGCCGAAGTCATCTCTAGCGCCGCTGATTCAAACTGCAACATCATCTTCGGAGCTGTCATCGACGACGGCGTCAAGGACGAGGTTAAGGTGACGGTCATCGCGACCGGTTTCGACAAGCAGCCGACGCGGATCGTACGCGAGTCCCGTGAAGCAAGGACACAGTCACCGGCGAGCAGCGCCCCCGACCGCGATCCGGAAGAGATGCCGGACTTCGAAGTCGGCGAGGACGTTCTCGATATCCCGACATTTCTGCGGGATAAGGACTAGGGAGCAATCGGCCGCGGCAGAAAATAACCGGATGCTTGAACTGAAAAATCACAGGCAGGCCCTTCGGGCCTGCCTGGTTTGGTTTTAGGATGCTGGAATCGTTTCTGCGACATTTTATGGCTTTTTTTGGAGGTTCGGGTTACTTGGATCAGGAAGGCCCATTCGTACAGGAAGACTGGGATCCGCTTCTCCTCTGGCGCTTCAGCATGTCGGCGCCCGGGACACAGGTGTACTTTACTTCCCGCCCCGGCGGCTCGAGCCGTGCTCCCTATGACTCCCTCAATCTCGGCTTTCACGTCGGCGACGATCCAGGATCGGTGCGGGAAAACCGGACCCTGCTTTGCAGCACGCTCGGCCTCGATTCGCTCAGGGTCACTTCTCCGAGGCAGCGGCACACGACAGAGATCGCCGTTCCGGGGATAGAAGGGATCGGAGCGGGCGCGACAACCGAGGAATCCTTTTTCGATCCCTGCGACGGCTTGATGACGATGTTGCAAGGGGTCCCGCTGCTGCTCCATTTTGCCGACTGTGTTCCCGTCGTCCTGACCGCGGAGACGGACGGGGGTCCTGCAGTCTCGGTCATTCACGCGGGGCGCCAGGGACTGATGGATGGAATAGTCAGCAAGGCCGTTTCTATGCTTAAGGACGAAACCGGCGCCACGAGAGACTCAATCACGGCAGCCATTGGTCCCGCCATCGGTCCGTGTTGCTATGAAGTCGATGAAGAAACCGCGGCGGCATTCGGAGAAAGGTTCAGCCCGGACCGGGTCAAAGGCCGTTTCCTCGATCTAAGACAGGCAGTGGTGGACGAACTGGTGGCAGCCACACTCTGGCGCGATAATATTTTCGTGCTTGAAATCTGCACCGCATGCGACGACCACTTCTTCTCCTACCGCCGCGACGGCGTCACCGGCCGGCACGGGGCGATCGCCTGGATCGAGCCATGAAGCGAGCTTTGTTTACAGCCGAAACCCTCGACCCCAGCCTCATCCGTGAAAAATTCTCTCAAGTAAAGGATGAGGTAACCGCCGCCTGCATCCGCGCCGGCCGCAAACCCGATTCAGTCGAGATACTCACAGCCACCAAATATGTGGCCGCCGACGGCATGCAGGTGCTGTCGGAGGCCGGCATCACGCTAATTGGCGAGAACCGCGCCCAGGACCTTGCGGCCAAGCATAAACTTTACGGCAACCGCTTTACCTGGGACTTCATCGGCCACCTGCAGAGCAACAAGGTCCGCCAGGTCCTGCCGCTTGTACGCCTCATCCATTCAGTGGATTCGCTCACGGTCGCAGCCGAGATCGAGCGCCGCACGGACAGTTCGATTAATGTACTTCTTGAGGTCAATGTTAGCGAAGAGGGCAGTAAATATGGTATTATCACTACCGAAATTGACCGCTTCCTGGAGGAGGCAGCCAAGTTTTCCAAGGTGAACTTTACCGGTCTGATGACCATGCCGCCGCTGGCGGCAGACCCCGAAGCTGTTCGCTCCAATTTTGCGGCACTGCGCCGTACTGCAACCCGACTCTCCCAAAACTGGCGGGGAAAATATCATTTCAGGGAACTTTCCATGGGCACGAGCAATGATTATGTCGTGGCAGTAGAGGAGGGGGCGACCATAATCAGGATTGGCGGCGCACTTTTCAGGTGACACGCGGCGTCCGGAAAAAGGGAAAATGGCAGGCGATTTTTATGTGAAGATGAAGTTGCGCTGAAGGGATAGCGCGCTATTGGTAGAAAGAATGAACCTGGTCTCGATTAACACTGGAGGTGGTTTCCATCGGTAATATGTGGCAGAAGACACTGGTATATTTTGGCCTGGTAGAAGACAGGCTCGATGAGAGCAACGACTATGATGAAGAAGAAGAGCACCTTGCCGCCCATCGTGAGCTTGAGGAGTCCTACAAGGAGCGTCCCAACGTGCGCAAACTCAGCAGGCGCGAGCGCAAGCGCAAGGTGGATTATGACGACATCTATCCGGATGACAACGCCGGCCCCCGCAAGGTATCGCGCGTAAGACCGCTGAGGGCGGCCACTTCCCCGGTCAACGTGAGCGTGCACCTGGTGCTGCCGAAGAATTTCAACGACGCGCAGCAGGTTGCGGACAAGTTCAAGAACGACGTCCCGGTGATCCTGAATCTCCAGAACGCGGACAAGGAGCTTGCCAAGAGGCTCATAGATTTTTCAAGCGGCCTGACCTACGCGTTCGACGGCGGCATGCAGCGGGTGGCGGACAAGGTGTTCCTGCTGACGCCGCGCAATGTTGACGTTTCCGCCGAGGAGCGGGCTCGATTGATGGAGAAAGGCTTCTTTAACCAGTCATGAACATTAAACGAATCGGCCTGATCGGATCGGGCAGCATCGGCGCGGCTTTCGTCAAAGGGTGGCTGCGCGCGGACCCGGGGATGGCTTCACGTATCACGGTGACCGACGCCTTCCCGGCCATGGCTGAAAAACTGGCAAGTACTACCGGCGTCGCCGTTGCGGCGACAAACGTGGAACTTGTTGAAAAATCTGATCTGGTGTTGCTGGCGGTGAAACCGGGCGACATCGAAGGCGCGCTGGCAGACAGCCTCAAGCAGTTCGGACGCGGCAAGATACTGGTTTCCGTGGCCGCCGGCAGGACGCTCGTCTCCCTTGAGATGCTGTTTCCTGTCGAGGTCGCGATATTCAGGCTGATGCCAAACGTAGCCGTCGAGGTCTGCGCCGGCACGATCGCTTTCGCATCTGGAAACAACGTCGACCCGGAGACCGAAGAAAAAGTTTATGAACTTTTCAATCCGCTCGGGCGCGTGGTGCCGATGCCGGAGAAACTCTTTGCGGCGGCCACGGCCATCGGCGGCAGCGGCCCCGGCTTCATGGCGCTGATCGTTGACGCTTTCATCGACGCCGGCGTGATGGCGGGGCTCTCGGCCTCGATGGCGAGGGAGCTTACTTATTCCATGGTCAGTGGCACCGCGAAACTGCTGACCGATTCAGGACTCTCGCCCATCGAGCTCAGGCATAAGGTGTCATCGCCGGCGGGAACCACCGTCGCCGGTATCGCGCAGCTGGAAAGAGACGGCGCCAGGTCGGCGATAATCGACGCGGTTCAGGTAGCGCTTGAGCGTGCAAACGAGCTGGGGTAATAATGAAGGGATTCGATCTTGCGGGGTTTGTCGGCGCGCTATTTTATACATATTACATCCTGATAATAATCAGGATAATCTTCAGCTGGGTCGGGATTCCGTCGCAGAGGACGCTTTTGATGATCTACAAGTTTATAATTGACGTGACAGAACCTTATCTTGGACTCTTTCGACGGTTCATTCCACCGGCGGGGGGCATGGATTTCAGCCCCATTATCGCGCTGCTGCTGCTCGGAGTGATCCAGAGTCTTGTCGTAAGCGCACTGTAAAATCCTTAAACAGGGAGGAAGGGAATGAGGATAACACCACTGGACATCAGGCATAAGGAGTTTTCCCGGTCGATGCGCGGGTACAAGGACCTGGAGGTCGACGAGTTCCTCGATGACATAGCCGACGAGTTCGAGCGTGTGTTCAACGAGAATATCGACCACCGCGAGAAGCTCGAGACGCTTGAGGAGAAGAACGAGCAGTACAGGAACATCGAGGACACCCTCAAGAAGACCCTGCTTTCGGCGCAGCAGCAGGCCGACGAGATGAAGCAGAACGCCAAGAAGGAAGCCGACCTGATCCTGCGCGACGCCGAACTCAAATCCCGCACCATCATCAACGATTCCTATGCCGAGCGGCAGAAGATCCAGCGTTCGGTCTCGGCGCTCAAGCAGAAGAACGAGGATCTGCGCTATCAGCTGCGGTCAGTCATCGAGACATATTCGAACATTCTCGACCAGGATGATCTCGGCACCATCGAGGAAGAAGACCTTGGTCCCATCTTCGAGCCCGCCCCCGAAGCGATTTCAGATGAGACAATGGTCGGGGGCATCGACAACGCGGTATCCAGCGAGCTGCTGAAGGAAGAAACGGCCCATGAGCCGGTCGCAGCCTACACCGGCAGCGATGAGATAGCCGATGTCGCAGATAGGGATGAGAGCCGGCCGGCAGACATTCCCCCAACGAACGAAGCAGCCAGGTCCGCCGGGGAAAAAGAGGATCCGTTCGCCGATCTGGACACCGACAAAGACGATCACAAATTCAACTGGTAGGGTGCTCTCCCGGTCCGCGGAAGGCACGCTATTAGCCGTCCGCGTCGTCCCGGGGGCAAAAAAATCAAAGATAACGGGAGAGGCCGGCGGACTTCTGAAGGTTCGCCTCAATGCGCCTCCGGTCGAGGGAAAGGCCAACAGGGAGCTGCTGAAGCTGCTGGCGCGGGAACTGGACCTGAAAAAGAGCCAGGTAGTGCTCGCCCGTGGCGACAAATCACGAGAAAAGACCGTGCTCCTGGCCGGGGTATCTCTTTCCCGGGCGCAAGAGAGGTTAAAATACGCGCTTCGCGAGGAATAAACACATGTGCAAGGAAATGAGACATCACCCGTTTTGAGGAAGGCGCCGGCCAGACTGTTTTTTCTGATCCTGTTCCTGCTTTCAGCCGACCAGCTGTCCAAGTACCTGGTGCGAAGGTGGATCGACGCCCATGAGAGCATCGAACTGCTGCCATTCCTGAGCCTTGAGAACGTAAAGAACAGCGGCATCGCCTTCGGTATGCTCCAGGGTCACTCCGGCCTGATCATCTTCACCAGTTCGGCCATAGTTCTGCTGCTCGTCGTCACGGGCCTTGCGATCATGCACGATTCCCGCTTCCTCCTGCCGCTGGCGTTTCTCGTCGGCGGCAGCGTCGGCAACCTGATCGACCGCTTCGCCTTCGGCCACGTGACCGATTTTCTGCACCTGCCTCACTGGCCCGCCTTCAACCTGGCCGACGTCTTCATCATCACCGGTGTGGTGCTGCTCCTTAGGGTGTTCCTGCTGGAGCCGGGAAAAAAGGAAGAGGGAGAGGAAAGCGACGGCCAGGGCGTTTCCGCCTCCGCCTGACGGCGGAATAATCATTGCGCCTGAACTCATGCCGAACAAATTTCCCGCAATCATCGGAAGACACATCCGCCTGACCATCTTATGACTGACGACACAGAACATCACATAACCATCACCGCCGAGCCTGATGAAGACGGCCTGCGGCTCGACAAGCTGCTCTCGTCGGTGCCGGAGATAGGTTCGCGCGCCGCGGCGCAGAAGCTTATCGCCGCAGGCCTGGTAACGGCGAACGGAGAACTGCGGGGCAAGAACCACAGGGTGAGCGCCGGCGAGGAGATCGGGGCGCGGATACCCGTAATCTCAGATTTCGACTTAAGCCCCGAAGAGATGGAGCTCTCGGTTCCCTACGAAGACGAGTACCTGCTGGTCGTTGATAAACCGGCCGGGATTGTTACCCACCCCGCGAAGGGCCACGATCACGGAACGCTGGTCAACGGGCTGCTCGGACGCCAGATCGCCGGCGGCGAGCATCCGCACCGGCCGGGCATCGTGCACCGCCTCGACAAGGACACCTCGGGTCTGCTGATAGTCGCGCGCGACGATGCCACACATCGCAAGCTCGTGCAGATGCTCTCGCGTCACGATATCCAGCGCACATATATATGCCTGGTGCACGGCCTGTTCTCGGCTTCCGAAGGCACCGTCGAGGCGCCGGTGGGAAGGGATTCACGCGATCGCCAGAAAATGGCCGTGGCCAAGAAAGGCGGCCGTGAGGCCGTGACGCACTTCAAGGTATTAAAGAGCTGGAGCGGACCGACCGGGCGCGCCGGCGGCAAAGCGGCATCCACGGGCTTCTCCCTGCTGGAAGTGAGGCTGGAGACCGGCCGCACGCACCAGATACGCGTCCACCTTGCCGCCATCAAACATCCGGTCGCCGGCGACCGGGTCTACGGCCAGCGCCGCGATGTGCTCGAGGCGGGGCGCCAGTTCCTGCACGCGGCGCGGCTCGTGTTCGAGCATCCGGTCACGGGTGAAAAGATCGACGTCAGCTCGCCGCTGCCGGCTGACCTGGAAGCGGCACTGGGTAACCTCGGCTGACGCCGGACTTGCTGTATGATTGAGAAACGCGGGAGTTCCCGTTATCGTTGTTCGTGCCCGGCAGTCTGACCTCTCCGGCCGGAGAAAGAATAAAAGGCAGGAAATCCAGTGCACCTTCCAAGAATCGTGATATCCGCACCGCACCGCAGCTCCGGCAAGACGACCGTGAGCATCGGCCTCTGCGCGGCGCTGGCAAAGGCCGGCCATAAGGTGCAGCCCTTCAAAAAAGGCCCCGACTTCATCGACCCGATGTGGCTCACCGCCGCCTCGAACCGCGACTGCCGCAACCTCGATCTTTTCATGATGGGAGATGGACAGATCATGAAGTCGGTCCAGCGCAACGGCGCGGCGGCGGACATCGCCGTCGTCGAGGGCAACATGGGCCTGTTCGACAGCATCGACGTGGAGGGGACGGGCAGCACGTCCGACCTCGCCCGGCAGCTGAAGGCGCCGGTCATCCTCGTTATCGATACGCGCAACATGACCCGCTCGATCGCGCCGCTGGTGCAGGGATTCACGCAGTTCGAACCGGATATCAACATCGCCGGCGTCATCCTCAACAAGGTCTCAGGGCCGAGGCATGAGGACAAGCTGCGCAAAGTCCTCGAGCGCTACTGCGACATCGAGGTGCTCGGCGCCATCCGCACCAGCCCCGAGATCGGCATCATCCAGCGTCACCTGGGGCTGCAGCCAGCCCGGGAAGCGCTCGGTTCTGCAGAGGTCATCGAGCAGATAGCGAAGATCGTCAGCGAGAGCGTCGACCTGGAGCGGATAAGGGAGATCGCCGAATCGGCGCCAGAGCTGCCGGATATCATGAATGACGGTTCCGCCAGCCAGCCGCCGCCTCCCATCCGCGTGCGGCTGGGAGTGGCCCAGGACCGCGCCTTCACCTTCTACTATCCGGAGAACCTCGAAGCGCTGCGCGCGGCCGGTGCCGAACTCGTCCCCTTCAGCCCCCTGGCCGACACGGAGCTGCCGGAGGTTGACGGCCTCTATATAGGGGGCGGTTTTCCCGAGGTCTTCATGGACGAACTGGAAGCCAACAGCTCCTTGCGTGAGCAGATCAGCACCGCCGCCGCCGCGGGCATGCCGATCTACGCCGAGTGCGGCGGACTAATGTATTTATCCCGGCGAATGTCATGGAAAGATGAAAACCGCGAGATGGTCGGCGCCCTTCCCTGCGACATCGTTATGCACGAGAAACCCGGCGGCCACGGCTACATGAAGCTGGAGGCGATTGGCACCGGCGGCTGGTTTGAGCCGGGCCTCGTCATCAAGGGCCACGAGTTCCACTACTCGGAAGTAGTCGATCTCGACGCCGAAAAAACCGCCTTCGCCTACAGGGTGCTGCGCGGCAACGGCGTGGACAGGGAACACGACGGCATCATCCACGGCAACGTCCTCGCGTCATACACTCACCTGCACAGCCTGGGCTCAACCGGCTGGGCAGAGGGTTTCGTGGCGTTTGTGGAGGGGAAAAAGTAACATTTTTCCGTAAAATTCATACTTTCCGGAAAAAATATACAACCAAAGATGTATGACATTGATTATCGAAATGTAGTATTGTCGCCTCCTGACTATTGCAAAATAATAGTATTAGTGGTCAAAGAAGAACCATGGTCACACAGGTTATTTTCATCGAATAGTTCATCGGGGAGGACTTTTGTCGAAAGCCATTGTTTGCGGAAGTAGCTGTGAACGCGGTATCAGGCATCTGGTTTTTGCCTCTTTCGTTCTTTTATTCTCAACCATCATCATCCTTGCATTTGCCCCCACCGCCCATGCCACCACCTATGTTTCCGGCACTATTACGCAGAACACTACCTGGACTACTGCGGGAAGCCCCTACGTAAGCACCGGCGTGACCGTGGCGCCCGGAGTCACCCTGACCATTCAGTCAGGTGTCTTCGTAAAGACCAACACCGTCAGCTACCCATCGATAACCGTTAACGGCACGCTGAACGCCAGCGGCGCCGTATTCACCTCATTTAAAGACGATTCCTACGCCGGCGACACCAACGGCGACGGGTCGGCCACCTCACCCGCTGCCGGCGACTGGAAGGGCATTTATTTTTCACCAGGAGGCGGCGGTTCCCTCTCAGGCTGCACCATCATCTGGGGTGGTTACTACACCGGCGCTTCCGGCATGATATCGGTCGCCACCACGGCGCCGGTCTCCATTTCCGGTTCCACCATCAGCCGTTCGGCCTCCTATGGCATCTACGCGTATTCAGGGGCAACCGCCCCGAATGTCACGGGTTCTACTATCTCAGACAATGCCTACGAGGGCATTAAATCAATGGTCTCCTTTTCCAGCCTTTCGGGAAACAGCTTTACCGGCAATGGGACCAACTACGGAAGCGGCCGTGCAGCGCTGATAATCCCGGCCACTATCGGCGCGGGCGTCTACTCAAATACTTATTCCGGTAATGGAAAAAACGCCATGGAGGTCACAGGCCATGTAACAGGGAACACATCCTGGCCGGCCTCCAATTCCCCATATCTGGTAGATGGAGTAAATGGCAGCAGCATGGATATCTCAGCGGGCGTCACCATGACGATACCTGCCGGAACCGTGATAAAGCCACTTGCGTCGCTAAGCGGCACCAGTCATATGAGCACCAATGTCCAGATCAATGTGCTCGGTACGCTTAACGCATCAGGCGCCGTCTTTACATCGTTTTTCGATGACGGCTACGGCGGCGACACCAACAACGACGGTGCCGCCTCTGGGCCCCTGCCCGGCGACTGGCGAAACATCGCCTTTTCCCCCGGCAGCTCGGGCTCCATCACCGGCTCGGTCATTCGCTACGGCGGCAGTATGCTCAGCGGCCGGGCTTGGGGAGAGATATTCATCAACGGCTCCGCGCCTACCATCACCGGTTCGTCCATCAGTCACTCGCTAAACTCGGGCATCTATTTTTACAGCGCGAGTACCGCCTACATCCACTTCAACGACATCTTCACCAACGCCAACGGCTACTACGGCATCAAAAACGCCACCACGACCGGTATCGATGCTACCAATAACTGGTGGGGCGGCATCGGCGGACCCAAACCATATGGGACCGGCAACGCGATAAGTTCATACGTAGCCGCAAGCCCCTGGTCGGACGTCCCCTTCACCCAGGCCGGCGCCGAGGCCCAGGCGATGGGCACCGACACCTGGTGCGGCGCCTACGGCGAGCCGGTTAACACCTCCACCGGCGCTTTCTACTATGCCCACAGCGACATCGAGATCCCCACCAGAGGACTTCCTCTAAACTTTGAGCGGACCTATAACTCCAATAACATCAGCGACGGCCCCCTGGGCCATGGTTGGTCGCACAACTGGCAGATGAGCGCCAACCCCAGGCAGAACGGTGATGTGGTGATCCTGCGCGGTGATGGCAGACGCGATACTTTCATCAAGAACCCGGATAACTCCTATACCGCGCCCGCAGGCCGGCACGATACGCTCATCAAAAACGCCAACGGCACGTACAGCCTCACCACCAAAGAGCAGACCGTCTATAACTTCAACTCCGAGAACCGGCTCTCAAGCGTGGTATCCGAGACCGGTCAGGCGACAACGCTGACATATGATGCCAACAAGCGGCTCATTACCGTCACCGAGTCCGCGGGAAGGACGCTTATCCTGGCCTATAACGCCGCAAACCGCATCGACCATATTACCGGCCCGCAGGGGCATACGGTTGCCTTCGGCTACTCGGCCTCGGGCGACCTTACATCGGTTACCGACCAGAACGCCGGGGTTACGAATTTCACCCAGGACTCTTTTCACCACATCACGAGCATCACCGACCCCAACGGCCATACATTTGTAAACAACATCTACGACGCACAGGGGCGTGTGGCCAACCAGACCGACGCCGACGGGAACTTAATCACGTTCGATTACAGCGTCCCGGGCCGGACCTCCATGACTACCCACATGGACCCCAATGATCCGGCAAAGGATGAAACCACCATCCACTACTTCGACGCGGCGCTCAGACTCACCCGGGAAAGCGATCCCTACGGCAAGGATACGCTCTACACCTACG
>Ga0265292_1000410_pt1 | contig 63538 bp, 57 predicted proteins | sample Munlanlewell296A_FD_189080 | JGI IMG/M metagenome (GOLD analysis project Ga0265292, IMG submission 189080) | Leachate microbial communities from a municipal landfill in Southern Ontario, Canada - Leachate well 296A | ecosystem: Engineered > Solid waste > Landfill > Unclassified | place: Canada...
CATTGAATTATGAACGGTTAACCAATTTAAAGAAACCGCCGTGTACGAAAGTATGCCCGGTGGTGTGAGAGGGCGGGGGAGCAATCCCCCTACCTACTCGATTGGGTTGATCCACCTCATCCCCTAACCCCTTCTCCCAGGGGAGAAGGGGAGTAAGAAAAAGATAATCAGGATTTTAAGTCCCTCTCCCCTGGGAGAGGGATTTAGGGTGAGGTGAATAAAACTAGAAGGGTTTAATTTCCCAATTCCTCCTTTAGAAGAAAAATAAAATCTTCAATATCGGCCTCAGTCGTATCCCAACTCGCCATTAATCGATATTCTGATCTCTTCTCATTCCATGGATAGAAAAAATAATGATTCCTCATTTTTTCAGCTACTTCAGAGGGCATTATGACAAAAACGCCATTTGACTGGACAGCCTGTGTAATACTTATCTCCTTAAATTGTTTTAATCTCTCCTCGAGAATTCCGGCCATTGCATTTGAATGAGAAGCACAATTTTTCCAAAGATCGTTTCGGAAATAGGCAATGTACTGAGCTGAAATAAATCTCATTTTCGAAGAAAGCTGCATCCCCTGCTTCCTTATATATTTGAAGTCAGCGGAAAGACCGGGTTTAAGAAAACAAATCGCCTCACCGAACATCATACCGTTTTTTGTACCTCCAAATGAGAGAACATCAACTCCTGCGTCGGTTGTGAATGCCTTAAACGGAAGATCAAGTGATACCGCAGCATTAGCTATCCTAGCTCCATCCATATGAAGCAGCATTCCCCTGTCATGAGCAAAATCTGCAATTTTTCTAATCTCGGCGGCAGTGTATACCGTACCCATTTCAGTTGACTGTGTAACCGAAATCACTTTGGGTTGAGAATGATGCTCAAAATCAAAACCGTGCATGTGTTTCTCAATAAGTTCCACTTTAATCTTACCATCAAGTGTATCTACTGTGAGAACTTTACAACCGGTGAATTTTTCAGGAGCACCGCATTCATCCTGTTCAAGATGAGCTGTAGATGCTGTGATGACTGAATTCCATGATCGTGTAATACCGGAAAGGCTCAACACATTGGCAGCAGTACCAGTGAAGACAAAGAACGTCTCGGTGGAACTGCCAAACTGTTCTTTAAAAATACCCAAAGCCCGTTCTGTATAAATATCAGAACCATAACCAATTACATGCCCTGTATTAACAGATATTATCTCCTTTATAATATCAGGATGAATACCGGCATTATTATCGCTGCCAAATCCTCTTTTATTCATATTCGTTTCCATAAAGAAATAATTAAGAGGCTGTTTTAAAAGTTTACCACTTCCCCACTTCGGGGTACTCCGCCTCTATAGAGGAGGAGAAAGTTATAATACTGTATATCAAAACTTTCCCCTCCTTTTCAAAGGAGGGGTGTCATGACCGAAGGTCAATGACAGGGTGGTTAATGAAACTCTTAAGACAGCCTCTATAAATTCAAATTAAATTGCCTTATGCTTTTTTCTTTTTTCTTGCAAAATAGAGCATAATTAAACCAAAGACAAGCATCAATACTCCCATTATAATGTTAACATTGATACCCAGTGATTTTTGATACATTCCGGTGTTTGACATTGTAACAAAACCGAATACTGAAATTAATATTCCTATGATCGTAAACATCAGACCAATAGGTATTCTTATATCTACCATTTTAATTTCCTCCTACCAAAACATTATTGTTAATACTAAACAAATCACACCAACAAGAATTGCCAAACCTACAGGACGCTCATACCATGGCAGATGACTATCATCTAATTCGCGTGGTGTGAGAGAATAAACCAGTCCATGCAATTCCTCATCTGATTTTTTCTGCTTTGTCACAAAGGTCAATCCAACTGTAACCGAGGTACTTACCGTAAAGGCAATAATTGCAGTCCAGAAGTTCTGAGCCATTTCCACAGGATATGTGTGGAGAACAGCAATCCAGCCACCCTTAACGAGCGTTGTTGCACCGGCAGGTATTGTAAGGCCATGGTGCATAAGTGCCAGCAGGAAGCCTGCAAGTAACCCTGTAAATGCAGCATGACCGGTGGTGCGCTTCCAGAACATGCCAAGGAAAATAACAGCAAACAGTGGTGCGTTGATCAATGAGAAGATTGTTTGCAGAAAATCCATGATGTTACCGAATTTACTGGCAATATAAGCGGCTCCTATACTCAAAAGAATACCAAAAACAGTAGCAATACGACCAACTTTAAGGTAATGTTTTCCATCAGCCTCTTCATTGTTGGTCCTGCGCCGGATATAACTTTGATAAATATCATATGTCCATACTGTATTAAACGCAGATACGTTACCTGCCATCCCCGACATGAAAGATGCCAGCAGGGCAGTAATACCCAGCCCCAGAACACCAGTTGGAAGGTACTGTTTTAACAGCATAATGATTGTATAATCATATATTGGTTTCCCACCTGCGTCGAGCGGGAAATTGGTTTTGAAATCTATACTTGGGTCATTGAAAAGAGCCAGCGCAATTATACCCGGGACAATTATCAGAAAAGGAATGAACATTTTAGGTAATGCACCGATAAGAGGAACTTTTCTTGCTGCAGCCTTTGATTCAGCAGCAAAAGCTCTCTGAACAATAAGAAAATTTGTGCACCAGTAACCAAATGAAAGAACAAATCCAAGACCAAACAGAATACCAAACCATTCAACACCCAAAGGATTAGAGCCTGCTTCACCAGCATACTTCCATGTAGTTGTAAATGCGTCAGGTGCAAACCCTTTTGCTTGTGCAATCGGAGCCAGTTGTGCTTTTAATCCAATCCAGCCGCCAACATCTTTAAGAGCTAAAAATACGAGAGGCAACAAACCGATAACTATAATAAAGAATTGTAGAACTTCATTATAGATTGCAGATGAGAGTCCTCCCAGATAAGTATAACCAAGCACAATCAAAGCCGAGATCCACAGACTCAGATTAAAATTCCATCCCAGTACATTTTCCATGAGAATTGCAAGTGCGTACATTGAGATCCCTGAAGCGAGGACGGTCATGACAGCAAAGAGAATGGCATTCAAACCCCTTGTTTTCTCATCATACCTGAGTTTCAGAAATTCAGGTACCGATCTTGCTTTTGAGCCATAATAGAATGGCATCATAAACAGTGCCAGGAATATCATGGCCGGAATTGCTCCGATCCAGTAAAAGTGTGTTGTAAGCATCCCGTATTTCATACCTGAACCTGTCATACCCATCACCTCAAGAGCACCTAGGTTTGTAGAAATAAAGGCTAATCCTGCTACCCAGGCAGGCATGGATCTGCCGGCTTCAAGAAATGCATTGGCATTTTTCATGAATTTTTTCAGGAACCAGCCGATGCCAAGTACAAATAAAAAGTAGATTATCATGATCAGATAATCTATCCAACTCAAATCAACTTTCATAGTTAAAGGATTTTAGATTTTTATTTATTATCAATATTAAGGTTAAATTCGTATGGTCACTTGTCACTTAACGACGAAAGTAAAAATACATTTTAAGATCGGTTTTCAAACAATAAAATAGTTTTTTTTAGTTTTAAGTTGAATTCTTTAATATTTTGTTGAATAGTTATATTTGTAGAAACAGAGTTTTGAAAACACGATACTTCATATTTATCTCATACAAAGGTACTTACTATCACGGGTGGCAAATCCAGCCCAATTCTGTTACTGTTCAGAAGGTTCTGGATGATGCTTTGAGTGTCGTTCTCAGCGAAAAAATATCCACCATTGGTGCAGGAAGGACAGATGCCGGAGTGCATGCCATGGTCTTTTGTGCTCATTTTGACAGTATTTCGCCTGATCTTTCTACAATTAAGAACCTGATATTCAGACTCAACCGGTACCTCCCCGATGATATTTCAGTTAACTCAATAAAAAAAGTAGTGCCTGACGCAAACGCCAGATACAGTGTGATCTCCAGAACCTACAAGTATTATATTTCCAAAATCAAGGAGCCGTTCTTTGATAATTCAAGCTGGTTCCTGTATGGCAATATTCACATTGCTGCAATGAACGAAGCATGCAAATTGTTGTTTAATCATTCGGATTTTACAAGTTTCAGCAGGCTTCATTCAAACACCAAAACCAAAATCTGCAAAATCTATAGTGCGGTGTGGGAAGAGGCAGATAATCGTTTGGTATTTACTATTAAGGCAGATCGATTTCTCAGGAATATGGTAAGGGCAATAGCAGGAACAATGGTTGAAATAGGCTTTGGAAAAATGAATCTTAATGAATTTGAAGAGATAATTCTGGCCAAAGACCGTTGCAGAGCAGGAAAATCAGCTCCTGCAAAAGGTTTATTTCTAGCTGATATTGAGTATCCGGAGGAGATTTTTGTTTAGTTCCTCTGTCAACGCAATATGTGATAATTATCACTTTAATTAGCTGTTAATTATTTCACAATAACCAAATTATATGATATTTTTGTGCGTCTTTAACTAACCCTTAAATCAGGTTCTATGAGCAATGAATGGTTAATTTTATTTTTCCTTGTGGGAGCCATTTTTGTAGGATTGGTTCTGATCTTTTCAGGAATTGTAGCTCCAAAATCAATAAATCCCCAGAAATTTGAGCCGTATGAATGCGGCATACCTACCGAGGGTGTTACATGGCTTCAGTTTAATGTCGGATATTATCTCTTCGCAATTCTATTTCTGGTTTTTGATGTGGAGACTGTCCTCGTGTTTCCATGGGCTGTGGTGATGAAGGAAGTAGGAATGGCTGCATTTGTTGAAATAGTGATATTCTTTTTCATACTGGGTTTAGGATTACTATATGCCTGGAAAAAACATGCACTTATATGGGAATAAAAGGAATGAAAAAAGAAGAGTTCGGAGATAATGAAAGCCTTGAACTTCTGAATGAATCCGGGTCTAATATTCTTTTAACCACTATTGATGATGTTATAAACTGGGGAAGGAAGAACTCTTTATGGCCACTCACCTTTGCAACAAGCTGTTGTGGTATTGAAATGATGGCTGCCGGTGCGCCCAGACACGATTTTGCAAGATTCGGTATGGAAGTTTACAGAGCAAGTCCCCGCCAGGCTGATGTTATTGTTGTTGCCGGTACAATTGTTAATAAAATGGCTCCTGTTCTGAAACGTCTATACGATCAGATGTCAGAACCAAAGTATGTTGTAGCAATGGGTGCATGTGCAATTTCAGGAGGCCCGTTTTTCCTTAATTCATATTGTGTGGTAAAGGGTGTTGAGCATGTAATTCCTGTTGATGTTTATGTACCGGGATGTCCTCCCCGTCCTGAAGCATTATTATATGGTATGCTTCAGCTTCAAAGAAAAATTGAAACTGAAACAATGAAGTCAAGGAAAAAAAGAAACGCTACTCACGACAGCAAATAATTGGTTTTTATATTCAGAAATCTGATTATCAATGGATAAAATTCAATTAAGAGAATTTATTAAATCAATCAATCCTGATCTTGAAATAAAGGAAGGTAAGCAATACATTGAGGTTTCAATTCCTCCGTCAAAATTGTATATTCTTGCCAAAGAACTCAGAGAAAAAGAGGAGACACAATTTGATTTTTTGTTTTGTCTTTCCGGAGTAGATTACGGACAAGATCTGGGTGTTGTTTACCATCTTCGATCGACTAAATTTGACCATGTCGTTGTATTAAAGACCCGTACTACCGACAGGGAGCATCCACAACTCGATTCAGTGGCTGATATCTGGAAGACGGCTGATTTTCATGAGAGAGAAGTGTTTGATCTGCTTGGGATTAAGTTTACAAATCATCCTGATCTGAGAAGACTCTTTCTTGACTCTTCGTGGGGGTTCCCCCTGAGGAAAGACTATGTTGATGATATTAATATTGTTACTAAGTAATATATGGAAGAAAAGGTAATAAATATTACTACTGACGAACAGCAGGAATATGTTATTAACATGGGACCACAGCATCCTTCCACTCATGGGGTGCTGAGACTTGTGGTTTCACTTAAAGGCGAGATTGTTAAAAGTGTACAACCTCATATTGGATATATTCACAGGGGCATTGAAAAGATGTGTGAGAGCATCACCTATCCACAGATAATTCATCTAACAGACAGAATGGATTACTTATCGGCCCATATCAATAATGAAGCAGTTTGTCTTACCGTCGAAAAGGCACTTGAAGTTGAAATTCCTGACAGAATAAAAGTGATCCGGACTATTATGTCCGAGCTTACCCGTATCCAGTCACATCAGCTCTGGTGGGCTTCATTCGGCATGGACCTTGGTGGCTTAACCTGTTTCTTTTACGGTTTACGCGACAGAGAAAAAATCCTTGATATTTTTGAGGAGACATGCGGAAGCCGCATGATCGTCAGCTATAATTGTCCCGGAGGACTGATGTATGATATCCATCCGAACTTCCAGAAACGGGTAAAAGAGTTCATAAAATATTTCAGGAAGATATTACCTGAATATGATCAGTTGCTCTCAGGCAATGTGATTTTTCATGAACGCAGTAAAGGGATAGGGAAATTAACTCTTGAAGATGCTGTTTCTTATGGCATTACAGGGCCATCCGGCAGAGCATCTGGTTTCTCGTGCGATGTGAGAAAACATGAACCTTACAGTGCTTATGACAAGATAAAATTCAAAGAGATTCTTTTTACTGAAGGAGATACTTATCACAGGTATATTGCAAGGATTGACGAGATATGGGAATCTATGAATATCATTGAACAACTGATTGATAACATTCCTGAAGGACCTTATGCAGTGAAAATGAAACCTGTTATAAAACTTCCTGAAGGTGAGTATTATCAGAGGGTTGAGACAGCACGTGGAGAGTTGGGAGTGTTTATAATCAGCGACGGGAATAAGAGCCCTTATCGCGTCAAATTCAGATCGCCGAATTTTGTGAATCTCTCTGTACTTAACCATATTGCAAAAGGATTTAAGATAGCTGACCTTGTTGCAATCGGAGGATCGCTTGATCTGGTGATACCGGATATAGACAGGTAATTAAAGACAAAAGTAAAAAGATAAAAGATATGCTATTTGATATTGTTGATGTAAATTCTTCTCCTTCACTATCAGACCCATGGTGGAAAGTCTTCTACGATTTTTCCTCTTTAACACACAAGATCGACTCAAGTCTTCACAATGCCATGTCTCCGTTCTGGACTACAATTGCTGAAATGCTGATCATCGGGGTTTTAATCCTGTTGTTTTATGCACTCATTGGTTTGTTCCTTGTATATGCAGAACGAAAAGTTTGTGCTTTTATGCAGAACAGGCTCGGTCCAAACAGGGTCGGACCTTTTGGAATTTTCCAGACAATTGCGGACCTTTTCAAACTGCTTTTTAAAGAGTTGATCCCTATAAAGAACGCTGATAGCTTTCTTTTTAACCTGGCTCCTTTCATTGTTATCATAGCATCATTCATGGCAATTGCTGCAATTCCTTTTGCAAAGGGTCTGCACGCCATTGACCTGAACATAGGAGTTTTATATGTGATAGCAGTATCGGCAATGGGTGTTATCGGAGTACTGCTTGCAGGATGGTCGAGCAATAATAAGTATTCGCTGATAGGTGCAATGAGAAGCGGGGCTCAGATTGTAAGCTATGAATTATCTGTAGGTCTTTCAATTATTACCATTGTAATTCTTGCCGGTTCAATGCAACTTTCAGAAATTGTTGAAGCTCAAAGGACAGGTTGGTTTATCTTTAAAGGTCATATTCCCGCCTTCATTGCATTCATAATATTTCTTGTTTCCAGTACTGCGGAGACCAACCGCGGACCTTTTGATCTTGCTGAAGCAGAATCGGAGCTTACAGCAGGATATCACACTGAATATTCCGGGATAAAATTCGCATTCTTTTTCCTCGCTGAATATATCAACATGTTTATTGTGGCATCAATAGCTGCAACAGTATTTCTCGGAGGGTGGATGCCTTTTCATGTTGGTCACTGGGATGGTTTTAATCATGTCATGGATTTCGTACCTCCATTTGTATGGTATATAGGAAAAACATTCTTTGTAATCTTCATAATGATGTGGTTCAAATGGACTTTCCCTCGTTTGAGGATTGACCAGCTTCTTACGCTTGAGTGGAAATATTTATTACCGATTAATCTTGTTAATGTACTGATTATGGCCTTTTTAGTCCTTATGGGTTGGCATTTTTAATAGTAAATAATTATAAATATATATCTCTGAATGAGAAGTATAATAGATTATCTGAAGGAAATAATACTTGGCGTTTGGTCGCTGTTAAAAGGGATGAAAGTAACAGGATCATACTTTTTCAGACCAGGTACCATTGTTACTCAAAAATATCCGAACAACCGGAAAGATCTTGTTATGTTCGACCGTTTCAAAGGTGAAGTGGTAATGCCTCATAATGAAAAGAATGAACATAAATGCACCGGTTGCGGGATTTGTGAAATTAATTGCCCTAACGGATCAATTGAAATAATTTCAAAATCGATTCTTACAGAAGATGGCAAAAAAAAGAGGGCAATAGATAAACATATTTACAGGTTAAGTATGTGCACTTTCTGTGCATTATGTGTAAAAACCTGTCCCTCGAATGCACTTGCTTTTTCTCAGGAATTTGAGCATGCAGTATTTAACAGGGCCCTTTTAATCAAAACTTTAAATAAACCAGGTTCCCAATTAATGAAAGGAGTTGAGTGATGGCCTCTAATCAGATAATGTTTATTCTTTTTGCAGCAATGATAATAGTCTTTTCAGTGCTGACAGTTACAAGCCGTAAAATATTACGGGCTGCAGTATATCTCCTTTTCGTACTGGTATCGACATCCGGACTTTATTTCATGCTAAATTACCAGTTTCTTGCTGCTGTTCAGATCACTATTTACGCAGGAGGTATCGTTGTGCTGATCATTTTTTCAATACTCTTAACAAGCCATATCAGCCAGAAGTTTGAATTTTCCGGTTGGAAAAAGAATGTATTTTCAGCAATTGCGGCAATAACTGGTGCTATTCTGTCGATAATAACTATCCTCGATTACAAATTTCCAGCAACTACCGAAGCTGCTAAAGAGGTTGATATGAGGTTAATAGGGAAAAGTCTGTTATCGGTTGATTATGATGGATACGTACTCCCGTTTGAGGTAATATCAGTTTTACTTCTTGCAGCAATGGTTGCCGCTATAGTGGTTGCAAAAAAAAGTGGTCCCGCAAAGACCCAGTCACCAACATTAAATCAGGAATAAGATGAACACAGGAATACCAATACAATACTTTTTAATTCTGGCCACGATAATGTTTTTTACCGGGGTTTACGGTTTCCTCACACGCCGGAATCTGATAACAATACTTATGTCGGTAGAATTGATATTGAACTCAGTAAATATAAATTTTCTGGCTTTTAACAGGTATCTCTATCCGAATAAGCTGGAAGGAATGTTTTTCAGCCTGTTTGTAATTGCCGTGGCGGCAGCAGAAGCAGCCGTGGCAATCGCCATTATAATAAATATTTACAGACGGTTTACAACGATCAATGTTGAAGACGTTAATGAAATGAAATTCTGATTATTACAACCATAAGGAAATTTTAAATATGATAAATTTCAGTTATACAATTTGGATTCTTCTGCTACCCTTTCTTATGTTTTTACTGCTGGGATTGGCAGGTCATAAGTATTTTCCAAAGCTCTCCGGTTTAATTGGAACCGGTGGACTGGCAGTAATTACAGTACTGTCATATATTACAGCTTTCAAATACTTTTTTACAAGTGAAAAGGTTGAAGGAGCATATCAGAAAATTACAGCCTTCAACATAACATGGCTTCAACTAACTGATAAACTGCATATTGACCTTGGAGTTCTTCTTGATCCAATTTCGGTAATGATGCTGGTTATGATAACCACCGTTTCATTAATGGTTCACATCTACAGTCTGGGATACATGAAAGGTGAAAAAGGATTTGAGCGCTTTTTTGCGTTTTTGTCCCTTTTCAGTTTCTCGATGCTGGGTTTGGTACTTGCAACTAATATTTTCCAGATGTATATCTTCTGGGAACTGGTTGGTGTATCATCTTTCCTTCTGATAGGTTTTTATTATCAGAAACCATCCGCAGTCAGAGCTTCAAAAAAAGCATTTATTGTTACCAGGTTTGCAGATCTGGGATTTCTCATAGGCATACTCATCTTATCATTTAATACCAGGACTTTTGATTTTATAACCCTAACAGATCCGGCCGGAGCTGCTATTGCTCAGGGTGGTGGTATTGCATTCATGGGCTTATCAGTAATGACATGGTCGATGATCTTTGTGTTCATGGGAGGTGTTGGTAAATCAGCCATGTTCCCGTTCCATATCTGGCTTCCTGATGCAATGGAAGGTCCGACACCGGTTTCAGCTCTTATTCATGCTGCGACAATGGTTGTTGCAGGTGTTTATCTTGTTGCAAGAATGTTTCCTATTTATGCATTCTCCGCTCCTGCTGCCCTCGATGTTGTTGCATACGTCGGAGCTTTTTCGTCACTTTTTGCAGCAGTAATTGCCTGTACGCAAACCGATATAAAGAGGGTGCTGGCTTACTCAACAATGTCGCAGATCGGCTATATGATGCTTGCCCTCGGTGTTTCAGGTTATGGGGGACACGCAGGATTAGGTTATATGGCATCGATGTTTCATCTGTTTACACATGCTATGTTTAAGGCATTGCTCTTTCTGGGGGCCGGAGCAATAATACATGCAGTTCACACTAATTATATGACCGAAATGGGCGGACTTCGTAAATATCTGCCTATCACCCATATGACATTCCTTATAGCTTGTCTTACAATTGCCGGTATTCCCCCGTTATCAGGGTTTTTCAGCAAGGATGAGATACTTGCTGCTGCATTCCACAACAATAAACTTTTATTCGCTGTTGAGTATGCCGTTGCCGGCCTGACAGCATTTTATATGTTCCGTCTCTATTTCAGCATTTTCTGGGGAAAAGATACTCACTACCATCATACACCACATGAAGCTCCTGCAACAATGACAATTCCATTAATTGTTCTTGCTATCGGATCGGTGTTCACAGGATTAATTCCATTTAATGAACTGGTTACCTCTGACGGTAAGGTTTTCGAGACGGAGCTTGAACTGATAGTAGCTATACCTTCGGTACTGATTGGCTTACTTGGAATAGGAATTGCAATTGTAATGTACCGTAAGGAGAGTGAAATACCTGATAAGCTGGCTGCAACATTTAAGTATGGCTATAAATGGGCTTACAACAAGTTTTATATGGACGAATTGTACTTTTTTGTTACAAATAAGATCATCTTCAGATACATATCAGAACCGGTTGCATGGTTCGACCGGCACATTGTAGATGGTACAATGAATGCAATAGCATCTGTAACGCAAAGTGTCTCTTTCAGGATAAGAGGTTTTCAATCCGGACAGTTACAGAAATATGCTTTTGTCTTTGTTACGGGAGCGATCATGCTTGCAATATTATTTATTTACCTGTGGAAATAACTGATTACTAAGAAAAAGCCTTTTCATTATGGATATTTTAACCCTGTTTGTCGTAATTCCGGTCTTAACCATTACTGGTATCCTGTTTTTAAAAGACACCCGTCATGTTCGACTGGTATCGGCGTTTGGAATGGGTCTGCAATTATTATTAGCTGCAGTTCTTGTGTTCCTTTACCTATCTGCACGTCATGCAGGTAACACTGCAGAAATGTTATTTATTAAAGACTATTTATGGTTTAAAAGCCTTAACATTCATTACGCTGTTGGCGTTGATGGGATATCTGTTGCAATGATTGCTCTTACATCTCTTGTTCTTTTTGCCGGAGTATTCGCTTCGTGGGAGGTTGAGTATCTCAGAAAGGAATTTTTTATTTCACTTATTCTTCTTTCCTCCGGGGTCTTTGGATTTTTTATTTCGATCGATCTTTTTACTATGTTCCTGTTTTACGAGCTTGCAGTGATTCCTATGTATCTGTTAATTGGAATATGGGGCACCGGACCAAAAGAGTATTCAGCAATGAAACTGACACTGATGCTTATGGGTGGCTCAGCACTTCTGCTGGTTGGTTTGCTTGGAATATATTTTAATTCGTCACCGGATGGAAATCTGCTTACATTTAACATTCTTGAGATTTCCAAAGTTGTCATTCCTTTACCAGCTCAGAGACTATTCTTCCCTCTGACCTTTGTAGGATTTGGTGTTCTTGGTGCGTTGTTTCCTTTCCACACATGGTCACCTGACGGACATGCCTCTGCTCCTACTGCAGTATCGATGTTACATGCAGGTGTTCTGATGAAGCTCGGAGGATACGGTGCTTTCAGAGTTGCTATTTTTCTTATGCCTGAAGCCGCCAGCGAATTATCATGGATATTTATAATACTTACTTCTATAAGTGTCATTTACGGAGCTTTCGGAGCAATAGCACAGAAGGATCTTAAATATATCAATGCTTACTCCTCGGTAAGTCATTGCGGCCTTGTTCTTTTTGCAGTATTGATGATGAACAAGACAGCAATGGATGGAGCGATTTTACAGATGATCTCTCACGGTTTAATAACAGCTCTTTTCTTTGCTCTTATCGGGATGCTTTATGGCCGGACACACACCAGGATGATAAATGAGATGGGTGGATTGATGAAGGTTATTCCCTTTCTGTCTGTTTGTTATGTAATTGCCGGTCTGGCTTCACTGGGACTTCCCGGATTAAGTGGTTTCGTTGCTGAAATGACGATTTTCGTTGGTGCATTCCAGCATCCTGAACTCTTTTACCGGATTGTAACTATTCTGGCTGTCTCATCTATAGTCATTACAGCGGTATATATTTTAAGAGTAGTTGCAATTCTTTTACTTGGTCCCACTACTAATGAGCATTTTGAACATTTTACCGATGCAAGATGGTTTGAGAAGATATCAGTTGTTACTCTGATAGGGTCAGTAGCTGCAATTGGTCTTGCACCTTTCTGGCTGTCAACAATGATCGGAACAAGTCTTCAACCCATTGTTGACAGGATTATTGCTCTTAACCCATTTTAGATTAATTATTTATAAATGTTTTGGATAATATAATAATATGAGCTTAGGAACCTTTTTAGTAATGCGGCATGAACTGCTGCTGATAGCTGCGGCTCTTTTAGTATTGATGGCTGAGATCTTCTGGAATCCTGACAAAAGGAGATATATAAGTCTTTTCTCAGTAATCCTGTTTGGAATAATCACGATTGTCGGTTTCTTACCTTCACCTATTGGTTCTCTCTTTGGAAGTATGTATGTGACTTCCGGTACCAGATTGCTCATGAAGAATATTCTGAATATAGGAGCATTATTAGTTTTTATACAGTCAGTTACCTGGCTTAAAAAGGAAGAGAATTCTGAAAAGATCAGCGAATATTTTATTCTCCTGATATCGACACTTGTTGGTATGAACTTCATGATTTCAGCAGGGCATTTTTTAATGTTCTATATAGGAATTGAACTTGCTACAATTCCTATAGCTGCACTGGCTGCGTTTGACCGCTTTAAAAACAAATCGGCTGAAGCAGGTATTAAACTCATTTTATCATCAGCTTTGTCATCAGGTATCCTACTGTATGGATTATCTCTGATCTATGGAACCACAGGTACATTTTATTTCAATGAAGTTGCGGCACTTTTCGATAATGATAATCTTCAGATACTTGGATTCATCTTTTTCTTTACGGGAATGGCATTTAAAATATCTATCGTTCCCTTCCATCTCTGGACGGCTGACGTTTATGAAGGCTCACCTGTGAACATAACATCATATCTTTCAGTTATTTCAAAGGGAGCTGCCGTATTTATTTTAATTATCATCCTTTTCACTGTATTTCCGGTCATAATAACCACATGGCAGAAGACCATTTATGTTACCGCAATACTAACCATGACAATAGGTAATCTTTTTGCCATCCGCCAACAGAATCTGAAGCGGTTTCTGGCGTTTTCATCAATTTCGCAGGCAGGTTATATTCTTCTCGGGTTTATTGGTGGAAATCAGCTGGGTATGGCTTCTGTAATTTATTATATCCTGGTATATATATTTTCAAATCTCGGAGCTTTCGGTGTGGTGATAGCTATTTCAAACGCAACAGGAAAGGAAAATATGGATGACTATAATGGCCTTTATCACACAAACCCGAAACTCAGCCTGATAATGACGCTGGCATTATTTTCTCTTGCGGGTATTCCTCCTGTAGCAGGGTTTTTCGGAAAATTCTTTTTATTCACAGCTGCTGCACAGAAAGGGTATTATCTTCTGGTGCTGATTGCAGTACTGAATACAATCATATCGTTATATTATTACCTTCTTGTTGTAAAGGCGATGTTCATAAACAAAGGCGAAACACCCATTGAAAAGTTCAGGAGTGACTTTCCAACACGCTTTGCGCTGGGTATCTGTGTTGCAGGTATTGTTGTTACCGGTTTCGCAAGTATCATCTTTGAAGTAATAAAGAATTTAAGTTTTGGGGTCTAAATAAGGTTAAAGGCAAAAGTAAAAAGTAAAAAAGATATGGCTATAAATAATGCAAAACATATTGTTAGCGAGATAAATGGTGTTCGTTGTACGTTTATTGAGTCTGGTGCTACACTCGAACGTGTTGCTTTCCTCAGCGACCTTTTAGGGTTCAACAACCTGGAAGTAAAAGAGATGCAGGAAATCTCAGAAATACAGGGTGAGGAGGCAAAATATACGATCGGTGTTACAGATCTTATTTTCAATCCTGTTTTTGCTATTTATGAACGGCAACTAAAAACCAGAGAGGGAACATTTGTGACTCCGGGTTACTGGAAACAGGAATGTGTTGAGTGCGACCCAAGATACTGGATCAGAAGAAGAGGTGCAAAGAAGACTATTGATGGTTAGATAAATAGGAGGTAAAACAATTAAAGACTATTATCATTCCAGATTTCCCATGCTCTTTCGGCCTGAGAATGGAGCATTTTTATTCCGTTTATTGTTATGCATCCTTGTTCCTCTCCCATTTTAAGAAAAGCTGTACTTTCAGGATTATAAACAAGATCGAACAAAATATGTTTTTTGTTGAGAAGGCTGTAATTTATATCCGGCTTACTTTCAATGTTGGGAAACATTCCAAGAGGCGTGGTATTGATTATCAGATCGGTGTTGTTAATCAGTCCTGAATTAATATCAGAATAAGCAAGTATACCTGGCTTTTTGTTTCTTGAAATCCGGGTGACATTCAATCCGAACTTCTTGAGTACATGGCAAACAGCTCTGGAACTTCCTCCGGTACCAAGAACGATTGCATTCCTGACATCCACGTTAAAATGAGGCAACAGAGAATCTCTGATACCTGTTACATCACTGTTATAACCACACAATTTTATCAGTCCACTCAATTTTTTAATTTTCAACACATTAACGGCGCCAATTTCATTAGCCTCAGGTTCTATCTCATCTAAAAAACGGATTATTTCTGACTTATATGGTATTGTTACATTAAGGCCGCACAGATCAGTTTCTTCAGCAATCAGTTTTTGAAGCAGGTTGAGATTTGTTAATGGATAGTTCTCGTAATGGCAATCGGTAATTTGTTCATTAAGAAATTTTTCAGCAAAATATTTTTTGGAGAAAGAATGCCCGAGAGGATATCCTATGAGGCCAAATTTTCTCATTTTTCAGGGTTTGTTTGTGAGATAAAGAAACTGTAATAATATGATAAGCACTACTGCTTCAGATCATCCGGCAGGAACTGAAAAAAGGTATCTCCACGCAGACCAAGGCGGAGTGACTCAAGCGGAATAATCTCATTTGGTGCTATATTACCAAGGTTAACATTTGCTCCAAAGTGCATAATGAACCAGGCTTGTTGTGATTTCAACGGAGCTTCCCATATGACATTTTCCAGTTTGACATGTTCGGCTATTGCACTGATTATCTTATTGTTAATTGAGCCATCCTCATTATAGATTCCGGTGGTGCCTGACTCTCGTGCTTCTGCAATTACCTTAACCGATCCTGCATTAAGTTCTGCTTTCATCATTGCAACCCATTCATCGGGAGAAAAGACAACATCTTTTTTCTTGGAACCTACTTCAGAAATGACCGTTCCCCTTTCAGCCAGCCGGCTGATATACTCAAGTTTCCTTTTATGCTCAATGTCGTAAGTTCCGTCAGAAACCTCAACAAGGTCGATTTCGTGTTTATCAAGAAATTCAATATACTCCCTGAACATATTTCTTACAATAAATGCTTCAAAGAGAGTTCCACCAAAGTATGGAATTGCACCTGATTTTTTATAGATAGCTATTTTCTTTTCAAATCCGGGAGTTATCAGGGATGTACCAAAACCAAGTTTTACAAAATCGGTATACTCGCTTCCGACCGACATAAAGTCTTCAGCTTCCCTTATGCTGAGGCCTTTGTCCATCACCATAGTGATCCCTGAATTCCGAGGCTTAGCAGGCCTTTCGGGCATGAATGGAAGTACCTTTTTCATAATTCGGTTAAATTACAGTAATAGCTTATTCATTGAGACTACTTCCCTTAAGAAGCTTTTTAATCTTTCTGGTCAGGAGTTCGGTGGGAAAAATATCTTCAAACTCTTTGAATAGATCCTTGTCCGGATTAACCGCCAGTGACAGATGCCGGAAAGCTTTCTCAGCGCTTCCTGTATGAAGATAAAATGAGGCTAGAAGGAAATTAATGCCCGGCACATCACCTGTGACTTTATAGGCATGTTCAAGGTATGGCAGCGCTTTCATCACAAGATCATCTTTAATGATGATTTTTCCCAGATCGACCCATACTTCGTCAAAATATGCATCAAGCTTAAGTGCCTCCCGGAAACATCTCATAGCGGCTTTTTTCTCCCCCTTGTTATAGTGTGCTTTACCCAGCAGGTACCAGATTTCAGGATTCTCATCGTCGAGCCGGACAGCTTTTCTGAAAAAGATGAGGCTGTCATCCGTATTTCCGGTATTAAGTGCTATTATACCCAGACCGAACCAGGGATCAGCAAAATCAGGAGCCAGCTCGATAGCTTCCTGATAATATTTTCTGGCCATAGTTATTTCGCTTATCTTTTCATAACATTCTGCAAGATAAGTCATTGCCTCGAAATTATCTGGTTCATTTTCGAGGTATTCGTGATAAACGGGGATAGCATCAGCATACTTTTCAAGATTGCTTAGAATATTCCCTTTATTGAAAAGTGCAAATGTATTCTGAGAGTTAATAGCCAGAGCATAATCATATGCTTCCATTGCTTTCTCGTACAATTCAAGCTTATTATAAATTATACCCAGGTTATACCAGGCGCTATCGGAAAATGGTTCCTCCTCGAGATATTTCAGATAATATTTAATACTGTTTTCAAAATCCTCAATCTTTTCATATCCATAAGCAAGATCGTAAAGGTGAGCTTTGAATTCCGGTTCCATATCTACAAGCTTTACCAGGTAAGGAATCATGTGTTCATAATAATTAAGGTTCTGCAAAACAGAAGTTATTGCAAAAAGGATGTTTTCAATATCTTCAGAATCGAGTGTCAAGGAATAATCGAACATTTTTTTTGCTCCCTGAATGTCACCAAGCATGCCTAATGCTGTTCCTTTGGCTATATATAACTCATGATTTCCGGGCTCAATACTTTCCAGTTTTTTAAGTATCCTGAGAGCTTCAACAGCACGTCCCTTATCGAGCAGAACCCTGGCTTTTCTTAACTGGATAGATACTGAATTAGGATGTTGTTCAGTAGCCAATGTTGCGGCTTCAAAAGCTTTTAATGCGTTATTGCTCTCAATATAATAATCAATAATTGTCTCAAATTCAATAACATCAAAAAAATAATTTTCATTATTTTTCTTCATCCTCTCAAACTTCTGCACTGCATGCTTCACCTCTTCCTCATAGGAAAACCCATACTTATCATCTTCCATCGCTCACAAAAATATGTGTACAAAATTAATACTATTTTTTTTATTACCACCACGCAACCTCATGAGCTAAATAATCATCTACTATTTGTACAACGGACTTTTTTATTAAACCATATCATATTTTACCCTAGGATTAACCTAAATTCTACCTTCGAAGAACCGGGCGACCACCCGGTTTTTCATTTTATATCAATATATTTGCGGAGATACATTCCTTAAAATTCACATATATGGAAAAATCATTTTACAGTAACTATATAGTATTGATTTTTAGCATATTATCAATTTCAGTTTTTCTTATAGGTTGCACACCAATTGAGAATCCTATAAAATTTCCTCAGGGTACTTTCCCCGACTCGGTTATAAACATGGCAGATATTAATTCTGAATATGATGACTATAATATGGCATTACCCACTTTATACGGCTATTCGCCTATAATATTTTCAAGTAACAGGAGAAGTTCCGGCGGTCAATTTGACCTTGAGCAGGCGAGTATTTCTTTTGTATTTGATCAAACGAACGGAAGTTTCAGCCTTGGAGCTGACATGACTGATGATGCATTCCTTGACAGACTTATCACTAATGCAAAGACCCCGGGAAATGATTTCGGACCATATCGTCTGTACAGTTCGTTAGATGGATTTGAATATTTATTACTTTCTTCGGTAAATGGTGAGGGAAACCTGGATTTGTTCTATCTCAAAAACAGGCCGGCATATAACTCTAGTCTTCCTGAAGTTGATGGGCCTTATCCAATTAAGCTTTTAAATACAAATTCAGATGATGCATATATCTGTTTTGATTCTGACCTTGATTCCGCGTTTTTTGTAACAAACAAGGATGGAAATTTTGACATTTTTCTGCAAAAGAGGCCTGCAGAAAAAGATATAGCATCTTGGTTTAATCTTAATTATGCAATCTCAACCAAAGTAGATATTGTAAATAGTTCCAATGAAGATAAATGCCCTATGGTCTTCAAAAAGATTATGGTTTTTACTTCCAACAGGCCAGGCGGATTGGGCGGGTATGATCTGTATTACTCGGTTTTCAAAAATAGGAAATGGAGTTCACCAGTCAATCTTGGTCTGGGTATAAATACTTTATCAGATGAATACAGGCCGGTTATCGGGTATCATCCCGACTTTACAAACCTTTTTATGATGTTCTCATCAAACAGGCCTGGAGGCAAAGGCGGTTTTGATCTCTATTTCACCGGTGTGGAGTTTCCTGAAAAATAAGACTGGAATACGGAAAGTAATTTTCAATCTTTTTTTGCAGCAATAAGTGTGTTCCGCAGAAGAGATACTCTTGTCATTGGGCCAATTCCTCCGGGGACAGGAGTGATATAAGAACATTTTGGGGCAACATTTTCAAAATCTACATCACCAACAAGCTTATAACCCGATTTAGTTTCCGGACTTTCAATACGTGTTGTACCGACATCAATAACAACTGCTCCCACCTTAACCATTTCTGCAGTAACGAATGCAGGAGAACCGATTGCTGCAATAATTATATCAGCCTGACTAACAATATCCTGAATGTTTTTTGTACGGCTGTGGACAACGGTAACAGTTGCATCCATTCCTTTCTGTGAAAGAAGAATACTTACAGGTCTGCCAACAATGTTGCTGCGACCAATAACCACACAATTCTTTCCGGATGTCTCTATACGGTATCTTTTTATAAGTTCAACTATCCCAAATGGCGTGGCAGGCAGATATCCGGGAAGTCCGATCATCATTTTTCCAAGATTTACCGGATGAAAACCGTCTGAATCTTTTCGTGGATCAATAGCTTCAATTACTTTGCTCTCGGATATATGACCAGGTAATGGTAACTGTACAATGAAGCCATCGACATCATTATCATTATTGAGTTCTGCAATTTTGTCAAGAAGAACAGCCTCAGTTACATCATTCCCAAATCTCAGAAGTGTCGATTTGAAGCCAACTTCCTCACAGTCTTTTACTTTGTTTGCAACGTAAGTTTCGCTGGAGCCGTTATTTCCAACCAGAATTGCAGCGAGGTGCGGTATCTTTTTGCCAGCAACTTTCAGCCTTGCAACTTCAGCAGCAATTTCCTGCTTAATTTCAGATGCAACTTTTTTACCGTCAATTATCTTATACATCTCACAGTTTATTTTTTTCCCATAAGCTGGGCGACGTTACCACTTTTAGTCATCATTTTCATCATCCGTCTTGTTTCATCAAACTGTTTCAGAAGTTTATTCACTTCCTGAACACTTGTTCCGCTTCCCATGGCGATTCTTTTACGTCTGCTTCCGTTGAGAACGACCGGATTAATTCTCTCTTCAGGAGTCATACTTTTTATAATGGCTTCTATCCCTTTGAATGCGTTATCATCAATATCAAGATCCTTTATAGCTTTGCCAACACCCGGTATCATAGCCATCAGATCTTTTACATTACCCATTTTCTTAATCTGCTCGATCTGGGTAATAAAATCGTTGAAATCGAACTGGTCTTTAGCTATTCTCTTATGAAGTTTCCTTGCCTCTTCGGCATCGAACTGTTCCTGTGCTTTTTCAACAAGAGAAACAATATCACCCATCCCCAGTATTCTGTCGGCCATTCTTCCAGGATAGAAGATATCAATAGCATCCATTTTCTCACCGGAACTAACAAACTTTATAGGCTTGTTAACCACCGATTTAATCGAAAGAGCTGCTCCTCCCCTGGTATCACCATCGAGTTTTGTTAATACAACTCCGTCAAAATCAAGCCTTTCATTGAATTCCCTGGCAGTATTAACTGCATCCTGACCAGTCATGGAATCAACTACGAATAGTATTTCATGTGGGCTTACCGCATCCTTAACAGATGATATCTCCTTCATCATCTCTTCATCAATTGCCAGCCGCCCAGCGGTATCGATAATTACCAGATCGTGCCCTTTCTTTTTTGCCTCTTTAACAGCATTACGGGCAATAACGACCGGGTTCATATTTCCATCTTCGGTATAAACCGGCACTTCAACCTGAGTACCAATTATCTTTAACTGTTCAATAGCAGCAGGTCTGTAAACGTCACAGGCAACAAGCAAAGGGTTTTTTCCCCTTTTACTCTTAACCCATTTCGCAAGTTTTCCGCTGAAGGTTGTTTTTCCTGAACCCTGAAGACCGGCGATCAATATTATCGATGGATTGATCTTAATATTGATATCGGTCTTATCTCCACCCATTAGTTCAACCAGTTCATCATGAACGATCTTAACCATCATTTGCGATGGGTTAACTGACTTAATAACCTCCTGCCCTAAAGCTTTCTGCTTAATAGTGTCAGTAAATTGTTTGGCAATTTTAAAGTTGACGTCAGCATCGAGCAAAGCTCTGCGAACCTCCTTAAGTGTTTCAGCAATGTTTATTTCAGATATCCTGCCCTGTCCTTTAAGAAGTTTAAAGGATTTCTCCAGCCGTTCACTTAAATTTTCAAACATAAATTAATCAGGTATATAATTTTAATAAAATATTACATTCTTTCCGGCATTTCAATGCCTAAAAGCCACATACCGGTAAAAATAACTTCACTTGTGAGCCTTGACAGAACCAGCCTGAAATTTCTTAAAGCTGCATCGTCCTCTCCAAGAATCGAATAATCGTGATAGAACTGGTTATATTCCCTGGAAAGTTCATAGCAATAATTTGCAATAATGGCAGGGCTGTATCCTGTTGCTGCTGATGAAACAGTTTCAGAAAACTTCCGCAACAGTTTAATAAGTTCGATTCCCTTGATACCAATTTTTGCTTCAGACAATGTACCTTGTTCAGCATGTATCCCCATTTGCTCTGCCTTCCTGAACACTGATTTTATTCTTGCATATGTATATTGAATAAATGGTCCGGTATTACCATTGAAATCTATTGATTCAACAGGGTTAAATGTCATATTTTTTCGTGGATCCACTTTAAGAATATAATACTTAAGGGCACCCAGGCCAATTTTACGGAATATATCTTCCTTTTCTTCTTCAGAAAAATCAGACAATTTGCCCAGTTCCAATGATACTTCCATAGCAGTTTCCTGCATCTCTTTTATAAGGTCGTCAGCATCCACTATTGTTCCTTCGCGCGATTTCATTCTGCCTTTCGGAAGCTCCACCATACCGTATGAAAAATGGATCAGTCCATCAGCCCATTTATATCCCATTCTCTTAAGAAGAGCTTTAAGTACCTGAAAATGATAATTTTGCTCATTCCCAACGACATAAATATTCTTATCGAATTTATATTCATTGAACCTGTTTACCGCTGTTCCAATATCCTGAGTCATATAAACTGCTGTACCATCAGAACGAAGAAGAAGCTTTTGATCCAATCCATCCTGTGTGAGATCAGCCCAGATTGAACCGTCGTCGTTTCTGTAAAGAATGTTTTCTTTCAAGGCAGAAAGAACTATTTCTTTGCCAATTTTGTAAGTGTCTGATTCATAGTAGATTTTATCAAAATCCACGCCTAATTTTTTATAAGTCTCGTCAAAACCGGCATAAACCCATGAGTTCATCATTTTCCAGAAATCAAAAATTTCATTATCACCCGCTTCCCACTTCAGAAGCATCTCTCTTGTTTCTCTCATGAGAGGTGCAGAGTTTTTTGCCTCTGTCTCATCGATGCCTTCGATCATAAGTTTCTCAATCTGAACCCTATACTCCTTCTCAAACAAAACATAGTATTTCCCTACCAGATGATCTCCTTTCATCCCGGATGACTGAGGGGTCTCTCCATTTCCAAATTTCTGCCAGGCAAGCATCGACTTGCAGATGTGGATACCACGATCATTTACAATATTTGTTTTCACAACTTTGTGTCCACAGGCAGATAATATCCGGTAAAGCGAATAACCGAGAAGGTTGTTCCTGATATGACCGAGATGCAGCGGTTTATTTGTATTAGGAGAAGAGTATTCAACAAGGATTGTTTCAGGGATCGAAACCTGACAATTCTCCAGATGACTTTTTTCAGATGCCATTTTTTCGAAATACTCCACCCACCATGTATCAGAAATTTCGAGGTTCAGGAATCCTTTTATGACATTAAAACCAGAAATTGCAGGGAATTTATCGACAAGATAATTTCCAATGGTTTCGCCGGTATTTTCGGGGGTGTTTTTCGAGAAACGCAGAAGTGGGAAAACAACCAGGGTGAAGTCTCCTTTGAAATCTTTTCTAGTTTCCTGTATCTGGATCAGGTCATCTGTAACCTCACTATTGTAAAGAATTTTAACAGCTTCTTTTATCTTACCTTTAAGAACAATCTCCATTTTTTTGTAACAAATTTCAGCCTGCAAAGATAACATTTTAAAATATTGATATACAAGAAAACATGATCAAAAAGAGAGATAAGACTTATCTGAAAAATTCTGATGATTATGCCAACAGACCGAATTTTTTGGCATAACTTTAATTCGCCAATTTATTGTTATGGTCATGAAGACAGTGATCTTTGTATTACTTTCAATTTTCGCTACTATGGAGACATATTCCCAAAACAAAACAACTGACAGGCAGCCGGTTGCTGCAGGAAGATTTTATCCGACTGACAAAGAGACTCTTACAAAAGATCTTTCTCAACTTTTCGAAAGTTGTAAAAAGTCACCCGGCAACTGGGATGTGAGGGCTATAATCAGTCCGCATGCAGGGTATGTTTTTTCAGGGAAAATCGCCGCTGCAGACTATTCAGCAATACCGGGGAATTCGGTATTTAAAAATATTTTTATTATCGGTTCAAGTCATGTAATGTCATTCGATGGAGCATCTGTATATAATTCAGGTGATTATATAACACCTCTGGGGAAGATTATGGTGAACAGGGAAATTGCCGATAAACTTATTAGTAAGAACAAAGTCTTTAACTTTCCAACAAATGCACATCTGCAGGAACACAGTCTCGAAGTTCAATTACCTTTTATTCAATATTATTTTAAAGACAAACCATTGATTGTTCCTATTATTCTCGGAACGAATAATGAAAATACAGTAAAAAAGATTGCAGAGGCCCTCAGACCCTGGTTCACATCAGAGAATCTCTTTATTATAAGCAGCGACTTTTCACATTATCCACCTTATAAAGAGGCAATTGAAACGGATAATTCAACGGCATTAAGTATTGCTTCCGGTAATCCTCAGACATTCCTTAATACCCTTAAAAAGAACTCTGCAAAACAGATTCCGGGGTTGGCTACGAGTATGTGTGGCTGGACCTCCGGCCTTACACTTCTATATTTGGCTGAAGGGAACAATCAACTTGAAATCAAACTTATCGATTATTGCAATTCAGGAGATTCACCTTATGGCGGCAAAAACGAAGTGGTTGGTTATCATGCAATTGCAATGATTGAAAAAAAACAAAAAGAAGAAAGTAAAAATGAGGCAGGAAATGAGTTTTCATTCACTGAGGAAGAGAAAACCCAACTTTTTGCAATTGCAAGAAACAGTATCCGGTCAATGTTATATGATAACAAAAGGATTGGAATAGATGAAAAGACCATACCTTCGAAATTTAAGAAGCCAATGGGAGCATTTGTTACCTTGAAAATTAACGGGACATTAAAAGGGTGCATCGGAAGATTCATCTCTTCAGACTCTCTATATGACGTTGTACAGGCATCGGCGTTATCATCTGCCTTTGAAGATCCACGCTTCTCACCTCTCACAAAAGAGGAATTTGAAAAAACCTACATTGAGATAACAGTACTTGGCCCCTTAAAGAAGATCAATAGTATCAGTGAGATAGTCTTAGGAAAGCATGGCATTTATATCAAGAAAGATTTCAGGTCAGGGACTATGCTTCCACAGGTGGCAACAGAAAACGGATGGACAGTTGAACAGTTTCTAGGCTATACTTCACGCGATAAAGCCGGATTGGGATGGGACGGCTGGAAGGATGCAGAGATTTTTATCTACGAAGGAGTCGTACTTGAAGATAACAAGAAGTAACTATGTATCATGTTATTGGCACAGGATTAACTGTAATACTCTTATATCTCATCAGTTACTTTTTCTACCGGATCGGGTATTATTCCCTTCAATTTCATAGAAAGTTATGGAACTCACTCCTTGCAATTGCATTCCTTATTACTGCCCTTGCCGGGGTGTTCATGGCACTTCAGACAAACTATAAATGGAACATTCCGGTTATCAAATCAGTGCTTAAGTGGCATGTCGAATTTGGAATTGGAATGGCAGTCACCGGCATATTTCATTTCATCTGGCATCTTTCATATTTTGGAAAGATATTTGACAGACAAGACAATTCTCATGAAAACAAAGACTTTCAAAAACTGACCTCTGCAGAGATCAGCACGAACCTGTTTATCATCGGCTTCGTCAGCTCATCAATTCAGCTTCTTCTGATAAGAGAGATGATGAATATCTCCGGTGGATATGAACTTATTACAGGTACATTTCTTGGCTCATGGCTGATAGGATCGGCGATTGGCGCAGCAATAGCCGGTAAATCAACACTTAATGATTTAAAAAAGATTAATCTCATTTTTTCTCTCAGTCCAATAATTTCCTTGTTGCTATTGTTTTTTCTATCAAGGTTATTTTTAATTACTGGCGAAACTCCTTCGTTTTTAGTAAGTGTAATTTATACATTTATTGTTCTGATACCTTTTTGCCTGGTATCCGGATTCACTTTTGTTAAGCTGATTTCTGTTGCCAGATCAGGCAATGATTTTGTGCCCGGAAAGTCGTTTTCAATTGAAACTGCAGGTGGTGTTGTTTCCGGCATATTAATATCTTTATTGACTTCCGGGTTACTTAATACGTACCAGTTGCTTCTTCTAATAATAATATTATCTGTTGCTTATGCATTATTTACTTTCTGTATCAGGAGTATTAAAGCAAAGACATTCGCTAAAATCCTAATTACTGTATTGGCATCATGTATCATAATTTTTAATCCTGATATTTTCTTCAGACAAATTTTACTTCCGGGTATTAAAGTTACCGGCTCGAAAGATACACCGTATGGCAATATAACACAGGGTAAATATGAAGGCGAACAGAGTGTCTATTATAATCAGAGGCTTCTGGCCTATAATGATGATGCAATCGAAAGGGAAGAGAATATACATTATGCAATGCTTCAGAGTGAATCTCCTGAAAAAGTGATTTTGGTATCGGGATCACTTCACTCCCATCTTCCTGAAATATTAAAATACCCTGTTAATAAGATCATTTATGTTGAAAGAGACCCTGCCCTGGCAAGATCAGAGGTATCCACGACAGACACTTTTCAGGGTAAGCTGGTTATTGCTAATAACGATGCATTCATATATATCAGGAGTTCCGGTGAATTGGTGGATGTAATAATTCTTCTCATCCCTCCTCCGTCAACTCTGCTACTGAACAAGTACTATACAACTGAATTCTTCAATGAGGTAAAAAAAAGACTTAATGCCGGCGGCATTTTCATGTGTTCACCCGGTCCCGGAGACAACTACTTCAACAAAGAATCTTTAAATCTGTACTCATCAATATATAATAGTCTGGCAGGCGTGTTTAAAAATGTTAAGCCCGTTGTCGGCAATAAACTTTATTTCATTGCATCTGATAAAGAATTATCAGTATCATTCTGCCAGCTTGCCGAAATGAGAAATATTAAAAATATTTACGTAAGTTCGGATTTTCTGGCAGATGACCTTATTACAAAGAAATCTGATGAAGTTAAATTATTAATTGACTCTGGAGTAAAACAAAACAGATCTGCATTTCCGGTTGCCTGTTTCCATTTTCAATCCTATAATTTCAGTAAAAATCTGGATGAGAAGATACCTGCAATTATTTTATTGATTATGGTCTTCGCAGTGCCTGTACTGGCAATAAAAAGAAGAAATATGCTGATGTATTTCAGTGCTTCTGCACTTGCAGGATTTGAAATAATCATATTACTGACCCTTCAACTTATTATCGGGAACATGTACCAGCTTACCGGGCTGGTAATTGCCGGGTTGATGACTGGTCTGGCTGTTGGTGCAGGTGTGAACATCAGATTTCTGAATTCTTTTTCAGTTAGAAATATAGGTGTCATTCTAATGGGTTTTTATGTTGGTTTTGGTCTGATTTATAACTACATGCTTGCATTGAAAAACGGATTGCCGGCAGTTGGGTTAATTATTCTTTCAGTATTTTTGCCTGCCTTATTTACCGGACATCTCTTCCGTGAACTTACCATGAAACCAGAAGGATCAGTGACATCTTCAGCAATATATAGTGCTGATCTTGCTGGTTCTGCTTTCGGGTTTATTCTTATGTCAGGATTTGCCGTTCCTGCATTCGGAATTAAAGTTTCCATCTTTTTATTATCATCACTGATTTTTGCAGGATTTCTGTTTGGTACAATTAGGAACAAATAGTAGTTTTATTAATTATTGGAATACCCCTTCATAGTGAAATGCAAAATATAAAATGTGATATCAGCAAACGTGATTTTCTGAAAAAATCATTGGCGTTTTCAGCTGGGTTAATTTGTTTCCCACACAAGGCAATTTTATCGGAAATGACATCTGAACAGCAGGGTATTTACAGAAAAATTGCAATGTACCAGGAGGAGACTGCACGTGGGATAATGTGCAGAATCTGCCCGAATGAATGTGTTCTCAAAGAGGGAGAATTAAGCAAATGCAATAATCGAAAGGTACTTAACTCCAAATTATATACTCTTGCATTTGGCAACCCATGTTCTGTTAATGTTGATCCAATCGAAAAGAAGCCGCTTTATCATTTTCTTCCCGGATCAAGAGCATACTCAATTGCAACGGCCGGATGTAATCTGGTATGTCTTAATTGTCAGAACTGGACTATATCACAGACAAGTCCCGATAAAACAAGAAATTATGAGCTGATGCCGGAAAAAGTAGTTGAAGAATGTATTAAAAACAGCTGCAGTTCAATTGCATATACTTATTCCGAACCGATAACCTTTTATGAGTATGTTTATGAGACTGCAATTCTTGCGAAGAAGGCCGGTATAAAAAATATTATCAAATCGAATGGTTATATAAATGCAGAACCTCTGAAGAAGCTTTGCAGTGTTATTGACGCTGCCAATATTGATCTCAAAGCGTTCAGTGAAAGCACTTACCTGAAACTGTCCGGTGGAAAATTGCAGCCTGTGCTAGATACTCTTAAGGTTTATAGAGATATGGGTGTATGGCTTGAAATTACCAATCTTGTTGTTCCTACCTGGACTGATAACCTGGATGATATCAGAAGTATGTGCAGGTGGTTAAGTGATAACGGTTTTAAAAATACACCAATACATTTCAGCAGGTTCTACCCTATTCATAAACTTGAACAATTGCCTCCTACACCTGTTGAAATACTTAATAGTGCCGCACGTATCGCATTTGAAGAGGGTTTAAAATATGTATATACCGGAAATGTTCCGGGGAATGAAATATCAAATACAAAATGTCCGTCATGCAATTCAACTATTGTTGTGAGACAGGGCTACCGGATCGCATCAAACACTATAACAGGAGGGAAATGCAATAAATGCGGATATAAAATTGACGGAGTATGGCAATAAATCTTTTTAAATTAAAATTGTGAGTAAAGGAATCAGAAATAATATGTAAAATGAATAGAATTTTTTATTCTTATATTTATAATAGATTATGCTACAAAAATTTGAGATTCCTCATTACGCTACGCTACATTCGGAATGACACCAGTAGACGTTTAAGGAGGGTATGAGAGAGTGGGCGCTGTCCGCTCTCTCATACCCTGTGACTCTATAAAGACAATGTCATTCCGAGCGATAGCGAGGAATCTCCATCTTGGATTATTATTGAGAACAGATAGTCATATTATAATTAATAGTTATATTTCGTTTTACAGTTTATGAAACAATCTGAAGCAAAGGCTCGTATTGAAAAGCTCCGGAAGGAAATTGAAGAACATAATCATAGATATTATGTTTTGAATCAGCCTTTAATTTCAGATTATGAGTACGATATTCTGTTAATCGAACTTGATACTCTTGAGAAAAAATTCCCTGAATTTATTACTGAGAACTCTCCTACCCGGAGGGTTGGCAGCGATATTACTACGGCACCAACAACTACTACAACTACTACAGTTGCACCAACTGAGTTCGAACAATATGAGCACAGGTATCCGATGCTTTCACTCGGAAACACATACAGCGAAGAAGAGCTCAGGGAATTTGACACCAGGATAAGAAAAACCACTTCAGAATCAATTGAATATGTCTGTGAACTGAAATTTGACGGAGCTTCAATCAGCATTACTTATAAAAACGGTTCACTTTTCAGGGCAATAACAAGAGGTGACGGAAATAAAGGTGATGATGTTACATTAAATGTTAAAACGATTAAAAGTATCCCACTGAAGATATCGGGTAAAACAATACCGGCTGAGTTCGTGATAAGGGGTGAAATCCTTATGCCAAGGGCAGTTTTTAACAAGCTGAATGATGAGAGAATAAAAGCAGAAATTACTCCTTTTGCCAATCCACGGAATGCTGCTGCAGGTACCCTTAAACTACTTGATCCAAGGATTGTAGCTTCAAGATCTCTAGATTGCCTGGTCTATTTCATTCTTGCTGAAGAGCTTCCACATGACAACCATTATGCTAATTTAAAAGAGGCCTCTGAATGGGGTTTCAGGGTACCTGACAGTATAAGGTTATGCAGGAATATTGATGAAGTAATTCAATTTATATCTTACTGGGAATCAGAACGAAAAAACCTTCCTTATGATATTGACGGAGTTGTTGTAAAAGTTAATTCCCTGAGTCAGCAGGAAGAACTTGGGGTTACAGCCAAATCGCCTCGCTGGGCAATAGCCTATAAATATAAAGCAGAGGAAGCTTCAACAAGGTTGTTATCAGTAATATTCCAGGTCGGCAGAACAGGAAACGTTACCCCGGTAGCTAATCTCGAACCTGTTCTTCTTTCCGGATCAACTGTTAAACGTGCTACTCTTCATAATGCTGATCAGATTGCCCTTCTTGATCTGCATCTTAACGATATGGTTTATGTTGAGAAGGGAGGCGAAATAATTCCGAAGATAGTAGGCATCGATCATTCCTTCAGAAATGAAAACAGTAAAAGAATTGAGTTTATATCCAACTGTCCGGAATGTGGAACTGCTCTTATTAAAAATGAAGGTGAAGCAAATCATTTCTGTCCCAACTACCTTCACTGCCCTCCCCAGTTAAAAGGGAGGATTGAACATTTTATCAGCAGGAAGGCTATGGATATAGACGGATTGGGAGAAGAGACAATTGACATGTTCTTCAGCAATAATCTGATAAGAAATTTTTCGGATCTTTATGATTTACAGCTGGAGCAGCTGGTTCCACTGGAGCGCCTGGGTAAAAAATCGGCTTCCAATATTTTGAAAAGCATAAAAAAATCAATTGATACTCCTTATCACCGGGTGCTTTTTGCCCTTGGCATCAGGCATGTGGGAGAGACAGTTGCAAAAACCATTTCCGGAAGATTCCGGACAATAGATGACCTTATTAAGGCTAATCCTGAGCAATTAACAAGTGTCCGTGAAATTGGTCCTAAAATAGCGACGAGTATTATTGCTTACTTTTCAGATAATGAAAACCTTGAAATAATAAACCGGCTCAGGTTGGTTGGTATTAAATTCAGCGATGATAAAAATCCCAGCCTGACCAGCAATACATTAGAAGGTAAAACAATCGTTATATCAGGCCTTTTTCAGAAACATAGCCGGGATGAATATAAAGAGCTGATTGAAAAAAATGGTGGCAGAAACTCGATGTCAGTTTCCGGAAATACCTCATTTATTCTTGCAGGAGAAAACATGGGCCAATCAAAAAAAGAGAAAGCATTGGAGCTTGGAGTGCCCATATTAAGTGAGACAGAATTCCTTAAAATAATTAGTGAAGAATAAAAAGTACGCACCGCTGATTTTAACAAAAAACTGTTAGGTTTGTAATATGGAATTATTTAAAAATATCAGGCTTAAAATCGGAAAGGCTATCCTCACAAAAAGGATTGCCAGAACAAAGAAAAAAGTGTATTATTCAAATATAGACCTGGTAAAAAATATTGGAATAGTATGGGATGCTTCAAGACCAGAAGATTTCGCAAGTTTATCAAGGTTTTATCAAAAAATGCATGAGAGGAATATTGAAGTTAAAATACTTGGCTATTTCCCCGGAAAGAATCTGCCCGATCAATATACTGCGATCAGATATTTGACATGTATCAGAAAAGAGGAAATAAACTTTTTTTACCATCCTGTCTCTTCTGAAACAAATACTTTTATCAGCAATCGTTTTGAAATCCTTATTGATATCAATTTCAAAAAACTGTTTCCGCTTCAATATATATCATCATTATCCAATGCCGGATTTAAGGTAGGATTATTTGAGTCTGAAACCATGGACACTCCGTTCGACCTGATGATGGAAATAAAAAACCCGGTTGATGTTGAAAACTACCTGAATCAGATTATCCAATACCTTGAGATGATAAATTCCGGAACAGTTAAAACAGTTGATAAATAATTAAGCAGATGAAAAAATTCAAAGGGACAGGAGTTGCTATTGTTACACCATTTAAAAATGACTCCAGTATAGATTTTGCTGCATTGGGGCGTGTAATAAATCATGTTATCAATGGAGGTGTGAACTATATAGTTGCAATGGGAACCACCGGGGAGTCCGTTACTCTGACCAAAGATGAGAAAAAAGCCCTTATATCTTATGTAGGTGAGTCAATTGATAACCGGATACCTCTGGTTGTTGGTATTGGCGGAAATAATACACAGGATGTAATAAACTGCGTAAGGCATGCGAATCTTATAGGCGTGGATGGGATATTATCTGTTGCTCCATATTATAATAAACCAAGCCAGAGAGGACTCTTTCAGCATTTTAAGGCTATTGCCACATGCAGTCCTATTCCTGTAATCCTCTATAATGTTCCGGGCAGGACTTGCAGCAATATCTCTTCAGAGACCTGCCTTGAGCTTGCACATGAATGTGATAACATAGTTGCTGTTAAAGAGGCATCCGGTGATATAAGTCAGATTATGAGGATAATGAAAGGGAAACCGGAAAATTTTAGTGTGATATCCGGTGATGATATGATAACTATCCCCGTAATTGCCGCGGGAGGATCAGGTGTCATATCTGTTCTTGCCAATGCTTTCCCTGCTCAGTGCAGTGAGCTGGTAGTACACTCTCTTAAGAATAATTTTAAATCTGCCCGCGAAATACAGTTCCGTCTCCTTGAGATAATAGAACTGCTTTTTATTGAAGGTAATCCTTCAGGTGTAAAAGCAATGCTGAATATTATGAACATATGCCAGAATAACCTCAGGCTTCCACTCGTTCCTGTCAGCAGAACGATTTATACAAGGATCCAGAAAGCTATAGACGAGGTAAATAAAAGCTGATCAGGCATTAGCACTTGCACCCTCGTTTCACCCCTGTTGGAGGCCATGGCACTGTTTGTATTTCTTTCCGCTTCCGCATGGGCAAGGATCATTTCTTCCTACCTTTTTATCAACTCTTACAGGTTCGGTCTTCTGGTTTCTTTCCTGGCCGCCGCCACCAGTACTGCTGTATTGAGAGAAATCACTTTTTAATGTTCTTAAATTGCTCATGTCAACCTGGCGTTTTCGCTGAGCCTCTTTAACCTGTTCCGGATCCTGTGTCGGAATATGACCTTTCATAAGTGTACTCACAACATCCTTGTTCACCTTAGTGATCATTGTTTTGAATAACTCGAAGGATTCAAACTTGTAAATAAGCAAAGGATCTTTCTGTTCGTAAGTAGCATTCTGTACTGATTGCTTAAGCTCGTCCATCTCCCTCAAATGTTCTTTCCAGGCATCATCAATTGTTGCCAGAACAACTGTTTTTTCATATGCTTTCGCCAATTCTCTGCCTTCCGATTCTGCAGTAGCCTTGAGGTTAGTGACAACCTGAAAAACCTTCACCCCATCTGAAATCGGGACAACAACATTTTCATAAACGTGCGACATCCTGTCATATACATCTTTTAAAACAGGATAGGCTTGTGAGGATATTGTTTCAACTTTTCTTTTATATGCATCCAGCACCTTTGAATAGACTTTATCTGTTACCTCATCAGAAGTGGCTTTCTTAAATTCCTGGTCCGGGACAGGAGAATCCATTGAAAATGAGCGAATAAGATCAAAATCAAAACCCTCAAAATCGCCATCTCCGTGATACACATCAACCAGGTTTTCAGTAACATCGAACATCATATTCGCAATGTCAACACTTAATCTTTCACCAAGAAGAGCATGCCGTCTTTTCTTGTATATGACTTCTCTCTGTGAGTTCATTACATCGTCATATTCAAGAAGCCTCTTTCTTATCCCAAAGTTATTTTCTTCGACTTTTTTCTGTGCCCGTTCGATAGATTTGGTAATCATCGAATGTTGTATCATTTCGCCATCTTTCAGGCCCAGCTTGTCCATTATGCCAGCTATTCTTTCTGAACCAAACAGCCTCATAAGTTCATCCTCAAGAGACACAAAGAACTGGGAAGAACCCGGGTCTCCCTGTCTGCCTGCACGGCCCCGCAACTGGCGGTCAACCCTTCTGGACTCATGTCTTTCGGTACCAACAATAGCTAGACCGCCTGCCTGTCTGACTTCCTCAGTAAGCTTTATATCAGTACCACGGCCTGCCATATTTGTGGCAATTGTGATAGTGCCTGTTTTCCCGGCTTCAGCGACAATTTCAGCTTCCCTCTGATGGAGCTTGGCATTCAGAACGTTATGTTTAAGACCCTTCATCTTGAGCATCCTGCTCAACAATTCCGAAATCTCGACTGAAGTTGTTCCTACAAGAACTGGTCGCCCGACCCGGTTCATTTCAGCAATCTCTTCTATTACGGCATTATATTTTTCTCTTTTTGTTTTATAAACCAGATCTTCTCTATCGAATCTTACAACAGGTCTGTTTGTTGGAATAACAACCACATCGAGTTTGTAGATATTCCATAATTCACCAGCTTCAGTCTCAGCAGTACCCGTCATCCCGGCAAGCTTATGATACATCCTGAAATAATTCTGCAGGGTTACTGTGGCATAAGTTTGAGTGGCGGCTTCGACTTTAACATTCTCTTTTGCTTCTATTGCCTGGTGAAGTCCGTCGGAATATCTGCGGCCTTCCAGAATACGGCCGGTTTGTTCATCAACAATCTTAACTTTATTATCCATCACCACATACTCGATATCCCTGTCAAAAAGGGTCCAGGCTTTAAGCAGTTGAGTCATTGTATGAACCCGCTCCGACTTAACTGAATAATCTTGCAGAAGCTCATCTTTTATTTTAAGCTTTTCGCGATCGGACAAACCCGATTTTTCGATATCGGCAATCTTTGAACCCACATCAGGCAGAATGAAAAAGCTGGCATCTTCAACAGAGGTAGAAATAAGATCAAGGCCTTTTTCAGTAAGCTCAATGGAGTTTACCTTTTCTTCAATAATAAAGAAAAGCTCATCAGTCACCTTAGGCATATCCTTGTTGTTATTCTGCATATAGAAGTTCTCTGTCTTAAGCAGCAGGGACTTATTACCTTCCTCACTGAGGAACTTGATAAGAGCATTATTTTTTGGAAGACCTTTATAAGATCTCAGGAGAAGTAAGCCACCCTCCTCATTTTTATTCTCTGCTATAAGTTTTTTTGCATCAGCAAGTATCTGAGTTACAAGTTTTTTCTGTGCGCTTACAAGTTTATCAACCTTTGGTTTCAGTTCATCGAATTGTTGTGTATCGCTTTTAGCTGTTGGTCCGGAAATTATAAGCGGAGTACGGGCATCATCGATAAGAACTGAGTCAACCTCGTCAACAATGGCATAGTGGTGTTTGCGCTGGACAAGGTCTTCGGGATTAATTGCCATATTATCCCTGAGGTAATCAAAGCCAAATTCGTTGTTAGTACCAAAAGTTATATCAGCGTTATATGCTTTGCGTCTGTCGGGTGAATTGGGTTGGTGCTTATCAATACAATCAACGGTAAGACCATGGAATTCATAAATTGGTCCCATCCATTCAGAGTCGCGTTTTGAGAGATAATCATTTACAGTGACTATATGCACTCCCCTTCCGGCAAGAGCATTAAGAAAGACAGGAAGAGTAGCCACTACAGTTTTTCCTTCACCTGTACCCATCTCAGCAATTTTCCCTTTATGGAGAGCAATACCTCCTATCAACTGGACATCATAATGAACCATATCCCAGGTAATCTCATTACCTCCGGCAATCCATCGGTTACTCCAAAGTGCCTTATTACCGTTAATAGTTATGCTTTCCCTTGTGGCAGCCAGATTTCTGTCATATTGTCGTGCCGTAACTTCGAGTACGCTATTCTCCTTGAATCTTTTTGCAGTCTCTTTTATTATAGCAAAAGCCCTTGGGACAACCTGATTAAGTACTACTTCAAGCTTCTCATTGATCTGCTTTTCTATTTTATCTATATCGTTGTAAATCTCCTCTTTCCGGTAGACATCTTCCTCTTTTTCGGATTTTTCTCTTAGTGATTTAATCTCATTTTCATCTCCTTCAATACTTCCAAGTATCTCCTTTCTGATTTCTTCTGTAAGGTCTCTTAAACTGTCATTTGACAAATCTTTTAATTTTTCAAATTCCAGATGTATCTTTTCGATATAAGGATTAATTTCCTTTATATCCCTCTCATATTTATTTCCCAGAAAGAAACCTAATACATTATTTATAATGCTCATTTTTAGGTGTTTTACAATTTTTAAAAATATCCAGCAAAATTAGCTTTATTTTACAATAAAGAATTCCAAAATTTCAATTTATACAAAAACCCCGCCATTTTTGCGGGGTTTGAATTTTTATTTTATAAGACTATACTTAATTGTCTTTATTCCGTCATCACGATATAATACGATAATGTAAATGCCGGTAGGGTAACCTGAGATATCAACCAGAGTTTCAGAATCTCCCGAAGTGTGATCGTTTTTTATACAGATGCCTGCCGAATTGAAGATTTTATAAAGCAATGGCTTACTAATTTCAAAACCTGCCCTGTCAGAACTGATTTTAATCAGGCCGTTACCCGGATTTGGATAGACATTAACCGGTTCGTAACTAATTTTCTCAACCGCATCAACAAGAGAGTTAATTTTCAGATCTTCTATTACCCATCCCCATCCGTTGGCATACGGATCGGAATATAACCTGAATCTCAACAATAATGTATCTCCTGCGGAAATTTTGTCAGACGGACGGTAAAAAATAGTATGTTTAAGAAGCATTGATTCTGTTCCGGTAAAAGTTGAATTTTGTCCAACGATAGAACTGTTATATGCGATCTCCCATGTTGAAACATACCTGCTATCATATCCATCGGTCAGACTGAACCATGTTTTGCCGAAATTTTTTGAGCCTTCTACAATGACATAATCATAAAAATCAGGTGATCCAAATAGTGATCCGGCTTCTCCGGGTTCAACCAGGACAATCTCATTGAAATTGATTAACAAGCCGGACTCATTAAATTTCAGTGGATGCCTTAGCAATGCTGTGAAGTCAAAACTTTTATTGTTATCCTCCGGACTTTCATATGGATGTTTAGTATGAAGACCATACTTACTGAAGCCTGTGGGCTTTGAAATGTCAAACCCTATATTAAAAAATTCGTTGGCAGCACCGGAAAAATCTGTCGAATAACTTTGGAGAGTTGATCCGATATCCTCAATATTAATAACAAAATACCCTGATCTAGGCAAAATAGCGGTATTTGGGACCAGAGCCTTGTCAATGGCAAATATCCTGTACAGTATTGAATCTCCTCCATTTAACAATAAAGATTTGGCACTAAAAATAGTACTATAACTATCAGAAATTCCAGCTTTTAAGCCAATAAATTTCGAAGGACCGGTATTCACTTTATATTCAACATAAACTGTATCTATCCCTATATTATCAATTGCTGTTACTTTAAAACTTATAGAATCGATTGTTTCAAGGTAATAATCTATCGGGATATGGGTAATTACCGGTTTCACAGTATCAGCTCCGATATAAATCTGATAACGCAACATTTTATATAATGAGGGAGATCTGTAAAGCCGCAAAAAGCAATCCTCAACAAAGAAATAATACTGAAGTTCTTTATTATAAGAAGGTATACTAACAGTAGTGGTAAAAGAGTCATCCGAATTCGGAGAAGTCAGAAAGAGTGTGTTGCTGGAAAGAAAATTGTCAAACGAGAATACCACTCCAATTTTATTGCGGTTATATAAAGTATCTGATTTTATTGTGATCGAAAGCACGACTTCTCTCTGGTGATCTTCAGTGTCAGTCAGGGGTTTATGAATTATCCTTGTATTGATCCAGCCAAGATCTCCAAGGATCGAAAAAGTATATTTTCCAGGGTTATGGATAGCTTCTCCCATATCAATAAACGGGGTCATTAGTGAATTTGCCTGAAGCGTAGCATCTTCATCGAGATGCGAGATACTTGAGCCGGCATCCCAGGTGGAAGGTGCCCATAATTTGGCTCTTAAGCCTGAAAAATTATTCAATTCGGAATACTTTTTCAACAGCGGGCCATTGAAATAGAGCTGCCCCCCGATAAGCTGGTTGCGCAGGTTTGTTGAATAATTAAGAAATTTTAATGTATCAGTTAATCTAATTCCTGCAAAGTTTTCAATAAATGTATCGTAGATCATAGGGATTGAACTGAATCCGTACCAACCCATAGTTCTGTCTGTATCCATGCTGTCAAAAAAACCGAGTCCATGACAGATCTCATGCAACACAACTGTAACCAGATCATACTTTTGAATCGGGGTATTTCCGTCAATACCCAGGTACCAGTTTATTGAGCTGTTGATAGTCAGTTCCAAGTCCCCCTGCAGAGAATCATTAATGCTTTCCCCTGCTATCTTTTCAGCAAGAGCAACAGGGTAATAAGCTAATGGGTTCAAAGCATCTATTCCCCATCCTACGGCATAACCAGTTATTGTCGATTGACCAAGGACTTCTGCAGTTGAAATTTTTTCCCAACTGGCTAAAATTGTAATCTTTGCATCAGCCGGAAGCATGGTCTCCAGAATGGATACTGCATACTCCATCGCGATTTTTGCCTGACTGGAAAAGCCAGTATAATAGATTGTTACCGACCCCCCGCTTTTTGATCCGGATTTCTTATAAAACTCATCCGGAGGCGGAATATATATCCTGTTTACTTTATTCCCGGCATAACAAACTCCGGTTGCAGATGAATTCGATATCAGATCCTGTGCCTTCAAAGGAAGAACCGAAGTAATGAAAAGAAGACCAGTAAAGAGAAAAAAGAGTCTTTTCATGGATTAGACTGAGCATTGGCTGCCGGAGTCCTCAAACTAAGAATATCCCTGTCGAACTGATACATATTATTCTTTCCGACAAGGCGAACCTTGTCAATTATCGTTCTTACAGAAGCCTCTTCTTCAACCTGTTCAAACACAAACCATTGCAAGAAATTATGTGTATTATAATCCTTCTCTTCAAGAGTAAGGGCAACGATTTCGTTAATACTTGAGGTTATAAATTCCTCGTGCTTCAATACCTCCTTGAACACATCCCCGACACTTTTAAATTCAGCGACGGGTTTTTTCAAAGCCGGCATTACAGCTTTACCACCTCTTTCATTAATATATTTAATAAATTTCAGCATATGAAGCCTCTCTTCATCTGCCTGGGTATAAAGCCATGCAGCCACCCCGCTAAAACCGTTTATTTCAGCCCATGATGCCATTGCAAGATACAGGTTTGAAGAATAACCTTCTTTTTCTACCTGTCTGTTACAGATATCTTCTATTTTTTTCTTTAACATAATAGTATTTATTTAAAAGTTTTAATAATAACATATATTTCAGGTGTCTTGTTCAATTTTTAGCAATTCAAATCCTTTTAAAAAGATTTAAGTAATATCCAGATTAAAGGTTTTTTTCATCTCTTTCAGAACCGGGTATTTGGTAAACAGGTAATTATATTTCTGTTCATCTGTATACAAAATATCATTTGCCTCCGACAGGTCAACAGTAGTTTCGATATCGATTTCTGACAGAATAAATCTATTTCCCAGGAAAGTTATAAGTTTTTGTTTATAATTCTGTATGAATGTATCTTTTTGAGCAGCATTGTAAAGATGGATTTTAATTGTTTGATCGTTTTCCACTTCAGGCTTGATGGATTTAAACATGCTGATTATTCTTGCTCCTTCTCCTTTAAGCTGATCCATAAAATCCTGCCAGGCAGCTTCGAAGGCATCGGCTGTGAATTCAGACTTAGGTTCATTTTTAGTTTCAGCAACTGTCGGATCAGTTTTTTCAGAAGGCTTTTCAAATGGTTTGTTATCCTCAGAAATGATCTCTCTTATCGAAAATGTCTTTGAAGGCTTTTCAGTAACAGGATCGTGTTTCCCTGAGGTCATTTCCGGCCTTTCTACCTTTTTTTCAGCGATTTGAATTTCCTGTCTTATAATTTCTGATTTAGAAGGAAGAGGCATATCTTCTTCCTGATTATTTACCTGTTTGGGATCAGGCTTTTTTTCCCCAGATGTTTCCAACGGTTCACCCATCAGCCGGCATAATCTTATAAGTGAGAGCTCTACATGCAATCTCGGATTCTTGCTGTTTTTATATGTAAGATCGCAATTAGTACCAATCTCCAATGCTCTGAATAAAAAATCTACAGGGCATTTCCCTGTTTGTTGCAGATATCTTTGTTTAACCGCCGGTGTCGCTTCGAGAAGACGTAAAGTTGATTCATCTTTGCTCACGAGCAGATCGCGCAGGTGGCTGTTAAGTCCCGATATAAAATTATGACCGTCAAATCCTTTTTCAAGGATCTCATTAAAAGTCAATAATACAGAAGAGACATCACCTATCATAGCTCCATCAATGCTCTTAAAATAATACTCATAATCGAGTACATTAAGGTTCTCAATGACATCCTTGTAATTGATTGTTTTACCACTAAGGCTTACAATCTGGTCGAAAATTGATAAAGCATCGCGCATAGCCCCATCAGCTTTCTGACCGATAATGTGAAGAGCTTCCTCCCCGGCACTGATCCCCTCATTCTTAGCTACATACATTAAACGGGATACAATATCTTCAATTTTGATCCTGTTGAAATCGAATATCTGGCATCGTGAGAGAATAGTTGGAATTATCTTGTGTTTTTCAGTGGTGGCTAAAATAAAAATTGCATGGGAAGGGGGCTCTTCAAGTGTCTTCAGGAAGGCATTGAACGCTGATGAAGAGAGCATGTGAACTTCATCAATTATATAGATGCTGTATTTTCCGATCTGAGGTGGAATTCTTACCTGGTCATTAAGACTTCTGATATCCTCTACCTTATTATTAGAGGCAGCATCAAGCTCATGTATATTAAACGATCTCACTGAATTGAATGATAAACAGGATTCACACTTATCACATGCTTCTGAATTATCACCCAGGTTGCTGCAGTTAATATTTTTGGCAAAGATCCTTGCACATGTTGTTTTTCCTACACCACGCGGACCACAAAAAAGATAAGCCTGCGCAAGATGTTTGTTCTTAATGGCACTTTTCAGCGTATTTGTAATTGAATCCTGTCCAATAACCATGTCAAAACTGGCAGGACGGTATTTTCTTGCTGAAACAATGAAGTTTTCCATAAATTACTGACTCTCGTTTCTTTGAAAATTGTTGAAATACAAATATAATCAAAAAGCTTTCCTGATAAAACGGGGGAGGAAAATTAACAGTCTTTTGTCCACAACAAATAATATGGTCAGAATATTAAGTCCGAAATTTTTCACTAATTAATTTTTGAATAAAGTAAAATAGTTGTACTTTTGCGAGCCAAAATCATTAAACTAATAAACAATTAATTATTATGTTGAATCAGTACGAAACCGTTTTCATTGCAACTCCCGTTTTATCTGAGAACCAGATGAAGGAAGCGGTACAAAAATTCAAGAAGGTCATTACCGATAATAGCGGTGAGATCGTTCATGAAGAGAACTGGGGTCTAAAGAAACTGGCCTATCCCATCCAGAAGAAGTCGACAGGCTTCTACTATTTGGTTGAGTTTAAAGGCACAGGTGATCTTATCGAAAAACTTGAAATCCAATATCGTCGAGATGAAAGAATCATCAGGTTTTTAACTTTCAGGATGGAAAAATTTGCCGTCGAATATGCAGAGAAGAAGAGAAAACAAAAAGAATCAGGAAAATCGAAGGAGGAATAAGATATGGCACAGAACGAATCAGAAATCAGATATTTGACTCCGCCAACGGTTGAGATCAAGAAAAAGAAATACTGCAGGTTTAAGAAAAACAGGATCCGTTATATTGATTATAAGGACCCGGAATTTCTAAAAAAGTTTCTTAATGACCAGGGTAAAATTCTGCCACGCAGAATCACAGGTACTTCACTTAAATATCAAAGGAAAGTGGCAAAAGCCGTTAAAAGAGCCCGACACATTGCTCTTCTTCCTTATGTTACTGACCTTTTAAAATAAGGAGGATTAAATATGGAAATTATATTAATACAGGACGTCAACAAGCTTGGACAGAAGGACGATATCGTAAATGTTAAAAACGGGTACGGAAGAAATTTTCTGATTCCACAGGGCTATGCCATTGCTGCATCATCTTCAGCAAAAAAGATGCATACTGAAAATCTCAGGCAGAGAGCTCATAAAGAAGAGAAGATTAAGATAGCAGCCCAGGCAATAGCAGGCAAACTGGCTGATGTAAAAATTATCGTAGGTGCAAAAACCAGTACATCAGGGAAAATTTTCGGTTCAGTTAACACTATCCAGATAGCTGAGTCACTGAAGGAAAAAGGATTTGATATTGACCGTAAAAACATTACCCTCCCTGAAGATCAGATTAAGGAAGTCGGTAATTACAAAGCTGTTATCAAACTTCACAGAGATGTAAAAGTTGAAGTTGAATTTGAGATCAAAGGAGAATAAGGTATCCTTAAATATAATAAAGAGGGACATGCCAAGGCTATGTCCCTCTTTATTTATTTCATAGCAATTGTTTCTATTTCTATTAAAGCACCCAGGGGCAACTCCTTAGCTGCAAATGCAGATCTTGCCGGTTGTTTTTCAGGGTAATATCTGGCATAGACTTCATTCATAGCTTTGAAGTTAGATATATCGCTTAGGATACATGTTGATTTAACAACATCACTAAAAGAATAGCCTGCTACATCAAGAATAGCGGCAATATTTCTGAAAACCTGTCCAGTCTGTACTGTTATGTCGCCTTCAACTAACTTTCCTGTTTCAGGATTAATAGGAATCTGACCGGAAACGTAAAGTGTATTCCTCATTTCAACGGCCTGACTATAAGGTCCTATTGCGGCAGGAGCTCTTGATGTGCTGAAAATCTTCTTCATGATGTCATTTATTAGTTTTAGTAGGTGTCATGGAAATCTTTTCTTCTTTCGTATTTCAGATCGCCAAGCACTGAGGCTTTAACTCTTATGGTAAAGTTCCACATTTGCATAGAACCGTTAGGTACCCAGTTTAAGTTCATCTCCCAGCAATGGAGGTCACGTGTAATTCCTATCTGTGTCATTGTAATTTTCTTACCTGTGAAATCGTATCCGCTTGTGAAAGTGACTGACATCTTCTTAGTAATTGCAACACTGCCATTATTTAAAGAAAGCGCCTGAGTTATAGTCGGTTTTAAACCCGATTTAGAATAATTAAGACTGTAACTCAGACTGTAACTCAAATTGAGAGTCCATGGAACATCAAAAACCGGATAGCCGTATTCGTCGCGGAGCACTGCACCTGCATTCTGCTGTGCAAGATCATTTGGACCAGCCATTCCGTTATTTCCCGCGGCCCCCTGAGTTAACGCGTTCTGAGGAGGGGTATTTGTTTTTTTCTTATCCTTGTTTCCCTTAAAGAAATCGCTAAGGCTAAAATCGAGACTTGTTATAAAATTATTAAGCCTCATTAATTTCTTATTCTGAGTATATGCAAAGGTACCGATAGTTTTTCCTGTGCTATCGAGGCCATAAAGTGAAAAACTGCTGTTAGCAGAAATACCAATGTTCTCAAGGATTGTTGTCCTTATCTGCATGGAAACCGGCGCCCATTTCATTGAGTCAGCAAAAACATTATATGAGGTATTTATGCTAAAATTATCAATAATCTTAACCTTCTTTGCTTTTCCGGTGGTGTCATCCCGGGCAAACACTTTGGCCTCCACAATATTAACCAGGCTTAATGAAATATTTCCGCTTTTCTGTGATAAGGAAGGTGTGCCAAAAATATTTCCTTCGTAAATGGAATATTCACTAAAAAAATTTTCTGTAGAATCGATCTGTACCTTTCTGTACATCTTGGAACTGAGCCCTGGGAGAGCAGGAACAAAACTAAAGCTTACCGAAGGCTTGATCACATGACGGATTGCCTGAAGTCTTGAATCTGGATTTGTAAAAGAAAATGTACCGAATAACTGAGGGTTAAAACTTGCACTGATTGATGGGTTTAATGCCTGTCCATAAAAAACACCCCTGATTGTATCGTTGACAACTGATGGTACCCTTTGATTATTATCAGGATTGACATAATCAGGTTTCCAATTTTTTATGATCTTTTGAGTATACATTACCCCTGAATAGGTTATAGACGGGGAGATCGAAAAATTTTTGAATGGACGGATCTGAAAACTTAAAGGAATATCATGTTTAAAACCGTTTTTCATGTTTTTCCAAACTTTATTGGTAAACAAGAGACTGTCTTTTGTATCTATTTGATTATCAAGTGATGCAGTATATGAAAGTTGAAGTTCCTGGTACCATTTTGTTGGTCCTGAACTATTTTTACTCCTGAAAGGATAAATCCTGCCCGCATTAAAACTGACCTTTGGCAGATTAAGACTCACTGTTTTAGTTTTGACGTTCTGCATATGATTCATACCTGTCGAAAGATTGAAAGGAGTTCCATCCCACGATTTTGAATAGCTTACACTCGATTGCCGTTGAGTTGTAACATGGTCTGCAAGAACATAACTATTATTACGATCGTATCCAAGGGAACTCATATTCACACTGGCAGAAAATCTGGAGCCCGGTGCAGCTTTTGCATCCTGAGTATAGGCCCACCCTACCCTGTAGTTCTTGGATTCGTTGTAATCAGGCAATCCTTTGTGTCCCATCTTATTATCAGCGTAACTAAAAGAAAAATTTCCGCTGTATTTATATAGTCTGTTATAGCTGGTTTGTGCTGTAACCATCCAGGTGCCATTTGAGTATAGGTTTCCTTTCAGGGACAGATCAAAATAATCGCTTAATGCAAAATAATAGCCCCCTTCAGTAAGTGAATAACCCCGTGCCCGTTCTTCGCCAATACGTGGGATAAGTAATCCTGATGCAGCTTTTTTGGTCTGGATAGGAAAAAAGCCGAAAGGAATAAACAGTGGTAATGGTATTCCCTCGAGTACCAGGTTACCCGGGCCGGAAATAATCTTTTTGCCTGGGTATACTTTTGCACGGCGCAAATCGATATAAAAGTGAGGGGTATCGGCATCACATGTCGAAATTTTGCTTTGCGCTATGTTCGATGTTCCATCTTCAAAAAGTTTGGTGAAAGAAGTGTTGAGGAGGAGTCCACCTTCCTGTTTTGTGATAATGTTTTTAGCAAAACCATTATGCGTTTTAAAATTATATGTAAGCGTATCAGCTTCATATTCCTGTGCTCCTTCTTTAAAAACCGGCTTACCTGAAATTTTCCCGGTTGTATCCATTCTTCCAACCGCAAAAAGAAGGTTTGTTTTCATATCAAAAACAATCGAATCGGCCTTGATTTCGATTTCTCCGTAATTTACTTTAGCTGCATTGACAAGAACCACTTTCTTGTTGATTATATCTACTTTTTTATAACCAACTGCTGTATAGGTAACCTTCGAGTCAATAGCATTGGGCGAGGAGTGGCGTAAGTTTTTCAGAGTGGTATCAGTTATCACAGAATCCTGTTGAATAATTAATGTGTCCATAACATTTTTGCCTTCCTGAGAGAACAATGAAATAGATTGGACCATTACGAGGAACACTACAAGTAACCGCTTTTCTTTAAAAAAATACAACTTAAATACTATTTTTGTATAGTTTTTGTGTGATACCGGGATGCAAGCGCAAAACTAATTAAAAAACATGAACTAAAAATGAGTACAGGAATTAAAAACGGCAAACTTCATACCAATAATATATATGTAGTAAAATTGATTTTTCTCTTTATTGCTTTCATTATTGTTTCAGGTTCAACATCAGCTTTGAAGAATGATAAGGGCTGGGTAATTGTGATTGATGCAGGACATGGAGGGAAAGATCCCGGGGCTTTGGGATCCTTCAGCTATGAAAAGAATATCACATTAGCAATTGCTCTTAGAACGGGCGAATATATTGAGCAGAATATCAAGAATGTAACTGTAATTTATACAAGGAAAAATGACACATTCGTTGATATCAGGGACCGTGCTTCTATTGCCAATAAGGCTAATGCCGATCTGTTCATTTCAATACATGCCAACTGGGCAAAATCAAAAAGCATCCAGGGAACCGAGACCTTTATAATGGGATTGGCAAAAAATGATCAGAATCTTGAAGTTGCAAAGAAAGAGAATGAGGTGATACTTCTGGAAGATGATTTCTCCACTAAATATGAAGGATTTGATTCCAAATCGCCGGAATCATATATCATGTTTACACTGATGCAAAACATTTTTCAGGAACAGAGCACAGGTCTGGCATCAAAAATTCAAACCCAATACAAAGAGAAGATATACAGAACAGACAGAGGAGTCAAACAGGCCGGGTTCTGGGTATTGTTCATGACAACCATGCCCAGTGTTCTTACAGAAACTGGTTTTATTACTAATCCTTCTGAGGAAAAGTATCTTAACTCAAAACAGGGTCAGGATTATCTTTCTTCTGCCCTTTTCAAGGCCTGCAGAGACTATATCAGTGAGATTGACAGTAAGAGTGGCATGTCTCCGGAAAAGAACCAGAATCCCGAACCGGAACCTAACATTTCCACGCCGGTAATTTCACTGGCAGGAGAAATAGTATTTATGGTTCAGATCGCCTCCTTCTCGTCAAAAAATGAAGTTAAACCCCGAAATTTCAATGGGTTGACAGATGTTGTTGAATTAGATACTCAGGATCGCTTCAGATACGCTACCGGCAGCTTTACTGATTATTCCGCTGCTGTCAGGTACAGGAAAAAGATAGAAGCTGTATATCCTGATGCATTCGTAATAGCAGTTAAAGACAACAAAATATTACCTTTGCAACAGGTTTTGGAGCAAAAAAATAAAAAATAAAATAAAATATTAAATGAAAAAGATCTCAAACGAAGTCAAGGTTGGCGCAGCTGCATTATTGACAATATTGGTTTTTATCTGGTTATACAATTTTCTTAAGGGAAAAGATTTTTTTACCAATTCGGCTTATTATTATACTGTTTATGATAAGATAGGCGGATTGGCAGAATCAAGCCCGGTTGAAATCAACGGATATAAAGTAGGTGTTGTTCAATCGATTGATTTTATCGATGCTGAAAGTGGCAGACTATTAGTTGTATTTTCAGTAAGCAAGGATTTTAAGCTCCCAAAGAATACAATTGCAGAAATTGTTCCAATATCACTTCTGGGAGGAATGAAGGTTCAATTTGTTTATGGTAATGGTCCTGGAACATATTCTGATGGCGATACAATCCCCGGCTGGGTTGCAGAATCACTTATGGATAAAGTGGAAACGGAACTGTTACCGGTTAAAGATAAGATCACAAATCTAATTATCGTCCTCGATTCTGTCATTAGTTCGGTAAATGAAGTAATGGATGCTGATTTTAAGAAGGATCTTGGCGGAACTCTTGCCAACCTTAACAGTACCACAGAGAGCCTTGACAAGATAATCGGATCAAAAGAACAGGAACTTAAAGCCACACTTGATAATATCAATAAGTTCAGCAAGATGCTTTCGGATAATTCGGAAAAGATGAGCAATACATTCAGCAATCTTGAAGCAATTACCGATACCCTTGCAGTAGCTGACATCTATGCTTCTGTATCGAACCTTAAAGCAAGTCTTGAAAAAGCTGCCCTTTTGATAGACAATATGAATAATGGTAAAGGAACTGCGGGTCAATTCCTGACAAATGACACGCTTTATACAAATCTGACCAGTAGTCTGGAGAGTTTAAATGTACTTTTACAGGATATGAAGGCAAATCCCAAAAAATATGTCCACTTTTCAATCTTCGGTAAAAAAAGTGCTCCTTCTAAATAATATTTTTCTAAAATTCAGATTATCTTGATCTTAAAAAAAAAATCTTAATCTATGACAAAATAGTCATCATTATAGTGAGATTATGTTGAATTTTGAGTAAGAACTCATAATGAGTTGTGTTACACCAACAAACCAATACTTATAATCATATATATTTGATATTCAATGTTTTAATTAAAATAAAAAAATCATTTTCATAAGTTGCTGATGATTAAAAACATATACTTTTTTCGAGAAAATCAAGCAAAAATAATTTTTTTTATTAGTTTTTTTTTTACAAATATTGCTACCTTAGTCATCTTGATTCTAACCAAGAGATTTTAAAAAACCAATCTACATGAATAAGTCACATAATGACGTTTGGAATAACTGTCTTCAGATAATAAGGGATATTATTCCATCCATCAGTTACAAGACATGGTTTGAACCGATCATTCCATTAAAACTTGAAAACAATGTTCTTACCATCCAGGTGCCAAGTCCGTTTTTTTACGAGTATCTTGAAGAGCAGTATATAGATATTCTAAGGAAGACACTCAGGCGAGAGATCGGAACTGATGCGAAGCTTGAATATAATGTCGTTATGGAGAACACAAATTATTCCGATGGCAAACCATATACAGTAAGATATCCTTCAAGAAATAAAACAGACCTTAATAACAGACCGGTTCAGGTTCCTTTCGATGTTACTCAACCATCAATAAAAAATCCATTCGTTATTCCAGGTATTAAAAAAGTTCATTTTGATCCAAAACTGAATCCTGATTACAATTTTAGCAATTACGTGGAGGGGGAATGCAATAGACTGGCAAGGTCTGCAGGAATTGCTGTTGGCAACAATCCCGGGGGAACAGCTTTCAATCCGTTGATGATTTATGGTGATTCCGGACTTGGAAAGACTCATCTTGCACAGGCAATCGGAATACTCGTTAAAGAGAAGCACCCTGACAAGATCGTCCTGTATGTCAATGCTAATAAGTTTCAGACTCAATTTGTAGAATCGGTAAGAAATAATAACAAAAACGATTTCCTCCATTTCTACCAGATGATTGATGTCTTAATCCTGGATGATGTGCACGAGTTTGCCGGAAAAGAAAAAACACAGGATACATTCTTCCATATCTTCAACCATCTCCATCAATCAGGAAAACAGTTGATTCTGACATGCGACAGACCTCCTGTCGAACTTCAGGGAATGGAACAGAGACTTCTTTCAAGGTTCAAATGGGGACTACAAGCTGATCTTCAAAGACCTGATTATGAGACCCGGCTGGCTGTTCTAAAGAAGAAGGCATATAACGACGGTATCGAATTACCGGAAGAAATATTCGAATTTCTGGCTGTAAATATCTCCAATAATATAAGGGAGCTTGAAGCTATTTTGATATCTCTTTATGCCCAATCTACACTAAACAGAAAAGAGATAACACTCGACCTGGCCAGATTGATGGTTGAAAAACTTATTAGTACAGCAAGACGTGAAATAACAATTGAATATATCCAGAAGATAGTATGCGATTATTATAAGATTCCTATTGATTTTATTCAGGGAAAGACCAGAAAGAGAGAGATTGTTCAGGCGAGGCAAGTATCGATGTATTTTTCAAAAAGTCTTACAAAAGCATCTCTGGCCAGCATAGGGTCACATATCGGTGGCAAAGATCATGCAACAGTTTTGCATGCCTGTAAGACCGTTAATAACCTTATAGACACTGATAAACATTTCAAAAACCAGATAAATGAAATTGAGAAGAAACTAAAAGTATAAAAATGGATACGAAAAACTTTACTGACAAATTTTATGAAAAATACGGGAACAGGAACGAGAAACCTGTTCTTTTTTTCTCACCTGGAAGGGTTAATCTGATTGGTGAGCATACTGATTATAACGGCGGATTTGTTTTTCCGTGTGCTTTAAACTATGGAACTTATCTTCTAATCCGTAAGATTGAGGGTAACATTCTAAAATTCAGCACAATTAACTTCAACGACGATGTAGAAACCGAACTAAAAGGGTTATTCGTTAATACAAGTAAAAAATGGATAAACTATCCCCTTGGAGTAATAAACGAGTTTCTGAAGAAGGGAATAAAAATATCGGGGCTTGAGTTTCTTTATTATGGTGATGTACCAAACGGAGCAGGTCTCTCCTCTTCAGCTTCAATTGAAATGGTTACTGCAGTTGCCCTGAATGAATTTTATAACGCCGGCTTTGGTACTCTTGAACTTGTTAAGATGAGCCAGAAAGCTGAAAACGAATTTGTAGGGATGAACTGCGGAATAATGGATCAGTTTGCTGTCGGGTTTGGTAAAAAAGATCATGCAATTTTTCTGAATTGCGATACATTATCTTTTGAAAACGTTCCGATCATACTAAATGATTGTTCTCTTATAATTACAAATACCAACAAAAGAAGAGGACTAACCGATTCAAAGTATAATGAGCGGCGTGGCGAATGCGATAAAGCTGTTGAGTTACTTCAGGCATATAAGCCTATCCGCAATTTAAGTGAACTCAATACTGGTGAAATCCATCTTCTGGAAAAATATATTAAAGATCCTGTTGTCAGAAAAAGAGCAAAGCATGTTATCAGTGAGAACGGAAGAGTTGTTGAAGCTGTGAAAGTACTGAAAGGCAATAACATAATCCGTTTCGGTGAACTTCTGAATCTTTCTCACGACTCACTTAAAGATGATTATGAAGTGACAGGTATTGAGCTCGACACATTAGTTTATGAAGGAAGAAAACTTCCCGGAGTCATTGGTACACGGATGACCGGAGCAGGTTTTGGAGGATGTACTGTAAGTATCGTTAGGAAAGCAGACTCTGCAAAATTCATGTCAGAACTTGCCGCTGTTTACCAGAAGAAAACCGGCCTTGTACCCGATTTCTATCAGCCGGAAATTGGCAATGGTGCAGGAAAAATAGGAATCTGATCTTTTTATTCATTACACAAAAAACTCAACCCGTCGTAGGCAAGCATAATTTCCGGAGGCAGCTCTTTTGAAACTTCAGCATGATAGCCCATCTGGTGGCTTATATGAGTAATAAATGCCTTTTTAGGTGAAATCTCTCTTATAAAATCAACAGCTTCTCTTAAGCTAAAGTGAGAAATGTGTTTTTCTTTTCTGAGGGCATTAATAACCAAGTACTTAACACCAAACAATTTCTCTTTACTCTCTTCCGGTATATAATTTGCATCAGTTATATATGCAAAATTTCCAACTCTGAAACCGTAAACAGGGAGACGGTAATGGAACACTCTGACAGGAATTATCTGTATACCTTTAATATTGAAACTGTGTTCAGGAATGGAATTAAGTCTCATTTTGGGAATTCCGGGATATTGGTATTCAGAAAACACATAGGAATATTCTTTCTTAATCGCCTTCTGAACTCTATCCTCTGCAAAAATATCAATAGCATCCTGACTTTTGTAATTGAAAGCTCTGACATCATCCATGCCTGAAATATGATCCTTGTGTTCATGTGTCAGAATAATTGAATCGAGTTTGGTCACATGTTCCCTGAGCATCTGCTGTCGGAAGTCCGGACCAGCGTCAAAAAGTAAAGTAGTTTCGTCTGTCTCGAGGAGAAGAGAAGGTCTTAGTCTCTTGTCATGCTGATCGGCAGAAAGGCAGGTATTACAATCACAGGCTATTACCGGCACGCCCTGTGATGTTCCTGTACCAAGAAAAGTTATTTTCACTTTAAAAGTATTTCATGACAAACCTATATTAAAAATCAATAAAAGGCAACAGGTGATGCTATTTTTGTTAGTGCAGTCAGGAGCAGTTTATTTGTTATATTTGAGTGAATAAACTTGATAACATGACCGGCAGGATTTATCTCATACCTGTTACATTAGGAGGAGATGATTTTTTAAAAGTTATCCCCGAAAAAGTAATCAGTCTGACCAGGCACCTGCGATTCTTCATTGTTGAAGATATCCGGAGTGCAAGGAGGTTTTTAAGACTCATTGACAAAGAGTTTCCAATTAATGATACGGTATTCTTTGAATTAAATGAACATACCGGGGAAACCGATATAGCACATTATCTTGAACCAGTGCTGAAGGGATCAGATATCGGGATCATGAGTGAGGCCGGTCTGCCTGGTATTGCAGATCCGGGTGCCCGGATAATCGCCCTTGCGCATAAGAAAAAGATCATAGTAACTCCACTATCAGGACCATCTTCAATTCTTCTGGCTCTTATCTCTTCCGGACTTAACGGACAGAATTTTACGTTCAACGGGTATCTTCCGGTTAAAACTGCGGAACGATCAGCAAAACTCAGGGACCTGGAAAAGAATGCTGGTTGTGGGTATGCACAAATCTTTATGGAGACACCCTACCGGAACCAGAAGATGCTGGAATCAATTATTGAAACATGTCATAATGATACAAAGCTTTGCATAGCAGCCGATATTACTCTGCCCTCAGAATCGATAAGAACAATGAGAATCTCAGAATGGAAAAGAGAATTACCATCGTTAAACGATAAACTTGTGGTCTTTGTATTGCAATAATTCTATTTCGCTGGTCCGGGACTTACATGAACAAGTTCAATATCATATAACAGAGGAGTATAACCATCTATAATATAATAACCAGACGGCCCATACGCAAGTTTCGATGGTATAAGGAAAATAGCTTTACCACCTTCTCTCATAAAAGTTATTCCTTCATCAAATCCGGAAATGAGCCATCCTTCATCAACAGGGAAGGTAAGTGTATCAGTTTTTCCGACGTTGGTATCAAAAACAGTTCCGTTAAGGAACTTTCCTGTATATTTTACGTAGGCAGTATCGTGTTTAACAGGTATACGCCCTGATCCTGCTACTACCTCCAGATAATACAAGCCGCTGGGCTTCAATACAAAATTCAGGTCACCATTACTGTTAAGGTACTCTTGAATCTTTGCACTTTCTTCTTTTTCATATTTTTTGGCAGGATCGCAGGATATAAGCGATACCATTAAAATTACTGTCAGTAAGAGAAAAATTGTTTGAATATTCCTTTTTATCATTGTTTTAAGTTTTGGATAATATGAATTAAAAATTATAGCAAAAATCATTCCAGGAATTATTTGCGCTGCAAGATATTAACATTATAGACAATTATGGCTCTTGAAGGTATCATTTTTCCGTCCCCGATCAATCCATATGCTAAAAAAGGCGGCATGATGAATATCGCTTCAGCTCCGGGTTTCAGGATCCGAAGACCTTCATTCAGACCAGGTTCCATTTTACTTCTTCCTAAAATAACTTCCTTGGGGCCAGGTTTTTTTGATGAATAGCATTTGGTGCCATCAAGAAGAGAGCACTCATAATCAAAAATTACTATATCACTGTCAGTATAAGTATCTCCTGAGCCCCCTTTTATTATCTGATACCAGAGGCCTGTAGGAGATTCGGTCATTTTAAGATTTTTTCGTTCAATGTAGTTCTGGATTCTTTCTCTGTCTTTCTGCACAAAATATCTGTTCAGATCAGCCATTTCATTCTTTCCAGGCCTGGTATTTGTAATTCTTTTCTCAGAATTATTTTTGCATGCACCGAATGCAAACAAGAAGATTATAAATACTATACATCTTAATGCCATATGATTACATCTTATCTTCAAATCTCCAGGCATTCTCTTTAAGAACTTTAAGAAAAAAATCAATGGTATTGTCCAGAGTATCGGTGTATTCACCTCCGGAAGCGTTCAAATGCCCTCCCCCGGAAAAATATTGCGCAGCAAATTCATTTGAAGGGAATTGACCCTTTGACCGGAAAGAAAGTTTTATAAAACCATCCTTTTCAATAAACAGAGCAGAGAAATTTATCCCTTTGATTGATAAGGGCATATTAACAAATCCTTCAGTATCGCCCTTAACATGGTTATATTCTTTCAGATCATCTTTTGAGAGAAAGATATAAGCGGTTTTATATTCAGGAATTACAACCATTCTCTTATTGAGAGCATAGCCCAGCAGTCTGATACGGTCGGAAGAAAAATTATTATAGATCAGGTTGAGTATTTTTCCCTTTTCAATACCTGAATCTAAAAGATCTGCAACAATCCTGAATGTTCTGGAAGAATAAGATCCATGCTCAAAGTTTCCCGTGTCTGTAATTATACCCACATAGAGAGCTTCGGCATAAGGCTTGCTGATAAATTGTACCTCGTTCATTTCACACACAAGTTCATGAACGATTTCTGACGTCGAGCATTTTGATGGTTCAGAAATAATCAGATCGGCAAAACTTCCCGGACCAAGGTGGTGATCAATAACAACCTTCCTTGCATTTGATACAATAACTAAATCTTCTGCTTCTCCCAGCCTGTTGGATTGATTAAAATCGAGCATCACAATAAGATCAGCCTCAACTATCAGCTTTCTGCATTTTTTCCTGTCTTTTATAAAGATATTTATCAGATCGGCTCCGTTCATCCATTTCAGAAACTCCTGAAGATAGTTTGGTGCCATCAGACCAACATTTTTTCCCCTGGCTTTAAGATAATGATATAGAGCTAATTGTGATCCTATTGCATCACCATCAGGATTGATATGGCAGATAAGCAATATATTCTCTGATGATAAAAAAAGTTTCGATAATTCTTTTGTATATTTGGATAAATCTATCACTTTTGCTTCTGTTTTTTTTAAGTGGTTAAAGATAAAAAATATTCCCGAAGACCAATTCTATTATTAAATATCAAAATCAACTTCTTATGTACAATGATTTTACTTTTTCGATTATTAAGCCAGACGCTGTCAGGACAGGAAAAACCGGACCAATTCTTGCCATGATCAACGAAGGGGGATTTGAAATAGCAGCTATGCGGATGGTTAAAATGACCCTTCAGCAGGCTGAATCATTTTATTCCGTCCATAAAGGCAAACCATTCTTTGATGAGCTTGTAGAGTTTATGACATCCGGCCCTGTTGTAGTGATGATATTAAGGCACGAAAATGCTGTTGATCAATTCAGAAAGCTGATCGGAGAAACAGATCCGAACAAGGCAGAACCTGGTACAATCAGAAAGACTTTTGCAGTATCGGTTCAGATGAATGCGGTTCATGGATCGGACAGTGTTGAAAATGCTATTATAGAGGCTGACTTTTTCTTTTCGGAGATAGAGAGGTTCTACTAAACCAAAACATTCAATCGCGTTTTATGTTATCAGGTTTGTAGAACTTTAAAACAATATATGGATTCAAACTTTATCAAAGACTTTTCCGATAAGAAAGAACTGGAAAAGTACTCATCGGCCTTCACCCTTTCGGATATGGAAATTTTCATATTCCCGGATCTGTTCTATCCTCTTATTCTTGCAGACATAATGTCGCCTCAATTATGGACATGGAGGGACGATCCATGGTTTAAGGATATAGAAAAGAAGAGCTTCACAAACAAAGCCAACAGGATAAAACAGTATATTATTCAGAACTATGTTTTCAATCTTGATCTTTCAACCTGGGGACTTACCTCGAAAAGCGCTGAAATTGCAAGGTTCAGTGATTTTTTCGACATGGAGATGCTTAAGCAGTCAAATGCACTTTTTGGGTATGAAGGAGACAAATACTATTTCGATATTGACATAAGGAAACATTTTGGTCTCGATAAATATGATTCTGACATAATTCCTTACTGGAAGACTGAAACAATTGAGGCTATGACAGCCTTCAGATATAAAGAAAATTTCACATCAGGTGCGGGAGAATGTGTTTCACTATCAGCTCTTTATGCGGCCGCAATGTTTGTTGTTGGAAGAGTGTCTCTTGAGAAAATTTTTCTGATTGCCACCTCGCTTCACTCGCAGAATTTCATAATTGAAAAGAACGGATTAATAACCAATAACCGCAGAATTGTCACAAAGAATATGTGGTATAATGGAACTTCATTGTCTGAAAAAGCCAGAAGGGCTATGGAGAACGAGAAGGTAACTATAGTTTCGCATATTTCAGGTTATATTCATACTCTGTACAATGAAGCAACAATTGACAGGGAAGCATATGACCTGTTTTCAGTTAAGCTTAAGGAGTTTCTGGTTACAGATTTAACCAATCTCATTTTCATCAATTTTCTTCGTTTTAAATCCAAATATAAGGTTCTATTCCAGTATCGCTGTGAGTGTTCTGGTAAGCAGAGGTACATTTCGCTTGAAAAATTGTTTGAATATGAACACACCAGTAAGTTCAATGTATCGGCTGAGACACGTGCTTCTTTAGTAAAAGAAATTGAAGGAGATGAATTTCATCTTAGTCCCATACAGGGAAAAATCTTGCTCAACGACATTGAGGCGATTCTGGATATACATTCCGGAAAAAACATGAAAGAAATTGAGAATGAATTTATTAAAGTAACCGGTATTATTTCTGATGAGATCATTCATGAGATGTTTAAGGAACTGAAAGATTTTATTTTCATTGATCCAAAAATTCCGGATTTTAAAAAGAATTATATAAGTACCTATAAGCTTAATATATCCACTGATGATAGTCGCGAAAAAATCATAGGTCTAATAACCAGGCATACTGCTCAATCAGAGTTAGCCCATCTGGCACTTTATGTATACAGGAAGATGGATAAAATTGACTGGCTTCCATTCATTAAAGCTGCAATTGAGCGGAACCCTGTCTGCTTCACGGATCTGAACGGAAAAAGTACATCAGAAGTTTATAATATCCTTAAAAACATGTCTGACAATTCAATTTATGACGGGAAGAGGCTGGCATTACCCGATGAGGTATGGAATTTCAGGCGCGGGGATGGAATTGAAAAAGCTCTTTTACTTGCTGACTTTCTTCATCATAAGGATAGTTCATCATCAGTTTCAATCAAGATAGAAAATAAAAAAGTCACCTTATCGTTGAACGGGAGTGATTTTCATTTCACCTCACATAAAAACTTCAGGAAATTGATTCAGATAACCGGAACGGATTATACAATTGTCTGATTATCTTTCGACTTTACAGACTTTTGACTTTATGGACTTTATGATAAAATGCTTTACCGAAGAACAATATCCTTAATTACTTCGCTTCCGGCTTTTTCGTTAAGTTTTTCTTTGATGGCTTCCCTGAGCATGAGCAATTCATTTCTGACAACGGATGAATTCAAATGGACAAATAGAACATGATCTTTAATATAGATTTTTGATGTACGGGAACTAATTGCCTTTCCGACAGTTTCTTCCCAGGAGTTAATGACTCCGACTTCGCTGAGTTTTCCATTGAGATTCATCTCCTTTATGTAATCCTTAACCGCCTCGGCAAGTGATATTGTTTTACTTCGTCTCATTTTGTTGTTGTTCCATTCTGAGTAACTTCTTCCACGCTGTTTCCGGCAATCCTGAAAAGTTTATAATCAGTTTTGTGCGAAGATAAAATGTCCTGCAACCGGTTCTGGTGAGTATCAGTAATGAAGATTTGCCCAAACCGGTGATTTCCGACAAGCCTGATTATTTGTTCAACACGTTCAGCATCAAACTTATCGAAGATGTCATCAAGCAATAAAATCGGAGAAAAGCCTGCTTTTCTTTTAATATAATCGAATTTTGCCAGCTTGAGAGCAACCAGGTATGATTTCTGTTGTCCCTGGGAGCCAAGTGATTTCACTGAAAAATCATTCATCTCCAGGAGCAGATCATCTTTATGAATTCCAACAGTTGTGTATTCCAAAAATCTGTCTTTAGTTACAGAATTCAGAAGCGCTTCCTGAAAGTTGCCTTCAGAAAGATGGGAACGGTATTTAAGTTTCACCATTTCCTTACCTGAAGAGATCAGGAAATAGTATTCCTGAAAAACCGGGATAAGCTCATTGACAAGAATATCTCTTTCTCTGAAAACATAACTTCCATATTTAACGAGTTGGGCATCCCATATAGAAAGCACATCGCTATCGAATCTGCCCGATGATCTGAAATCTTTCAGCAACTTGTTTCTTTGCTGAAGTGCCTTGTTGTACCTGAGCACAGAATCGAGATATTCAGCATCATACTGGCTGATTATTTTATTAAGGAACCTTCGACGGTCTTCACTTTCTTCTGAAATCAGGGCGCTATCGGCAGGAGAAATCATAACCACAGGGTATCTGCCGACATGGTCAGAAAGTTTTTGATACTCCTTCCCGTTTCTTTTTAATATTTTCTGTTTTTGCTTCTGAAACGCGCAGTAAATCTGATCTTCTTCCCCATCCCTGACAAATGTTCCCTGGATAATAAAATAGTCTTCACCATGCCTGATACTTATACTGTCGATATTATTAAAGAAGCTTTTGGTAAGTGACAAATAGTGTATTGCATCAAGAATATTCGTTTTCCCGACTCCGTTATTGCCGACGAAGCAGTTTATTTTTGGTGAAAACTCAAGCTCATTCAGCTCATAGTTTTTAAAATTTGTAAGGGAAAGCTTTTTTAAGTACATCGAAATTGAAAATAGGTAAACAGTTTCGATGACAAAGTTAAGAAGAAACAAATGATTTTTAGCAGGTAGGGTCATGCCATGGCATGACCCTACTGGAAATTGAAACCATTTATAAAAGATGAGAATTTTTGTTTTGATAAAGCCATGATTATTAATTATATAATTCGTCTTCAGTCTAATTTTTTGGGTTATTATAGATATATTCTCTGATCGTGTCAATGGAATTTTCATTATGCAAAATCTCGTCATGAAATCGGGATTGCCATTGAAAATGATCGAATCCGTTTTTGTTGCACCAGCGTTTTACCGATGATTTATACTGGTTAATGATAACGGAAACAGAATTTTTTACGGGTTTGGAAAATTGATTGATATTTTGATTTGATTCCTGTTTGGCAGGTAGGGTCATGCCATGGCATGACCCTACCATATTATGGGATGGTGATTGTAGGGACACGCCATGGCGTGTCCCTGCCAGGGAATAATCCAAAATTAATATCCCGTGAATATGAACCATAATCCCAATCTGTCAGTCTGATATATTTTCTATCTCTATTCATTCTTTAATGCGGAGGCATTTCTTTTTATCCCTTTGATATATCGGAAAAGCTCTTTGATAATTTTATAAAACACTTTTATATTTTGAATTATGCCTCTTGTTTATTGATAAATGCCTTTGCATTTTTGTAAATGCCCTTTCATTTATTTGTTTTTGACTTCGCTTTATTTACAAATTACTTTTATATATCGATAAATTACTCAGGCATTATTACAAATTTATCTTGGTTTGGTAAATTTTAGTCCGCTTACCTGCTTGAATTGGGCGCTTCTTGCTCCAAAGACAGATTTGATATACGTTTTTACGTCGGCTGCTATATCCAGTAAGCCTGTAATATTTTTGTACAACACATCGTTTCTTGCAATTCGGGCATTGCTTAAAGGTGTGGCAGCGATTACAACGGCACTGTTTTTTGTTTTTAACTCATTGTACAGGGATGAAAGGGCTGTTACTTTTAAATCAGCTTCGTTTGGTGTGTAAAGAGTAACACTGGCAAGAAGTTTTATGAGTTTATCGAAGTTGGTCACATTTTTTGCATGGCCGGTTTCAGAAATACTTGCCATAACTTTTAAATTTTAGGTTAATAATCTGTAAAATTTGCATGTTAGCGATAACATATATTGTTACATGTCAGAAACAACACTTTTGTGACACAGATTTTGAGACTTTTTTTTAACAAACATGATTTTTTTAGAAGTGGCTCAGTTTGGTCCGGAATAGTCAAACTTTCTTTACAAGTTTGCCCAACATTGCCGGTTGTCGGCTCGTTAGCCAAGGTAGAGATAATTATTTTTTCTTTCTTGAAATTCTTGGAATTTTAAGCTGTCTTGCAGAATGGTGAACTGTTAAAATATCAATTCGATAAATGTCAACAATCCGATAAACAATCCTATAACTTCCTCTGATTAGCTCTCTTAAATAATCAGTATGATATTCAGGTACAATTCTGCCAGCTTTGGGATGTGATTTAATGAGTAAAGTTGACTCAAATAGAGAGCGTATAACTTCTCGAGAATATCGCTCGGAATCTTTAGCAATAAATTCTCCAATATCATTAAGATCTTGGATTGCTTGATCAGTCCAGACTATTTTAACCATTTAGAAAGCCTGTTTTTGGCTTCTTCCTCTGAATGCACTTTATTGGATAGAGATTGCTCAAGCCCACTTTCAACCTTATCCATGAAAATAAGTTTGTCAACCAATTCATCCAAAGTGAAATTATCAGGAAATTTCGATATAGTCTTGATAACATTATCTTTAGTCAACATATTTCATCTGTTTTGAATCCCAAATGTAACTAAATTATTCTATATATCAAAGAATCAATAAACTTCGGCTTCGACGCTTCTATACTCATTCAGAGCACACCCTTCTGGCCGCTGCAATCCTGGATAAGTCGCTTTTTAGGTGCGAAGTTGTACGCACCAGCAATTTAGCGTTGGCACTGCGCGAGCTGCAAATGTACCTGCCAGCAGCAGGGATGGTGCCCCGATTACATCCGAGATTGACAGTTTGTTATTGATGCACGACGCCGGAGGCGTCAAATCCCAATAGCCCCGGTAACATCCGGGGACGATTGTATAAAACGTGTCCAATCCCAGAGGGATTGAATTCCAATAAACATGTTTAATCAGGAAGAATTAACTCACTAGTTGAAAGAACATTCTGTGGATTATATTGATGATTATATTATAATTTAATCTTATTCAACCCACTCCGGGGTTGGCTACTTTGTGGTCTCCCTTTCCACAGATAAAACTGTGGCTATTGGAATTGGACGCCTCCGGCGTCGTACTTTATAGCTTTATAATACCCCGGAAGACACTGTGGATATAGAATGTAGGGTCAGCCATGGCATGACCCTACATTATTATGGGATGGTGATTGCAGGGAATAATCCAAAATTAATATCCTGTGAATATGATTTGGATAATAGCAAATTCATCCAATTTAACATGGGGAAATGATAAGGGATTTCCAACCAGTATCGTGATGCGTATTTGCATTTTGTGCAAAACTGACACCTAGGGATCACATGTGAAAGATGTACTTTACAGAATGCCTACGAATAAGTTGTACAGTATAGTCCGGAATGTTCACTTGCATTCTTTATTTACCGAAAATCTGAATTTGTAATTACCGCTTACAAAGGTTGGTCGGAGCGGGCTTAAAATGAGTCTGACAACAGAAGAAATGGCGATCATTATTAAAATTATCGATGAATCGACCATAATATCATATCAATTTTACGTGGAGTCCAAAAAGAAGTCAAGAACTTATTGTTCAATTCTTTTGCCTTATGTTTCATTATCTCAATAAGAATAACGGCATCCTTTATTTTTAGTTGGTCCGGATTCATAGATTGAATCGATTTTATTTCTGGCAGACTATTGACACCAAGCAATGCTTTAACAGCAAATTGGTCAACTGTTGCGAAATGTTTTTTCAAGAGAAATTCATACCACTCCTCTGAATTCAATTCTTTGACAAAGTTGGTATTTAGGGAATCAAACTCTTTTTCAATTGCAAAATGAGTAGGCTTTACATATTTCCAATAATTAGCTAGCGCAGTATGCCAATCATCTTCTTTTCCATTATTCCACAAGTCGTTGATTAATGTCATTGGCTTTAACAATTAAACCGAACTGCTAAATTTACAACAAGACTGGAATCTATCATTCGTTTAACTTTTTTTAAATTAATAATAGAACACTCCAGATAACTATTTTAACTTCATTTCATTCAGGCATCAAGTCTTAAAGTAATCTCTCTAATTTATAGTATGGTATGTTTAATCGTAGCTGGGGATTAAAATACAATTACACCATTAATTTGTATGATTAAAAAAATAAAGTTGCAGAATCGTTGTCACATTGTAGTCCCGGGTTAGGAAAAAAGCATCCCGAAGTAGGGTCATGCCATGGCATGACCCTACCATATAATGGGAAGGTGGTTGTAGGGACACGCCATGGCGTGTCCCTACCATATTATGGGATGGTGATTGCAGGGACTCCATATCATCACCATTTGAAGGGTATTTAACTAACAAGTTGCTTTATTTTCTATTTTTTAATAATTTGTTTCAGAATTACTTGAAAAAAATTACTTTTGCGGTTGTAAATTTTGAAGTCTAAAAAAGTAAAGACCGGTATGGCTAAGAATAAAAAGGATGAAAATCCACAGACCATTTCAAACGTTGAGCAGACTCTGACCAGAACAGAACATTTCCTTGAAGAGAATTATAAGACTTTATTGATAGGATTAGGAGTAATAGTTGCATTGGTAGGAATAGTCTGGCTTGGCAAGCTCTATCTTAACAAAAGAAACGATGAGGCTCAGTCTCAGATATACCAGGCAGAAAAATATCTTGAAATGGATTCTCTTGATCTGGCATTAAATGGAGATGGAAACTATCTGGGGTTTCTTGATATAGCCAAGGATTACAAATTTACAAATACCGGCAATCTTGCACGATACAGTGCAGGGATCTGCTATCTGCATCTTGGTGAATACCAGCAGGCAATTGACTTTCTTAACAAATATTCAAAAAAAGATAAGGTTCTCGGGTCGTTAGCCATAGGGGCTACCGGTGATGCTTATGTAGAACTGGGTGATGTTGATAAGGGCGTTGCAAAGTACGTTGAAGCTGCCGATTTTGCTAAAAATTCTTTTAACACACCATTATTTCTGATGAAAGCCGGTGAGATATATGAATTAAACGGAAAGTACTCCGAAGCATTAAAAGTTTATGAAAGAATTGAGAATGAGTATCCTTTGAGCACTGAAGGAACAACAATAGAAAAACATATTGCAAGGGTAAAACTTCTTGTTAAGTAGTTGATATAAATAAATTACTTGTATTTATAAAACCACGCATCGGGCTCATTTCTTTCTGAGACAGGTGCGTTTTTTATTTAAAAAATGTCACTATGAGCACTGTTAATCTATCAGTTTACGATCCGGAAAATGTTCCTGATGCCAGCGAAATGCGTTTTGGCATTGTTGTTTCAGACTGGAACAGGGAAATTACATGGTCATTACTGGAAGGGGCCGTTAATACCCTGGAAAAACATGGAGCAACTGATGATAATATTATTGTCAGGCATGTTCCCGGCAGTTTTGAACTCACCCTTGGCGCTCAGTTTCTTGCAGAGTATGATGATCTTGATGCAGTTATATGTCTTGGTTGTGTTATACAGGGGGAGACACCTCATTTTACATACATTTGCCAGGGAGTAACTCAGGGTATAACTCAACTCAATATGGAGTACAATATACCTTTTGTTTTTGGAGTTCTCACAACCAATACCCATCAGCAGGCCATTGACAGAGCCGGAGGAATACATGGAAATAAAGGTGATGAAGCTGCAGTTACAGCAATTAAAATGGCCGCATTACAGCGTGAAACAGAGAAATAAGGCGATATGAGCACCCTTCGTACAAATGCCGCTCACCCTTACCTCATACATAATGTTTTATAGGGACAGAAAGAACATTTGCTCCTTATTTCGCTTGTCATTAAAAAGGGTTCATCATTGCTGAAGATTGTATTAATAACTCCCATAAGACCATTCATAAATTCTTCTCTGACTAATCTGTAATCATCAATTACTAACTCACTTTTGCTATCTGTTTTCAGTCGGAGTTTATCTGTAAGCGGACCTCCTGTCAATTTCTTTATCATATATACTGAAGGTCGCACAACACTCCCGGGTTTGTTTGCCAGATATGCCTCGCAATAAAGCAAGGTTTGAAGCCATCCGTCAGGATCTTTCTTCCTGTCGTCGGCAAACAGGTCACCGGGTGAATTAATCATCTCAGCGACTGTCCCGGTCTTGTAATCAACAATCCTGGTCACACCATTAACGACATCAATCCGGTCAACCTTACCTCCTGTCAGAATCTCAATCTGAGATCCATTTGAATATGCAGACATTATGAAGCTAAAAGAGTCTTCAAGATTGAGAATGGTAAGGGGTGCGAGTGTTTTATCAGTATGGAGTATCCTGATCAGATATGCCATTAATACATCTCTGACTATCAGTTCGTTTCCACTAATCAAGCCATCCCTGCCATCTTTGAATTTTTCATTAATTGCTTCATTAATGACTCTCGCAAGAAGCTGCTTGTTTCTGATGATAGAATTGAGCATTTCTCCGGTAAGAACCTGACCTATGTAATCCTGGTAGATGCTCTTCATTATTTCATGTAAAATATTTCCCAGCATAGCGGGATCAATATCTGTGGAGACCTTTTCCGGTTCTTTTAAACGGTTTACATAACGGTAATAGAACTTCATCT